>JGI994J12354_10001006_pt1 | contig 28635 bp, 21 predicted proteins | sample IntmicLarv3ML3BL_FD_12354 | JGI IMG/M metagenome (IMG submission 12354) | reverse complement strand
GATGAATGCCCGCCGGTCGAGGATGTGTTGGCTCTTGGCCGCGAAACCGGCGCTATCAGCGCCTATGCATACCTCGGCGACATCGAGCAATCGGTGACCGGTGATAAAAAAGCACAGCTTTTTGAAGATGCTTTTTTGGATGAATTGTTTTTTCAATTAAAAGATTTGGGATACAACGCAATAACCTACATGCCCTCCCGCAACACGGCGGCACAGCTTGCGAGACTGCGGGAGTTGTGCGACAAATTTGAGTTTTTCCAAATTTCCGGCGAGGATATTAACACTCCGCGCCAGTCTTTTATCTGCATGGCACAACGCGCTCCGGAATTTGCCAATCTTTACGAAGCTACAATGGCGCTTATCGGACACGAGCAGCGTGGCAGTGCTGATTTGAGCGACGGAATGTTTTCTCCTCAAACTATAGAAGCTATTCCGCCGTTGTCCGAACGTATCAAAGAGTATTATCCCGACTCGGAATAGCGCGTCAATTGTCAATTATAATGGGGGAGGTGGTCACAATTAATAGCGAACGTATATGGTCGATTAATTCCTATATACAGCAAAAGGGACAGGTGCATTTGCGGGAATTGATGCAGCTTTATCCGCATGTGTCCGCTATGACCATTCGCCGTGATATTGATTATCTTGAAAAACAGGGGCATGTGGTGCGTACTCGCGGCGGTGCAAAATCTATCAACCATCTCACGCGGGTGAAGGAAGATGCGTATTCCATGCGTGCCGCTGAGCGGACCGAAGCAAAAATGGCGATTGCACAAAAGGCATTGGGCATTTTGGACAAAACCGGTGCGGTATTTTTTGATGCCGGCACAACTGTTATGAGCCTTGCTTGCGCCATTGATGCCGAAGGGGTTTTTGCCGTAACCTCCGCACCGAACATCGCACTTGAGCTGACAAGAGCCGGCGCGTCCCGTACCGTATTACTTGGCGGCAATCTCAACCGCGATAATCTGTCGGTTTCGGGAGCAAGCGCGCTTGAGCAAATTAAAAACATCAATATCAGCACCGCATTTATTGCTACATCCGGTTTTTCATTGGGGGCGGGATTTACCAACGGAAATTTCGACGAGAGCGAGCTTAAACGTCTTGTGGTGTCCCGCGCATCAAAGGTTGTAATGCTGGTGGACAGCGGCAAGCTGGATATTAATTTGCCGTATACCTTTGCGCGGTTGGCCGATGTGGATTATTTGGTATGCGAAACCGCTCCGCACGATGATGTAATTAAGGCGGCGCGGGACGAAGGTGTTACAGTGCTGTAGACGGGCAAAAGGTAATGATTGAATTCATATTCATTTATACAGAGAGAAGGGAATGAACAGGCATGAAAACAAGAGGTGTACGTATTTATGGCAAAAACGACCTGAGGTTGGAGGAATTTGAGCTTCCCGCCATTGCGGATGACGAAATCCTCGCACGGGTAATTTCGGATTCGGTGTGCATGTCCAGCCACAAGGCCGCAGAGCAAGGGGCGGACCACAAGCGCGTTCCCAATGATGTGGCACAGAATCCCACTATTATCGGGCACGAATTTTGCGGAGATATCCTTGAAGTCGGCGCAAAATGGCAGGGGCAATTCAAGCCCGGACAAAAATTCTCCATCCAGCCGGCGCTTAATTATAAAGGAAGCCTGGATGCACCGGGGTATTCATATCGGTATATTGGCGGCAACTCGGAATATGTTGTTATTCCACAGGAGGTTATGGAATGCGGATGCCTGCTTCCGTTTGACGGCGATGCGTTTTTTTATGGCTCACTTGGCGAACCGATGTCCTGTATTGTTGGCGGATATCATGCCAATTATCACACAAAAGGCGGCTCATATGTACATGATATGGGCATTGTGGAAGGTGGCTGTGCCGCGATTCTTGCGGGGGCGGGACCTATGGGAATGGGCGCTATTGATTACGCTATTCACAACGACTGCAAGCCATCATTGCTAATTGTTACCGACATTGACGATGCAAGGCTGGCACGCGCCGCTTCAATTTTCACTGTAGAGGAAGCTGCCAAAAACGGCGTAAAGCTTGCATATATTAACACCGGCGCATTATCCAATCCGGTGGCGGAACTTATGGCGTTGACCGGCGGCAAGGGATACAACGACGTGTTTGTTTATGCTCCGGTCAAGCCGGTTGTGGAAATGGGCGATCAGATACTCGCACACGATGGGTGTTTGAACTTTTTTGCGGGACCCAACCGCCCGGATTTTACGGCTGAGTTCAATTTTTATAATGTACATTACGCCGCCACTCATATTGTGGGAACGTCGGGCGGAAATACCGATGATTTGATTGAATCACTCACCATGATGGCCGATGGCCGCCTTAATCCCTCGGCAATGGTTACGCATGTCGGCGGGTTGGATGCTGTTATCGACACTGTTATCAATCTTCCCTCCATTCCCGGCGGGAAAAAGTTGATATACAACCACATTAATTTGCCGTTGACCGCTATTTCAGATTTTGCGGAAGCGGGAAAAAACAATCCGCTGTTCGCCGCGCTGGACAAGGCGTGCACTGCCGCTAACGGGCTGTGGTGCAAGGAAGCGGAGGATATTTTGCTGGATCATTTTGGTGTTAAAAGGTAAAACATCATATAATTGAAAGGAAGCGATAGTTAATGGCAACTCCCGTAATCATGCCGCGGCAGGGACAATCGGTTGAAAGCTGTATCATCGGCAAATGGCACAAAAACAAAGGCGATAAGGTTTCGGTGGGAGATATTTTGTTTACCTATGAAACCGACAAGGCAACCTTTGACGAGGAATCCAAGGTCGAGGGCATCATGCTTGATGTTTTTTATGAAGAGGGCGACGACGTTGAGTGCTTGCTTAATGTTTGTGTTATTGGCAACGATGGCGAGTCCACCGCCGAATTCCGTCCCGACGGCGCAGCTTCGGCAGACGAAACCGCGGCGGCTCCGGTCGCAGTCGTGGCGGAAGCTCCAGCGGTAGCCGCTGTGGGCACCGTAAATCGTGACGGCGGGTTTGTGAAAATCTCGCCCCGTGCGCGTGCTTTGGCCGCCAAAGAGGGCGTTGATGTAGTAAGCACACCCGCTACCGGTCCGGATGGTCGTATTATTGAACGCGATGTTAAAGCTATGATAGCCGCCGGAAATATCAGCACCTCCGCGGCCTCTGCTGATTACCAAGGGCGCGCCGGAATTTCCGGCACAGGCATTGGAGGCAGGGTTAGCATATCCGATTTGGGCACTGGTGCCAATAATATTGCCGGTCAGGCGGGTGCTCCTGCTGCGGACGGCGCGGATTATGTAGAAGTTCCGCACACCAATATTCGTAAGGTTATCGCAAAATCAATGCACGCGTCGCTGTCCAACATGGCACAGCTTACCCTTAACAGCTCCTATGACATGACCGAAGTCAACGCCTTCCGTGCTAAGGTCAAGGCATCAAAGGATAAATTGGGCTTGCCGAATGTCACAATCAATGATGTTATATTGTATACTGTATCCCGTGCACTGCTTAACCATCCTGAGGTTAACGCGCATTATTATGACGATAAAATGTTGAAATTCAACAGTGCACATGTTGCTATGGCGGTGGACACTCCCCGCGGATTGCTGGTGCCGGTGCTGTTTAATGCCGACAAGATGAGCCTTTCCGACATTTCGGCCGCTGCGCGCCAGTCGGCTGATGCCGCAATTGAAGGCAAAATCAGCCCTGACCGTTTGGCGGGCGGAACATTTACGGTTACTAACCTCGGCACATTGGGAATTGAAAGCTTTACCCCGGTTATTAACCCGCCGCAGACCGCCATTTTGGGAGTCAACACCATCGAAACCCGCGTAAAAGAGGTTAATGGCGAGTTGAAAGCTTACAAGGCTATGACATTGTCGCTCACCTTCGACCACCGCGCGTTGGATGGTGCTCCCGCCGCCCGTTTCCTGCAAGAGGTTGTCAATCGCTTGGAAAACTTTACCGCCACGCTGGCATTGTAATATAGTTGCGGGTGCTCCCGCAGTGGAACAATTTCTTTAGGAAAGGATAGGATTTTATGTCGGAAATTTTTGATTTAATTGTGCTTGGCGGCGGGCCGGGCGGATACCTTGCCGCCGAACGCGCCGGTCATGCCGGATTGAAAACTCTGCTTGTCGAAAAACGTTCGGTAGGCGGTGTGTGTCTCAACGAGGGCTGCGTACCCTCAAAAACGTTGCTCAATTCCGCAAAGGTATATGATTATGCCGCGCATGGTGAAAAATATGGTGTAAGTGTTACCGGCGTTTCCATTGATCAAAAAGCGGTTATTGCCCGCAAAAACAAGGTCGTAAAAATGCTGGTTTCGGGTATTCGTGGTGCGCTTAAAGCCAATAAAGTTACATTAATAGAGGCGGAAGGCGTTATTCAAGGCCGTTGTAAGGATGGATTTACCATTGCGGCAGGCGGCACCGAATATACCGGCAAAAAGCTGCTGATTGCCACCGGTTCCATGCCGGTTGTTCCCCCAATCCCAGGTGTAAAAGAGGGACTGGAGAGCGGATTTGTAATGACTAACCGCGAGGTGCTGGACTTGGAAACCATTCCGGAAAGCTTCGTTGTAATCGGTGGTGGTGTTATCGGGCTTGAAATGGCGGCGTATTACAACAGCGTGGGCAGCAAGGTTACGGTTATTGAGATGCTGGACCACATTGCGGGTCCGACCGATTTGGAGGTTTCCTCCATGCTGCAATCCGCGTATGAGAAAAAGGGAGTTACATTCAAGTTAGGCTGTCGTGTTACCGCTGTTACGGCGGACGGCGTAGAATATGATAAGGACGGAGTGTCCGAATCGGTCACAGCAACCAGGGTTTTGCTGTCAATTGGCCGTTGCGCGGTGACTCAAGGGTATGGTCTGGAAACGCTGGGCGTAGTGCTCGACCGCGGCGCGATTGTTACCGATGAAAAGGGACAGACAAATATTGCCGGAGTTTATGCCAGCGGCGATGTAAACGGAAAATCCATGTTGGCGCACACTGCATATCGTGAGAGCGAGGTTATTATCAATAACATTACCGGCAAACGGGATATTATGCGCTATGGTGCTATTCCGGCGGTGATTTATACTGCTCCCGAGGTTGGCGGTGTCGGTGAAACTGAGGAATCTGCCAAAGCAAAGGGAATTGACTACAAGGTTGGCAAGGTGTCGATGCTGTATTCCGGTCGGTTTGTTGCCGAAAACGAGGGCGGAGACGGTATTTGCAAGGTGCTGTTTGACAAGTCTAATGACCGTATTATCGGATGCCATATGATTGGTTCGTATGCTTCGGAAATTATTGTTTCCGCCGGAATCATGGTGGAAAAAGAAATGCGGCTTGACGAAATTAAAGAGCTTGTTTTCCCGCATCCTACGGTTTGCGAGATTATCCGTGAAGCCGTTTTTGCTGTTAAATGAGCCGTTTACGAGTTTTTACACGCAAAAGAGCCGTGTTTTTTGCCTGTTTTGTGCTTCTGCTCGCATGCGAGGTGATGATAGCGCTTTTTGTCCACGATCGGTTTGTACGCCCATATATCGGGGATGTTTTAGTCGTTATCGTTATTTATTGCCTTGTCCGCACCGCTTTTCCGGAGGGAATTCGCCCGCTTCCGCTGTATGTATTCGCTTTTGCGGCGGGTACAGAGCTTTTACAGCTCTTCGGATTGGCTGAATTGTTCCGCCCGGAGCAGCGGATTATACGGACAATAATCGGAAGCACGTTTGACCCGATAGATATTCTGTGCTATGCGGTCGGGTGCGGTGTTATCCTCGTTTTTGAGGCGGCTTTGAGAAAACAGCGCGATAAGAATAAAGAGTTATAATAACATTAACAAAAAGGAGCGAGTACTATGCCAAAATCACAATTCGTTGACCCAAAGGAACTTCGCAAACCCGGGAAAATCACCTTCACCGACATTGATGTTAACCAGTATAAGCCCAACATCACAGCCGAGAAAAAAATCTATTCCAAAAAGGATTTTCTCCGTATTTATCACGATATGATGGTTATTCGCGAGTTTGAAACCATGCTGTATTCCATCAAAACCACCAATGCGTACAATGGCGTTGAATACAACAACCCCGGACCTGCTCATCTTTCGATGGGGCAGGAGGCTTCGGCGGTTGGACAGGCGTATATCCTCGGCGTGGACGATTTTATATTCGGCTCACACCGCAGCCATGGCGAAATTCTCGCAAAAGGTCTGTCAGCCATTGAAAAGCTGGACGAAAAAGAGCTGACCGAAGTTATGGAAAGCTTTTTCAATGGTGATGTTCTGCGCGCAATCGAGGACAAGGCCGACAAAACCAATGTCCGTACATTGGCTCGCGAATTCCTGATTTATGGTGCGCTGGCCGAAATTTTTGCCCGCGAAACCGGATTCAACCGCGGACTTGGCGGCTCGATGCATGCATTCTTTACCCCATTCGGAATTTATCCAAACAACGCCATCGTCGGCGGCTCGGCAACCGTTGCGCTGGGTGCGGCGCTTTTCAAGCGTGCCAACGCCAAACCGGGTATCGTTATATGCAACATCGGTGACGCATCAATGGGTTGCGGCCCGGTGTGGGAAGCCATGATGATGTCGGTTATGGATCAGATTAAACAGCTGTGGGACAAGGATCATAACAAAGGGCTGCCGTTGATTTTCAACTTCTTCAACAACAATTACGGCATGGGCGGGCAGACCCGCGGCGAAACCATGGGTTATGACATGCTTGCCCGTGCCGGAGCCGGTGTATCTCCTACCCAGCTGCATGCCGAACGTGTAGACGGATACAACCCCCTCGCAGTTATTGACGCTATGCGCCGCAAGAAGAAGATTCTTGAAAAAGGTGACGGTCCGGTGTTGCTGGACGTTTTGACATACCGTATGTCGGGTCACTCGCCATCCGACTCATCGTCCTATCGCACAAAAGAGGAAATGGATGCGTGGGAAGCGGAAGATGTACTGGTTGCTTTCGAAAAGCACCTTGTTGAAGGAAAAATCGCGTCGGCTGATGATTTCGCCGCTATCCGCGAAAGTGTTAAAACCACTATCACAAAGATTTGTGGTTGGGCCGTGGATGAAAAGGTCAGCCCGCGTATGGATCTTTATAAAAAGCCGTCCACGATTGAGGACATTATGTTCTCCAACCAGCATGTGGAAAAGATGGAGGACCGTCCGTGTGATGTACTTATGCCATACGGCGAGGACCCCCGTTCGGTTCAGATTGCAAAAAAAGAGCGGTTCTCGTTCGACAAGAACGGCAAACCTGTTTCCAAAAACAAGGTGTATCAGTTCCGCGATGGTGTTTTTGAAGCTATTCGCGACAAGTATTACACCGACCCGACCCTTATATCCTATGGCGAGGATGTCCGTGACTGGGGCGGCGCGTTTGCGGTTTACCGCGGTTTGACCGAATGCATTCCCAATCACCGTCTGTTCAATTCACCCATTTCAGAAGCCGCTATTATCGGCTCCGCCGTGGGATACGCCATGACCGGCGGCCGTGTTATCGCCGAGCTCATGTACTGCGACTTCATCGGCCGTGCAGGTGATGAAATTTTCAACCAGCTGTCAAAATGGCAGTCAATGAGTGCCGGAATCATTAAAATGCCGGTGGTTATGCGCGTTTCAATCGGCTCAAAATACGGCGCGCAGCATTCGCAGGACTGGACAGCACTTATGTCTCACATTCCCGGACTCAAGGTTGTGTTCCCGGTCACTCCATATGATGCAAAAGGCCTCATGAATGCAGCTCTCGCGGGCACCGACCCGGTTGTATTCTGTGAAAGCCAGCGGATTTATGATATCGGCGAACAGTTCCACGAGGAAGGTGTGCCGGAAGGATATTATGAAATTGCTATCGGTGAGCCGGATATTAAGCGCGAGGGTAAGGATATTACCATGCTGACCATCGGCACAACGCTGTATCAAGCGCTTTCCGCCGCGGACGAATTGCAGGAGAAATACGGTCTTTCCGCCGAGGTAATTGATGCTCGTTCCATCACTCCGTTTAACTATGAAAAGGTTGTGGAATCGGTTCGCAAAACCGGACGTATTGTGCTTGCATCCGATGCATGTGTACGCGGTTCTGCGCTTCAGGATATGGCGCAAACTATTTCCGAGCTGTGCTTTGATTATTTGGACGCTCCGCCCGTTGTTGTCGGCGCGCGCAACTGGATTACCCCATGCTTCGAGATGGAGGAACACTTCTTCCCGCAGGCATCGTGGATTTTGGACGCTATCAACGCCCGTATTCTGCCGCTTGCCGGACATGTTCCGTCGCAGGATTTCACCGAGCTGGAAACAATTCGCCGCAACAAGCTGGGTGTATAAGCTCTCAAGTAGATATTTATGGAGGAAATGTGTATGACTCTTAACTATCGTGCAATTGGTATGCGGCTTCGGATGTTTCGCAAGTCTATCCACATGACACAGATTAAGTTGGGCGAGTTAGCGGGGGTTGAGCCTTCCAACATATCTCATATCGAACGCGGAGCGACAAAGGTTAGCTTGCCTACATTGGTGCGGCTGGCGAATGTGCTTGATGTTTCGCTGGACGAGTTGGTTTATGACAGTGTGAATAAAAACCGGCATATTTCGGTCAGAGAGTTGAATGATTTATTGTTTGACTGTTCCGACAGCGAATTGAAGGCGATTACCAAGCTGGCACAGACCGCTAAGGTTGTGCTGAGGGAACGATAAGTTTTCGGCGCGCAGTATTTACTGCGCGCCGAATTTTATATGATTGATGGTAAAACCGCAATTTCCGGAGATACTATAAAACAGTATCGACAATCAGAGAGAAGGAATTGTGGTTTTGAAAAAATCCAAAAAACATTATGGAAAGATATTGCTGGATTGGAGCTGTTACCTTGCCGGCAGTGTGTTGTTTGCATTGTCGGTCAACATTTTTACCGCGCCGAATCAGATTGCGCCAGGAGGATTGACGGGAATAGCAACGCTTCTTAACCACCTTTTCGGCGTGCCGATTGGAGTTATGATTATGTCAATGAATCTGCCGCTTTTGGTGATGGCATGGCGGCGGCATGGATGGGGCTTTTTGCTGAGCACAACGGTTATAATCGCAGGGCTGTCGCTGCTTATAGACATGACCGCACCATATATACCGCCGTTTCACGGCGATAAAATCATCACCGTTCTGTTCGGCGGTGTAGTGGCAGGCACCGGGTTGGGGCTGATTTATATGCGGGGCGGCACTACCGGCGGCAGTGAGCTTATCGCGCGGTTTGTTTCACGATGGTTTCCACATGTTCCGGTGGGAAGGCTGATTTTATGCGTGGACGCGGTAGTTGTTGCATCGGCCGCCGCTGTTTATCGCAATGTTGAAAGTGCTCTTTACGCTGTTATAATGATTTTTGTTTCCTCCATGCTGATGGACACTATTATTTATGGGCGCAACAAAGCCAAGATGATGATGGTTTTCACCAACAAAGAAAAGGAAGTTGCCGACAGAATCATTAAAAAAATGGAACGCGGCGTAACGTTTCTTGACGGAGAAGGTGCTTTTTCGGGAACGCGGCGGAGGATTTTGCTTTGTGCCGTGCGGCCATCAGAGGTGTACACTCTCCGCACCATTGTGTATGAGCATGACCCGAACGCGTTTATTGTTGTAACATCGGCGGACGAGGTGTTGGGCGAAGGTTTTAATTCCGCCGAAAAGTGAAGGGAGGAATAACATGCTGACAAAACGGGAATTTGACAAGTATTGCAAAAATTTGTTTGACGTTTGCGAATATCCGGCGGTCAAATACAAAATCGCTTCTGATTTTTTGGGAGAAAACGACAGCAATTCGAATGTAAGAGAGCTTCACGAAAATTTTCTGAAAAGCGACATCGTAGAGGAACTTTATCAGATGCAAAACGCAGACGGAAACTGGGGAAGGCTGTTTTCAAAGGATTATTCCGCAAAGGATAAGTTTCCAACAACTATGGTGGCGTTGGAACGCTGCCTGTATATCGGATTAAAGCTTGATGACAGAGATATTTTGATTGCGGCGCTTGATTATCTTGAGGAATTTTTGCAGGGCACGAACAGGGAGAAGCTGTATAACAAAAACGAACGTGCCGTACCATGGCAAATGGCAGATATTGCAACAATGGTTGAACGGATAAAGCCATACAATTCGCTGTGTGACAGGCTTTGGGGTGAGTGGTTTTATATCGCATCACAGGCTTTTGCGGATGGCGAATATTCGTACGAACGCGACAAATCCGCTCAACATGAGGTGCTGTGGACGCGGGAAAAACGGCTTGTGCCGCTGCCTGTTACATTCTTGTTGGGAAGAAGAAAGGACATGCCGGAAAAGCTTGAAAACGATATGCTGCATTATTTTGGCGGACATGCTTATGAAAACGGATACTTTTGGGACAAAGCGCCGATGCGGTTGCCGGAAACCTTCATTGGGGATAAAACAAGGCGTTGGTTTCACGCCATAAAATATATAAACCAGTTCAGAAATTCATCCGAATACCTTTCGGAAACGGTCGAATGGCTGATAAACAACCGCAATTCCGATGGGTTGTGGGATTATGGAACACAGACAAAAGACCCGTGGGGATATTTTGGGTATTTTTCGACCAACCGGAATTATAAACACAACAAAGTGGTCGATTGCACGATGGAGGTTTTGAGCGTTTTTGATACATATCTAAAAAATAATGGGGAGGAGTGAGTAATAATATGATAAACAAAATAACTTTGGTAACACTGGGTGTAAAGGACATGGCAAAATCTAAAGAATTTTATAAAGGGTTAGGATTTCAAATAAAGGACGACGAACCGGGCATGGTGGATTTTTATATGGACGGCACAAGTTTCGCAATTATACCATTTAGGAATTTGGCTGAAGAAGCCATGCCGGAAAACCCTCCCGAAAAAACGCGTGGTTTTACTGGAATTGCATTGGCGCATAATTTCGATTCGAAAGAAGAGGTTGACGCGTTATACTTAAAGGTTCAGGAGTTGGGCGGAACAGTTGAGTTCGCCCCGAAAAAAGCAGTTGCTTGGAATGGTTACCATTTCTATTTCAGAGATTTAGATGGATATTCATGGGAAATTGCATATTGATTCACTGCTCAAAATAAGCATTTTTACGATAGCGCATTTCACCCTGTCATTCTGAGCAAAGCGAAGAATCCTGTGTGTGCATTGAAGCTTCTTGAATTTTAAACGAGGACGGCAACGTCCTCAATTTGCACACACGCAAAAACGCTTCGGCACTTTTCGAAAGTGGGATAAAATCTTTAAGATCCTTCGCGTTGCTCAGGATGACACCAAAATCAATACTATTTTGGTCATTCACAGTGCAAAGCGCCCTCTAAACCAAGCGGTTTAGAGGGCGCTTTCATATACTTCTCTATGGAACAGGAATACTACTTTATCAATGAATTTAAATTCATTGATAATTATTTCAGCAACGCAAGATTATGGCGCATTGCTTCCAGCCATGCGTCGCGATCGCTGACATTGTTGAGTGGCGAAACTGCGGTATTAATTATAACGGTTTCAGACCGGCTTCCACCCGCTGTTTGATATAATACAGGGTATTGGCTGTCATAAATTAGCAATACATATCCTTTTATGGTGTCAGAAACCTTTTGTGCGGCGGCTAATTCAGCGGCGGAAACAGAAGATTCCTCGCCAATAGACAGCTCATACACAACATTAAATCCGGTTTCTTGTGTGAAATAGGCGAGCGAGCCGTGAAACGTGATGCAATCCCTCGGTGTTACATTTGCGAAATCTTCGGAAACTTTCGCGATTTTCGCAAGATATTCCGCCGCATTTGCGCGATAATATTCGGCATTTTCCGAATCAGATTCCACCAACGCATCGCGCAGATTTTCCACCTGCCGCGCATAAAGTGAGGGAGACATCCATACATGCTCGTTATACACATGACCATGGTCGCAATGCTCATCATGACCGTGATTATGGTCATCCTCCGTCTCATCAAGCGAAATCAGCGGCAACCCCGCGGAAGTATCAACAAAATTCGGCATGCGATTTCGTCCGACAGCGTGCTCCAAAAAATCCTCGGCACCTGCGCCGTTCATTACCAGCAAATCGGTATTTTGCAGCAAAATCAGCTCATTCGCCGACAGCTGTACATCATGCAAACAACCGGTATGCGCGGGAGTGAGATTGCCGACAGAAACGCCGGGAACATCCCCGGCGACATTCAACGCCGCCACATACATAGGATAAAAAGTAGCGGTAATTTGAAAATCATTATCCCCGCCGGCACGAAGGCGGAGCGGGAAAGTAATCAGCAGTGACAGCACCACAATAAACGCCATCATTGTGATGACACTGAAAGCACGCGAACCGTGCGCGGATACAGAACGTGGCTTAGAAAAACTCATACAATCAAACTTTCTCCATCCATATCAGATGGCTTTTCCATCCCGAGCAGTTGCAGCATAGTGGGGGAGATGTCAGCAAGCTTTCCACCCTCACGCAAGGTGGGCTGGGAAGCGCCGGGGGGAGTTACAACACAGAATGGAACAGGGAAGGTGGTGTGAGCAGTAAATGGTTCGCCGTTCGGCTCGGACATTTTGTCAGCGTTGCCGTGGTCGGCGGTAATTATCGCGGTGCCGCCCATTTTCAAGGTAGCTTCCACCACGCGGCCAACGCATTCATCCACCGTTTCCACTGCCTTAACAGCGGCATCAAATATACCGGTATGACCAACCATATCACAGTTAGCAAAGTTGAGAATCACCATATCATACCCATCGGGAGTGTCGGACGAGCCGTTTAAAATGCGCGAAACGGCCTCATCACAGACAGGATAAGCGCTCATTTCCGGCATTAAATCAAAGGTAGCGACGTCGGGAGTGGGGATCAGCGCGCGTTCCTCGCCGGGAAAGCTCACTTCCTCGCCGCCGTTGTAGAAAAATGTGACATGAGCATATTTAGTGGTTTCAGCAATACGCAGCTGAGTTTTACCGGCGCGGCTGACAACTTCGCCCATGGTCATGGTTAATTCCTTGGGCGAGAAAGCGACCGACACATTCGGCATGGTGGCGTCATATTCGGTCATGCAGACAAATCTCAGAGGAACAAGTCCGCCATTCCGAACAAACCCGTCAAAACCCGGGTCAACGAAAGTGCGTGTAATTTCGCGCGCGCGGTCGGGACGGAAGTTGAAGAAAATCAAGCTGTCGCCGGCCTTAACGGCGCTTCCGCCGTCCACAACGGTGGGAATCACGAACTCATCGGTAATATTTTTGCCTTCAGCGTCAATGGTCTCATAGGATTCGCGAACAGCGGTGACAGCGTCATTGGCGCGGACACCCTCGCGGTATACCATAGCGTCGTACGCTTTGCCGACGCGTCCCCATTGAGAGTCGCGGTCCATTCCATAGTAACGCCCCATAACAGTGGCGATTTTACCGGCGCCAATGCGCTTCATTTCGGCTTCCAGCTCCTGCAAATAGCGAACACCGGAGGAAGGCGGCACATCGCGGCCGTCCAGCATCGCATGGACATTAATATCGGTAACGCCCAAGTCTTTAGCCATTTGCAGCAGCGCATAAAGGTGTTCATTATGGCTGTGCACGCCGCCGTCGGACACGAGGCCGAGCAGGTGCAGCGCCGCACCGGATTCGGCGGCGGATTGCATAGCGCCGCGCAGTGTAGGATTGGCAAAAAAATCGCCATCCGTGATTGACTTGGTAATACGGGTCAGCTCTTGATAAACCACACGGCCTGCGCCGATATTGGTGTGGCCGACCTCGCTGTTACCCATTTGGCCGTCGGGAAGTCCGACATCCATGCCCGATGCGCCGATTGGCACGAGGGGATAGTTGCCGAAATAGCGGTCAAGATTGGGGGTCTTAGCGGTGGTTATGGCATTGCCCGAAGAGTCGGGGTTCATGCCGAAGCCGTCCATAATTATTAAAGTAACCGGTTGCTTCATGAAACTACATTCCTTTTATTATATAATTTTACATACCTTGCCGGAGCCGGCGGCATTAGCCTCATCAGTGTCAATATGCATGGCAAGAGCGAAGGTCGGGCTGACACGAACAACCACGTCGCCGAATACGAGAGGTCGAGTGCCGTCGATTTGCACATTAACAATTTCTTTATCCTGAACGCCCAGCTCCTTCGCGTCGTTGGGGGTCATATGGATATGGCGTTTAGCGACAATAACACCCTCGCTTATTTCGACCTCGCCGCACGGGCCAACGAGCTTGCATCCGGGAGAGCCGGCAATATCGCCGGATTCACGAACCGGTGCGTTGATACCCAAAGAGCGGGCGTCGGTCAGCGACAGCTCAACCTGAGATGCGGGACGAACGGGGCCGAGGATGGTAACACCTTTTTGAGTGCGTTTCGGACCAACAACATCAACCCGTTCCTCACAAGCAAATTGACCGGGTTGAGACAAATCTTTTTTATTGGTGAGGGCATACCCTGTACCGAAAAGAGTCTCCAAATCCTGCTGTGACAAATGCATATGACGCGCCGAAGTTTCCAACAAAAAATCCTTACTCATAAAAAACAATCCTTTCATTTGCGGGCAATTATTATAAAAAATATTATACGCCAGATCGAAAAAAAATGCAAGAAATAAATACAGAGCGAAGTGGACAAACGCGCTGATAATTTAAAAGATTGTCATTCTGAGAGGCAGCTGTGTATGTGGAGGGTGTGCTCACATCGGCTTGCAGTGTAGGATGCGGATGCAATGACACGAAAAGAATTCCTTTTACCCATTCCTATACAACAAAAGCGGCTCTACCATTTACAGATAGAGCCGCTTTTTATATTGTATTTGTTATTTTATATCCCGCCGCACGAAGCCGTCCCATGCGGTGAGCAGGAATACCGACATATACGCGGCAATAACTGTCAGCGCAAATGGTATTGTCTGCCCTCTGAAGGGGCTTATACCCTCGGCAATAGCGTTGAGTTCGAGGTTCGCGAATATGAGATATCTTCCGAAATCAAGATTCAATCCTGCCATAATGCCTACAATACTCCATCCCGCGACATACAGGAAAACACCTGCTCCTATTGAAAGCGCGGAGCTTTTTGCCACAGAGGAAATTGCAAAAGCGAGTGTTGCCATACATATCATTCCAATGCTTGAAACAAGATATTTCGATGCAACAAACAGGAAGCTTGAGCCTTGCATGACCTTGCCGCCCGACACATACAAATGCGGCGCGGCGAAATCGCCGAATCCGAATAAAACCCCGGACAAGAATATATTAAATACATAATATATAAGCAGCATTAGAATCGCAAAGGTCAAAACCGAGATGTATTTTGCAATAAAAATCTTGTATCTCTTGACAGGATTTACTAAAAGGTATTTCACCGTTCCTGTCGAAAACTCGGAGGAAATCACGCTGCCTGCTATGATAATAATCAACACGCTTATAACATTTATTCCCATTGCGGAGGTGGTGAAAACGTCCCAAAAGTTCAGCTTTGTACCCCAATTGTCGTTTCCGCTCATAACACCGTTGGCTTCGGAGGTTATAACCCTTATGTCGTTATCAAGCCGGTATTGCCCCACAAGCACAGCTTCTTCGGCGGCGGCCATTTCCTTCCGGATTTGCTCGTCGGGAGTGGTTTCCTTCAGATTGATTAGCGTGGCTTTGTTGTTTTGTACACTCTCTACCAATGAATTTTTCCAATTGTTTGTGAACGGCGGAATTTCGTTTTCAAATCTGTATTTTGCTGCCCAAAGCTCAATTTCAAGATGCTCTTTGAAAGAAAGCTCACCAAGATTTTCAAAGTTTTCAATCGCGGCTTCAGCAGTTTCAGCATTTATCCTGTTGTATATTTTCCAGTCCTTGTATTTTATCGCCTTTTCAAGCTCTTCCGCATATTTCCGGCATTTTTCCGCCTGTTCGGTTTCACCGGCCATCAAAAATGTCTCTGCTTCCGACCTTTGTGCAAACATGACATGCGCCGCTGTATTTGTCCAATAATCATCATTGTAATAATTTTGTGTTATATTATTTTCCTTGAGAAAGGTCAGAATCTCAACTCTTTCTTCCCATCCCTCGTACTTCTCCACTTTTGTCCAGTTTATTTCCTCATCATAGGATTGATAATAATAACTGTTGCTCCATTGCTGTCTTTCAAAGCTTTCCAATGCTTTCAGCCCATTATACCCCACTGCTACCACCACGACGGCAATAAGCATAACAATGGTGGATATCTTCATAAGAATCTTGATATATTCGTTGACCACTATATTCCCAAGTTTACGCAATTTGATGACCCCCTTCGCCTGTGAGCTTTATGAAAACATCTTCCAAACTGTTTTCATGCCGGGCAACACCCATAATGGCTATTCCGGCGGTCGCCAGTTTGCCGTTTATCGCGGTAACTGTTTCCTGTCCGTCCACCTTCAGGTCAAAACACTGTTCGGTGGATTCCAAGATGTTTTCCGCCGGTATTCCCATCGAGATAACGATTTTTATCGCTTCTGCCACCGGATTCACCGTGAATTTGTATACGACATCATCATCTTTTGTGGCTTGTTCCATAAGCTCCTTTATAGGTTTAACATTTTTGAGCTGTCCGTTTGTTATAATGCCCACGCGGTCGCACATCATTTCCATTTCGGAAAGCAGATGGCTTGACACAAACACCGCCGCACCTTGCTCATGTGCAAGCTTTTTCAGTATATCCCGCAGCTCTTTTATACCAGCGGGGTCAAGTCCGTTTGTTGGCTCATCAAGCACAAGCAATTTGGGATGGTGGAGGATTGCCTGCGCCACGCCCAACCGCTGTCTCATACCAAGTGAATATTTTTTCACCTTGTCACTTATGCGGTTTTCGAGCCCCACAAACTGCACCGCTTCCGCGATTCTTTCTTCGGTTACACCACTGCGTAAGCGGCGAAACTGCCGCAAATTCTGCATACCTGTGAGATATCCGTATAATTCGGGGTTTTCCACGATTGCACCGATGTTATCCATCGCTTTTTCAAACTGGGTACGTACATTGAATCCGTTTATCTGTACATTGCCGCTGTCCGCGCTCAAAAGTCCGGTGATAATCTTGATGATTGTCGTTTTTCCCGCGCCGTTGGGCCCCAAAAACCCAAATACCTCACCCGCATATGCTTCAAGGGAGATATTATCCAAAATAGTACGGCCGTTGAATGTTTTTGATAGGTTTTCTATTTTTAACAATGCTTCCATATAGCAATATTCCTCCCTTAATATCTATTTGATGTGTATATGTATCCGGGTTCGGAGAACTTCCATGTGCCGTTCTGCTTTGTCATTTCACACGTAAAGCCTAATTCATATGTTCGCGTGGAAAAGGCCAAGTCAGAAGAAGGCACTTTGTCGAAATGGTTATAAGCTCCAACCGATCCATGAAAAACTTCGAAGATTGTCGCTTCCTCGGTAGCCGTCACCGTAACAATCATAACAGCCTCAAGCGAAACCAAGCTTGCCCCGTGCTTGGTGATATTTTTTACCTGCTTGAGCGATACATCATAATCTTTTATTTTGTTTCCGGTTTCCTGATTGCCTTTGAGCACATACTCGACATTGCTGATTGTTGATTGCTTCATGTTCCATCCATAGTTAGTGACTCCATTTGCAAAAAATTTGTCAATCAATTCTTTGTTCTCTTTTCCTTTGGCTTCGATGACCGAATCCGGAACCTTGACACCAATTTCCCGATACTCCTCTGGAAGAAGGTTAAAGCTTTCTATGGCTTCGGTATATTCATCCAAAACCTGCCGGATGACATCTCTTTCTGCTTTGAACGTGATATTGTCAACAACAAGATATCCAACCAGCCCCACAACCAGCACTATTGCAAGCACAATACCACGGTTGACTCTGCGAAGAAAATTCAAAAAACTCATAAATTTGACCATGCCTTTCTTTTTATATTAGCGAATTTTTGGGTAGCTTTAATTGCGCCTTGAACAAATCGCCGTCAATTTTGACAATAAGCTCCCCATTTTGACACAACATCAGCGATTTCGCAATATCAAGCCCCAATCCGCTGCCTTCGCTGTTGCGGGATGCGTCCCCGCGTTTGAACCGTTCCATAATCTCGTCCTCGGGAATGTTCAGCTCGTCTGCCGAGATATTTTTTATCGAAATGCAGGCCTTTTGTTCATCCTCGAAAACGTCAATGTATACCCTCGAATTCGCCAAAGAATACTTGAATACATTGGATAAAAGATTTTCCAAAACTCGCCATGTAAGCTTGCCGTCCGCATACGCGGTTATTTTCTCTTTCGGCAAATTTATCTTGAAATCAAGCGTCGAAGCCTTGATTTTGTCGTCCAATTCCCCCAATCCCTGTGTGATAAGAGCGTTGATGTCCACCTCGTCAAGGTTTGCCGTAACGTTCCCGCTGGCGGCCTTTGATGCATCAAAAAGGTCATCAATCAACGTTTTTAATCTGTCGGATTTTTTCGCGATTATATCAATATACTTTGCGGCGTTTTCGCTGTCAATGCTTTCCATTTTCAGCAGGTCAACATAGGTAATCACCGACGTCAGTGGCGTTTTTATATCGTGCGATACATTCACAATAAGCTCGGTTTTCAGCCGTTCGCTTTTAAGTCTGCGCTCGACCTCAGTTCCCAGTCCTGCGGATATGTCGTTGATATCCTCCGCAAGAGCCACCAGCTCACCCGTTCCGTTTATTTCGATTTTTTCATTATAAAGACCGCTTTTTATGCTCTTTACGCCGTTTTTCACTGTTATATATTTTCTGATATATATATAAGCACAAATCAGCGCGACAGGAATCGTAATAATAAAAGCAAACGGAATGGCTGTGAACAGTCCCAGCATGGTGACAAGCACAAACGCTTTCAGCATGGGCGGGCCGGCGTTATAGACGTTTTTGATAATATTTACTATGAAGTGACACACCGAAAATATAAGCGTATGCTTCATCAATGTGCGGCTTTTTATGTGGCGAACCAACATTAATGTGAACGCCACGGCGAGCAGCACTGATGCCACAAACAGCACAAACATAAATGCTGTATTAAAGAACTTTCTCTTTATCACGGCGGCGCAAAAAATAGTCGCGTAACCGGACAAAAACAACAGGCACACCACAAATTCATTATAAATTTTATCAACCACGATATGATGAACATTTTGTGAATTTACCGGCTTTTTGCCGGCGGCAAAAATCAAATATCCCATACATGCCAAAAACAAAACTGCAAGAAATGATAATTCTATAAGCCGGTTTGTGACATTCTGTTTTGCGTTCAAAAATTTCACGTTTTCTTTGTAGATGTATACATCATCAAAGGCGTACGCCCACTGTGCCGCGGATGAATTTTGACCGGATGACTCAAGCTCCTGATACTCCGAATATTGGCGGTTTGCTATATTTTCGTACGCTTTATTCCAAATTACGTTTCCGCCAACATTGATATAATAATATATATTCGGTGTATTTTCAAGGGCATATACAGCATTTTCGAACATCTGTAAATGTTCTTGTATCACGTCGTTTTTTATGTTTTTTATGTTGGGTGCATACTGTTTTTGAAATTCTTCCCATGTAAGTTCCAAATCGAAATATAAAATTTCGGACTGGTAAACCTTTTTCTCTGTGTAGTACCGATTGTTCTCAAACAGGCTCCAAACCCGGTTTTCCACTTCTCTTTCGGAAACGGTGTTTCCATCCAAAATGTTTTGCTTGCTTTCATACATGACAATTGTGTTGACTCCCGACTGTATTCGATTCCGAGTGCTCCAATGCTGCCATGTGTCGGTATAATGTTCGCTCGTCAAATTGCCAATGCCGCCCATCTCATTCTTAGCATTATAAAATTCAATGAAGGATGACAACATAAGGCATGACAGCACGGCTATCATAGCTAATGCCAAAACCTTGAATAAAATATTATATCTTTTCAATTTTGTATCCAATGCCCCACACCACCTTTAAATATTTTGGCTCTTTCGGGTTTATTTCAATTTTTTCGCGGATGTTTCTTATATGTACCGCCACCGTGTTGTCAGAGTTGTATGCCATTTCGTTCCACACCGTTTCGTATATTTCGTCAATCGAAAACACTCTGCCTTTGTTACGAATCAGCAACAGCAATATCTTGTATTGGACGGGGGTCAGTCTTATATCGTCGCCATCAACAGTTACGGTTTTTTGCTGGTCGTCAACCACTAGCCCGCCGCTTCTATACACCCCGGATTTGATGTCCGAGCTGCCCAGCTCGGTGTACCGTCTGAGCTGTGATTTGACCCGTGCCATAAGCTCCAAAGGGTTGAACGGTTTTGTGATGTAATCATCCGCGCCCAAGGTCAGTCCGGTGATTTTGTCGGTGTCCTCGGATTTTGCGGACAGCATAATTACCGGGATGTTCTTCTGTTCCCTGATTTTCAGCATGGCTGAAATACCGTCCATCCGCGGCATCATTATGTCCATGATAACAAGATGGATATCGCTTGTTTGGATTTGGTCGATTGCTTCTCTTCCATCAAAGGCTTTATATACGCTGTATCCCTCTGATTTCAGGTATATTTCAATAGCTTCGATAATTTCCTTGTCGTCATCACAAACTAAAATATTCACAAACAATCACCCTTTTTACGTTAGTCATTTCTTCCTTCAACAAAACCGGTGCCGTAGCAGCGCTTTTGTAAACTGCACAAAGCCTTGCATAAAACCATATGAGTGGTTCATGTGCAGTAATTATACCACACTCCTTTCGGCCAAGTACAGTATAATTACTGTTTCTTAAGACCAAAAGAGGAAAAATATGAAGAATTTATGAAGATTACCTGCTTGTCACCTGCAAAACAGTGAACGGCGGCACAAAACTGCACCGCCGTTCATAACTATAACAGATTCTTATATAAGGACTACACCCGGCCATCCCGCAAGATACCGGCGAAGTACTATCACATCAGCCGCGCCAACTATGCTATCTCCATTAACGTCAGCGGCTGATTCGTTGATTGTTACACCCGGCCATCCCGCCAAATACCGGCGAAGTATTACCACATCAGCTGCACCAACTGAGCCGCTTCCATCAACATCTCCCGCAATACGGGCGCTTGTTGATACATACTTTGCGGTAACGGTTTTGTTTGCTGTGATATTGCTAAACGTCGTGTCCCATCCGGTGAATGTATATCCTGTCCGTGACGGATTCGACGGCGGAACCGCGGCAGCTCCATGATTGACGGTGACGGTTTTCAGCACCGTACCGTCGCTGTCCTTAAACGTGACTGTGTAGGTGTTAACCGCATATTTTGCGGTAACGGTTTTGTTTGCTGTGATATTGCTAAACGTCGTGTCCCATCCGGTAAAGGTGTATCCTGTCCGCGACGGATTCGACGGCGGAGCCGCGGCAGCTCCATGATTGACGGTGGCGGTTTTCAGCACCGTTCCGTCGCTGTCCTTAAATGTAACTGTGTAGGTGTTTGCCTTCCACACCGCGTACAAGGTCGCGCTTGCATTTGCGGTATAGCTCCCACCGGCAAGATACGTCGCTGTTGTCGCCGTTTTGCTGGTGCTCCACCCCAAAAAGACGTGTCCTGTACGGGTAGGAATTTTTGCCGGCAGTGTTTTGGAGGTACTTCCGATTTTAGTCATCTGTTCCGGTGCTCCGGTGCCGCCGTTTGCGTCAAAATTAATTTGATGTTCCCGGGTCACTTGAATTTCTACGCCATGCTGCGAGCCGGTTGGGGAACCGTAATACAACCAAACCCTAAGGAAATACGTCTGACCGGCGGTCAACTCGTGAAGAAGTCCAAAATTGCGCATCGTGGTTGAACCTGTCACATCATCATCGTTATACCCAATCTGTGTTTGCTGAGCGTTGTGCAATGAAGCAACCGTATCCTGTTGACCCGTTGAATAGAAGAAATATTTCCCGCTTACCGCCGGCGTAAATTTATACACCAAATTAAGCGCATCGGCAAGGCCGTGGTTATATGCTGTGTCAAGCGACATTGTGTGACAATCCTGCCATACCGCATAAAGGGTAATGGCGGTATCTTGAGAATATGTGCCACCTGCGGCATAGCTTGCAAGTCCTACTGTTTGGCTGATGCTCCATCCCATGAAAACCTTGTTCGCGTTTGAATGGGTCGGAATATGTGTGCTTAGAGTAAGCGGAGAACCTGGTGTCTTGTATTGTGTCGCCGGCGCGTTTGAACCGCCGTTGGCGTCATACCTGACTTCATGTCCTGCTCCCACAACCACAGTGAAGCTTCGTGAAATCCCCGAGCCGGTCGCTGTTATAACAGCCGTTCCGACTGCCTTCGCGGTCACTTTGCCGGTGCTGTCCACGCTGGCAACACCGGAATTGTTTGAGCTGTAACTGAATGTGCTTGCCACAAAAGGAGTATACGAGGTACCTTCTTGAGCCAGCATCGTCATGGACAGTGTGTTTCCTATCACAATCGACCGCGGGCTTGGATACTGGTTCCGGTTGTCGGACGCAAGCAGAACGGTGCGCGTGTTTGTGTTTATGCTTATCTGCTGTTGTATGTTCAGATTATTACTTGGCATAATTGCATTCGGGGTTTGGCTTATTCCAAACAGCTGTACCCAATATCGCCTTCCGCCCAGTTGGAAACAGCCGATGCCGATAGTTTTGTAGGATGAGCCTATCATGTTTGCGTAATGTCCGGGAGAATTATACCATGAATTAAATACTTGAGCAGCATTGACCTGTCCCGCCGCGATGTTTTCACCGTACGCTTTTGAAGATACGGAAAAACAATCTTGCCCATTTGGACGTGTATGGCTGAAAAACACAGTGGTTTCGGCGGCGCGAAGCATGGCGGCGTTCATGAGATCCACATCCATGGTCAGCGCGCCCAGCCCCTTTGACACGCGCTCCGCGTTTACAAGCGCAAGCACGGCATAGGCTTCGTCATAATACCGTGAGCCTTCAATTGTAAAGGTATTAACCCCTTCGGCGGCATAGGCCGCCGGTGAAATTAAGGTCGCCAGCATAATTACCGCAAGAATACACGGCAATATTTTTTTCAAAAAACTGTTTTTCATTTTTATGACCATTCCCTTCTCAAAACACAAAGCCAGCATTTTACACTAGCAATACATCGATCCATCCCGCCAGATACCGGCGAAGTACTATCACATCAGCAGCGCCAACTGCGCCATCTCCATTAACATCAGCGGCCGATTCGTCGATTGTTACACCCGGCCATCCCGCCAAATACCGGCGGAGCGTGACCACGTCCGCCGCGCCAACCAAGCCGTCTCCGTTGACATCGCCTGCCATACGGACAGGTGTATACTGTGCGGTGATGGTTTTACCATAGGTGATGTTGTTGAATGATTCGTCCCATCCGGTAAATATGTACCCGTCCCGTGATGGGTTCGGCGGAGCAACCGCGGCGTTTCCGTGGCTGACTATATCGGTTTTCAGCTCCGTACCATCGTGGTCCTCGAATGTAACGGTATAAGAAGATGATGTAACAGTGAACACTCCCGCCAATACTACATCAGCGCCATGCCACTCGATTCCTTCTGCAATATTCACCTTCAAATCGTATACGCCGGGGGCAATATAGTAGGGTATGGGTCTTGTATGGTCTGCGGTATCTGCGTCTATCCACTCGGATGTCCCGCTTAGCCTGTACCCCGAAACTGAAATCGCACCCATGCCTGATACAGATGCCTGAGGATGTACAATAAGCATCTTTGTAATATTGTGCTCGTTTCTGTTGGCGTAAGATCCGTCAAAATCAAGCTGTGCCGCTGTAACGGTTTTGGCTTCAACAATCTTGAATGTTTGAGCCAAAATAATATTTTTCGCACCCCTGTATAAGTCGCCGTATCCAACATCGACCATGAGGAAATATATCCCCGGCCCATAGGTGTTTGGTATCTTCCCGTCGGGAGAATCCACCCATCCGGGCGAATCAACTGTCGGAATCTCGCTGCCCTGCTGCTTGTAATACTTTGTAAAGGCAACTTCACCGACACCAGCATTACTACTGAGAATTGGCTGTATAATATCGTTATCATCCATCCTGACTCTGAACAAAATACCTAACATAGCACTATCAACCGTGCCGATATAGGAATGATCCTCAAATCTCTTTTTACCCAACACATCTATTTCCAAATCCGCCGCATAAGGTACTTTTTCGCTATCGTTGTAGTAATAATACATATCCGCGCCGCTGAAGTCGATGAACTTAGAACCTTTGGAAACAGGATTAACATAATATGTGTGTAAATATTTCGCAGCTTTCAAATCTCTGGTGAAATCGGTTGGCTCCAAATCCTCTGCACCCACCCCGTCTTTCAGCTTGAAATAAACCGTACCTAACGATAGTCCGCCCGCCGGACACATAAGCTCTTCAAGAAGGAGCTTGTTGTTAAACCCATTCTCAGGGTTCAGTAATTTGTTAGCATAGCTCCTCGTATCATATCCGATGGAAAAATTTCCGATATGGGTTGGGTCATCGGTACGCGAAACGTCATTGCTTGCGAATAAATTCCTCATATTTTTATTTTCTGAAATGACTTCATCACCATCATATCGAGCCACCTTTGCCCAGCCCACGTCATCATAAATAATAGCATAATCAATAGCATTGTCATAACCGGTTCTCAAATCCAAATCTATGCCGGAATCCGCCCAGTCGGACATAGACGGGATTTTGTAGGCACCGGAGACTGACAGCAACTGGTCGGCCGACAGCGAAGTGCCATCGGGTCTGCAAATTTCCAATTTTTCCTCATTAAAATCAATATCTAAAAAAATCCCGGACATCGGGCCGTTATAGAACGCTTTAATGTCCAGTTGATAAACACCGGAGGTTGGAGATTCAGAAAAATCCAGCGCAAATTTATTCTCGCTGATATCACCATATACCCTGCCGGTTTTTCCGATGGCATAAAAATCATACATATCCGTATCGAGATAATTGGCATATTCCGGCTCGTCCTGACTATATCCGTTTTTCAACAGGATAAACTCCTTGGAAAAAAGAGGCTGCGGAACATCGTTCCCATTTGATTTTATGGAAACCCCGTTATACCAGTGAGTGCTGTCATATATAAAGACCGCGCTCACATTAACGATGCTCGCAGGCAAAAGTGCCATCAGCATAGATATTGCCAAAATCGCGCTAAAACCCTTTTTCAAAAAACGATTTTTCATTTTTATGACCATCCTTTTTTGTACAATACCAATATTATACTGTCCGCAGCTTTAATTGTCAATGATATTTAACCATGGGGTACACGGCTTTGAAGAAATGCTGTGCCGTCATTCCGGTCTCCGAGCCGGAATCTTCGAATGTTACAGAGATTGCGGGTCATCGGCTTGCTTTGCAAGACGCGCCCGCAATGACAAGCAGTAAGACAAAATGCGACCGCAATGACGAAAAGAACGCTTTTTGTCCACTCCCAACATATGTCATTCTGAGCAGAGCGAAGAATCTTAAAAATTCATCCCGCTTTGAAAAAACTCCGAAACGTTTTTGCGTGGTTGGGAAAAAGATTTATCCCACTTTCGGAAAATGCCGAAGCATTTTTGCGTGGGCGCAAATGTCGGCGCGTAATTGAGAAGCTTCACTGCGTCCACAAGATTCTTCGCAAGCTCAGAATGACAGGGTGGAATGCTCAGGATGACACTAAAAGACCATGTGTTTACAATGCCCGGGGCATATTCGCCGCAAAACAACCTCCTCAAAAAATCGCTTTTTTCGCTTTATTCTCTACTTTCCGCCCATATATTCCGACAAAAATGTTACATCCCCTACATTATAATAGATTGACAACAACTTAGAGGATGGTGGACAAGCGTGCAAGGACGCAGAAAAAATAAAGGACTCCTGATTTATGGAAACGAGATGACGGACAACCGGCTTTCCCCCGATTCCGCAACCGATACCACCGATGCGGCGCAATACAACGCCGGAAAGCAGGTCGCTCTGGCCGCATTGTGGTTCATACTGGGGCTAATCATGCCGCACGCTGTGGTTTACGGCGGAATGGCTCCATTTGGCATCAGCTTTGCCGCTGCTGTTCCCGGTGCCGGTGCTTTGGGCGCTTATGTAGCGGTTATGATTGGGTATTTTCTTCCCGGCGGCGCGGCGTTGCCGATAAAATACATAGCCTCTCTTATCGCGGTAATGGGCATAAAATGGTCGTTTTCCGGCACGAAATTTATTCGCAGTCATCCCGCGTTTGTGCCGCTTACGGCATTTCTTGCGGTGGAATTCACCGGATTCGCCTTAATTGTTATAAACGGATTCGACCTTTTTTCCGCTATACTCGTATTGGGTGAGGGATTCCTATGTGCCGGAACAGCTTACTTCTTTTCGGTGGCAATCGAGCTTATAACCGAGCGCGCCGGCAAAAAAACAAGCGGCGCGCTCATGATACAGGAGCAGGCAGGCGCGATAATGACCGGCGCAATAATCCTTATGGCCGCATCCTCCATCAGTATCCAGAGCATCACTCCCGGGCGGATAATCGCCGGTATTATTGTGCTGTTGATGGCGAAATGCGGGCGGGAGGTTGGCGGGAGTGTTGCCGGAATTATTATTGGCACTGCCTTGGCTCTCGCATCCCCTGACCGCCTTTATTTAACCGCCGCTTTTGCGCTGGGCGGGCTTACTGCGGGGGTTTTTGCCCGATTCGGAAAGCTCGCTTCCTCCGGTGCATTTATTGTTTGTGGGCTTATCGTATTTGTCAACACCGGTGACAGCGAGCTTATTATATCCGGAATTTATGAGATTCTTGCCGCTTCGATAATATTCGCGGTGCTTCCCTCGTCAATCGACCGCGCAATAAACCGGTTTTTCCTCCACGCTCAGGATATACCGGCGGTGGAGGGGCTGCGCCGGTCGGTGGTTATGCGGTTGGACCACACCGCGGGCGCAATGGCGGAGGTCGCGGACACTGTGGACACTGTTTCCAAAAAGCTGTCCGGCTTGAGCGCGCCTGACCTCGGGTCGGTGTATCGCAGCGTGTCGGAAAATATATGCGCGGTGTGCGGACTGCGGCTGTATTGCTGGGAGCGCGCATTTGATGATACCATGTCGGCGTTCAACAGCCTTACCCCCATACTCCGTCAGCATGGCGCAGTCCGCGCGGAAAGTCTTGCCTCCCGGCTGCCCCGCCAATGCAGCCGTCTTGACGATGTAACCGCCAAAATAAACGCCGAATACGCCGCATTCACTGTACGCGAAAGCGCGTTTCGCCGGCTGGGTGAACTGCGCGGAATAGTAACCGACCAATTTACCGGTATGTCCGAACTGCTTACAGAGCTGTCCGACGGGTTTTCCGGCACTGAACGAGTGGATACCGACACAGCTCTCCGCGTAATCAACGCTTGCGAGGAATTTGGGCTGATAATCCGCGACGCAGTGTGTTTGATAGGCAGAGGCGGATACATGACGGTAGAAATCCTCGCGATTGACGAGGGGGTTCGTATTCCCAAGGAAAAATGGATTGCCGCCATGAGCGACGCATGTGGACGTGAGCTGTCACCGCCGACAGTGTCCCGATATGGCAGCTCGGGCGATGCAAATACCGGTATATTAAACTCCAACAGCGTGAAAATTACTTTGACCGAAAAGCCGGAGTTTTCCATAACAATCGGCAGCTCTCAGCTGCGATGTGCCGGTGAGCGCCTGTGCGGCGATTCCTATGATTCCTTTGCGGACGGCATGGGACGATGGTACGCGATATTAAGTGACGGCATGGGGTCCGGCGGCCGTGCCGCGGTTGACGGAGCGATGACAACCGCTTTGGCAACCCGTATGATTCGCGCCGGAATGGGATATGACAGCGTGTTGCGGATGGTTAATTCCGCCATGATGGTAAAATCCAGCGATGAAAGCCTTGCTACCCTCGATATAGTCGAAATAGACTTGTATAATGGTCATCTGAGATGCCTGAAGGCTGGTGCTGCGCCCTCTCTTATATGCAGCCGCGGCAGGGTGTCGCGCATTGACAAAACTTCGCTTCCTATCGGGATTTTGCGTGATATTCACGGAGAAATTACAGAGGATGTTTTGGTGTCGGGCGATATCCTGGTGATGTTCAGCGATGGCGCAATAACAACCGGCATTGAATGGATAGAGGATATTCTTTGCTCGCTTCCATCCGATGCTTCCATGCAGCACATCGCCGAAGAGCTTGCAATAAGCGCAAATAAAGCCCAAAAATCCCGCAGCGATGATATAACCGTGCTGGCAATTAAGCTTCAAAAGGCCGAATAAGGAAATGCGTATGTCATTCTGAGCAATATTTGGCGGCTCACATTTTTGGAAAAAATGTTGACATATTGAAAAAGGGGTGATATAATATCAAAGCTGACCTAAGAGGAAAGCAGGTTTTCAAAGCATATGCGAGTGTGCTGGAACTGGCAGACAGGCACGTTTGAGGGGCGTGTGTCTTATGGCGTACGGGTTCAAGTCCCGTCACTCGCACCATAACGAGTGTCCTTATGGGACTTGAGAATGTTACTGCATTTTCAAGTCCTGGACACAAGAGTTAAGAAGCTTTTGAGGAAGTGGAGTAGCGTAATGCTACTCCCTTTCTCGTTTTCATGGTTATTTCTTTCTGTGGTATCTTCTTGAGGTTTGGTATCTCAATAGTACCGACACAATTATAAATGATTTCAACCTTTTGAATTTCGACA
>JGI994J12354_10001005_pt1 | contig 28654 bp, 28 predicted proteins | sample IntmicLarv3ML3BL_FD_12354 | JGI IMG/M metagenome (IMG submission 12354) | reverse complement strand
CCGAAGCTCATTACGACCGGAAAACTTCCGGAGGCACATATTGCCTTCTTGGACGAAGCGTTCAAGGCGAACGATGGAATTCTCAATGCTCTGCTTACGGCACTCAATGAGCGCCGCTGGACAAACGAGGGTGAGACCATCGACATTCCGACGATTTCCTTTTTCGCTGCCAGCAATGAAATCCCCAATTTCAGTAATCCGGAGGAACGGATATTGAAGCCCCTCTACGACCGCTTCGACTTGAAGTTGGTGACGGAATATATTGAGGAGCGGGAAGCACGACTGACCATGCTGGAGAGAAAGCAAAGCCGGCAGCAGGAACAGATTCTGCATACGATTTCGCTGCAAGAGTTGTACGAGATGCAGGCAGAGGTATCTGCGGTGGAAGTCCCCGCCGAAATCAACGAGCTTTGGGACAATATTCTCTGCGAGCTGCGCACAAAGGGCATTCCCGTCTCTGACCGCAAGTATCTTGGTTTCTCCCCTATCGTACAGGCCAAGGCCTGGTTAGGAGGACAAGCCGTCGTGCAGCGTGAGGACCTGCTAATTTTACGGCACATCCTCTGGACAACGCCGGAGCAGCGGGTAACCATCAATCAGGTGCTACATCATGCCTGCGCTGATTATCTCAAGCTTCAACTTGATGTGCTGATGAAAATGTCTCTGGAAGCTGTGGCTACCTTTGAGGCATCACCTGATGGCACGCTTTCGGAAAACCTTCGACGGCTCGGTAAGCTGAGAGCAGAGCTTAACCGCATTCGCTTGATGGCAAATGAATTCAGGCAGACCGGTACATCGAAACAGCAGCAGATTGATACATTCAACGAGACGCTGGAGGAATTCAACCGCAAAGCCTCCGCTGCTGCAAAGCGGGAGTACACTTCCTTGCAGGGCGTGCAAGACATTTTGCAGCAACAGTAAACCTCATTTATAAGACAGGAGCGAACAAATATGTTAAACAAAGTAATTCTCCAGGGCAGACTTTGCGATAAGCCGGAACGTAGGCAGACAAATGGACAGGAACCCGTTTCTGTGACCAATATTCGCCTTGCAGTCAAGCGTGACTATGGGAAAAACGGCGAGGTAGAAACGGACTTCATTAACTGCGTTGCTTGGCGTAGCACCGCTGAATTCATCGACAAGTATTTCGATAAAGGCTCACTCATTGTCCTTGAAGGACGCCTGCAGAGCAAAAGCTGGGAAGATGAGTCAGGCAACAAGCGCTATGGCGTAGAGGTCTCCATTGAAAACGCATACTTTGGCGATAGTAAGAAGGACGATGCCGGCACTCCCGGTGGACAAGGTTTTTCTGAAGCACCACAGGGCTATCCTCCCAATGCAGGGTATGCAGGTTATCCGGCACAAGGCATCCCTGCCGGTGCAGCATCCAATCAGCAGCAGAGTCCATTCCCTTACACGGGTATGGACATTCCGCAGGGTTTTCGGCCGTAATAGAATATGAAAACAGGGAGGGCTTCGGCCCTCCCTACAGGAAAAGGAGTATTATAGAATGTTGAACCGTATATCAGAATTTGTAGAACAGCAAGCACAGGCCATCGAAGCAGCAAAAGAAGATTTCGATTTTCTGGAGAAGTATACACAGCGGTTGCTTGCAGAAACATCGGCGGGCACTGGGCAAGGGGAGGCCATGTATGAAAAACGCATTTCATAGATACGAGGACTTCCTAAATTCGCCACTCTATCAGCTTGTGGTCAATCGGCAGGAGGCAGACACACAAACGCATCGTATTTTGAAATCCAGCAGCATTGAAGGGCTGATTTATGAGGAGGTCTGCGATGACGCATTGCAGGGTATCGTGGAACGGGCCAGTGAAAAGCTCGAAACCTTTCCTGCGTTGTGCGAGGATGTTTTCCAGAGCTTATACAGCCTCAATCTACGCTATACGGAGGAATCTGCAAGAAGCAGTGTTGCGCAGCAGATTCATGCACCGCTGTTGGAGAAGATTTTGGAGCATGAGAAGTACCCTGCCACCAAGGAGCAGTGTAGCGGCAAAGAGCTGCCGGCAATGGTAGCGACGAAGGAATTTGCTGAATTTCTTGCCGAAAGCATTTGCAATTCTATTGCCGATGACGCTGCACCGGAACTTTTAGAAAAGAAGAAACAACAGCAAGCGCAGGTGCAGGAGAAACTGGCCGATGCGCTGGAGCAACGGCTCTCTGAAACGGAAGAAGCGCTGCATTTAGCAAATCAACTCGCCAAACTGGCAAAGCAAACGGCTTACTTGGAGAAGCAAGCGCTTCAAGTTACACAAAAAGCCTCCATTGGTACTGATGCGGCTTTGAACATGGCCTTTCAGTGGGCACAGCTTAGAGCAACGGAAACAACGCAGGCGATTTGTGCATGGGGACAAGACCCTTCCGATCCGGAACAGATAGATGTCAATACATCACTGTTGGAGCGCCTAAACAATAGTCCGCAGCTCATGAGCATAACGAGGCATTTAGGCCGGATGATGGAGCTGCTTCAGGCGAAACGAAGAAACGGCTATGCCTACGGTCTCGGTGAGAAGTACAGCATTGAGCCGGGCAACAAGCTACCGCAGGTGCTTTCATCAGAATACGGCCTGCTGGCTCTGCCGGAAACTCGGCCGCTGTTTGTGCGAAAATATCAGCAGAAGCAGCTCAAGCAGTACAAACGCCGTCAGTCGATTTACAAGGGCCGTGGCGATATCATCTTCTGTAAAGATGAATCCAGTTCTATGGAAGGCGACCGCCATGCGTGGGCCAGCGCCTTAGCGCTGACTATGCTGCGCATTGCCGCAAGTGAGAACCGCCGTTTTGCACTCATCCACTTTAGCGGACGGGACGATTTCCGCACAGATATTTTTGAACCGGGGCAGTATTCGACGAATAGCATGATTTCTGCCGCAGAGTTGTTTTTGCGGGGTGGTACAGACTACGAAACACCGCTTGACACAGCAATTCGCCTCATGACCGAGGGCGGCTTTGAGCAGGCTGATGTGGTGTTTGTCACGGATGGCGCTTGCTCCATATCGGAAGACTTTGCAAAACGCATGGAGCAGGTCAAGGCGGAACAAAGATTCAAGGTCAGCGGAATCCTCATTGATGAAGACGACGCATTTTCGTTTAGCTTAGAGGACTTTTGCGATGAGGTGCATCGGTTGAGCGAGATAACCTATGGAGAGATTGAGGAGAAACTTACAATATAGGTGTTTGTAATATAAATATTTAATGCTTCAAAAGCAGGCCGCCCATTTTTTAATAGAGATGGACGGCCTACTTTTGAAGCATAATTTATCCACTCAAATTACTCAGATTTCCACATTGCTATATTGCGCTTAAAAAATAAACATCCGGGATATATTGTCTGGCCAAAACGTCAATTGCATTGGCACAAAAATTGCTGTATAATAAAAAAGGGATTGGTATAAAATGTGAATTTTAAATATTGAAGGAGGTCCACTGGAATGTCGACTGACGAAGGCGAGGCAAGTACAAGCAATAACTCAGATTTACAATGCAATTATAACCAAAGCAGAAGCTTTGGTTCAGAGGTGGACTCTCACTTTTTGAGTGGTGCCTCGTGCTACAATAAAGCATGATGCTCTCGGGCTGCTGATATGCTTTTTGCGGCATATTTTTAGGAGGTGTATTGGATTTTTTATTAATTCAGAGTGAACAAAAATTTACATAATGATGAGCTCGAGCATCACCTGACATTTGAAAGGCGGCAATCATTATGGGTATAAAGACACAAAAAACGACGGATGTGAAACGCCCCAAAAACTGGAATCAGGTTTTAGGCGTGGGACTATTGACGCTAGTATTCGGCATGCTTTGGGTATATGCACGCCACGGCTTATCAGATCAATGGCTTGCGGTGGCACTGCAAATTTTATGCTTGCTACCTGCCTATGCTTTCTTTATTTCCACCAAATCTGCAAAAGAGCGGCGGCTCGCATTTCCGAACAGAATGTGGAAAACAGTTCTTGCTATAGTTGGAGGAAGAAACCTTGCAATTTCCTGCGCATATGTTGTGTTTAACAGAATCCCATCCCCGTGCGAACTGGTGTTGGGGTCAACCATCATTGCAGCAATCTACGACGCTTGCTTGTTCTACTCTGCCATGTGTGTTCGTTCGTTTCCGGAAAGCAGGTCGTCTAACCGTGTAGAAGTTGTCTTATCTACGGCGTTGCTGGTGTTAAACATCACCGTGACGAGTAGTTTTTCACACCTCTGGCAGGGACGAATTTGGTGGCAACAGATTATCCCAGTTGCTTTGGTCGGAGGATATGTGTTTTTTATTAGTGCAAATTTGAACAAAGGCACAACGGCAAAATTTTTCAAGGCAACATTCTACCACACATGCGTCTTACTCAGCATTCTTTTCCTCTCGCTGCCATTGCTTTACTTATTTTCTGAAGTGCTTCCTACGACCTATCTATCTTGGGTAGAGATGTTGAAGGGACTCATTGCGGCTGTCTGGAGTGGCTTGTTTCTGTCCTATCCCTACCAGATGTTCAATGCACGTAATGCGCCGTTGACACTGAGAAAAAAAGAGGCGCGGTTTTCGTTCATTCGCATGGCTATGGCTTTTATTCCGGCAATTGTTCTTCTTCTCTTTTTGACGATGAGAAATAGTTTAGTGGCTTTGGTCGCCTTTTTTTTCATCTACTATATTCTTCACATTGTTGGGGCGACTGGGGCGAACATTCCTTTCGTAGCCGTTATCGTTGTGATGTGGGGTATCGTTTTGTCTATTATAGTAGAAACTGCTTGGGCAGATGCCTTTATTTTAGCATGGGGTGGGGCACCTGATATGGTCAAGATTGATCAACTGTCGTTAACTATGGGGTGGGTGGGTCTTCCAACGGGATTTATCATGTCGTGTGTGGGCAGCAAGATTAATAATTATTCTCCCTTGAGTCTAATCAAGAAGATAAGAAAAGGAGGATTGCCGGCCTACGTTTTGACCTGTAATGGAACGGATATTCGCGGGTTGCGATTGTTCCTCTACACTATATGCGGAGTGATAGCGGGCTTTGTGAGCCTAATTCCTACAATTGCTACAGGACGAGTGCTTTTTTCCATCATGATAATCTTTTTGGTTCAACTCGTTGAAAAAGCATTAGAGTCATTAAAAGAGCCAATAAAAAAACATAGTGCGAGTGAAAAATGAAATGCGTGGAAGCTGTGATAAAAAAGCAGATGTCAGTAGAAATGAAAGATTTCCTGATATTGACTGATATCGTGAGCTTGGTTTGAGAGAATAGGGCGTAGTGGACAGAAAGCCTGCTGTATTTTCGTCTCGACGGATGGAACCTTAGCCTCCAATCCTCACACTCCGACTAACATGAAAAGCATAGGGCTGAAGCAGCTTACTGCTTCAGCCCTATTTTTGAGGGTGCTGTTCTCTATGCCGCCAGTCCGGCCCGAAAAATCGGGCCGGCTGTTTTCATTTGCAGTTCATTGACCATGAATTGTAAACTGTCGTATTCTGCATCGGTTTCCTCCAGCTTTTGGTGAAGTGTCGCCTCATAGGTCGTTTTTTTCGCTTTTAGCTCCGCCACCTTCTTTACCCAGCGGGCAGCAATGGCTTTGCTCTCGCAGCCGGACTGGATTAGCTTATCAATCCCTTCCATATATTCCGTGATTTCTCTGCGGACGGCAATGTAGAACGCCTCAGACATTTTCTGCCGCTGCTTTTCGTCGTCCACCACGAACATGCTGTTCACGCAAAGCGGTTCAAAGCTCGCCAGCTTCTCTTGTCGGTACACATTCAAATCGTTCAATGCAGCAATAAACTCCTCAAAGAGTCCCACCTTGGCGGAGCTGCTCACCGGTACGAAGTACATGTTGCCTCTAGGCACAATCTTGATTGCCTCCATACTGGCCAGATAATACTCTAACAAGGTCTTGATGTGTCGGCTGTTGGCGCAGCTCTGATGGAGCACAAACAAATCCAGCGCCTTGCGGCAATAGTCCTCCGGCGAAACATCCCAGTCATGTTCAACATTTTCATAGTCCATGACGCCGCTTTCCCTGCTCATACGGACATTCGCCAGCTTCGTATACTGATTCGTGGTACTGTCCAGAGCCTCCTTCACCAGCTCACGGGACAGATAGCCTTTTTCCGACTTGTTGTCCCGAAAGTAGATTTTGTAAATGCCGGAATCAAGGAGCAGGCGGTCATGGATATCACCGGTGGCGCTGCGGAAGGCATCGCCGTTGGATACCCTCTTTGCTCTCGGCTTGGGGAAATTCATCGAATCACACAAATCGAGCAGGCTTTCCCGCCGCACTAAAATACCGGATAAGCCGAAGTAAACGATTTTACCTAACAGCCCATCTGTATTCTCGCTCTCTACGACCATCAACTGGTTCAAACTTTGGATATTACTACTCATAATGTACTCTCCTTCAAAATTAAGCCGCACGTCTGCGCAGCTCGTGTAAATAAAAATCATCGATGCCCTTGGTGCCGCCTGTCCACGGCCACTCGCAAACCTCTACACTGACCGTTCGGACGGCTCGGCGGGCCTGCCTTCGGATTTCTTCAATGCCCTTACGCACTCTGCCGTTTGCGATTTTGTCCATATCAAAGACAATGGATACCCGCTTGACATTCATGAACGCCAGCAATGCCTCCAGCCCACTGATATTGTTGATACCCGCAACGCAGAGGAAAAGAGCATCACCATCCAGATAGCTTGCCACATCGCCCTTGAGTCCGCCTTCGGTAATCCAAACATGTTCACTCGCCCGATTGCCTGTGATGTGGATGGGCGAATTGCTTTTGGTGCCGCCTGCAAAGCTCCGTGTGGAAAGCCAGCGGTAGTCACGATTCGCAGCACTGTCTAAACGGATTTGCAATGCCTGAATCCTGCCGTGGAAGTCTCGTATCGGTATTAGCAGTCCCGCCTTTGCATAAAGGCGCCACTGCCCGCTTTTCTGATAGAATCCGGGCACATTGCTGAGGTCATAGCTTGCAGCCAAGCGGGAAACCAGCTCCCGCTTGTGCCGCTCATCTGTCGGCACCGTCCGGTATCGATTTTGCGCAATCCGCTCCGGCGACAATCCACGCTCCAGAAGGTCGCCATAATGCTGCTGTGACAGCGGTAGGAGTGACAGCATTGCAGAGTAGACCGCATGTCGCCGTTCCATATCACAGGGTTCCGGCTCGGGTGGACGTTTACTTTCCGGCTGCTGCGGAATCGGATAAATCTTGCCTTCCTTGCGCAGCCGTTGATATGCCGCCCGATTGCTGATGCCCTCCATGCGAGCCATTAAATTCACGCTGTTTCCGCTTGTGTTACATAAATTGCAGCGAAATAAATTCTTGTCGGTGTTCAGAGAGAGGTGGTATTTTCCCAGCCCATTGTCGCCGCAGAACGGACAGGCTGCCTCCACCTCCAGCATACGTGTGGTTTTTTCATTGAGGACCAGCCCCAGCCGCCGTGCAGCATCTAAGATTGGTATGATATCATAAGCCAGAAAAATTCACCTCCCTTTCCCGAATTCAGTTACGCCGCCGCAGGCATGGTATCAAACAGGGGCGCCAGAATATCAATCGCCAGCGCCTTGCCCTTTTCTGCATAAGCCATCATTACCTGTCCGGCCGGAGAGGCATTATCGATCTGGTTGATACCCTCAGCGTTGTCAATATAGACCGGATAGACCTTGCCGGTGAGCTTGCCCATGAGCAGCGCCACTTCCAAGCCCGCCTGCGTTTGCTCGCTGGCAGAGAGACTATGGTATGGGCGGCCCTCATAGGTAAACTTAAAGGCATCCTTCACCTCTCCGGTGGACTTTACCACATCGAACAGAGATATCTCCACCCGATTCATGGTCAGTTCCCGAAATAGCAGTTCATAGCGTTTGTTGATGAACGCCATCAGCGCAGCAATCTGACGGTCATAGCGCTGGCTGTTATCCACGCTCTCCTGCATCTGCCGCTCAATATCGGCTTTGGCGCTGTCGCTCTGCGGCCGGAGGACGGAAAGCTGCGCCTCAATGCGAGTCTGCGTTTGCTCCAAAGCGCCCATCTCTGCAAATTCTGCATCGGAGAGGTTACCCATCTTGATGAGGTGCTGGAGACCGGCAAGCTGCATTCTCTGTGCATTGGTGTTCGGCGCAGGCACTGCGGAGAAAAGCTGCTTCCGCTCACTGCGCAAATCACTTAGCTTTTGCTCTTGCGCAACAATATCCTGCTGCCTGTATTGCTCAAATACACCTGCGCTCTGTTTTTCCAACTTCTGCAATTCGGCAAGATTTACCTTGCGTCCGGCGATTTCCTCTTGCAGAGCTATCATGCGATTCTCACAGCCCGCCTTCGTATGCGGCAGAAATTCAGCGCTGATGCTCTGCCGGCACACAGGGCAGAGGCAATTGCCGTCCAACTGCTTAGAAAAGCGCTGGTAGAGGTCAACTTCTGCACTTCTGAGAACGACAGTCAGCCGCTCTGTTTTCGTCGCTTCTGCATATTGAGGCGTATACTGCTCCGCCTTCCGTTGCTCCAGCGCAGCAATTGCCGATTCAATTTCAGCATCTACCTGCGTGGTATCAGGCGGCGCCTTTGCGGTCTGCTCAATGACAGAAATCTCTTGACACAGACAGGTCACCTGCCCTTGCAGGTTCGTGAGGTCGAGTCCGGCGAATTGACGTTCTTTTAGGTCAGCCAGCATAGCTGTGGCTTCTACCAAATCAGCGGAAAGCCGCTCTCCTTGTATGGCGCTCTCCTTCTGACCTTGCTCAAGCTGCAAGAGCCGCCCCTCCAGATGAGTTTGGTTTTCGTCACATTCCCGCCGTTTTGCACGGATGGATTGCAACAATGCAGGCGCAAACTCCAGATTCAGATCGGTTAAATCGTCCCGAAACTGCTCGTTGAGTTCCTCTAGCACGAGAGCGGGCGCAAACGGCGGTAAATACCGCAGCAGTAAATCCCGTCCCTTTGTTCCCAGCTCAGTGATAAAATACTGCGGATTGAACATGGAGAGGAACAGCTCCTTTTCCCCGAACATGGTGTCGAGGTCTGTCTGACGAATGGGCACGCCATCGAGGAACATGGACATTTTGTCGTTCTTCCGCTGCCGGAACAGGCAGTGGTCGCCGGTATCATTCACATAGACCAGTTCAACCATGATATCCTGCGGCTTGTCCAGTGCATAGAGGTAGTCCAGCCTGCCGCCGCCAAAGAAGCCGGTTCCCGTGATGGCGAAAGCAATGGCATCTGCGATGGTTGTCTTGCCCTGCCGGTTATGCCCGACGATAGCGTTTGCTTTGCCGAATTCAAAGCACCTCGGCTCGGCGAAGTTCTTGAAACCGGAAATGCGCAGCCTTGTAATGCTAAATCTTTGAATTGAATTCATCATGTCTGCCTCCTTTTTATGCAGCCTGATTTCCTTGCTGCTCAACTAAATAATTGGTGAGCACATAATAGGTTTGTCCGTTTTGTGCCTGCGGCTCAATCGCCACTCTGCCTAGGACCGCTCCCTGCCTTATTTTCGGGTCAGCGCCACGGAAGAACACCGGCACGCTCGGCTCGGCTTGCGCTTTACTCAAGTCAAGCAACTGTATTGCCATATGCTGACTGCCGTTGGGATTCTGAATTGTTTGTGCAGCCGCCACACGGAATCGAAGCTCCTGTGGCTTTTGCTGTGCTTGCTGCATCGGCTGCCGGTCAGCGGGTCCACTGGGAACAGGTCTTCCGCTCTCTGCACTTTGACCGGATTGCACTTTTTTTACCAGAACGTCATGCGCTTGATTTAGCGTAGCATAGCTTTCCTTTTTGATGCGCTTTTTGTCATCTAAATCGACAAACACGGTATCCATCTGGTAAAGATACCGCCCGACGCCCCACTGGACTGCAGCCCTTTTCATAGCATCGGAAATGCCGCCCTTGACCGGCTCGACTTTGCTGTTGTCGGAGCCGTCCCACTTCACAATCCAGATATCCTGTTCTGCAAAGTAGATGGCAATGCCACAGAGCTGGGCATCGTTTTTCCACGGCCTAAACTCGTTGTACCAGAGATTGATACCAACCACCTCGTCCAGCCTCTGCTGGATTGCCCGGTTTGTCACATAAGGCACCGCAATGCCTTGCTTGTCACCCTGAAACACAGTAGATACCCGCCACTCGATCTCACTGGAGTGGAATGGCTCTGCCAGCTTGGTGCGAATTTCATCAGATGTCATATTCATTCGCCCTCCAAAAATTCCCGCAAGGTTCTGCCATTTGTGACAAGCACCTTGTCGTAATAGTAGTCTGCGTCTTTGTCTTTGAGGTGTTCCATCAAATCCCGCTGGTACAAACCGAGTTGGTTTCTCGTTTCCCTGTAATGGTCATCACTGTTGGGCAAACGCAAAAGATGCTCCGGCAAAGACTGAACAATGCGTAATTCCTTATATCGGGGCAATTGGTTGCCGCCTGTGCAGATATTTCCGGAGTTATTTACATTTCCAAACGGGTAGTGAAACATCTTACTCTCCGACGTAATCTTCCCCTGCTCGACGACGCCAACATACTCATCCAGCACCTGACCGCCAAATGAGAGCCTAAAACGGAATACCAAGCGCGGGAGTGGAAACTGCGGATAAGTCGTTTTCTCATAGGTCATTTCCGCAAAAGGCTCCTCATAGAGCAATGAAATCTCATGGCTTGACTGTTTGCGTTTGTAATGCAGGGCATTCTGCGGCAGAAGACCGCTGTTGAAGTCCTTGACTTCAATGCTTTGCTCGAACAGCTTCATAAACTCCTGGTGCGATGCCTGCCGTACGCTCTCAACGCCCTGCTCATCCTTTGTCCGGACGATAATTGTGCCGGATTCATCGGAAAGCTCAATGATAATTTTGTTCTCCACTATGCTGCCATCCTTTCTTCTATTTTTTCTGTTCTTTGCTCCAGCAGGGCTGTAAGTTCTTTCTCCAAATCTTCTGTTTCGCTTTGAAAGAAATCAAGCATATCAAAGAAGGCCAGCACAACATCTGCATTGTGCCTAAATTCCGCAGAAGTGCGGAAAATGATGCGGCAGCTTTTTGGCTTCTTTAACTGCCCTCGCAGTTCACTGTCGTAGGTCATCCCATTTCCGAGATAACGATTCACCTTCGTATCCACCCGTTGGAGAAAGGGATTTTGCTCCGGCTTTATTTTGAGTAGCTTTTCGTACCGACGGCACAAGGAGAAAAAACGTGTGGTAATCGGGTCGCTCAATTGATAAATATCCTCGAAGCCGTCATCCTCTTCCACCTTTCCAATTTGTGTGTTTTCAAAGACAGAATAAGCTCCCTCCAGTATAACCTCATAATAGGTGTCCTCACACAAAACATTAAAAAAAGACGATAACTCATCTCCTCGCTCATGCTCGTGGAATGCCGCAAGCACAATAAGCTGTTCTATGATGCAGGAAAAATCCTCCGAGTAGGATTCTTGCATTGGTTGTAAAAAGTCCATATTGTTTCCTTTCTCAAAAGAATTGCCGGTGTAGCTTTGCTTTCGGCCGGAGTCTATCCAGAGCGCAAGCCAGATTGCGAATATTGTTCCCGTTGTTTGCCTGCTCGTTCAATGTATCCTTTAACTCGGATAACTCATCTATATCAAAGCGGTCAAAATCAAGCTTATCGACATATAGGTTATCTTCCATTTTCATCAGCATCGGCAGAAGCACCTGATTGATGTACTTGTTCTCTGTGAATGCGAAATTCGGTTCGTTCAGACGTGGTAATAACCCACGCAGCTTTTCAAAGTTTAAATAAAATTCCATACTGTCTCCTTACGTCAGCGCCAGAAAACCCTCCGGCGTCAGCACATTAAAAATCATCTTGTTTGAGGTCGTGGTGCATTCCTCTGTATACAAAAGCCTTCCGCTGCCGTCACGGAATTCCTCTGTGCTATACTTGCATTCCTTGACAATCCGGCCCTTGATGATATGAGGCGTAGCGCAGTCAATCAAGCCGTTTATCTCGCCAGAGCCGCCGACTAAGCCAATCTGATTGATACCCAGCGGCAGCGGCGGTCGCCGCTCTTTGCGATCCAACTCGCTTCGCTGCTCCAAAAGCCGTTGAATGCTGTTGGAGCGCATTAATTGCTGCGCAAGCTCCTGTTGGTTAAACACAGCGCCCTTGAATAGCTGCACTGACTTTGACACAGCCGGCAGTGCATAGCGTTCCGCTTCTATGGTGTCAACAGCAGGAATGACGCTTGCATCGCAAACCATTGCCTCCAGTTCTCTGGCGCCGTCGGAGAGAAGCTCTCTTGGCCGGCGAAGGCCCATGACAACCACCTGCTTGAAGCGCTCAAACTCCGGCCCAACAAATTTGTAAGCACTGAGCTCTTCAAAATTATCGCAGAGCATCTGACAGATATCAGAGGTTAGGCGGTAGTAGGGCACAATGTAGAGCAACAGTCCGCCCATCATGAGTCTTGCAATGCTTTCGACAAGAAAGCGCTTCTCCTCTCGTGTGCGCCCACCGCCCTCAGTGAGCACATTCAAGTACGGCGGATTGAGCAGCATCAAATGAAACGCCTCATTGCTCATGCGTGAGGAGAAATAGCTTCCAAAGCCTACCCGATGCAAACGGCTTTGCGCTTGCTCTGCCCGACTCTCATCCAGTTCGATGCCGTAGGTATAGCAATTGTTGCCCTCCGCCAGCTTGCGCAGTGCCAGCCCCTCGCCGCAGCATGGATCGAAGAGGTTGGTCGTGATACCATCCGGGAAGATAATTCCTTTGAGGATATGCTCCACATTCTCCGACTCAGTTGGATAATAGCCCATACGCACCTGATTCATCAGCCGCCCAATGACGGCAGCGGAAGCTTTCTGATTCGTGGGCAGACTCTCCGCATAACCCTTGAGCACGGAAACAAGCTGGCTATAATCCTTTGTTTCCATGTTAAAGGCAGCCAGTGCTTCGCTCATTTGCGCAGTCTTTTCGGCAAGAGGGTATTCCTCCAATTCCAGCAGAGCAGGGCGAACGGCCTGAAGCCGCTTTACCATGTGCTGCCGCTCTTGAAGCAAAGACATAAAGTAAGTCTTTGCCTTTTCCAGATTCTTTTGCAGATGCTTTTCCACCGACGCCCGCAGGGCGGACATGTTGTCCGCCCCGCCGGAAATGGCCTTTGCCTGCTCAGTGAGAAGCTCCAGTACATAGAAGCGCTGGCTCTCTTGGTCAGGCTGCATCTGCATATTTTTGCTCCTTGGCAAGCCTCAGCTCGCCCCGCTCCTTATTGAACAGCAACGCCCGCAGGAAGCCGTTGTAATCCTGATGCTCAAAATAGCCGGATTCAAGATAGCAATTATTCCCGCTGGTTGCTTTACATTCGTCATGCAGGCTGCGATAAAGAACACGTGGTGCAGGGTAAAAGGAATTGGATTGGTGCAGCATGACATACAATCCATTGCCCCTCTCCCAGTTACCCATCAGAGATATCTCGCCGGCGACAGCAATGCCACCGGGCATGGTGCCTAGCTTCACATCAGCAAGCCCCAAATCCTTAGCAAGCTCTTTGAGGAAAGCTTTGCCAATTCTGAGATAGTCTTTTTTCTCCCCGTTGGGGCCGCTCTCTTTCTCACCGTGAATGTAGCATAAATCTCCGCTGAGCAGTTCATAGAGCCGCTGCATTTTCTTTTCCTGTAGTTTTGACATGATAGTTCCTCCCGATTCATTTTATTTTCTCTGGTGCAGTAGGCCGGTATCTTTTCCCGGACAGCCGCATTTTACATGCAAATTCATCAATCGTGTAGAGGTTAGAATCAACCTCCACATAGCGGTTTCCGACGAAGCGACAAGTGCAGGCAACCTCCTCGCCGTCCGGATAGGTTATCGCAATTTTCTCACCATCTCCAAGACGAAAAAGGAAGTCACCATTGCCATCCACGAAGCGGATGCCTTGCTCCGCTCTCTCCATATGCTCGTCCAGATGCTTCGCAACATAGGCGTAAACGTAGAAATTACTATCTCCCACAGCGGGAATACAGCGGATAAGGTAGGCATGGTTTTCCGTATCAAGTCGGAAAGCATATTCCTTAGCAAAATTGCCTTGGAACACCACCTTCCTGCGCCTGCGGCAGTAGCGCTCCATTGAGGCTCTGTCTTTGAGGATGCCGCCGAAGTGCCCGTCGGATTGCAATGCATAGACAATGCGGTCAAATTCAGCAGAGAAAGCATTGCTCCGATAATGCCTGCATCCATCTGTCCATTTACTGTGAAGCTGTGTGCCTGTGCTGCCAAAGTCGCCTTGCAGATAACCAATGCAACCGCATTGCATGGCGATTTGCTGGCTCTGGTTGTAGGCATATTTTCTCTCGGCGGGTGTCGCCGCACGAAGTGTTAATTCCATTAGCGTTTCTCCAAACCACACAGCTATGCCGCCGGCTGGTCTGTATCACTTTTTGCCGCCGGAACAATGCGAATGTGCAGGTTTTGTTTTCCTTCATGCACCACGGTGTACTCTGCATCCTGCGCAGTCTGCCTCTTGCTATCATAGGGCGCATTCGTCCGTGACCACCAGTGGCGAAGCGCACCAAAAAATGATTGCAGCTGAGCAACGAACACAGAGAGCAAAAGTCCCCTGCTGGATTCCCGCAGGCTGATGAGCCTCGGCACCTTCAATTCTTCAACCTCAAGGTCGTATGCCATGAGCTTGGGCGCATGGACATACTCCGCTTGCAGATGGTTGGAGACAAAGGCGCTGCGGCGAGCCACCAGCTCAACGGCAGTCATGGAGCGCACAGCGATTTTATCGCAGCAGACCGTGCCCGCCTCGATGTGGTCGGCAGTAATCTGTTTTGCAGTGATTTTATCACCACGAAGGATGCCCTTGCCAATGATTTTCTGAGCAGTGATGCAGCCGCTGACAACCAAAATGCCTTTGACGTGGACGACGTTGGCCTCAATATGCTCTGCTGTCATGGTCCTCCCCTTGGGAATATATAGTTCGTTCATATTTATTTCTCCGTTTCTTTTATTTTATTTGATTTCATCTGAACGCTTTGCGTCGAAAATGTCAGGGAGTGTATCTTGAGTTCTCCCTGAAACACAAGATTATAAATGATAGCGTTGACTGCCGTGGCAGCCATGACATTTGCCATGATGCTCTGCGGCGCAGAAACAGATGCCTCTGCGCAGGATACTTCTGTTGGAAAACTATCCCCTTCGGCTAAAATATCCGGATAGAGGGCAGCGACCGGCTCCAGAACCGTTTTGCCCTTTTGCTGTACACCGCAAACCACCTGCCCGTTATGCTCACCATTGCCGCTGTCGATGTAGACAAGATTTTGGCACTGGTAAAATACCCTGTCGCACATCTGGCGACTCTTGTTGTTATCTACGGCACCGATTAAAATAACCAGTTCTTCCGGAGTTCGCTTCTTCTTTACGCTCGACTCCAGCAGTTTATAGAGCGTAACATCACTTTCAATAAATTCCGGGATGTACTCTGCCATCAAGCCGTAAACCTCCGCATAGCGTTCTGCCAGAGCCTGCGCCTTGTTCTGCCCCAAATCTGCGGGAGAAAAGTGCTGTCGGACGAGGTTTTTCTCCTCAACTAAATCACCATCCACAAGGATAAAGCGGACTTTTTGCTTGGCAGCATGAAGAATACGATATAGATTTACCGCAATGTGTCCACCCGTGCCGCCTGCACCGAGCATGACGATTTTGACAGGTATCCGGTCAGGAAAACGCACGCAGACCGCCCCCCTCTATCTTCGGCTGTATCTGTGCTTGCCAATCATGATTGTATTCGCCATAATTGATAGGCTCAAATACGAGCTTTGGAGAAATCTCCCAGAAGGTTCCACCATTGCAGATGCGGACTTTCAGCTCCGGCACAACACGGTCAAGTCGGCCGACGACTGCATAAAGGCGGGTCGCCCGTTCATCCCGATTGTCCTGTTTGGAGAAGAATGCGGGCATCGTGTTATGGGAATGAATGTCCATGTAGTGAAGAAAGCGCTTTTCATCACAGTCCGGCAAAATTGCTTCCACCGAATTATGGGAAACAATTTGCTGCGGCACATGCACCACGAAGTGACGGTCATGCCTGTCCCAATAGATGTTTGCCAGTGCTTCCGGCTGCTCCGGATGTCGCTCCATTACTGCCAGAAAGAAAGCCATAATAGAATGGAGCAGTTGATTGGGAATGCGAGGCAGGGCCGGTGTAAAGCCGATTTTGAGGCCGTCGAAACTGCCTATTTCCGCTTTCGGTGTAATAAATTCCCCCGCCTCCGTCACCCGGCGTTCCATCGGAACACCGGATGTTGAAGGGAACAAGGTAATGAGCTTGTCGCTGGCGCAGGCTTCCTCATAGGAATCGCACTCCTGCTTGTAGCTGTTTTGGACAATGCCTTTTTTCTGCGCCCGAATTTCGGGTTTGATGTAACAGGTTGGATTTTTGTCCTTTGCCTTTTTCAGCTTGGAGGTAAAATCTGCACTGCGCTCAATGTCCTGCTTCACCGCAAGGATTTTGTCCTTCTTTGGCGTGGAAATGCTCTTGCTGACAGGACCATAGTCCACCTTCCATGTCACCTTCGCTGCATCCTCCATTTCAGGAAAATCCTCCGCTTTCTGCTCCCGCAGTTGCTCAAAGGTCAGCTCTGAATCGGTAATCTCCTCCTCTGCAGAGCCGAGCTTGAACACAGGAAATTGTTCAAAGATGGACCTGAACATCACTGCATCCAATGCGGCCTCCAGCGGATTGGCTGTAGCTGCGCCGGGTTGAGCTGCAGCCGGTGGCGGGGCAGTGGGTGCAGTGGGTGCAGCAACAGGAACAGGAGAGGCTGCAGGGACGATTGGAGTGGGCGGCGCTGCGGCGACCTCAAAAGGCGTTGCGCTCACCACCTCAGCAGGCGGAAAAAGTGACGTTCCCGCTTCCGAAGGCGCTGCTGCTTCGCTTGCTTGGCTTGGGTTTAAGTCTCCAAATAGACCTGCACCCGAATCGCTGCCGAATAGTTCGCTCAAATAGTCTGGCATAATTGTTCGCTCCTTCATAATGATTACCTGTAAAACAGGCGAAATATATAAAAAATCCCTGCCATCGGCACAAGGCCAAAAGCAGGGATTGTTGTCGTGCGCTATTTAGTTCAATCGTAGTTTGGGCGCACCGATGCCCGGAGTCAATCTAAAACCTAAAATACATAAAACCTTTACATGAACAGTATAGCGGACGACGATGGAAGCGTAAACCTGTAAAATCTACAACTCTATCCATTGTACTGCTTTGAGAACAAATACATGTCCAATAATTTCTGAATTTGCTCATTTTTCCAACGATGCAACGTACGCACTGTCACTTCGGTTTCCTGCTCCATCTGGTTCCATGATTTCCCCTCCAGATAATATCCAACCAAAACACTACCATCGTGGCCCAGCAGAGAAATGTAGTATTTCAGCTTATTCTGCTGCGCTTGCAGGGGCACAAGCTCTTGCAAAATCGCCTCTTTCGCCTCAATGTTCATATCATGCGCACGGTCATCATATTGCAATGCAATACGCATGGTCTTATCAGAGATATGCCCGGTTAATCCACCAAGGCCTTCCGGCACCGACAAGGACATGGCTTCAATCAGTTCCGTGCCTGAGAGCTGAGGCCGATTCGCAAGTTCAAACTGCAACACCTTGACTTTTCGCTCGTTGCTCCTGAAATTTATCAACAGCTCAACCAGCTTTCTGTGCGTCATTTTCTCGTGCTTCATAATAATATAACCTCCTATTATTTTATCATCCTTGCCGATACGGGGATGAATAGGAGGGGGGGAACGGCAGCCGGGCGTATAAAAAGCGTTCTGCATCGTTTGTCTTGTTATCGTTGCTATGTAGGGAAAGTGAAGTAATGCCATCAATTACATGGTTCCGTCCACTTTTTCAAAGAAGGCCTTGTTCTCTGATCTGATAAGTATAGTGCCAGGGCAGGGTCTGCAGAAAGAGCGGCGCAGAATAGGGCACGGAGAGCAGCAAACAATTCACACAAGTAGGCAGATGCTTTAGCACCGGCAAACTGAGGGAGCTATAGCCGCTACTATATCCTTTACCCTAGTGACTGAGAGGAAGTAAAAAATAAGTACCCCTTCCTCTTGCTTGTTGGCAGAAGGAAGGGGTGTTTATTATTGTTCTTTCGTCCTGCGCAGATACGCCTTCAGATTGTTGTTCTATTTTACTTCTTTTGCTGCTTTGACTTCTTCCTTGGTAAACCGGAAGCCAATAATTGCACAAAACAGGCCGATGGTTGCAATTACAAAGCCAGTGGCGAAGGCTCTCGTGTAGTCACCGCTGGTGCCTAAAACAACGCCCACAATTGCACCGAAAATCGCAGAGCCACCGGTGGAGCCGAAGCTATACATGGCTTGGCCGGAGGGTACTTCTTCCCGGGGGGTGTTGCTTTGCCAGAATGCGGAGAAGGTAGACTGGGCAATAACAGATGTAATGCCGCCGATTGCCGTTGCAGCGTAAATGAGTATCATGCCGACAGGCAATGTGCCGTTAATCAACATCAAGTCTCCGCCAGCTAACGTGCCGGTGTACTTGAGGCAATACAGCATGCCTGTGGCAATCATGGCGGTAATCATAGATAAAATTCCAAAAATGCGGAAGCGAGTAGCAAACTTTTTTCCGACAAATCCGCCAATGAAGAAGCCCAAAATGAGAATCACAATACTTTGAAGCATGGTGCCGGTTCCGTTGAAGAAGGTGGTGCCGGGAAGCCCGCCGAAATTGAGACGAATCCACATGACAGCATAGGTAATGGCGCAGGTGGAATAAGCCGAGGCAACAATGGAACCGATGAATGCGAATGTCAGACGGTTATTTTTGAACATTTTGATGGGTACGGCGGGGTTTTCGACCGTGAGCTCACGCCGGAACATAAGAATCAGTGCAATCACGGCAAACACCAGTAAAATCATGGAAGGTGCGCTGAGCCACGCAAACATTTTACCACCCAGATTCAGCCAGAATACCATACAAGCAACGCCGACAACGGTCAAGATTAAGCCGAGGAAGTCAAAGCCTTTGGTTGCACCGGGGGTCTTGTGGTTAGGGCATGACTTTGCCAGGAGAAGAAAACCAAGAACAGTCACAGGCAAATTTGATACATAGGCCAATTTCGCAATCATGCCGCCGGTAGAGTACATTGCACTCACAAGGAGAGGCCCAAAGATAGCTCCAATTGCATTTGCGACTGCAATGTAACCAAAGAATTTGGCACGGTCCGCCGCCTCTACCGCACCACCCATGAGAACAAATGCAGCAGAAACATAGAGTCCACCACCGAGGGATTGCAGAAGATAAGCGCCGGCATAGGGAATCCATGAGGTCGCAAACATCATGAGAATGCGACCGCCGAATTGAATCAGGATGCCGAGGATAATGATATTGCGCTGGCCGAGAATGGCCGTCAGTTTACCGACGATGGGGAGAATGAGCATCATACCAAGAGAGCCCACTGCGGCGATTAAGACATAGTACTGCATTGCGTCCATTTTACCGACTTCGCCGGCGACCACCACTGCGGTTCCATAGTTCGCAATCTGATTGCCAATAGACAATATAAGGATGCCAAAGATGTATACCCAATTCTTTTTTGGGGCTGTGCCTATTTCTGCCATATATATTTCCTCCTCATTTTTCATTAAAATGCTTGGGCTGCCAATATCTCTCCTCTTTCGGAGGGTACTTTGCGATAGTGGGCTGCTGTGTGACGATGCTGCGCATCATGCTATTGGTCTAGCACAACACATTCTGTCAGGCGCTCAGCACACAAAGCGCAAAACGGAGAGCCACCTCCTTTCTCCATAAAATCACTTGTGCCCCAATTTGTATGATGAATTACCTGCAAAATTCTAGCATATACCTCACTTACCGTTCTACCTCGTCCGAGGACAGCGACTCAGTCGTCAACACCATAGCGGCGGCAGAAGCGGCGTTTTCCAGTGCACAGCACACTACCTTGGCCGGATCGATGATGCCTGCGGCAATCATGCCGCAGTATTCTTCCCGATAAGCATCAAAGCCATAGCCGCTTTTTCCGCTGCTGCGGATGTTCTCCAAGATGACCGAACCGTCCATCCCAGCGTTTGCGGCAATCTGTCGGATAGGAGCTGCCAAAGCGGCAGCGATGATGCTTGCGCCGGACTTCTCATCGCCCTCCAGTGTTCGCATGAAGGCCTCGATGGCGGGGATGGCATGGACAAAAGCGGTGCCGCCGCCTGCAACAACGCCCTCTGCGGCCGCAGCCCTGGCAGCATGAAGCGCATCTTCAACCCGCAACTTCTTCTCCTTCATCTCGACCTCGGTTGCAGCACCGACCTTGATGACAGCAATACCGCTGACCAGCTTTGCTAGTCGCTCCTGCAGGCGTTGGCGGTCATACTCATATTGACTGTGCTTCAATTGATTGCGAATTTGTGCGATGCGGGCATTGACTTCTTGTTTATCACCGTCGCCGCCCGTGATTGTAGTGAACTTCTGCGTCACCTTCACTTGGCGGGCAACGCCCAGAACGGAGAAATCAACGTCCTTTAGCTCCAAGCCGAGCTCCTCTGAAACCACAGTGCCTCCTGTTAGGGCTGCGATATCCTTGAGCATTTCGATGCGGCGGTCGCCATAAGCGGGCGCTTTGATGCAGACCACATTGAGTGTGCCTCGCATGCGGTTAAGCAGCAGGGTGTTGAGCACCTCGCCCTCAAAATCATCAGCGATGATGACCAGCGTGTCGCCGTCCTGTGCGATTTCTTCCAGCAGGGGTAGAAGGTCGGCAATCACCGTGAGCTTTTTGTCGGTGAGCAGAATATAGGCATCCTCAACCACGGTTTCCAGCCTCTCCGCATCCGCAATCATGTGCGGGCTGATGTGCCCCCGGTCAAACTGCATGCCCATCACGGTTTCGCAATAAGTTTCGGCGGTGTCGGACTGCTCCACGGTGATAACCCCGTCTGCGGATACCTTCTCCATCGCTTCGGCAAGTAACGCCCCGATAGTCGCATCGCCGGAGGAAACGGTCGCAATGTGGGCGATGTCCTGTGAGCCGTCGACCTGTCGAGCCTGCCGCCTGATTTCTTCCACAGCCACCTGCACGCCCTTTTTTATCCCCTTGTTGAGAACAATGGGGTTTGCGCCGGCGGCTAAGTTTTTCATCCCCTCATGCACCATCACCTGTGTCAATAGGGTAGCCGTGGTGGTACCGTCTCCCGTCATATCATTGGTCTTGGCGGATACCTCTCGGATGAGCTGTGCGCCCATATTTTCAAATGGGTTTTCCAAAACGATTTCCTTTGCGATGGTTGCACCATCATTGGTGATGAGCGGTCGGCCATCCACTTTATCAAGCACCACGTTGCGTCCCCTTGGGCCGAGCGTGATTTTCACGGTATCGGCCAGAGCATTGATGCCGCTTTGCAGAGAGCGGCGCACCTCGTCGCCGTGCTGTATCTGCTTTGCCATCGTCCTTACCTCCCTTGCAGTGATTGTTCGGTGGCTTCCGATTCAAATTGGATATCTTTTTCCAGAAGCTCTCGCCCCGCCGTTGTTTCTCCTACAGATACAAAACCGTGGTTGAAAAAGAAGCTGCGATAGGGGTTTGTCTTTGGCAGTGCAATGCGCAGATGCTCCCAGCCCTTGGAGTGGGCGAGGACAACCGCCTGCCCAATGAGCTGCGCACCGAGACCGAGCTTGCGGCAACCTGGATGGCTGCATAATAGACTAATCTGCCCCGGTTCCATCCCCATTTGCAGAAAACCGGCGGGTTCATGCTCGACAAAGCCGATGATTGTTGTGCGCATGCTTGCGTCATTGAGAAGGATGTTCTTGTCGAACATTCTATCCTCTCCAGCCTCCTGCCAAACGCATTGCACTGCGTCGGCCATCGTATCGTTGTAAGTTAGCCACGGCAAGGGGTAGAAATACATATCCGTGTCAAAATCGGGTACTTGGCGCTGAAGTTTATTCACGCCCAAGAGGTCTGCATCACTCTGCTCTACCAGATGCAAGGCATTGCCGTCCGCCCTAATCATGGAAACAGCGGCATTCTGCGGCAGAGGCAGCTGATGGATTTCATCCAAGGGAATGCCCTGCAGTTCCGCCAAGAGGAGGCGGATGGCAAACGGATGGGAGATGAACGCCACGGACTTTCCCTCGTTTTCGGCGGCGATTTCCCGAAGTGCTTGCAGCATTCGCCGGGAAGCTTGCGCCGGTGCCTCGGCGTCCCGCACGGACCATTTGTGCAGTGCAGTTTTGAAATATTCCACCTGCCGCATTTGATGATAGGCAATGTTGCCCCAGTTGTTTCCCTTCCATTCGCCCAAGCAAAGCTCCCGCAAATCCGTCCGCTGCTGTATAGCAGTGCCGGTGGAGATTGCACCGGCAGTGGCACGGGCGGGGGAAAGGTCGCTGGTGTAAACGCACTCAATCGGCAGTGAGGAAAAGCTTTTACCAAGCGCCTGAACCTGCCGCTGTCCTCGCTCGGTAAGGTCGGTTTGCAGGTGGCCTTGCGCAATGCGGTATAAATCGCTCTCCGATTCGGCGGCGCAAATCAAGTAAATTCTGGTCATGTCGCCCTCCCTGAAAGCTGGTCATTTAAAACATAGACAAAACAATGCCGCCATTGTAAGGTTGCGACATTGTTTTAGCTATGTTAGCTGTTGTCTTTTGTAGTTGATTCTGAAACACAAAAGGCTGACCGCCTCCCAGCCGCCCTTGGGCGGCTGGGAGGCGCATTGGAAAGCGAATGTCAGCACAAGAGTGATTAGAACTTCTCGATTTCGTTGAGGAACACTTCCAGTTCCTTCTCATCCATGTGGAAGCCATGCTTGTCTTCCGGGTATCCGCCAGTGCGCACATCGTTGGCCCATGCGCCGTAAGCGCCAGCGGCCCACTTGAAGAAGTCGCCATAGGCCTTGGCATGAGAAACGGGAGCGGGCATCATGTTGAAGGTATCGAAGTCCACCATTTCACAGCCATCAGCAGCGCCGCCGGCAGCGATGGAGATGACGGGAACTTTCAGCTTCTTGGCGATGGCGTTGGTGACCTCAATGGGAGTCAGCTCGATGGTCATCGCCATCATGCCGTTCTCCTGATACTCATAAGCCATGCGGAACACATCCATAGCGTCCTTTGCAGTTTTGCCCAGACGCTTGTAGCCGCCGTGCCGGTTGGTTTGCCAGCCGGAGAGCGCACCCACATGACCGAATACGACCAGATGGTTGTCCGCCATGTACTTCAAAGTCTCGTTGTTAATGCCCATGGGAAGCAAAGAGTCTGCGCCGTTAGCCATGTAGAGCGAGCCATTTTTGAGGGCCTCTTCCTTGGAGTAATAGGTAGGGGTTTGCATATAAAAGTTGATGTGGATTATCTGAGCCGCAGTGCGGATGGTGCGAATCCACCAGGTAGCGTTGTTGATTTGCATTTCGGTGTTCTCGCCGGGAACGGTGAGACGCAGAATATCGCATCCTGCCATATCAGCGGCCATGGCGAAATACTGGTCTCTGGATGCGGGGCACACCTGAACGAGCTTGGTGCCTTCGTCTTTACACTTTTGCAGGTAAGCAATGGTCTTGCGACCCTTTTTCATTTTCGATGCGTGAACCTTCTTATCTTCGCTTGCAATTTCAATACCTTCTGCCTTCTTTTCTTCTGCCATGATTATTTGCTCCTCGCTTTTAAAAAGTAGTAGTTATTATGGTCCCTCTCCAAGGACAAGGAGTGAAATGCGGATTAACCCAGACAAACACCTGCATCAATGACGATAGAGGAAGAGTTTACAAAGCTTGACTCGTTGCTCGCCAGATACACCGACAGCGGAGCAATGTCCTCAGGAACGCCAAGAGGCTTGCAGGTCCATGCTCGACAATGTGCGTTGTATCCGGTTTTCAGATGTACCTCCACGCCGTCCGGGTTGCGGGCGATGCCGTTTGCAATATTGGTGCTGACCGGACCGGGGCAGATGGAGTTGCAGCGGATACCGTTGCGTCCATACTCAAAGGCGATAGCCTTCATCAAGCCATTGGCACCCGCCTTGGACGCACAGTATGCCGGACCGCCGGTTGCACTCTCAAATGCGGCGTTGGAGGTAATCATCACGATGGATGCCTTCACTTCGTTGGGTACAAAGTATTGCAGCGCCGCACGGGTAATTTTCATCTGCCCAGTCAGGTTCACCGCAATCAAACGATCCCAATCTGCGTTCTTTAAATCTTTCACCATCGTAAAGTCATCGGAAATTCCCGCATTGCTCGAAAGCACATTGCAGGTGCCGAAGGCATCCACACATGCCTTGACTGCATTTGCGCAGTCGTCGTCATTGGTGATGTTGCATTTTACACCCCTGTACTGTGCGGTGAAGCCAAGCTCTGCCACTTCCTTCTCCAATTCTGCCAAACCAGCCTCATTGTAGTCGGCTGCGACGATGTTTGCGCCTTCTTTTAAGTAAGCGATTGCAATAGCCTTGCCCATGCCGGAAGCTGCGCCGGTAACAACTGCGGATTTTCCTGCTAAACGGTCTGCCATAACTGCACCTCCAAATATTTTGGTTTTTTCCTCTGAATTTCAGGAAACCAATTAAGGTCAGTATATCGGGTTTCCTTCAATTGTAAATACATAAAACTGTGTATTTTTAGGACAAATGACGGAGTAGTGGGCGTTTGCTCCGAAAAAATTTGTGCAAGATACATAGTTTTATGTATTTACATTTTAGAACGGTATTTTATAATGACATCAGCTTGATGTTGCTCGTTGTATGACGAAATGAGCGCAAAAAAACACAGCGCAGAAAGCTCTGCGCTGTGTCAATATCTCTGAAAAATTGTGCCGGATTTATTTGGAACGGTGCAGCATTTTTACAATCAACTCCTGCCGGCTTGACACCTGAAGCTTGTTGTGAATATTGGCAATATGCCGATACACAGTGGATACGCTCAGCGAAAGCTTCTTGCCGATGTTAGCTGGCGTAACCCCATCACACAGCAGGCGGGTGACTTCCGCTTCCCGTCGGGTTAAAGGCATCTCTTCGTCTATCTGGCTTTGATAGGCTTCGCTACTGGGCGGCAGGACAAAGAGGTTTTGGTGGAGATTGTCCAGCTGTGGCTGCAGGACACTCATGATGTCAATTTCCTCCGCTGTATACTTGTTGGCTTTCGTGCGGTCAAGTGCAAACACACATTTTCGGGAGTAGTCGGCATCGTACAGGCTAAAGCCGGTGCTGTACCGCAGACCCTGCGGCTTAATATAGTCAACAATGAACTCGTCCAGCTCATAGGTGTCCCACTCCCGGATACTTCCATCGTATTTATACCGCATGTCCAGATTGTTGGCGGCACCGTAACGACCGTTTTCGAAAAGGGAGAAATATTCAAGATATGCCTTGCTCCAGCGCTTTTCCACGCCAAAGAGAACCTCGCTATAAATTTTACCATTGTCATTGAGAAAGTAAATTCGGGCCTGGTCATAAGGGACAAACTGGTAGATGTTTTTTACAATCTCAATGCAAAGATTTTTGGGATCTCGGGCACTGCCGCTGACGAGCAAAAATTCATGCATTTTCTCCCAGGGCAATTTTCTGCTCTGATACATAACGCACCTCCATGATAGTTAACGGATTATACTTCTCAGCTCGAAAATTGTGACACCGCCAACGGCGAGTCGGGCGATTCAAACAAAGTTTATCTGTAATACATGGGATTAACTGTCTGTTATTATCAAAAAAATCACATTTACTTGTATATCAAGCATTATATGGTGTCGATAAATAATTGTCAAGGATAAGGTAAATTATAAAAAACTTTAAGGAGTTGGAAAAAATGGTAATAAAATCTGACATTGAGATTGCTCAGGGGACGCCAATGCGTCACATTCGAGAAATCGCAATCACGGCGGGTGTGGACGAGAAATATCTGGAGCAATACGGCAACTACAAGGCGAAAATCGACTACAATCTGCTCTCCGATATGGCGGACAAGCCGGACGGCAAGCTGATTCTGGTTACCGCCATCACCCCCACGCCGGCAGGCGAGGGCAAGACGACAACAACGGTCGGTCTCTCGGACGGTCTGCGGTATATTGGCAAAAAGTCTGTGGTCGCCCTGCGTGAGCCGTCTCTCGGCCCTGTGTTCGGCGTGAAGGGCGGCGCAGCAGGCGGCGGTTATGCTCAGGTGGTGCCCATGGAGGATATTAACCTGCACTTCACCGGCGACTTCCACGCCATTGGAGCGGCCAACAATCTGCTTGCCGCCATGATAGACAACCACATCTTCCAAGGCAATACACTGGAAATCGACGTGCGCCGTATCACTTGGCGCCGTGCAGTGGATATGAACGACCGTCAGCTACGCAACATCACAAATGGCCTCGGTGGCCGCACCAACGGTGTGCCCCGTGAGGATGGCTTTGACATTACCGTTGCCTCTGAGGTTATGGCAATCCTCTGCCTGTCGAAGGATATTACCGACCTCAAGGAGCGTCTGTCCAAGATTATCGTTGGTTACACCCGTGCGGAGGTGCCCATCACCGCCGGCCAGCTCAACGCTCAAGGCGCCATGGCCGCTTTACTCAAGGATGCGCTCAAGCCGAATTTGGTGCAGACGCTGGAGGGCACACCTGCCTTCATCCACGGCGGTCCATTTGCCAACATCGCCCACGGCTGCAACTCCATCACGGCCACCCGCATGGCGCTCAAACTGGGCGACTACGCCGTGACAGAGGCTGGTTTCGGCGCTGATTTGGGCGCAGAGAAATTCCTCGACATCAAGTGCCGCATGGCAGGCTTGCAGCCTTCGGCAGTCGTCATTGTCGCCACGGTTCGTGCGCTCAAGCATCACGGCGGCGTTGCCAAGGCTGACCTGAACAACGAAAATCTGGTTGCTCTGGAACAGGGTCTCCCGAATCTGCTCCAGCACGTGGAAAACGTGACCAAGGTGTTCGGCCTTCCCGCTGTGGTTGCCATCAATGCCTTCCCCACCGACACTGCGGCCGAGCTGCAAATGGTGGAGGACAAGTGCCGTGCGCTGGGCGTGAATGTGGCTCTGTCCGAGGTCTGGGCAAAGGGCGGCGCTGGCGGTAAAGCGCTGGCTGAGGAGGTCGTGCGGCTGTGCGAAACGCCGTCGAACTTCCAATATACTTACGACGAGACCGCCACCATTGAGGAGAAGCTCCACGCCATCGTGACGAAGATTTACCGGGGCGCTTCGGTGGAACTAACACCTGCTGCAAAGAAGCAGGCTGCTCAGCTGACGGAACTGGGCTTCGGCGGCTATCCCATTTGCATGGCGAAAACGCAGTACAGCTTCTCCGATGACCAGCAGCTGCTTGGCGCACCGAGCGGTTTCAAGGTGACGGTACGGAATCTCAAGGTTTCGGCGGGTGCAGGATTTATCGTGGCGCTCACCGGCGATATTATGACCATGCCGGGCTTACCGAAGGTGCCGTCTGCGGAGAAAATCGACGTGGACGAGGCCGGTAAAATCAGCGGTCTGTTCTAAAAAAGCGTGCCATCCTGCCGTTTCCCCTTTTTTCATCCTTTCCATGGGGAAGCGGCAGGTTTGCCACATAAGCAAGGAGAGATATCTATGGATTACACAAAGCAAAGCTGCGAGGGTTTCATTGATGTTCTCGCCTCCAAAGAGCCTGTTCCCGGCGGCGGTGGAGCTGCTGCACTGGTGGGGGCCGTCGGCGTTGCTCTGGGCAACATGGTGGGCAGCCTGACTCTGGGAAAGAAGAAGTACGCTGATGTGCAAGAGGACATTCTTGCGCTGAAAGCAAAGGCAGACCGGCTGCAAGCTGATCTGCTTGCCTTGGTTGCCAAGGATGCGGAATGTTTTGAGCCGCTGTCGAAGGCGTATGGTCTGCCAAACACAACAGAGGAAGAAAAAGCAAGCAAGGCGATTATCATGGAGAAGGCATTGGGCGAGGCGTGCATGGTGCCTTTGGAGATTATGGACAAATGCTGCGAGGCGATTGAGCTGCATCGGGAGTTTGCGGCGAAGGGGACGGCGATTGCCATCTCCGATGTGGGCTGCGGTGTGGCCTGCTGCAAGGCGGCGCTTCAGGCGGCGAGTCTGAATGTGTTTATCAACACGAAGTCGATGAAGAACCGCTCTTATGCGTCGGGCGTAAATCGGCATGTGAAAACGCAATTGGAGAAATATCTGGCGCTTGCGGATGAAATTTACGCACAGGTAGCTGTGCAATTCCAGTGAGGTGAGAAGATGGCGGAGTTATTAAAGGGCGCACCGGTTGCGGAGGCGCTGAATGAGGCATTGACCGAAAAGGTTGCCGCACTCAAGGAAAAGAGCATCACGCCGACGCTTGCTATTCTGCGTGTGGGCGAGCGCAGCGACGATATCTCCTACGAAAAAGGAGCCATGAAGCGCTGCGAAAAAGTGGGCGTGGCGGCGAGGCAAATCACGCTACCCGTTGACGTCAGTCAAGAAAACCTGATACAGGCGATTGAGTCACTCAATGCAGATACCACCGTACATGGTGTGCTCATGTTCCGGCCGCTGCCGAAGCACATAGACGAGGCGCTGGTGTGCAATGCGCTGGCACCTGAAAAGGATGTGGACGGCATCACGAGCGGCTCCATGGCGGGCGTGTTTGCCGGCACGGCGCTTGGCTATCCGCCCTGCACGCCGCAAGCCTGTATGGAGATATTGGACTACTACAACATTGAGACCAAGGGCAAGGCGGCGGGGGG
>JGI994J12354_10001004_pt1 | contig 28655 bp, 35 predicted proteins | sample IntmicLarv3ML3BL_FD_12354 | JGI IMG/M metagenome (IMG submission 12354) | reverse complement strand
TGGGCCGATATCACCTTGCACGCCAGTTGGGCCGATATCACCCTGCACGCCAGTTGGGCCAATCTCGCCTTGTGCGCCAGTAGAACCAGTTTCGCCTTGCGCGCCTGTAGCACCAGGTTCACCTTGTGCACCAGTTGGACCGGTTTCGCCTTGCGCACCCGTTGGGCCGATTTCACCTTGCACGCCGGTTGGGCCGATATCACCTTGCACGCCAGTTGGGCCAGTTTCGCCTTGCGGGCCGGTTGGGCCAATCTCGCCGGGCACGCCACGCGGACCGGGCCCGCCTGCCGGGCCGGCAGCACCCTGCTGGTCTAAAATAACATAACCGAGAGAAAAAGATTTCTCTTAGTTTTCAAATTGCACAAGAGTACAAAAACTGCATTATAATTCCAATCGAGAAAAAACACTTGACAAAAAAATAAAAATCGTGTATAATATTTCTTGTTAGACGAGTCGTAGTTTAGTGGGGCATAAAAATCACAGTGTATTATTTTTTTATGTCAAACAAAAAATACTGATAAAAACAGTGTCCGAGATATAACTTGGTGCAACTGGAAAAATATGACAAACTGAAAATCCTTGTGTCGGCGGTTCGATTCCACCCGGAGGCACCAAATGTCAAAAATCCCAAGCACAAAGTTCGACAAATTCTGATTTTATCAGAGTTTGTCGTTTTTTATGTTTAAGCAAAATAAACTGTCGAAACAATAGACAGGACACCATGATTTTTTGCTTTAAAAACAGAAATCATTGTGTCTAAAATCGACTTGCTAACAATAGAATTTACTATACCTATTGGAGGCGGATTTTGAAAAGAAAAATATTTTTGCATGATGTTAAAAACCTATCTTTAGACGAAGCATTTGAAAAATTCATAAATTTCAAAATTGCAATGAGTAAATCAAAATACACAATCGCTTATTACAAAGAACGGTATGCTTATTTTCGAGATTTCCTAAAATCCTATAAGAACATTACTATTACAAGCGGAATATACGATGAGTGTGTTACAGACTATATACTTCACGTTAGACGTAAAAGTCCCAATATTTCCAACAACACCATAAATAATCATTTAAGAGCAATAAGGGCTATTCTGTATTACTTCATGGAAAAAGGGTTCTTAGAGCCTTTTCACATTTCGCTGATAACCGTCAAACAAACACCCAAAGAGGGCTACACACGAGAAGAACAAGAAAAACTAATACGAAAACCAGATATGAAAAAATGCACCTTCTCTGAATATCGGAATTGGGTTATAGTCTGTCATGTTCTCGCCAGCGGAAACAGGTCAAGGACTATTCGATATATTCAAGTCAAACATATTGATTTGAATGAGCGAATTATTACATTGACAGAAGTGAAAAACAATGATGGCTACGAAATGCCTATTAGTGACGAATATTACCCCATACTTAAAGAGTACCTGGAAATCCGAAACGGCGAACCTGATGATTATCTTTTTTGCAACCAGTTTGGAAAGCAACTAACAGCAGGCGGGTTAAGGTCGGTCTTGTATAAATATAATAAAAATCATGATGTCGAAAAAACAAGCATACATATTTTTAGAAACACATTTGCTAAGAATTGGCTTTTAGAGGGCGGTTCTGCCAAAAAGCTACAACACGCATTAGGACATAAAAATTCACATATGGTTGATGAATATGCAAGGCTCTATGGTCGTGAACTAAGAGAGGAATTCAGCAAATATACGCCATTGGCAAAATTAAAAGAAGAATTATCAGGAAATAAAAAAATAAAGATGAAAAAAGCTACGTCATAAGCTGTAGCTTTTTATCTGCTACGCATAACCATATCTTGTCCTGTCATAGGCTTAGGGTATGGGGGTGGTTTACATGGGCGAGGAAATGAAACTTGAGCAGGGAACGGAAAAAATCATTTTGCCAAAAGATATACAGGTTGAAATGATGAAATTCTTTTTAAGGACTTCAATTCCGAAGAAAAAGCAACTACAGGAAGAACAGCAAAAGCAAGCTCTCCAGTCAACCCCAAGCGATGGGAGCGATACATAGTGGAAACGGCAATATACATAAGAGTATCAACCGAGGAACAAGCGCAAGAGGGCTTTTCAATCCGTGCGCAGGAGCAAAAGCTGAAAGATTTTGCACGGATTAAAGATTGGTCGATATATAAGATATATATGGACGAGGGTATCAGCGGCAAAAACCTTGTTGACCGTCCTGCAATGCAAGAGATGATTGCGGATATCGAAAAAGGCGAAGTTAAAAATGTTTTGGTATTTAAAATAGACCGCTTGACCCGAAGCACGGCGGATTTAGTGTATTTAATCGACTTGTTCAATCAGCAGGATTGTGCCTTTAATTCACTCACAGAAAGCATAGATACGCAGACAGCTTCAGGGCGTATGTTCCTAAAAATAATCGGAATTTTCGCGGAGTTCGAGCGAGAAAATATTATCGAGCGTACGAAAGTAGGCATAGAGCGTAAAGTTCGGGAAGGCTACTCAATCGGCGGTAGTACAAGCTACGGCTATGACCGTCCGAAACATCAAAAAGTGCAGACAATCAACGAAGCAGAAGCAGAAATAGTAAAAGAGGTTTTCGAGATGTTCGTCAATCAAGGTGTAGCAATAACCGATATAGCACGGCGGTTGAACGTCCGCAAAGTGCTGTCAAAAAAAGAGGGTACTTGGGGAAGCACAAGCATTCGGCGTCTGCTTGCCAATATGAACTACATCGGCAACGTTCGCCATCACATCAGAGACGAGAAAAACGAATACTCTGTCGAGGGGTTGCACGAGCCGATTATCCCGGAGGAGCAATTTACTCTTGCGCAAAAGCTTTTAGAAAGCAATAAACGAGCAACCCCACGCAAAGCGCCACGTGACGATAACTACTTCTCTGGCTTCCTCACGTGCGGTGTATGCGGATATAAGATGGTTACGCATAATGTATATAAGACACTAAAGGGCGGCACAACATCAGTAACAGGCAGCTACCGCTGCCAGAGCAGGGCAGTAGGCACTTGCACCAGTAGCAGTATCAGTCATGCAAAGCTAGAGCAAGCTTTTGAAGAATATATAAACCGAATTGCGGACTTAGAAGTATCAGAGAATGAGCTACAGCTAGCAACACAAAAGAAACAGGAAAATCAGGCACAAATAAAGGCATATCAAGATAGGCTCCGTCAATTGGACGCAAAGGAGCGTGAAGCATTAGCCCTTTATGTGGTTGATGAAATGGAGTTTGAGAGCTACCGTGACGCAAAAAAAATGATAGACAAGGAAAAAAGCAGAATTCGTGCAGAACTTGAAAAGCTACAAGCGGCAGATAATGCGCCTGTGCTTAATAAATTGGACATCATAACGAACCTACAAGAAAATTGGTCGTTGCTTTCCGCAAGTCAGAAGCGACAATTTCTGTTGCAGTTTATGGGCAACATAACAATTTCAAGCGAAAAAGAACAAGGGCAACATTTCTCAACAGTGAAAATATTAGATGTATCTATCTTGCCAACACAAAAGCAGTCAGTGCGTTCGAATTTAAAAGATATAAAATCGGCAAGGCAAGAACATGAGCAAATTTCTTTATTCCGCTAAAGCAACGCAGAATCCCCATATTGCCTTATTAGCAATTGTATAGCATAGCGATCAGCAGACGGCAGTCACATAACTAACGGCATGAGATACCCGCTAAGGCAGTGGGCAACGCCCATGAGCGCCCCTCAAAAACTACATTAGCACAGGTAGGAAACAACAATATTGACGCTAATAGTATTATCAATGCTTTCCTTGATTTCAGTTTCAATTTAATCTACTCCCCAAATAAATTTTATTAAAAAAACTGAATACAATTCAGTTTTTTTGCTTAGCCAATTTTTCTTGCTACGCTAATTTCTGCCCCCAGGAATTATTGCCCCGGATATCTTAACGCTATCTTTAGGAATCGCCGCGTCTCTCCCACTACCTGGAACTACTTTCACTGATCGCCTAACGCTATCTTTTGGTATTTCCGCGTCTCTCCCACTACCTGGAACTACTGGAACTTGTCGCATAACACTATCTTTTGGAATTGCATTTTCTCTCCCCCCGCTTGGAACTGCTTTCACTGACATCGTTATACTATCTTTTGGAATCGCTTTTGCTTTCGCCTGATTAGCAATTGCTGTTGCTCCTGCACCTGTGCCACCACAGATAACTAACGCTGCTGATAGCCCTGCTACCACTTTCTTCCATAATGAAACTTTGGGTTTTCTTTCCATTTTCTTTATCCTCCTTAAAATTTTACAAGCCAAATTAGGAGGAGAAGAATTAGAAGTGAAAGCCTATTCGGAAAAGTTACACCTTTCCGAATAAGTGCTTGTGGGCTATGTTCCTGCGTGAGGCAAGGCGAAAAACGACTTGTTTTGTTAAAGTTATGTTAAATTATGGAATATTCACCAAATTTTTCAATAAAACCCTTGACCTTTCGGGGGTATGATGATATAATAATCATATAAGCTAAACTGTTCGGAAAGGTGTACTTTTCCGAACAGTTTATTTCTTTTTTCGGCTCAAAAACTTGTATTCTTTGACCTTTGCATATAAGGTCGTTCGCCCGATGTCGCATAATTCCAGCATATCAGCGGTTTTTATCTGCTTTCGTTCCCATGCCTTAACCAGTTCCCCGAAATTGTCGGGCATTTCTTTTTCTGGTCTGCCGAAGGTTACACCTCTCGCCTTTGCGGCTGCTATGCCCTCGGATTGTCGTTTGCGTATGTTCTCGCGTTCACTCTGCGCTACAAAAGATAGCACTTGTAGCACTAAGTCCGCTATGAACGTTCCCAGCAGATTTTTTTCACGGCGTGTATCAAGCAGTTCCATATCTAAAACCGCAATGTCAACGCCTTTTTCTTTTGTAAGCAACCGCCATTGGTTCTGTATTTCCTCGTAGTTACGCCCCAAACGGTCAATGGATTTTATGCATAGCAAATCTCCCGATTTAAGCCGTTTAACTAACGCTTGATAGCTTGGACGGTCAAAATCTTTCCCCGACTGCTTGTCCGTAAATATTCGCTCTGTTGGTATGCCTTGCTCCTGCATTGCCACAAGCTGCCTATCCTCGTTTTGGTCTGCGCTTGATACTCTGATATATCCGTATTCTAGCATGATAAAGCCCCCTTGTTTTCGTTATACTTAATTGTATTCTAAAAAGGGGGATTTTCGAACAGTCAGAAAAAAAGAGCATGGGGAAATCGTAATTGACCGCTAACGTGTGCGGTGGAATGCCCTTTGAAATCCCCTCAAGCGGTCAAGGTCTTGTTCTTTCTCTTTACGTTCAAGCAGGGCTTGCACCTTTTCGGGCGGAGCTTGCCTTACTATCTCTTGAAAATTCCGTTCTGTTACTACGTCAAGAGCACGCTCACAACGCAAGCGTGCAAGGTTATCCTGCACAGATTGACTATGCTGTCGGCTTTCTTTCTCAAGCTTTGCAAGATGATCATGTATATCCTGCCTGTCTGGGTTAAGCTCTGCGTACAGCTTCTGCCATTGGTATTCAAGAAGAAACGCCTCCTTTTCCTCTGCAAGTGGCGTTATCTTTTCTTGTAATTTTTCCTGCAAGTGCTTTTTGCTTGTCATGGCTGTTTCAAGTTTTTTTATCTCTGTTGGTGCTTGTTCGAGAGAAAATTGATACGTTCGTCTGAAATGTGCTGTTGCTTGTTCGAGCAAATGCTCATGCTGTTGTATTTGACTTTCGATTTCTGTTTTGCTCTCGAAGAACCCCATGCTTTGCCTTCTATCCTTTAGCTCGTCAAGTCGCTTGCTCATAGCTTGGATTTGCTCTGCACGTTCTGTCATTTCCTCCGCTTTGATTCTAAGCGAATTCATTTCTCGCCGTGCTTCATTGGCTTCTGCTTGTAGCTTGGATATTTCTTTATCAAAAGCAATATATCCCTCTTTTAACTCGTGCATATGCTTGGCTGTATTGCGTGATATAATTCCCCGGTTGATTTCAGCGCGTTCATGAGCATACCCTTTGTGCTTCATGTGCTTAGCAGATACGCCAACGTGTATAGTTGGCTCTCTGTCTATTCCCTGTGCTTTTAGAGCGCGGTGGTCTATTCGTTTTTGATGTTCTCTTAGTCGCTCGTTACAACTGTTCGCCCAACTCTCTCGCCATTCTCGAAGTTGTGACGTTTTGTTCCATTCCCTGTTTTTCTTGCCAAAACCTCTTGCTGTTACATGTCGTGTGGTTAACAAAATATGCGTATGTGGGTTGCCATCCCCTTTGTCGTGAATGGCAAAATCGGCACACATTCCCTTATCAACAAAATTTTCTTTGACATATTCACGAACAAGCGAAATCTGCTCTTGTCTGTCAAGCTCGACAGGCAAGGCAATATCAATATCTCTGGCGGTTTGCGCGTCCTTGCGCTTCTCGCTTTTTTCTACCGCGTTCCAGAGTGTGGCTCTGTCCTTGAATTCTCGTGGTGCGTTTTCGGGCAACATAATTTCAGTATGCACGACACCTCGTTTGCGTGTGTAGTCGTGTGTTGTTTTCTCTTGTTCGTTTTGCAAGCTCTCGCCCGAACGATAGGCGGCGGCATTGACTGCGTTTGATTTTTCAGAATAATCATGTGTCATGCCGTCATGGTCGCTATGTAGTTTATCGGCGGCACGATATGCTGCGGCGGCAACAGCTGAACGCCCACTACTCCGCTTGACAATTCCTACGTGTAAATGATATATTGCCATATCGCCCACCTGCCTTTCACATATCCTTGTTACATGATATGCAAGAAGGGCTTGGCTTGTTGCACACATTGCGTAGCAATGTATAAGTGCGCCCTTAGCCGGTTTGCCTATGGTGGTCGGTATTGCTAGCAGAGCTTGCCGTTTTTGTTTTCTGTTCCCTCAGCGAGTGCAGAACATGTGCCGTGATTGCTCGGCAGGCTTGTGAAGTAACGAGCAAGGCAATGCTTTTTGAACAGAGCGAAAAAACACGCTGTCTATTTACAATAGCGTGTTTTGATATATGCAGTTTGTTGGTTATGTTTTATTTAACCTGCAGCACCCTGCGGGCCAACCGGGCCGGGCACGCCCTGCACGCCCTGCGGGCCTTGTGAGCCGACCGAACCCTGCGGGCCCTCCGGACCTTCAGCCGCAATCATTTATGCCCACCAGCGCAAACCCTTACGGATAAAGACTTTTGGAATCATCAAAACTATTAATAGCTGTTTTGTAATGTCAAAATAAGATTTCACAGGCCGGATTGCTTGAGCTTTTCATAATAAGCAGTGGGTCAATTGACACTCTTCTTCAAGGGTCAAACGTTCTTGACTTTCTTCGAATGGAGGGCATGGAATAGGGACAAACCCTTGATAATCAAGTGTTTGTCCCGCTTCGCATGGGTCAATAAATTTTTCATGGCACGCCTAGTAGGACTCGAACCTACGGCCCACTGCTTAGAAGTAGCGCCGACCCGTTTGCGTACAGTATCGCACAATACATTCTCGCACGCTGAAACCCGCTATAATCAAGGCTTTGCAATCGAACATCGTGCTGTGGAATGTCCTGTGATATCACGGGATACTATGGCATTTCGCGGGGTTTTATTAGCAGGCTATTAGCAGAGACGGCGGTCGTTTTTGCTGATATCACAGCGTTCCATGGCAGATTTCCTCTCGGCTATTAGCAAAAAAGACCATAATCTCTAACAGCACCAAGTATACCACGCTATCTGCTGGATTGCAAGAAGATTATTCGCTAAAAAGTAAAAATCGAAAGAGCCAGGTTTTCTTCACCGAAAACCTGGCTATCTTATTCTGGAACGGCGCGGCTAATCAAATGAACAAAGGCTGTTTTCCTAATAGAAAATCCTCAAGGCTGAGATTCGTGCTGCCAACAATCAACGACAGCGCTTCAGGATATATCCTTTTGAATTCGAGACTGCCGCCGACATTCTTAACCCGACCGCTTTTCACTTCTATGGCGGTCAGCTGCGATCCTTTTTTGATGACAAAATCTACCTCGTCCCCGCGGTCGCGCCACCAATACACCTCGAAATCCTCTTCATTGCTGCGGGCCAAAAGATACGCTCCCACGGCGCTTTCTGCCAGGCGGCCCTTGTCGGCGGGATTCTCAAGTAGCCTGCGTTTGCCTGTGCCGTCGGCATAGGTCAGCAGTGATGTGTCGTAGACCATAAAACGCGGCGAGCTCTTTCTTGTGCGAATCTTGCTGCCGGAGTAGTTTTGCAGTCCAGTCAGCATATTCGCTTTGCTGAGCAGCTCGAGGTAGTGCGCCAGGGTCACGGTGTTTCCGGCTTCCTGCAGCTGCCCCATCACCTTGGTGAATGACAGCTCCTGCGCACTGTAACCGGAGCCAAGCACGAACAAAGCCCGCAAGAGCGCGGGTTTGCGCACCTCCTCCATCAGCAGGATGTCCTGTGAAATGGTCGGTTCCACAATTGAGCTCCCGATATACCGTGTCCAGCGGTTTTCGTTCTTGATCAGGGGGGCGGCGCCGGGATATCCGCCGAAAAATAGAAAGTCATCTAGGCTGTAGCCGAATGCTTCCTTGCATTCCGCAAGGTTCCAGTGAGGTGAATACAAAATTTCGAAGCGCCCCATCAGGGATTCTGCAAGGCCTTTCTGCAACAAAAGCGCGGAGGAGCCGGTGAGAATCACTTTCAGCGGGATATGGAGCCTGGTGTCCTCATCCCAGAGCATTTTCACGGCGGACGACCAGTCCTTGATCTTTTGGATTTCGTCGATGACGAGTATCGACTCTCCCGCCGCTTTCGCCTGCGCGCGCGCTTGCTCCCATTCGTTTTGAATCCAAAGGGCCGAGGCGAGGTTCGGGTCGTCCGCCGTCACGAACCGCCGCGGCAATTGCAACCGCTCCAATGCCTGCAACACCGCGGTGGTTTTACCCGTCTGCCTTGGGCCGACGACGATTTGCATGAAATGACGTGGCTCGGACATTCGCTCCACGAGCTGCGGGACCAATTTGCGGATAAACATGCTACAGACCTCCAAGTAAATTACTCAATACGTTTTACAATATACTCAGTATACCACGCGAAACTTAGAAAGTCAACTGGCAGAACAAAATTATTATACGACTCAATCACTCTCGAAAGGAAGCTCCGCCATGGCCTGTCTGATGAACTTCAACTGGATCAAACTTCCCCGCGAGACCCTGCCGGAAGGCAAGGGGTTGATGGGCTCTTGGGCGCGGCTAGCAGCACGCGCGGCATTCCGCCCCGGGCAGGCCGATTACTGTGGCCATCGCAACGATGTTGAGCTGGCCTCGTGGGTCGGGGGCGTTGTCGGTCTAAAGAGCATCTTGGGAATAAACAACCGCCAGAAGGCTATGGATACAATGGACAAGCTGTCTGAGTTGGGCTACGTCAGCTATACACTGGACAAGACAACAAAAAAACTCAGCTACACCATCAAGGATTGGGTGGTTGATTGCTCCGGCGCGGCCTGCGTCGAGGGCACTATTTATGCAACTGACAACTATGGGTTTCTTTGCCTGCCGAGGAATATTACGCAGCGCCTGGCAGAGGCGCAATATACATTTGAAGAATCTGACGCATGGCTGGATCTCTGGTGTCACACGGTGTGGCAGGATTTCCGCAATGCGTTTTCATATAACACGCCCGTCATTCAGTTTGGCTGCGAGGGCGCGGCTCTTACCTTGGAAAAACTCGGTGCCCGTTGGGGCTGGGAAAAGACGAAAGTGTGGCGGTTCCTTCAGAAACACAGGGATGTCTTTCCGCTGCGCAAGCTGCCCGGCTCCTATGGCTGTCTGGTTTTCAATACACAGTATCCCGGTGCGGCAACCGCCGTGCCAACGGACGGTGAAATTGTACGTATTTTGGACGAAATACGTTTTTTGGGGCAGAATACGCATTTTGGCGACACGGACAATCAGAAGCTCAACCGCATGATTGCCGCCCTCAGCAAGCGTATCATCTCAAAAAATCGTGTTGCATTTCCTTTATACGCGTATATTTCTCTCTGTGTGAACTGTAAACACTATGATAAGGACTGCTGGAGGTATAACCTATATGAACAACTACGATCAACAGGAAAGTCAATTGTTGAACCAATCCAATGCGTTTCTCTTGCTGCTGCAGCGGCGTGGCATTCTGGCCGACGATGGGATCAGCGGCGAGGCCCGCCAGAAGGCAGATATGGTAAAAAAGCGCAAACGGTATCACAATACCCAACTCATGCTGGAAAACTATCGGAATATCTCATGGGCCATCGAATGCTTTCCCATGCAGATTGCGGAAGAACTGGACGGCCCCATGCGGGAACTGGATGCACTGCTGAACACGATAGATGTGGAACTGAGTATGCAAAACCGTAGGCTGGAACAACGGCTGCAGAGCATCCAAAAGTCGCGACTGTTGCTGGATCGCATCAACGAGGCTCTGACTGTTCTCAAGAAAAAGCCCGGCGACGGCGAATTCCTGTACAAGATCATATACGAGACGTACATTGCACCGGAAAGCCTTAGCCATACGGAACTGTTGTATCATCTGGCGGTGTCCTCGCGGCACTACTACAGGCTTCGCACGCAGGCCTTCAGCATATTGTCATTGCGTTTGTGGGCCGCACCGGCCGAGGAGCTGGATTCGTGGCTAGAGGTGTTGACGCTGTTGGAGATGTTGAAGTAGAATTGGGCATCTGAGGGCAAGGAGAGAGAAAAATAGCCGTATTGATGCAAGTCGGCCCCGGCAAAGTACCGGGGCCGATGTTGTTTGTTATGAAATCAGGATTCCTTTTACCTGAGCCAGTTTGTCCGCCGCGTCCGCAATGCCAGCGTTGCTGAGAATCACCAGTGAGTGCAACAGGGCTTGCAAATCTTCCTCGGGGAGATCAATATCAGTCCTCTGCACGGGAGTAGTTTGGGCCGCTGGTTCCGGCAAAAGTTCCTGTTCGTGGACGGCTTCGGCCTCCGGCTCCGGGACGGAAGTATCCTCCTTGGCTACAGGATTTTGCTTCCGAGTATATTTCCGCTTGGGTTTTACCGCTTCTTTTGCTGGCGGCGGCGCAATTTCATCAAGCAGCTTTTGGTATCCATGCTGATCAAGAATTTGCATCAACAGGATATCACTGAAACTTCCCGGCTCACTCATTTCGCCGGTCAAATAGTAGGGGTTGACATTCAGCACTTGTCCGATGGCAATGGCCAGCTTAATATTGATACTCCCGGTGTCAAATACACGATACACCGTTGCCTTAGCGCAACCAGCCAAAGCTACCACATCGTTCTTGAGTGCATTCTTTTGGGACTTCCATACTTGAGCGGTACGATCCTTTGTCTTTTCGGAATCAACACTGATATTGATCTGCTTTAGACTCTTTAATTGTTCGGTTGTAAGCACGAGACACCTCCTTAATGTTTGGAGTTTATTATATCACATCTCAAAATAAATAGCAACAAATGCAGCAATTTTGTTTTGGGCATTATTCAACTCGTCCGGCTTTGCGCCGCATCACAAACCACTTGTCCTCCTCCAGCCACATATAAGTCATTGTGTTCCCAATGCGCACCTTATACCTCACACCAGCACCTCCGCATTTGAGTGACGCGGCCTTGCGCCGATCCATGATCTGGTCAATCGCATAGGTTATCCCATCTTCCCACGTGATAGCGCGCGGGAGGATGGTACCGTCTGCCAAACGATCTTCGTTGACATCAATATAGACCTTTAGCTCATTGGTGAGCAATTTTTCAAGGGTATCCATTGCAAGGGCCTCCGGGGTGTGATATAATGGTTTCACCATGATAATGGGGAGGAAAATATAATTGTGTTCAAATTTCAATTGTCGTTTGAGGGAACCCCAGAATGGGAAGACTTCCCTATCGGAGAGGACGAAATTGCTAAACTGGTAAAAAAGATAATCAGCAAAGAGAGGCTACACACGAAACCGCAAGAGATGATTGAATACATCATCAAAAATCGTGAGCATATCAACACAGTTTTATCTGCACAGGGTTTGGGAATTCAAGAAAGATGCAAATTGGTTGGCGATATAGCTATCGGGCATGGAGTCGTAAAAAAAGGCTGCGAAAATGTGACACGCGAAACGTCATTTGCCTCAAAATTCTGCTCTTACTTCAACTGGGATTTCCCGAAATACGACAGTTTGACAAGAGTGTTTTTGAATTTTCCGGCCATAAAAGAAATAACAGGTATCACGGTGAAAGAGCACGATTACCAAAGCTTCATAGAAGCATTGGTAAAGCTGAAGCAGCACCTTGTTGAACAAGGGTCTCTCGAAGAAGCAAAAACACTTGAAGAACTGGATACCGCTATTTATCGCTACATGAAGTTCGATGATAATCAGAAGAACCCCACCGGATGAATGACATGCTCGCTCTTGTAATCCGCTGTGCCAAGCTTTTCGTCCAATCCCATCAGAGCAACATCAATGCTATGATGCCCGAAGCGGCCGCGAATATAATCCATGGTGCGCTCAAGGGTTTCCCAACGTTCGCGGGCGCGGGCGTCCTCGAAGAAGGAAAGCTGCATGTCGGCCTGTTCTGGTACTAGCTGTGTGGCCCGGACGCCAATGCTGCGCAGGGGCTTCCCCCATTTGTAGTTCTCACGCAGCAGGCGCATAGCGGCGTCGGCCAGTTCGCGGGCCAGGTTTGTCGGCGCGGGCAGTGTGCATTGTCGTTCAAAGCTGACCAGGGTATTGTCGCGCAGAGAAATCTGCACGGTACGGCCCTTCAGCCCGAGGTCGCGCAGGCGCTCGGCCACGCTCTCGGCCAAATTGTAGAAAACAATGCGGCAATCTTGTTCGTTTTCCAAATCGCGCGGGGTCGTGGTCGAATTACCGATTGATTTCACGGCAGCCTCCTCGCCCAACGCGGCAACAGGCGAATCGTCACGACCATTGGCGAACATGTGCAGAATGTAGCCCCACTTACCCAGCCAGCTATGCAAAGCCTCGGGCGGTGTATTGGCAACATCACCGATGCTGTGAATGCCGTAATTTCTCAGCTTCAGAGTCGTTGCCCTGCCGATGCCCAGCAAGTCGCCCGCAGGCAACGGCCAGACCAGTTGCTTGTAGTTTTCCGGGGTAATCACAGCAATCCCCATGGGCTTATGCATGTCGCTGCCCAGCTTTGCAAAGATTTTATTCCACGACACGCCGATGGAAACCGGCAGACCTAGCTCGTACATCGCCCGCCGCTGAATCTCCCGCGCCACGGCCTCACCGTTAGTGTAATGCGATGCACAAATCCACGACTCGTCCAAGCCGAACGGCTCAACCTGCGGAGAATATTCGCCAAGCAACTCGCGGAATAACCGACTGAAGCGCAGATACAGCGGATAGTTTGGCGGCAGCACCACCAAGTCGGGGCACAGCCGCCTTGCTTCCCAGATGGCGTTTCCCGTCTTTACCCCGTACCTTTTGGCTTCATAGGATTTCGCCAGCACAATCCCGTGCCGGGCCTCAACATCCCCGCCCACAGCCACAGGCAAACCCCGCAGCTTAGGGTGGTGCAATATCTCGACGGATGCGTAAAAACAGTCGCAGTCCAGTCAAAGATGAAGCACCTTACGCTCCATCCGTCATCACCTCACCGAAACAGAATATATGTTCGTTTTCGATTGTAGCACATGTCTGATGGTTTTGTCAAGAGGAAAATTATACACGAGAAATAATTTGGCAAGGGGGTACGCAATGAGCAAGCAAAAATCAGGGAAAAATCCATCTCGGTCAAAGGAAGCCACGAAAACAAATCCTGCAACTACACGGGAAAAGCTAAAGATGGCTCTGGAAGTCCTAGTTGCCTTGTCAACCATAATCACCTTGCCAGTGGTCTGCTTAACTTTGAGGGAAATGCAAATTCAGAGGGACAAAGCATATGAACCAGCGATTGTTTTTGAGAGGCAAGAACTGGAGTTCTTGTGGGATGGTTCCAGCGAGTCTCCATATATCAACGTGCTCAATGTTGGTGTTGGACTAGCACGGAATATTGTGATTTCGGTTGACTTAAAGACTGCGCTTTTGTCTTGGATTGATAAAATAAATAAGAGTTCAGAGGTTCAGTATTCCCTAAAAGAAGACCCCTCGCAAGAGGAGCGGCTATTGCTCTATAGGAATGACCAAGACGCTCCTCTACCATTTCGCGCAGATTTCTCGTGGGAGCAAAGCTATTTGCTGCCAAACGCCGAACAAAAGGAAACACTTGACCTACCGCATGGGGTTGCTGTTTTGCTAGCGGAATATGCAAAGCTTGGGGGAGATTATATTGGAGCATATGAGCTGGCTATACCATTGTCTGTGTCGTATGATGATATTCAGGGAAAATCGTTTGATAAGGTTATAAATATATACATAAAGACTACTGGTGTTGACCAAAGTGTGGAGCCAGCTGTCACCACTTTTTTGTTGCAGACTGAATTATTCTTCGACGAAGGAATACGTTTTATTCGCGGCCCTGAATAACTTGTACAAGGAGACTGCCTATGTGCGGACGCTACTGGATTGACATCGACGAAGCCGAGCTGCGTGACATTGCCAAGGCGGCGGCGGCAAGCGCCCTGCCGGACGAAATGTCGCTGATGAAAACCTCCGGCGAGATTTTTCCCACGGACACCGTGCCGGTCATGATTGCGCCGGAAACCTATCAGCCCATGCAGTGGGGATTTACACTGGATGGAAAAAAGCAGTCTATTATCAATGCTCGCTCGGAAAGTGCGATGGAGCGACCTATGTTCAAAACACCTATGCAACGGCACCGTTGCCTGATCCCCTGCAACGGCTTTTATGAATGGGATTCCCGCAAACAAAAATACTTTTATCATCCGCTGGGCCGGGGGACGCTGTTCCTCGCCGGGATATGGCGCATGGAGCGCGGTGCGCGCCTGCCCCGCTTCACAATCCTAACCAGACAAGCTGTCGGGGATATGGCTGATATACATGATCGTATGCCGGTCATCATACCTCGTGAACTGATAGATGCCTGGCTGCTCGAAAGCTCAAAAATCGCGGAAGTGATGCGGCAGGCGGTGACAGAGCTGGCGATTGACGCGGTTTCGCCGCCGACAGAACCGACGCTGTTTGATATGGTGTAGGAAAGCACAATGGGCACAAAGGCAGTCCAAAAAGCACAAGTGATGATAATTTATGACCCGGAGGAGGATTTTGCATGGCGATCTTCAACGACAAATACGAACAAGAAACTGCGCCGGCGATGGATTATCCGTTCGCCTCTGATTTTTACCCGGAGCGGGATTGCAGGTACCCATTGACCGAACAATACAAAGCCAGCGTGCAGGATAAAATCGGCATAGCTCCCTATAATTGCAAAATCTCCATTCCCCGTATGGGCAATGGAATCTACAATGTATATCTTTATTTCCGGGATATTCGCGAGGTGTTTACGCCGGAGGAACATAAGAAATTCTGGGAGGATTCGATCATACACAACAAAGAAAGTTGTTTTACACGTCTGTTTCTTGATGTCACACGGCAATGCCCCCTCCCTCAATTGCACGGCAGAGCATTGAATCCAAACGGCGTTTTTGTAGAGGATTTTAGAGCGCGTTCGTTGGCATATACAGCCGCCGAAGCGGAAGCTGAATTGAAACAGCTGTGGGCGGCCATGTGTCCGCAAATTGTGTATACAACAATATGGGATAGTAGCTTGTATCTGTTCTTCCATACGATTGACGCCCTCAATCGGTTTGCCGAATATGATGCGGGCGAATTGAAGGAGCGTTCTTGCCGCGTCATGAAAAAATATGACAAGGATGGCTTTTGCAGCATGGAAGCGTTCAGCATTATGCTGGATTTGTTGGAGAATTACAAGAGCATCGGAGGGCACAATTATTTTAACAGCGATGCGATGGATGGACTGCAGGCGATATAACGCCTCCTGCCATTCATGCGGCAGTCACTTTCGCTGTTCATTTGTTGGATTCGATAATATCTGCCAATGCAATGTGTTGATTTCTGAAACGCGTTTTGCTTTTCTCGCCTTTCATGCGGATTGCGTTTTGCGGGCAGTTCTGTGTGCAGGCGAGGCAGCTGGAGCAATGCTCTCCAAAAACTGGCCTTGCTTCTGACTATGATAGCTTATTATATCACAGCCGCGATGAAAAAGCGAGAGAAAAGATGAAGCCCCGAGAGTCAAAACTCCCGGGGTCTTTTTGATTTGGCGTATCTTCTACAGCGTCCCCCGCGCTTCTTGCCAGTCCACCAGCAGGTTGTAGCGCTCTGTCCGAAAACGCAGCACACAGAAATTCGGGTCATCCGGCCCGCTGAAGTGGTTTTCCAGGCCCGCATACCACATCTCTTGCTTCGTTGCGGCGTCGGTCAGGACTTCAATCGTGCCGACCAGCGAGATGTTGTACTCGCCTGTGCTGAAGCAGACGCAGGCGTGCGGGCAGGCTTTGGCGCGTTTGGCGCTGTTGCCCGCAAGGCCCGTGCAGAAGGTAATCCATTCGATGCCCTGCGCTTTGGCAGGCGAAATGGTGGAGGCCGTCGGACCGCCGGTTTCATCCAGCAGCGCGAGTACGCAGTGGCCGCTGCTGCCGGTGCGCTGCGCGATGATTTCCCCAGCGCGCTTGATGATTTCGTTGCTCATGGTGATCCCCCTTTTTTCTATTGCTTAATTCTCCTGGTAAGTGTACCCCTTTGCCTTCCGTTTGTCCTGCAGCGCCGCCCACGCTTCCCATCCGTTATCACGCAACAGAGCGTTATCCCGCTCCAGCACGGGGTTTCTACCGAAAAAAGCGGTGAGCTTTTCGCATGGATATTCTGCACAGAAAGCACACATATCCACGCCCTTGCCCTTCGCGCATAGCCTGATGGAACAGCCAGGATCTCCGCCCATCTCCTTGCAGGAAATGCACATACCGTCCTCCGCCATGCCTCTCAAAAACGGCCAAAATCCGTCACCGCCGGGAATGAAAGAGATGACTTCCTCAAACCCTGCTTTTTTCATTTCGCCGTACAAAGCCCTTGCAGCCGGTTCTACTTTTACTTTTACCGCGCAGTTTTCGCAGGTCAGACCGCAGTAGCATGCGTATTTTCTGTCCATTGCAAAGCCCCCCGTTTTTTTCTATCATAACATACCTAACACGCCAACAGTGTGTCATGTTCCATCATAGCGTTCAGATATTTTTCGGGCAAGCGTCGCGAATTCCGCGCGCGTTTCCTCCGGCGTGAGGATTTCCGCTTTGTCGCCGAAGCCTAAAATCCACGAGAAAATGTACTCCTGATTCGTGTAATCCAGCGAGAACAGCAGGCCTTCGTCCGTTTCCTCATAACAGCGCAGGCCGTAGTCCTCAATCAGCCGGTAGCGGACGCTTTTGTCGAACAGGATTTTTACGCTGTGCTGCGCTGGGAAGGCCTCACCGCCGTCGGCCTGATCCGGCGGGACGGAACGCGGCTCGAACGTGCTGTCCGTCAATGCCAAATTCCACAGGCGGTTGAGCTTGAATCGCCGGAAATCCTCCCGCAGGCGACACCAGCCGAAGACGTACCACGCGCCCCAAATGAACTGGACGAAATAAGGTTCTATCTCGCGGATCATTTCGCCTTTTGCGTAATAATAGTCGAAGCGCACGGCCCGGCGCTGGGTGACAGCCTGCTTGAGCAGCTTGATTTTTTCCGAAAGGCTGTCCTCATGATAGCCGTACAGATTGATGAGCTGCTCCTGGGCAGTGAACGCGTCCTGGTTGTTGAGCCTGTAGCCCTCCATGACGGAGATGCCGCCGTTGCCGCCCTGCGCGGTAACAATGGGGATGCCCGCCATGGACAGTGCCTCAATGTCCCGCTGGATCGTCCGGCGGGACACCTCGAAGCGCCGCGCAAGTTCCGGCGCGGTGGTTTTTTCGTTTTGCAGCAGGATGGTGAGGATCCCGATCAGACGGTCAAGTTTCATTTTGCCGCCACCTTCGCGCCCAGCAGGGTCAGCACACTCTTGGTATAGAGCTGCAGCCGCCCGCGCGACCATGCGAGGAGGATCATTTTGGCCTCCAGGGGCGTCACCGGCCCGCCCGAGCGCATGATGCTCTCGCGGGGCGTCAGCTCGAAGGGGGCCTCCGGCAGGAGCCTGTTGGCCAGTTTTTCCAGCGACACGCCGAGCACGTACTTGCCCTTGAAGTGCCCGCCGTAGCCGTAGGCGTCGAAGATGCCCAGCACATGGCCGAGCTCGTGCTGTGCGACGTAGGAATCCAGCCGGTGCATATCGTGCGCGCGGTAGGTCACGTTGCAGCAGCGGTTCGGACGCCAGATCAAACAGCGGGGCACCATGGTGGTCCGGCTGCCCTGGTCGGGGAGGAAGCGCACGTTGGCGGCCCGCTTGTTTCCGGTGATTTCCGGATGGACATTCAGTACGAGGGTCAATACCCGCCCACGCACCTCGTAGGCGCCCTCCCAGCGCCGATAGGCCTCGGCGCAGCCGCTAACAACGCTTTGCTTTTTCGCGTCGTCCCAGCCATAGCTTTCGTCGAAGTAAATTATGGGTCGGTAAGCGAAGGTCATCGTGTTGCCATCCAGCCGCATTTTCAACGCGCCTCTGCCGGCCCATGCGCCCTTCCAGGTCTTGTGCTCGGCCTCGAAGGTCGGCGGAATTTCTTGCGTTTTCATTTAGACGAATACCTCACTATAACTTGACACGCGGATTGACATAGCGCCCATTCACCGCCGATTTCTTTCCATAATTGATCGCGGCCACCGGACATCGGTGCAAGCAGGCCAGGCAGGTTTCGCACTGCGAGACCGTCCAGGCAGGACTTTCGTTTTTGAGCGCAATCGCTTGGCGAGGACAAATTTTTTCGCACAGCCCGCAGCCGGTACAGCTTTCGTTCACGGTGAATTTGCTGGTTTTTCGTCCGTGCTTGTAGAGGGGGTAAACTGCGCGGGTAATAAGGCCCGGGAGCGATCCCTTGCAGTCGTTGAAGCTGCCGGGGCTTTTGTCGTTGACGAGCCTGCTGATTTCATCAATCGCAAGCTCCGCTTTATCAAGCCGGGCTTGCTTTTCCTCGTTGCTGGCGGTCTTGTACATCGGCACATAATTGTCTACTGTGACAATGCCGAACTCGGCATCAATCGGGAACAGCCGCCTGATCTGTCCTCCGGCATCAGCCGTCGTTCCCCCGCAGTTGAGCACCGCGTAGGAATAGGACTTTTTCGGTACATCCAGCTTTTGCAGGAACTCCGCAACGATGCTGGGAATCCCATAGAAATAGACAGGCACAACAAAGCCGATGCCTTCGTCTTCCGCAGGCTCATAGGCGTAATTGCTGGAGCGGACGCATTCGGCAATGTCCGTAATCCGATCGCTGGTTTGTGCGGCGATGCGTTCAGCAACGAACTTGCTGTTGCCGGTTCCAGTGAAATAGAAAATCATGATGCTTCCTCCAATGGTTATTCAAAGTGTTCTACACTGATCAATTCCGCGTCCGTGTGTTCCTCCATAAACCGGATAACCTCGTCCAAGGACCGCTGCGCGTGGGCAGCTTCGCCCGACACGACGGCAATGCCAATCGTCAGTGTTTGATGCATATCCTGCGTATCGACCTCCGCGATGGACACGTTGAAGCGCTGCCTGGTCTTCTCAATCAGGCTGCGGCGGACCTGCCGCTTGTCCTTCAAGGAGAAGGCTTGAGGGATATAGAAAGTTAGCTTTGCGGATAATGTGAACATGTCATTCGTCCTTGATTCCGTTTGGTTTTTCCCCTTGGCCCCTCTGCTTCGGTTTGATCAAATCGTAGCTATTCCCAATCATACGCCGCAGCTCTTCCTCCGGGACATCGCCGTCAATATGCACTGTGTTCCAATGCACCTTATTCATGTGATACGCCGGCGTGACATCCTGGAACGCGCTGCGCAGCAGGTCGGCCTCGAATGGATCGCATTTCAGGTTAACGCACAGGCGGCCCCCGCGTTCGTAGATATGGGCGAAGCCTTTCCTGTTGCCCCGGTGGCGCATAACCGTCCATGCATTGCCGGCGGTGAAATCGTCGAAGGGATAGTCCTCGTAGGCAGCGGGAAAGGTCAGGCAGAGGTCGATCAGTTCGCGGCGGGTCATAGTTCTCTCCCTGTATTGTTATTTTCTGCCCCTGCTCACAGTGCCAACGTGCCAGCCGCCGCAATGGCGGCATTCGTATACATCAAACCCATCGGGTGCAGGTTTTTCGAGTTTTTGCCGCGGTATTTTCCGCAGCTTCGCAAGCGCAACAACCGCAGCGCTTTTCGTGCGGTGCCGAACCTTTCCTTCGCACGATGCCTCTGCACGCCGAATCTTTGCGGCAGCATCTTTGCTGAATGCATCGCGCGCAGGGGACTGCATTGCTACTAGCTCGTCCCACAAGGTTTTGTTTTGTTCATTCATTTGACATTACCTCGCGTAATTCCATGCAACAACCCTCGCAGAGCTTCCTCGAAAGCGCAATCCTGCTCCGCCCCGCGCTTGCTCGGCCCCTTCAGCCGCCCACCGCCCCTGCGGATTTTCTGCGCGGCATGACGCTGATAGAGTAGGGCGTCGATGTTTTCGCTCGTATAGGCCATGCCATTTTGGTTCAGCGGCACAGCGCCACGGGCCAGACACATCGCCGCCAGGCCATAGTCCTGCGTGACAACCACATCGCCTTTTTGCACAAGATTGACCAGCGCGAAGTCCACGCTGTCGGCCCCTTTCGAGACCGTGATCGTGCGGGCACCCTCTTTGTTGAACTCGTGCGCGGTATCGCAGAGGATCAGACATTCCACACTGTGATGCCGGGCGATGCGCACGGCGATATCCACCACCGGGCAGCCGTCGGCGTCAATGAGTAGTTTTATGCTCATCTGAAAATGTAGTGCTTGCGCACGGGTTTTGTCACCTTCCACACGCAATCTAGGCCCTGCGGGAACACAACGTAATCCCCCGCGCCGAAGCTGGCGCTGCCGCCGTCATAGCTGACTTCGACCTCGCCCTCAAGGAGCAGGCAGGTTTCTTCGCTATCATAATACCAGTCGAACTCCGACACGCCGCAGGACCAGACGGGCTGTTTTTGCATGAACAGCTTCTCGGATTCAGTGGGTTTTGTTACTTTGACTTGCATGGCGATGCTCCTCTCAATGATGATAGCTTATTATATCACAACCGCGTTGAAAAAGCGAGATAAAAATCATGAGACCCCCGAGAGCCATGAACTCTCGGGGTCTTTTTCATTTTACAGACCTAATAACTCTTCACACCGCTATAGGTCGTAAAGGTTTCGGTCATACTCGCCGACGTGGCGGTGTAGATTGCTTGTGTGCGGTAGTTGTAGCCCTTGGCGATGGCCTTGGTTCCTGTCAGCGAGCCGCGGTAGCTGTTGAAGCTTTGCTGCCAGGTGGCGATGGTCACCCAAGTGCCGTTCTTGTACTGCTGTAAATTGGCCTTGATGGAGCATTTTGTGACGAAGGTCTGGTACCCCGCCACGGAGCAGATGACGCCTCCGTTTCCGCCGGAGATGGAGATGCCGGTGGTTGTTCCGCTGATGTTCGTGAACGCGTAAGCTTGCAGGAACGAGGAACACAGCGCGAGGAGCAGCAGGGTACACAGGACGGTTGCCGTGAGTCGCTTCATTTTCGTTTTCATAGAGAGATCCTCCGTTTCAGTTTTTTTGGGTTGCTATACCCTATACTGAAAACGGAGGATTTTATAGACAGAAAACCTATTCTATTTTGTGCTGTGTGCCATAAGAAGCGCCTGATCTTTATCTATGTACCCATAGATTCTATACGCGTATTCGTTATCCGTCCAAATGAGTTCCAGCATGTCATTCTTGACGCGGCATATGCCGCTGGTTCCATTGATCGCAAAGAGGTTTTGATTAGCTTCTGCCTCAATGTCCAGCGCATACTGCGCGCCATTAAGAATCGTTTGCTCAAACATCAGCTCCATGCCTTCCGCGTTGCTAAAGCTGACGGCATGGAAAAGCTCTGTTTGGTCTGCCGATGTTCGCGTGTATCCTGCCGGTATGTCCGCTGGCTCCCGGAATTCTAAAATGGTTTCTGGCGCGGACAGTTCCGCTGCATCCGGCTCGAACCATGCAACGATATAGTCCTCATACAGTTCCGTGAAAAACGTGAACACGGCCTGACGCACGGCGGAAACCGACATCAGACCCGTAATGAGCAATATAATAATCGCCGCGGCGATGGCCAGAACTCTGGTTGCTCTATGTTTATGAGCCCTGGCCAATGTAGGGTTTGCAAAGGTCTCCTGCATTCGCTGCTCGAATTCCGGCGAAAAGCTAAGCTGCTGCGCAAGCTCCTCCTCGCTGGGCAGTTCCGCCATCATGCGGTCGGAGGCCTGTTTCGCGACTTCGCGAAAAAATTCTTCAGGGAACTCTTGTTTTACTTCCATGAAAAAATGCCTTTCTCCCTCATCATTATTTTAAGCTTTCATCTACTACGCAGGCAATCAGTGCCGACGCCATTTTCAACTGCTTTTGATCGCACAACCGCAGGTTGGCGATTACGGAAGCCATCATTTCTTCATCCGCCGGTTTGAGCACCCCCAGGAACAGATAGTCGGGCGTGACTTCCAGAGCTTCGCAGATTTTGCACAGGGTTTCCAGACTGCACTTGGTATGCGCCTTTTCAATATTCCGCACATGCGTTGGGGTCAGGCCGGCTTTTACAGCGATTGCTTCCTGTGTCAGATCCAACACTTTGCGTCGTTGTGCGATCCGTTGACCAAGTGCTTTGTGGTCCAAACTCATATTTTTCACCTCGTCTGTATAGCATACAGCAAAATTTGAGATTTGACCAGAAAGCAATCGTGATGTACATCACGAATCATTGCGTTTTGAGAAGAATATTTTGCCGCATAACATGTCCTATTCCATGTCCTATCGCCCTGCACACGGAATGTCCTATTCTCGCCGATGACATGCGAATGTAAATCTGGTACAATGATATTGTCCAAAATTATCATTCGGACAAAAACCGCTAGGCAGAAATGCCTGGCGGTTTGCCATTTTTCAAGGAGAGGAGGCGCCATCCATGTACGAACTTCCATACATCGTGGAGTGTCTTTTAGCGTTGCTCAAGGAATTCCCGAGCTTCGTGGACATCATCGTCCGACACATCGTGCAAATCATCAGCGCAGTGTAAGCTGCCCGGCAAAAACGAAAACAGCAGGAGGAGATTCAAAATGAAACAGCAAGGCAACCTCAGCAAACGCATCGGCAAAATTTACTGGACCCTTGTCACGACGGCGGGAGGGTTGGCCCTGAGCACGGTCAGCGCCTTTGCCGCCGATGACATCTGGAGCAAATTCAGTACTCTCATGCAGGACATCTACGGAAAAATCCTGGGCATATCCACAATCGTGGCTGTCACAGTGGCGGCAGTCGCCCTGGTTGTCCGTATGGTGTCGCGCAACCAGCGGGCTGTTGACGAGGCAACAACCTGGCTCAAACGCATCGTGATCACCTGGGTCATCCTGAACACCCTGGGCTTTATCGTCGCATACATTCAGCCTCTGGTACAGGGCGGACAATACAAACCATAGTAAGGCGGTGATCATATGTTAGACTGGATTTTCGAGGGCATTGTCGGCTGGATTGCCAGCATCGCAACGGAGTTGATGGACTCGGTGTCCGGGGTGTTTCTCGAAACCCTGGGCACCAACGTGGACGTGATGGAGCAATACTTTCCCTTCGTGGCAAAGGCGTTCGAGGTATTTCAGTACACCGGCTGGGCGCTGTTGTTCCTCATCGTGGTATGGCAGCTGTTCCGAACCTTCGGCGGGCCTGTCACCGAAGCCGAAAATCCTTTGGTGCTACTGGCCCGCGGCGCAATTTTCGCGCTGCTTATCGGCTACGCCAAGCCGGTGTTCCTGATCTTCCTGAACATCGCACGCGCCCCCTACACCGCCATGATGGAACTGAGCATGACCGCACAGGATTTCAGCTTCGCCGGCGTTGAGCAGGCACTGCAAGCAGGCCTGGTGACTTTCGTTTCGGTGGTATCAGCCGTCGGTGGTATCCTGATCCTCATTCTGCTCATTGCCCTGGGATGGAACTACTTTAAGATGTTGTTAGAAGTAGTGGAGCGGTATATCGTGGTCGGCGTGCTGTGCTACACCTCCCCGCTGGCCTACTCCATGGGTTGCTCTAAAAGCACATCCCAAGTATTCAAATCATGGTGTCGGATGATTGGTTCGCAGCTGCTCCTGTTGGTGATGAACGTCTGGTTTCTGCGGGCATTCAATTCGTCTGTAGGGATATTCGTTGCTGGCGGCGGCGCGCTCACCGGCGGCAGCGGCAACGTGTTTCTGTGGATGTTCTGTGCATTGGCTTTCCTGAAGACGGCTCAAAAGTTTGATACCTATCTGTCGTCCCTGGGGCTTTCCGTTGCACAGACGGGCTCCGGTATGGGCATGGAGATGCTCATGGTTGCCAGATCCGCCATGGGCCTTACCCGCGGCGCCGCGCACAGCGCAGGCAGTATGTTCCGCGGCGGATCAAACGCCGGTGCAGGAACTACGGCCACGGGTGCGGCAGGCGGCATGGCCGGCTTTGCGAACAAACTAAAAGGAAACAGCTACGTCCGCGACGCCGTTGTTGAGGGCGGCCAGCGCATCGGCGCGGGCGGCATCGGCGGTGTGGTGGGTCGCACATTCGGCACCGCCGCCGCAAAGAGCGGCGCTACACTGACGGGCGATTCCATTTCCTCTGTGGCCGGACGCGCACCCCAAGTTTCGGGCAAAATCGGCGGTGACATCGCAGACCGCAGCCTTGGCAACTACATGCCCAACATGGCAAGAATGCCGCTGCAGAACACGCAAATCAGCGGCGGCCATATCAGTACCACAGCGAAAATGCCCGATGGCAAGGAAGCCAATGTGGAAATGTACAGCGCTGCCCAGTTCGACAAGCCCAATGCGCCGCATACGGCGGTGCAGGCAAGCGACGGCAGCACATGGTATCAGATGGCGAGCGGTGACGGCGCGGGTGCGTTCTACGGAACCCCCGGCTTCAGCGGCGATTTTTCCGAGGCAGGCCATGTGGACGCGGCTTTCCCGAGTATGCCGGAAGGCACCATGCTTCGCACGGTGGACGACGGCGTCTTGGAGGCCAGCGCGCCCGACGGCAGCACGGCCATGATGTACAGCGCCGCGCACTACGAAGCGCCCGATGGGCCGCATGAAACCGTTACAGCCGCCGATGGGATGCAGTGGTATTCCATGGCAGCCCACGCGGATCCGCCGCACTTTGAATACGACGGCGGTAGCTCCGGAGCGGGATATGACGGTGGCAACTATGGTTCGGGCACCGGCGGCGACTCCGGTTCACCGGGCACACAGCCCGCACCGGGAGAACCCGCACGCAACGAGGCCGCAGCGGCCTACAACAACGCGCAGTTCCAGAGCTTCATGCCCGCCTACGAGCAGCCAATTACCCAGGTCAACGCAGACCGCGCGCAGGAGGGCGTTATGGAGGTTCGTCATTCGGACGGCTCCGGCACCGCTTTCTATGACCAGGCGCAATACCAGACCCCGCGCGGCGAGCACAAGACCTACGAGGACGCCAAGGGCGGTCAGTGGTATGCCATCCCCGGCACGCCTGCCGTGGAGCGCAAGCCTGTCTATGAGGACGGAAAACCCGTCTACGACGGCGACAAGCTGCGCACAGTTCAGCAGGAAACCATCCGGTACAAGGCCGTGCCCCAACGCCGGGCGGAACCACAAAAGCGCAATCAGCACGAACGAAAACCACCCAGACGCAAACAATAACATCAACGAGCCGCCTTCTTCAGAGGGCGGCTCAATCCATGCGTCGATTTATCATGTACCAGAGAGGGATGCAGCCCATGAGAAAAGCACAAATCATCGCATTGTTGGCCTTGCTGTCAACGGTTTTTTTCCTCAGCTTCAGCGTGCAGGCCAGAATGACAGATGATGATGCCAAAACAGAAAGCTATACCACGGATACCGGAATAACAACAGTATATGTACCATCCACCCATTCGAGCACTACATGCGATCAGGCTACAACTGTGCCGCCAATCTCCACCACTACTACCACCCTACCCAAGACGGACAAGACAATCAATACTTGCAAAGAAACTTATCCTACCACAACAACCACCACAACCTGCCGACCAACTACTACCACCACCACAACCTGCCGACCAACTACTACCACCACCACAACCTGCCGACCAACAACAACTACTACCACTACAGCTTGCCGACCAACTACGACAACCATATCAACCTCAGAAATGCCTCAACGCGGCGTGATTCGCGTGGTGAAAGTCAACGCAGATCCTTCCATGGGAAATTATAGCCTGGCTGGAGCAGTGTTTGAGGTTCGCGACCCAAACGGGACTCTTGTTGATACCATTACAACAGATGGAAATGGCATAGCAACCACGATAGAGCTGCCGCACGGCAGTTATGACGTGACGGAAATCATTGCCCCGTATGGATTCATTCGCAACCCCAACTCTTTCAGCATTCAATTAACGCCGTGACAAAATGGAGGTGAAATTTTGGCTGAACCAAATAAACAATATACCGGCGACGGCAGTGACAATCTGGCACAGGGCGCAAGAAACATAGGCCAGGCGGCAAAACAGTTCGGCCAGCAGGCCGCACAACAAGCCGCGACCACCGGCGCGGAGGCAACAGCCGCTGCCGCTGGCGCCGCTGTAGCCGCCGGTGCCCAAACCGGCAGTGCTGTCGCAAATGTCGCGGCCGGTACCGCTGCAGGCGGACCCGTGGGCGCGGCACTCGCAGCNGCNTNCGATCNCTGCGGCACACGATCTTCAAAATCATCGTCTGCGCGGCGCTGTTGTTGGTATTCCTAATTGCCGCCGTGATCTCGCTGCCCTCCATCGTAACCAACAACGTGTTCCGCACCGACCCCGACAGCGTTGACCCCACCGCCCCCACGGAACTCGGGGCCATCTATGACGATCTGGCAATCGCGATTAGCGACAGCGTTGCCGCGGGCTATCAGGCGGCACTGGCACAGGTGGAAAAACTGATCCTCGAGAGCGGGATGGATGCCGTTATCTCCCGGGAAGCCGTCATTGATTACGGTATCACCGGCGCGGACTACGATACGGCTTATGTCCTGTCCGCCTATTCCGCCTCCATGCAGCAGCGCGGCACAAAAAAGCTGGACATGACCTCCAAGTTAGAATCCCTGCAGGCCGAGATGTTCCCGGTGAGCTCGGAGGTGAAATCCGAGGAAAAGCCCTTGCCGCTGACCTATGCTACATACAAGAAAGAAACAGTTACAGTGGTTTCGGGCAAAACCAGTACGGGGACGATCAACGGCGTGCCGCAATACAGATATACCACAGCGTCACGCACGTATTATGTTCCTGACGGCGAGCAGACCACCAACGAACCGCTTGAGCGAGAAGCCTACAAGGCTGTGACAGTGGAGCTGCCTGTCTACTCCGGCGGCAAAATCGTCCGCACGCAGAGCAAAACATATTATCAGGCCTCCGGCACGGAAACCCTCACGCCCCCGACCGAGCAGGTGGAATATCTGGAATGCACCATCCACCCCTTTGACCAGGGTATGATTCTCAAGGCGTTCAAGGTGGATTCCGATGCGAAGTACGATCAATTCGGAATCACCTACGGTCAAGCAATACATCACATGGCCACAGCGCTGAAATTGACGATGTATGGTTCCGTGGGAAACGGCAGCGTACCGCCGATCACGGACGCCGAGATGCAGGCCTACGTCGCCAGCCTCACCTGCAGCCCCGCACGCAAGAAGCTCATCGAAACCGGAATGTCCCTGGTGGGGCGTGTGCCNTACTTCTGGGGCGGNAAATCNGCNGCNGGCTGGAACGAGGATTGGGGCACGCCCAAGCTTGTGACCGCAACAGGCTCCCGCAGCACCGGAATGCTGCGGCCCTACGGTATGGATTGCTCCGGCTACACCGACTGGGTATACAAAACCGCCATGGATAAAGGGCTTGCGGGCGGCAGCTGGAATCAGTGGGATGCAAGCGAGGCTGTCACTGCGGCGGAACTGCTCCCCGGCGATTTGGGCTTTATGGACAAACCGGGCGACGTCCCAATCAACCATGTGCTCATGTTTGCGGGCTATGGCGCCGACGGCAAAAAACTCTGGCTGCACTGTACCAGCGGCTCCGGCGTGGTGTTCAACACGCCCAGCTATCAGATCAAATACTATCGGCGGGCCACCAGCTTCAATTTGGATGGGGGTGGCGTTACCGATGGATGAGCAGGAATTCAATAATGTATATCATATTCCAGCCAACTACACCGACAGCGGCAAGCTGCTGGGCGGGATGCTCGAAACCCGCAATGCCATTGAGGCCGGCATCCTGGTGCTGGTCATCGGATACCCCGAACTCATGTGGCTGCCGGCAAAGGCATTGACCAAGGTGATTGTAATGATCATCACGCTGGTGCCGACTGGCGTCATGGCGCTGATGGGCGTCAGCGGCGATTCATTGGGACAGTATTTGCACCACATGATCAAATTCAGGATGAACAAACGAAAACTGCATATGAGGAGAGTTGGCCGTGTCAAAAAAAGAAAACGCTAAATCCCCCTGGGTGCAGGATTTCCTGCCGGTGAAAGACATCCGCAACGGCATCGTGGAACTCACCGACGGGCGCTATGTCAAAATACTGGAGATCGAACCCATCAACTTCCTGCTGCGGT
>JGI994J12354_10001003_pt1 | contig 28678 bp, 19 predicted proteins | sample IntmicLarv3ML3BL_FD_12354 | JGI IMG/M metagenome (IMG submission 12354) | reverse complement strand
GACTAATAAGAAAGAGAAAGTTTACATAAACGTATATCTCGGCGAGGGCAAATCAAAAACATATAATTTTACGCTAAATTCAAAAAAGGTTTAAAGAATTTTAATGATTCTTTCTTAACTTTAGACGTATGTAAATTTTTTTATGTAGGGGCGAGCGCTTGAAACAGCCGAATATTACTGAAAGAGGGAAGAATTTTTGAAATTATTAATCACACAAGATGCTTTTTTATAAAATGAAAGACAGTGAAATTTGTGCAGTCGGAAAAGGTATTTTAAATTCTGATGAAGCCTAAAAAATATTATTATTAAAAAATGAGAGTCACTTATTGAATGGTGATTCTTATTTTTATTTTTTTGTAATTATAATGAATTTAACCTACAACTTTGAAATGATAAATTTACAAACTAAAGGGATTGGATTTCTTTTTGCCTGCTTAAAATAAATACAAAATATATCGATACTTAATAGAGCGACAAGTATATCTCGTGAAGTAGTGAATCAAGGGGGTTGAAAAAATTATGCAAAACTTAATAAAAAAATTGGAAGATAGAAAAAAATATTATCTTGAAATTTATCATGGAGCGATTAAGGTTACCGATGAATATGAATTTCAGAATATTAGCAACAGCGCTTGGAAAAATATTCATAAGATTGAAACTTGGCGGAATAGTTTAGAGTCGCTCTTGGGGGAAATTTCTTCATCGGATATTTTCGATTATGATGAAATTCATTCACAAAATTTAGATGCAGATGAATCTGAAGAATTTATAACAAAAAATAAAATTCCTAATGTAACAGGCATTGAAACCGGAAAGATGATTGATATATCGGAATTTGAAAAAACTAAAAAAGATTCACCTGCTGAACCTTGGGAAATGAATCCGAATGAAGTTGTGTTGTTCGGGAAAAAATATGATTTTCGCTATTGGAGCAATATGTATATTAAAGTTTGCGAATTGATGGTATTGCGCAAACCTTATATTATGGCGGAGATTGATAAAGATTATGATTTTAATAAGGACGGAAAAATTAATTTCAGTTATGTAAGAAATGAAATTATCGGTATGCCGAGAAAACTTCAAAATTCATTGTGGATAGAAACAGATATAAGTGATAAAGACTGTATTCGATTAAGCAGATTACTTTTGGAAAAATGTGAGTACGAATCGGAGTCGTTAATCATAGAATCGGAATCATAGAACAGAGAAAGGATTAATAACGTATGAATGAAATTATCAAGAAACTTGATGGATTAAAGCCCACAAAAAAAACAGAAAAACAAGATTGTGCTGAATTATTAATTAAACTTTATGAGCAGGGGGGAGATAAAAAAATAATTGCGAAATACTTTTGTGACTTTCACGTAGATGTATGCAAATATTTTTTTGAGTCGGACACAATTTTAAATTTAAAAGTTAATCAAATCAAATCCGTTTATAAAGCAATTTGTGCAGATGAACAATATAAAAAAAATTCGAGACAAAAAGGAACTTCTTTAGGGTATGTTATAGCAGGAGTTTTGATTAAAAACGAAAAAAAATTCGGCAAGGAAGTTTTGATAAATACTATTAAAGATGCGAAAGAGAGCAAAGTTAAAGCGGATAAAAATAAAGATTTATTAAAAAAATATGTGGCTGATTATTGCAGAGAAGAATTTTCATTAGATTCGGAATCGGGAGACGATACGCAAAAAGAAAAAATTCATGATTTTTTTGAATCGGTAAAAGCAGAAAATAAAAAGTTATATTCTAAAAATTCTAAATCTGATTCCAAAAAAGAAAAGCTTGAAAATTCTGATTCAGAAACTTTAGAAATCAAGGCAGATAAATTAACAAGAGAAAAAAACGTATCTGTAAACAACGACAATTTAAAATCTGAAATAGATATGTTTGTAAAAAACGCCCAAAAAGCTAACGGCGACATGCAAACTTTATTACAGAGTATCGCAAACGCCGCGGATATAATTTCCTCTGTAAATAATAAAACGGAAAACAGCGAACAAGTTGAGGTATTAAATAATGAAATATTTATGTTAAAGGAAGAAATTAAAAAAGAGACTAAAAAGCGAGATGAACTTGTGGCGCAATTACAATTTGATAATGATGATTTAACTGCGAGATTAACGAGAACACTTAATCTTGACGAAGCGGAAAATAATCGAAAACTTTCGGCATTGCGAGCAAACCTTTCTAAAGCTATAAAATTGGAATATCAAGATTATCAAGAAAATAAAGAAAAAGAATATTCAATTGAACAATTTGAAATTTATAAAGCAAGTTTATTTAAAATATTTAAAACATTAAAACGATTTGATATTACTCTTGATTAAGGGGGAGAAAAAATTTGGGACAAGAATATATTGGAATTGATTTTGGGACAACAAATACAGCTGTTGTTTGTGTTCAGAATGATGAACTTGGCAGGCGCATTCGTCCAATTGATGAAAATGATTATCCTTTTTCATCAATGGTAGCAATACCTAAAGAGGGCAATGAATTACTTTTCGGGCGGGAAGTACGCAAAATAAGAACGAAGCTTTCCGAAACGCATCATATTTACACATCAATGAAGCCGCATCTCGGAACAGATTATGAGTTTGTTGTTGGAGAACAAAAATGTACCGCTGTTCATATAACGGCGGAATATTTAAAATATATTAAAAATTCAGTAATGAGTACAGACGGTATAAATATAACCAAAGCGTCGTTTTCTTTTCCTATTGATTTTTCACCCGAAGCTCGCAGAGATTTAAGGCGAGCGGCAGAAATGGCGGGAATTGAAGTTGCGTCATTTGTGACTGAATCAACAGGCACATATCTTGCTAATCGTGACAAATGCAAAGTGTTTTCTAATGTTATGGTGCTTGACTGGGGTGGCGGAACATTTGATATAAGCGTTTTAAAATTACATCATACGGAAGTGCATGAGAAAGCACTTTCCGGCTGTGGAATCGGCGGAGATTATATTGATAAACTTCTCGCAAAAAGTATTCATTCAAGAATCGCATCAAAAAGAGATATTGAGCCCGCTTTAGATTTCTTTTCTATGCCTACATCTGCGCAAGATAATATATTAAGTAAGTGCGAAGAAGCAAAAATAGCCATGTCTGATTATGATTACGATGAAGAATATCCTTTTACAATTCAAAATTACGGAGTTTATGGAACAAATACAGAAATGCTCAAACCCGAACAATTTGATTTGAATGTTAAAGTAATAGCAGAAAAACATATTTTACCGACGATTGAAAATGCACTAATAGAGGCAAATTTATTATCGGTTGATTTGATTGATGCTGTTATCGTTGTCGGCGGGAGCAGTAATCTTTTAATGTATGAGCGCGTTATTATGAACTTATTTAAAAATTCAGAAGTTATTTTTCCGGAAAAGAGACAGTGGTCGGCGGCGACAGGTGCGGCTTTAATGCAGATTATCGGCGGTAATTATAAATTAGAAAATTCCCTCGGCGTTTTGTTAAGTGACGGAAAAGTTTTTCCGTTACTCGAAAAAAATAATTATCTTATTGGCGATGATATTAATCCGGTGACATTTTCATTAACGGACGATTCACAGGATGCGCGTTTTATATTTACGGACGAAAGCGGGAAAAATGTGCTTGAAACGATGAGTGTTCCGACGAAAGGCTATTATAATGAAAAACTTTCGTTGAGTGCAAGTTTGGATTATGAGCAAATTATAAAAATCGAAATTTCAAATACATCTATGGGGGAGAAGGCTATAAAAAAATGCGAAATTACCGGACTTCCGTTCGTTTATGATGTGAAAGCATTGGACGAAACACCGGAAATTTCAAGCATTTAATATTTGCCGAAAATTTTTTTGAAATAATTTAAGGGGGAACGCAAAGTGAAATCGAACATCACGATTGCAAGCAATGTGTATCACAGAAGCAATGACGATATTGCACAAGACACCAACTATATTAAAGCTATAAGCGACCCTGCTTTTCTGAAAAAAATTGCACCGCAGATTAGTACAAGTCGTATAAAATTAGATAGTTGGCAGGAAAAGTTAATTAAAGACGGGGAAATTTGTTATTTAAATCGTGAAGCGGGAAATGCAGACAGTACGCATGGATTAATAAAAGTTGATGATAAACATGTTTTGTCGTGTCGCTGTGAATATAAAGAATGTAAAAATTATGAAAAATGTATGTCGGAAGCTCATTCGGTTCGTATTGAGCGCGAAATTGATGATATAAATAATAACGAAATTGATGATAACACTCTGAATCTTTTTAATCCTTTGGGCGATACTTCTAATATATTTGAAGAATCCGAATTTGAAGATGAGGAAAAAGAATCTGAAGAGGAAAATTCAAACGAAGAAGATTCAAGCGAGTATCCCGAAAATATTTTGCAAGGCACGGATTTTATTAAAATCAAAGATGCAAATATAATTATTACAGATAAAGTGAACAGTCATATATTGGTAAATGCCGGACCGGGAACAGGAAAAACTCACACGATAATTAAAAGACTTGAATATATCGCAAAAAATAAATTGGTTAAAAATTTTTGGAATGTACTCGTTTTATGTTATACAAATACTGCTAAAAACGAAATAATTAAAAGGCTTGAAGCGGGTATTAAATCGGGAGAATTACCACAGGAAACGCAAAGGTTTTCTATTCGTACGTTTGATTCACTTGCGACTCATCTTTCGGATAGCAACGATGAAAAATTTTCTAATCTTGATTATAATGGGCGAATTGCTCGCTTTAATGAATTGTTTGACGGGGAAAAGTTTTCTGATTATGAGTACGTTATAATTGATGAACTCCAAGACCTTGTATACGAGCGCGCAAAAATGACGCTTAATATTGTTGCTTCGGTTAAAGGCGGTTGGCTTTTGTGCGGTGATAAATGCCAAGCGATATATGATTATAATGGTGACGGAAAAAATGAAATTAAATCTATTCAATTTTATGAAATGCTTGAAGAAAGTTTTACCAGTGATGTTAAAAAATATGAAATAATCGGAAACAGACGCCAGAGCGATGAACTTGCGCAACAATCCGAAATATTCCGAGATAAACTTTTGAGTTGCGAAGCTAAAGAAGTTAATAAATTTTTTAATGACGAATTGGCAAAATATAAAGAAATAGAATTTTCTTCGAGAGTATTTAAAAATTGTGATAAGAATTTAAGAACAGCGATTCTTTGTCGCAGTAACGCCCAGGCTGAATGGCTGAGTGCTAAACTTCTTAAAGAGAATATACCACATAATTTATTGCGTAATTCTAATGACGGAAATTATTCGCTTAATCGTTGGATTGCGGATATTTTCTGGGATTTTCATGATAAGAGATGCAAACGAACAGATTTTATTGATAGATATTGCGCAAGGATTTGTGATGACGAAATTATCGCAAATAAAATGTTTGATGCTGTGCGCCATTCTATCGAAATTGTACTGGATAAAAAAGTTGATAGTGATTTATTGGAAATGAACGATTTTCGAGAAACTCTCCAAAAAGAAAATGAACTAGATAAAAATTTGATTAACACACAAACAAATCATTTAGTGGTTACCACAATACACAAAGCAAAAGGAAGAGAATTTGACAATGTTTATTTATTGAATCAAAAAAATAAAATTTCTGATAATACAGAAAATGCGCGAGTGGTATACGTGGGAATTACGCGTGCGAAAAAGAATTTAAAAATATTTACGTTACCGTTTATTGATTTTTCTAAATCTAAAAGTAATAGTAATAGTAATAGATGCATTCGTAAGCGAGAAAAATATAAGAAAACCCATTGTGCATATATAACGGTTTTGCCTAATGATATAGAAAAAATTTCTTTTGTTGACGGTGATTTAAGTCGTGCGATTTCAAATCAAAAATACATTGCTGAAAATGTAAAAATTAATGATGAAGTGACTTTGATTTTAAACGATGGAAAATATGAAATATTCCATGATTGCAGATTGATTGGAAGCATCACCGACGAAGCAAAACAGGATTTTAAGCGATGTATAGATTTAACGGATTATAATAAAAATATGCCGCCATTTATTTCAGGATTTTTTGTTTCAAATATTGTTGCGGTAACACCGCAATATTCCGAAATCAGAATCGAGCCTATGTTTAAAGAATCTTTAATTTGGCTAGGCGTTGAAATAACGGGATTCGGTAAAATTGATTGGCATTACGGAAAAAACGCATAATGGAAGAAGTGAAGATAAAAAATTAATATTGTAATTTTTTATGGAGAGACTCTTTTTTAGAGTCTTTCTTTTTTTTATTAAAATTTTCACGCAAAAACCATGCAAAATATTCCGCATTCCGATTGACATTCAAAAAAGTTAGTGATACTATTCGGTTAAAACGTGTACGAACACAATATTATTTAAAATTCAAAAAACTTGAATTTATCTCAAGGCTTGCCTTGACTAATGTTCCGCATGAGAAAAATTTTAAGGAAATTATCGGCGTGTGTTATCGCTGTTATCCAAATAATAAACTTAATAGAAAAGGGGAAAAAATGAAATCGTTTTGTTTATTCAAGGAGAATTTGATTGCCAATATTTTTTATGAAAATTCAGAACCCGACGGAGTGAAGCGCGTGGCGGATACCGTTTCGGAGGATTTATTTTTAGTTACAAATAAAAAACCGAATATTATTAATAGCTTAGAAGAATGTAAAAGTGAACAACTTATTATTGTTGCTACGATTGGTCAAAGTGATTTAATTGATATGCTTGAAATAGATACGAGTAAAATTATCGGAAAGCGCGAATGTTATTTAATGAAAGTTATGGAAACACCTTTTGAAAATTTCCCGAATATAAAAAAGGCATTATTAATAATCGGGAGCGATAAAAGAGGAACGATTTACGGCATGTTTCGTCTTTCGGAATTATGCGGAGTTTCGCCGCTTGTTTTTTGGGGTGATGCGATGCCGCAGAAAAAAAAAGAAGTGACGCTCGAATTTGATTCCGAAATTATTTCAAAAGAGCCGTCCGTTAAATATCGCGGATTTTTTATTAACGATGAGTGGCCTGCATTCGGGAATTGGTGCGTTGAGCATTATGGCGATGTGAATGCGAAAGCGTATGATAAAATTTTTGAACTCGTTTTGCGTTTAAAAGGAAATTATTTTTGGCCTGCGATGTGGGATTCTTCGTTTTGGCAGGACGGGCCGAGTATAGAAAATGCGCGTTTGGCTGATGAATACGGCGTAATTATCGGAACATCTCACCATGAGCCGTTATGCCGCGCAGGTGTGGAATGGCAACGGCAATATCAAAACTATGGTGATGACAACACGTGGAATTTCGTTTCCAACCGCGAAAGCATCGTTGAATTTTGGAAAGACGGAGTAAAGCGAAGCAAAAATTTTGAAAATGTAATTACTCTCGGAATGCGTGGCGAAAACGATTCAAAACTTATGGCGGACGCGACGCTTCAAGATAATATCAATGTTATAAAAGATGCGATTACAACGCAATATAAATTGATAAAAGAAAATGTAAATTCAAATTTGGAAGATGTCCCCCGAATGCTCGCAATATATAAAGAAGTGGAAGATTTTTATTTCGGTGCGCAAGACACAGAGGGTTTGCGCGATTGGGAAGAGCTCGAAGATGTTATTTTGCTTTTGAGCGACGATAACCACGGGAATCTCCGCGCGATACCGCAACCCGACGACAAGCCTCATCGCGGCGGTTACGGAATTTATTATCATTTTGATTATCACGGTTCACCGTTTAGTTATGAATGGTTTGACGGAACGAATTTAGCGAAAGTATGGGAGCAGTTGACAACGGCGTATGAACATGACATACGCGAAATGTGGATTGTTAATGTCGGAGATATAAAAGGAAATGAATATCCGCTAAGCTTTTTTATGGATTTGGCTTATGATTTTGAAAAATGGGGAACAACCCGCATAAACAGCGCGACCGATTATACAAAGCAATGGATTGACACGCAATTCGATTCGGCGGTTTCGGATTCTCAAAAAACGCAAATCAATAATATTTTGGACGGATACATGAGATGGAGCGGAATAAGAATTTTAGAATCATTAAATTCGGAAGTTTTTCAAAATAATTTTTATGAAATTGAAAATACGAGAAAAGATATTTCCGAAATTATGTTAACGGCGGAATCGCTCCGAAAAGAATTACCGAAAGAATCGTTATCGGCTTTTGAAAGTATGATTTATTTTCCGGTGACGGCGGTTTTAAATACGATTTTAATAAATGCGGAATCGGCAATGAATCACATTTCGGCAAATCGCGGTGCGTCGGTTGCGAATGAATACGCTCGGGAAGTCAGAGAAAAAATCGCGCTCGATAATTATTATGTAAATGAATTTCACAAAATTTTAAACGGGAAATGGAATCATATGATGTCATCGGCACACATGGGATTTCGCACTTGGGACGATAACGACTGGGCTTATCCGACAATTCAAGAAGTTTATCCGATTCCGTTTCCCAAAATTATGGTCAGCTTTCGTGGCGACGACCGTTATGATTTAGGAAATCATTGGCAAAATAAAGAGCCTTTTTGTAATTCGGAAATGACTCGACCGGATAAAAACAGTATAATATTAGATATAGACAGCCGCGGCGATGTTGATTTTAATTTTTCGATATCATGCAATAAAGATTGGCTCGCGTTTTCAAAATTAAACGGCGAAGTCGATTTGAAAAAAAATCCGCGTACATCAATTGAAATACGTTGCGAGCGAAACAGTTTAATCGGTGAAGATACAGCTTTTGTTCATATAGATTTTGATTTTAAAGACGGAACAAAAAAATGGACTGATGTAAATATAAAAGCAGGGAATAAAGATTACTCAAAATATCAAGGAGCATTTCTGGGTACGCAAAATTATTTATGTATGCACGCAAAAAATTATGTTTTGAAAAAAGACGTTGACAACATGGGGTGGCGCATCGTTTCAAAACTTGGTAGAATGAGTGATGCGATTAAATCTTTTCCGATAAATAAAAATTGGGAAAATGAAAATAATCGCCCGTTTGTGCAATATGATTTTATTCTTGATAAAATCGCGAATGAACCGCAGGAGTATGTAATTGAGTTTTATTTATCTCCGCGAAACCCGAAAATAAAGGGCGGAACAATGAAAGCTTGCTTTTCGATTAATGACGAAGAATCTAAGTTATTTGACGTTGTGCCCGCGGATTATTATGCGGAATGGATTGATTACGAGTGGAGTTTCGGTGTTACGAACAACATTAGAATCGTCAGAACTATGGTTTCAATTTCGGATTGTTTTAACAGCTTGAAATTTTATGCCGCCGACCCTAACGTTATTCTCGAAAAAATAGTTATGTATGCGGAAAATACTCCGATTCCGCCGACGCATCTCGCACCGCCGGAAAGTTATCGCATAGATAATCGCAACGAATAAAAAGTTAAAAGATTTTGGTGACGACAGAATAAATTTCAAACCGTTAAATTGCGGGTGAACGAAGTTCGCCCCTACTACCATGCAAATAAAATTAAAAAATTGACTTGTATATAAATTGCATAGATGCTGAAAATAAAAGTCGTAGGGAGTGGTCTTGACCGCTCCGCAAGCTAAAACGGAACAGTCAAGACTGTTCCCTACGTTTATCTATTTAGAATTGAATTACAAAGTTTTTAAATTTCGGATTGTTTTAAACAGGGAAACATGGAAAATTGAAAGGAAATCAGATGCTATGATAGAAATACTTAATGGTACTCATGAAATTATTCAATATAACGGTCTGCCGCAAGTCCGAATACATCATAATGAGCAAACAGAAAATTATCCGGCACATTGGCATGTCGGAATCGAAATAATTATTCCGGTGGAAAATCATTATACGGTTTTGATAAATAATGAAAGAATCGTATTGGAAGAGAATGATATAATTATTATTAATACCGGAATTATCCACGGATTGGAAGCACCAAAAACGGGCAGACGCGTGATTTTGCAATTTGATATCGCGCTGCTTAACATTTTAAAAGAGTTTGAAACATTTTTGTTTATGATGCCGTCGACCATGGTTTTCCGCGAAAAAGACAACACGGAAATTTATAATATTATCCGCGAAAAGTTTTGGATAATCATTAAAGAATACGACGAAAACAAAGCGTTTAACGAAGCATTTATTTATGCGCAACTGATAGAGATTTACGGAGAACTCGCAAGGCGCGAATTATACAGAAGAGAACGCCTCGGCGAATCAAACGAAATGAAACAGCAAAAATATATTGAGTCCATGCTCAGAACATGCGATTATATCAATACACATTACATGGAAAGTTTAAAATTGGAAGATGTCGCGGCGATAAGCGGATTCAGTAAATATCATTTCACGCGGCTTTTTAAACAGTTTATGAATATGACTTTTTACGAATATTTGAATCAAAGACGAATTAAACAAGCGATTTTACTTCTCAGCAATTTGGAAATGAGCATTACGGAAGTCGCGCTTGATTCGGGATTTAAAAGCATCAGTGCGTTTAACCGCACATTTAAAGAAGTTAACGGACGCTCGCCCTCATCATACAGAAATAAAGAAAGTTCGGAGCAATTGGACGAATACGGCTGTCCGAAAACTTTTTCGGAACGAAAATAGATACAAACTGTTTAAATCTTGCTTATGGCAATATCGAATTTGTTTACTTTCAAGAAATATAAAATTCTTTTCTCATTTAAAAAAGTTTATTTATCAATACTTTAATGCGTACTCAATGCGGTACGCATTTTTTATTTTCCGAAAAAAANTTTATAGATTAGTAAAAGTTACTAAAATAAGCATGGCGTAGATTGTGAAACATGTCAAAAAGCATACAAAAGAAAGCAATATGTGGGCAACATATAGCAAATAATACATAGGCATGACGCAAATAATAAGATAATATAAAAACAAGAGAAAGGGTGAGGTAAAAATGGCTTTGAAAAGAATTTTTCGATTTCAAGATGATTGGTATTTTAAAAAATATCCATTGGGAACAACATTAAAAGAGATAATAAATTTAACGGAAAATTTTAAAATAAAAAATTTTGAAAGGGTGGATATACCTCACGATTGGTTAATCGAATCCGCGAAAGAACTCCCGAGCGGAACGGATTCCACGGGTTGGTACAGAAAAGTATTTCGGATTGAAAAAAATAATTCGGACAAAAAATATTTTTTGAAATTTGACGGCATTTACATGGACAGCACAGTTTATATGAACAGACAAAAAGTGTGCGAACGGAAAAACGGATACACCGCATTTGAAGCGGATTTGACACCTTACATAAAAGACGGAGAAAATGAAATTTTGGTCAGTGCAAATTATCAAATACCGAACAGCAGATGGTATTCGGGCGCGGGAATTTACAGAAGCGTTTTTCTCAAAATTGTTCCGCAAACGCATTTTGTATCGGAAGGAACTTATATCGTTACCGAAAAAGATTCGGGGAATTGGTTCGTAAAAATAAGCGAAGAAGTTAACGTAAATCAAAATTGTTATGTAAATTGCGTTATCAGAGAGCGCGATACAAAAAAAGTTGTTTGGTCAAGCAATGCCGAAATTCTTTTATCAAAAAAAGAAAGCGGAGAGAAAAAAGAAACACAAAAATTTGAAATGACTGCGCAAATAGATAATCCGCAAATATGGGATTTAAAAACGCCGTTTTTATACGAATCGGTAAGCGAATTAAAAGACGAAAACGGAAATATATCAGACACTCAAAGTACACGATTCGGATTTAGAACCATTTCGTTTAATCCGCAAAAAGGATTTTTCCTAAACGAAAAAAATGTGAAGTTTCAAGGTGTTTGCGAGCATCACGATTTAGGTTGTTTGGGCGCGGCGTTTAATTTGGAAGCGATGAAAAGAAGATTAAATATTCTCAAAAAAATGGGAGCGAATGCAATTCGTATTTCACATAATGCGCCGTCCGCAGAAATTATCGAACTCGCCGACGAAATGGGATTTCTCATTGCAACAGAACTTTATGACATGTGGGAAAAACCAAAAACGAAATATGATTTCGCGCGATTTTTCAGTGACTGGTATAAAAAAGATGTTGCATCATGGGTGCGCCGTGACAGAAATTCACCGAGCGTTATTCTTTGGAGTATCGGAAATGAAATTTATGACACACACGCGAGCGAGCGTGGAGTTTTACTTACAAAAATGCTTATGGACGAAGTTCATATTCATGACCCGAAACAAAATGCGAAAGTTACGTTGGCGTCAAACTATATGCCTTGGGAAAATACGCAAAACTGCGCCGATGTCGTTAAAATAATCGGGTATAATTATTCGGAAAAATATTACGAAGAGCATCACGAAAAGCACCCGAATTGGATTATATACGGAAGCGAAACTTTGTCAATTGTGCAAAGTCGCGGGATATACCGTTTTCCGCAGGAAAAGAAAATATTAACGGACGACGACAAACAATGTTCCGCACTCGGTAATTCGATTACAAGTTGGGGCGCGCCGTCGATAGACAGCTGCATTGTTAAAGAAAGAGATACGGCTTATTCATGCGGTCAATTTATTTGGACGGGTTTTGATTATATCGGAGAGCCGACGCCTTATCATACGAAAAGTTCTTATTTGGGGCAGATTGATACAGCGGGATTTCCAAAGGATTCGTATTATATATTTCAGTCCGCTTGGACAGATTATAAAACAAATCCGATGGTACATATTTACCCTTATTGGGATTTTAACGACGGACAAATAATCGATATCAATATTTGCTCGAATGCGCCTGAAGTTGAATTATTCAAAAACGGAGAAAGCTTGGGAAGAAAGAAAATTTCCCATAAAAATGATACGGAGCTGACGGCTAAATGGAAAGTTCCTTACGAAAAAGGAAATATCACAGCGGTCGCTTATGACGAAAACGGAAACGAGATTTCACGTCAAACGAGAAATTCGTTTGAAGATGCGGCAAAAATAAAATTGACAAACGAGAAAAAAGTATTGAACGCCGACGGAAGAGATTTGTGTTTTGTAACTATTGAAATGCTTGATAAAAACGGCAATCCGGTAGAAAACGCAAATAATCGCGTTGAAGTGAACGTTACGGGCGAGGGAAGATTAATCGGGCTTGATAACGGCGACAGCACAGACTATGACGAATATAAAGGCACAAGCCGAAGATTATTTTCCGGGAAATTATTGGCGGTTATTGCGGCGACGCTTGAAAGCGGAGAAATTAATTTGGAAGTTTCATCGGTGGGTATGGAAACCGAAAAAATTTCTTTACAATCGGAAAAATTAGAAAACGTTTCCGAAATCGTTGGAGTATCGGGAATTTCAGCAGTCGAAAAAAATAAAAAGCGCGTACGACAAAGAGGAATCTGTGACGAAGAAATTCCGATTCGTAAAATAGAAATTATTTGTAACGGCGGAAATAAACTCACGAAAGAGAAAAGCGAGATTTCGTTGGAGGCGATTTTATACCCGAAAAACGCTACATATCAAAATGTGGAGTGGGCTGTGACAGACGATTTGGGTATTCCGTCATCACTCGTTGAAATTGTCGGCATACAGAGCGACGGAAAAAAAACCGCATTGAAAGCTTTGGGCGACGGAAACTGCCGTGTGCGTTGTATGGCACAAAACGGAACGGACGAAATGAATATAATTTCACAAATAGAATTGAAAACAGAGGGTTTCGGGCAATTGAATTTTAATCCGTACGAATTTGTTTACGGCGGAGCTTATTCCGATTCAAACGGAGCAATCGGAAACGGAAACGAAAGAGGAATCGCGACGGCTCGTGACGGAAAGTCCGTTGTGGGATTTGAAAATTTGGATTTCGGGATTTACGGTTCCGATGAAGTAACAATTCCTATATTTGCGTTATCGGACGACGAATATCCGATTGAATTATGGGAAGGTGCTCCCGCGAAAGAAGGCAGCACGTTGATTGCGGATATTATTTATCAAAAGCCGAGCATTTGGAATGTTTATCAAGAAGAAATCATTAAATTAAATAAAAGGTTAAAAGGAATTTCTTCATTATATTTTGTACTGAAACAAAAAGTACACATAAAAGGTTTTGAGTTTACAAAACAAAACCGCGGTTTGGAAAAAATATATGCAACCGAAGCTGACAGCATTTACGGTGATACTTTCACGATAAAAGAAGCCGGCATTTGTGATATCGGAAATAATGTATCTTTGGAATTTGCGGAAATGGATTTCTCTGAAAACGGAGAAAACGGAATCAAAGAAATAACTATTTGCGGAAACAGCGAAATAGAATGTAATTCGATTCATATTCGTTTTGAAGATAAAGATAATAACGAGCAACAGCTTATTGAATTTACAAAAACGAACGGAACGGAAGAGAGAATATTTAAATTTTCGAGAAAAATTAGCGGAAAACAAAAAGTTACGTTTTTATTTTTGCCGGGAAGCAAATTTGATTTTTCATGGTTCAAATTTGGCTAAACTCGATTTAACTCAAGGCAGAAATAATAATGCCTTGACTCATCGGCATATTTTCTTTGCTCGATGCTGGATTACGGCACGATGTAAAGTCTGAAATTTGACTTATATCAACGGCGTAAAAAAAATCGCAAGAAAACGGAACAGTCAAAATTGTTCCCTACATCTGATTTTAGTCTTGAGTAAAGTTTTATGAGATTAATAAACAAAGAAATAAAAGTCGGTAATCCGGCGGGAAGGAGTGTCTTATGGAAAGAAAAACAAAAGTGAAAGAAGTGCATCAAACATCATTGTTAAGACATGTCAAGAAAGAGTGGAAACTGTATTCGTTTTTACTGATACCGATTACATATTATGTAATCTTCAAGTATATACCGATGTTGGGAAATATTATTGCATTCAGACGTTATAAAGGCGGCAGTAATATTTTAGGTGAAAGTTGGGTAGGACTTCGTTATTTTAGGCAGTTTATCGGAGATGCATCTTTTAAAAATGCTTTTATGAATACACTCCGTTTAAGCATCGGCTATATATCGGTTAGGTTTCCGGCAACGCTCATTTTTGCATTGCTGATTAACGAAATCAAAAATATTAAATGGAAAAAGACTGTTCAAACCGTAAGTTATCTTCCGCATTTCATCTCGCTTGTGGTTGTGTGCGGTATGGTGAAAGAGGTTCTTTCTTTAACAGGACCGATTAACGGATTGTTGGCGAGTTTGGGGTTTGACAAAATAGGATTTTTGGCGGAGGCGCAATATTTCGATGCCATTTATATTATATCGGGCGTGTGGCAAGCGTTAGGTTGGGGAACAATTTTATATCTTGCGGCAATGACAAATATTAATACGGAACTTTATGAAGCGGCGGCGATTGACGGAGCGAATCGTTTTAAACAAACTCTCGCGGTTACGATTCCGGGAATATTGCCGACGGTTATGACATTATTAATTCTTGATATCGGTGGAATTATGACTTCCGGAAATATGCAAAAAGTTTTGTTGTTATATAATCCGTTGACGCAAGGCAGAGCAGACATTATCGGAACTTATGTATATAGAATGGGTATCTCGGGCGGTAACTTCAGTTATGCGACAGCGGTCGGGTTGTTTGAAGGTATTATCGGTTTGATACTTGTAACAAGCGCAAACAAACTGTCTAAGAAATTTACCGACAGCAGTCTTTGGTGAGAAGGAGGAGATAACTATGAAAGAATCCGGAGGATATAAAGCTTTTAAAATATTTAATACAGTTATTATGTTGTTTGTATTGTTTGTTACATTATATCCGTTTGTTTATCTGGTTGCCAGTTCCTTTAGCTCGGAGGCGGCGGTCAGAGGGGGAAACGTAACATTTTTTCCTGTAGGTTTTACAACAGAAACATATAAATATATTTTAAGAAATAATGAATTTTTTAGATATTACGGAAACACAATTTTTTATGGAGTGTTGGGAACTTCAATATCCGTGGCACTCACGGCAATGTTGGCTTATCCGCTTTCCAAAAGAGATTTGAGATTAAATAAATTTTTCATTCCGTTTTGTATTTTTACAATGTATTTTTCGGGCGGTATGATTCCGAATTATATTCTTATCGCAAGATGGCTCGGTTTTCGAGATAGTATGCTCGCGATTATTATTCCGGGAGCAATCAGCACATTTAATTTATTGCTGATGAAATCATTCTTTGAGGGATTGCCTGTTGAGTTGGAAGAAGCGGCGTCAATCGACGGAATGGACGTATACGGAATTTTCTTAAAAATAATTATTCCGTTGTCAAAGCCGATTATAGCGACAATGTGTTTGTTCTATTTGGTCGGTCTTTGGAATGAATGGTTCGGGCCTTTTCTATACTTGGACACAAAATCTAAATGGCCCGTTGCGCTTTATGTAAGACAACTGGTCGAAGGCGCTAACAACGTAGAGATGGGTTCTGCGGCAGAGGCGAGCAGTGTGCAGGCAACAATTAAATCTACGGCAATGGTATTAACTTCGGTTCCGATTATTTGCGTGTATCCTTTTGTGCAAAAATATTTTGTGCAAGGCATGACGATGGGCGCGGTAAAAGGATAATAATTTTCGGTATAACGGAGAAAGATTTAATCTTCTCTTTATATAAATAAAATATAAATAGAAAAATTAAGGAGGAAAAAAATATGAAAATAAAATTAGCGGCAGTATTAGTATGCGCGGTAATGTTAGGCACTCTTTCCGGCTGTACGGGTGGCGGAGGAACAACACCGACACAAACGCCGGATAAAACAGAAAACACAGGGAATACAGATAATACAGGCGGTGACACAACAGCAGAGGGTGACGGCTATACATACGGTGTGGACGTAACTTTCCATTCCGATGAGCCTATAAGCTATTCGATTATGTATTCAGACCATGAAAATTATCCGTCGATGGACGACTGGTTATTGTGGCGAGCGATAGAAGAAAGAACAAATGTAAAGTTTGACCTTACTTTGGTAGCGAGAACGGATTATGACGACAAAGTATCGGCACTTGTAAACGCGGGTGACGCACCTTATATCGTTCCGAAAATTTATCAAGAAGGTCCTTATGTTCCGAGTGGTCAAGTAGTTGCGATTAGTGATTATGTTCAATACATGCCTAACTACATGAAAGCATATGAAGACTGGGGAATGGAAGCAGATTTAAAAGAAATGTTACAAGAAGACGGTAAGTATTATAGACTCCCAGGTATGTGGGAAAGAGCGGCAGGCGGATATTCTTTGCTTATTCGCAAAGATATTTTTGAAGCGGCAGGCATCAACGTAGAAGAAGCGGAAAAAACATGGACATGGGAAACTTTCGCGGAAGATTTGAAAAAAGTAAAAGAATACACAGGCACGGAATATGTTTGGTCTGACCAATATCAGGGCGCGTCTACCATGAACATCGCAGGCGTAACTTACGGCGTCAGAGCGGGACGCGGAAGTGACGGCGGTGACTGGGGTCTCAGAAACGGAACACTCTTTGACAGAACAAAAGAAGAATTTTTCTTCTCAAACACAACAGACGCTTACAGAGATATGTTATCTGTATTCAGTAAGATGTATGACGAAAAACTTGTTGACCCGGAAACATATATTCAAGATGCGGAAACAGCACTTTCAAAATTTTATCGCGGAGAATCTTTTGTAATTAATGCAAACTATCAAACGTTGGCAGATATTAACGGAACGGGCAAAATGCAAGTTGAAGGCGCAGAAATTTACATGATAGTACCGCCGGGAGGTCCGAAAGGACAAATCCAACCGGAAAGTACAAGACTTGAAAACGGTATTATGATTTCAAAAAGTGCTTTAGACGAATTAGGCGAAGAAGGATTTATTAAAATGTTAAGATTCGTTGACTGGTTATGGTATTCAAACGAAGGTCAAACATTATCATTATGGGGCGTGGAAGGCGAAACATATGAAATGGTCGGAAACAAACCTGTGTTAAATTCAGATATTTATTATAACGGTATGAATGAAGGCGCAGAAAAGAAATTGAATGTAGACTTTGGTTTTGGCGGCGGCGTATTCGCTTACGGCGGAAGTTCCGAACTTCGTTTCTCTAAATTTACAGAGGGTGAAGTTGATTATAACAACAGAGTATATGCAAACAAAACGGCAAGAGAAATTGATGTGCCTATCATGAGTAATGAATTTGAAAGAGAAGACTTAAACTTAATCGAAACACCGCTTATGGATTATGTAAGCGCATCAACACTTGAGTTTATTACGGGAAGAAAAAGCCTTGACACGGATTGGGACGCTTATGTCGCAGAATGTGAATTAAAAGGTTCTGTAAAATATATTGACATGGTAAATGATATTTATGAAAGAACAAAAGATATATTGAAATAACAGGTGTCGGAAAAAAATCCGATTGCCGAAGGCAAGTTTTCGCAAAGCGAAAACCACTGAATTAAGTGGTGACACTGCAAAAAGGGACTGCCCACGGGGTAGTCTCCTTTTCGGCGTTAAACTGATAAAACCGTGCTTGCTCACGGTCTAAAATTATTTTTTGATTATTAAGTTAAAAAATAAATAAAAGAAATAAAGGAGATTTTTATGAAGGACAGAAAAGCGGCTATGAGAAAAGCAAAAGCTTTGGTAAGTCAATTGACGTTGCTTGAAAAAGCATCATTGCTTAAATATGATTCTGCGGTAGTCAAGCGATTGAATATACCTGCATACAATTGGTGGAATGAAGGATTACACGGCGTGGCGCGTGCCGGAAATGCAACGATATTTCCGCAGGCAATCGGGTTAGCGGCTATGTTTGACGATGAAATGCTGAAAGAAATCGCAGACGTGATTTCGACTGAAGCAAGAGCGAAATATAACGCTTACTCCGCTCATAACGACAGAGATATTTATAAAGGGCTTACGCTTTGGTCGCCGAATATAAATATTTTTAGAGACCCGCGATGGGGCAGAGGGCACGAAACTTACGGCGAAGACCCGTATTTAACATCAAGGCTCGGCGTTGCTTTCGTAGAGGGTTTGCAAGGTGACGGCGAATATTTAAAAACTGCGGCTTGCGCAAAACATTTTGCGGTACATAGCGGACCGGAAGATTTACGTCACGAATTTAATGCCGTAGCATCACTAAAAGATATGGAAGAAACATATTTTCCGGCTTTTGAAGCTTTGGTGAAAGAGGCAAAAGTTGAGGCTGTTATGGGCGCATATAACAGAACAAACGGCGAACCGTGTTGCGGTAGTCCGACATTGATGCAAAAAATTCTCAGAGACGGTTGGGGATTTGAAGGGCATTATGTTTCGGATTGTTGGGCGATTCGTGATTTTCATGAGCATCACGGCGTTACATCTAACGCGAGAGAATCGGCGGCGTTGGCACTTAAATCCGGTTGCGATGTTAACTGCGGAAACATGTATCTTCACCTCATGGGCGCTTATGAGGAGGGATTGGTTACGGAAGAGGACATCACTTTATCAGCGGAAAGATTAATGACAACAAGATTTTTATTGGGACTTTTTGACGGAAGCGAATACGATAATATTCCTTACAACGTGGTTGAATGTAAAGAACATAAAATGTTATCAAAAAAAGCGGCGTTAAAAAGTACGGTTCTTTTGAAAAATGATGGCGTCCTCCCGTTAGCGAAAAACGATATAAAATCAATCGGAGTTATCGGACCGAATGCAAACAGTCGCGCGTCACTTTATGCGAATTATTATGGGACGGCATCGCGCTACACGACAATTTTGGAAGGAATCCAAGAATACGTCGGCGATGATGTCAGAATTTTTTATTCTCAAGGCTGTCATTTGTTTAAAGACCGCGTAGAGCCTTTGGCATGGCGACAAGACCGCATTTCGGAAGCGATTATCGTGGCGAAAGAAAGCGATGTTGTTGTGTTGTGCGTCGGGCTTGATGAATCTTTAGAGGGAGAAGAAATGGACACCGGAAATCACGTTGGCTCGGGCGATAAAAAAGATTTGCATTTGCCGGAATCGCAACGCGAATTAATCGAAAAAGTTTTGGAAGTCGGCAAACCGACAATCGTAATTTTAACGGCGGGAAGTGCAATCGATTTAAGTTATGCGGATAAACACGCAAACGCAGTTTTGCAAGCGTGGTATCCCGGCTCTGAGGGCGGCACGGCGGTTGCGGAAATATTATTCGGCGAAAAATCTCCGTCGGGAAAATTGCCGCTTACTTTCTATAAAGATTTGGAGGGAATGGCGGAATTTACGGATTATTCTATGAAAGGGCGCACTTATCGTTATTTGGATAAAGAGCCTTTATATCCGTTTGGATACGGATTGACTTACGGAAATGCGATTGTCACAGATGCAAAAATTATTAATGAAGTAGCGGCGAATGAAAACGTAAATATGGAAGTAATAATAGAAAATAAAACTTTGATTGATGTTGAAGAAACTCTTCAAATTTATATTAAAGACACTGATTCCGATTTGGCTGTAAAAAATCATAGCTTGTGCGCGTTTAAGCGAGTTATGTTACACGCAGGCGAATCTAAAAAAATTAATATCACTGTGGATAACAAAGCTTTGACCGTTGTAAACGAAAACGGCGTCAGAAGTGTGGAAAGTAAAAACTTTATACTGTATGCGGGAACATCTCAGCCGGATTCCAGAAGCGTTGCATTAACGGGAGTAAAACCGATTGAAATTAAATTGAGTCTTTAATAAGTATTTAAGTTTTTTCTGAATTTTGGATATTCGCGATGTACGGGTGAACACAATTCGCCCGTACATAAAAAAAATTTTTACATACATCTGAAGTTAAGAAAGAATCCGTATTTAATTAAATCAAGAATTATAAATTTGAAATTATAAAAAATGTGAGGTTACTATGAAAAATACAGCACTTTTTTATGCAACTTCCGCGTGTGATACGATGATGAAAAAATATGAGGGCGCAAAATTACCGCCCGAAGGACATTTTTATTATCATCAAGGCGTGTTTTTATCGGGAGTTTATAAAACTTTTCAGGTAGGCAAAGACAAAAAATTATTTGAATATATGAAATCTTGGGTTGATGCGGTTGTTGATGATGCCGGCGTGATTGATGTTTTTGATAAAGGTCAATTGGATTATTGTCAGCCGGGAATTTTACTTTTTCCGCTTTTGGAAGAACAAGACTCAATGGAATCGGGAGAACAAAAATATAAAATCGCTATTGAAAAAATAGCGCAAACTATTTCCGAATATCCCGTTAACAGAGTCGGCGGTTTTTGGCATAACGTCGGCTGTGTGGAGCAAATGTGGCTTGACGGTTTATATATGGCGGGACCGTTTTGCACGATGTACGGAAAAAAATTTGATAACAAAGATTTCACGGAACTTGCGATACGCCAAATTTTTTTAATGCGTGAGCACACTAAAGACGCGGAAACGGGATTGTGGTATCATGCTTGGGACCCTTTAAAAAAATTGCCTTGGGCAAATCAAAAAACGGGATTGTCGCCTGAGTTTTGGGGGCGGTCTGTCGGTTGGGTTCCCGTTGCGATTTTAGATATGTTGGATAATATATCGGGCACGCACGAAAAATATTTTGAAATATGTGAACTTGTGGTAGAATTGATAAGTGCTGTTTGCAAATATCAATCAGAGGACGGACGCTGGTTTCAGGTTGTCAATAAAGGCGGACAAGACGGAAACTGGCTCGAAAATTCATGCAGTTGTTTATTTGTTGCGGCAATCTATAAAGCGGTGCGTAAGGGAATTTTGGATAGTCAATACATCGAAAAAGCAAAAAAAGGTTATGACGGCATTATCGCGGATTTAAAATGGGAAGATGAAAATCTTTTAATCGGCGGTGTTTGCGTCGGGACGGGCGTCGGCGATTACGAACATTATTGTAACAGACCGACTTCGACAAACGATTTGCACGGTGTAGGGGCGTTTCTTATTATGTGCGCTGAAATAGAGGAATATAATCAAGGTTGAGTTTAAGAGATTAAAAGATATTTTTGGGCTATGTCCAAACCTGCCAAAAACTTTTGNTGAAAAGTATTCAGCTTTTCTGGTGGATGATTTTAGTGTTAACTTTTATTTAGAGCAAAAAAAGTTTGCATAATACAGGCGAATTTTCATCATGTCGGTGTAAAATTTTGAAATTACAAACTTTGTTTGTCTGCCTTAAATTATTTTAATATTGTTCAACACCAAAATTAAAAATTTTAAACAACTTTGATAAAAAAATAACAATCAACCGAGGTGAATACGTTCTTGAAGCGTAAAAAGAAATCAATAAAAGCATCGTATGTAGCTGACATGACAAAGGGAAACGAAACCGAACATCTGGTGCGTTTTTCCGTTCCGCTTTTAATCGGAAATGTTTTTCAGCAGTTTTATAACATCAGCAATTCGATGGTGGTCGGAAAACACATTGGTGATGACGCGTTAGCGGGCGTCGGAACGGTAAGCGGATTAACATTTTTGTTTTTTTCGATGTGTATCGGCTTGGCAATCGGCGTTGGAATTATTGTTGCACATGCCTTTGGTGCGGGCGATAACAACCAGATTAAAAAAGCAATAGGAAACTCAATTTATATATTGGGTGCAGTGGGAAGTTTAATGAGCATTTTGGGAGTGGTATTCGCAAAACCGATATTAACTTTTATGGATACGCCGGAAGATGTTATGCCTTATGCGCTCACGTATATGAGGATTATGTGCGGCGGAACAATTTTCGTTGCGGCATACAACGGGATTTCAACAATTTTGCGTTCGCTCGGCGATACAAAAATTCCGTTAATCGTGTTAATGATTGCAAGTTTGATTAATGCCGTATTGGACATTGTTTTTGTAACAAAATTAGAAATGGGCGTTGCCGGTGCTGCGTTGGCAACGGTTTCTTCGCAGGCTTTTTCTGCGATAGTAAGTATTTTAATCGCGGTGCGCATTAATCCTTATTTGCGATTAAAAAAAGAGCATTACAAATTTGACAAAACAATATTTATACAATCTGCGAAAATCGGTATTCCTATCGGATTGCAAAATTCCATGATAGCGATTTCGATAGTCGCGCTTCAAAGAGTCGTGAACAGTTTTGGTCCTGTAACAATGGCGGCATTCACGGCGGTATCAAGAATTGAGCAGTTAATTCAAGGTCCGTTTAATTCAATGGGCTCGGCGATGTCTACCTTTACGGGACAAAATCTGGGCATAGGAGATGTTGACAGAGTAAAAACCGCATTCAAAAAAGCTACGAAATTAATTTTGGGATTTTCTATATGCGCGTATATCATTTTTTTAATCGGCGGCGAATGGGTTATCGGGCGTTTTGTCAGCAATCCCGAATCTGTTGCGATGGGCGCGAAAGCATTGCGCATCACGGGGCTTTTTTATATACCGCTCGGACTTATTTATATATCAAGAGGCGTTTTAAACGGTGCCGGCGACGGCAGATTTGCCTTAATTACCGGTATCGTGGAAGTTATCGGGCGCGTCGGATTCTCCATGCTTTTTGTTCAAATCCCCGCTATCGGCGTATGGGGTTTATGGGGCACGACCGGTTTGACGTGGTTCATTACGGGCGTTGCCGGAATTTTGCGATACAAACAAGGCAAATGGAAAACAATGAAATTATAATATATTTAAAATGAGCATATGAAACATTCGGAATCGAAGGAGAAAAAATGAAACAAAAATATAGAAATGTGTTCCACGAAATGGGATACTCAAAAGAGGAAATCGAAAAACGTATACAAGATTCTTTCCAAACTATTTTTTATGGTGCGGACGACGAACGTTTTTATCATGAAACAGATGACGGTATGGGATATCTTGAAGATATGGGAAATCACGATGTGCGCACGGAGGGAATGTCTTACGGCATGATGGTTTGCGTGCAGTTGGACAAAAAAGAAGAATTTGATAGGATTTGGAAATGGACAAAAAAATATATGTATATGGATTCGGGTATTCATAAAGGATATTTCGGGTGGTCATGCCGATTGGACGGGACAAGAAATTCTGACGGTCCCGCGCCGGACGGTGAAGAATATTTTGCGATGGCACTTTTCTTTGCGTCCAACAGATGGGGCGACGGCGAAGGAATTTTGGAATACGGCAAAGAGGCGCGGGCGATTTTAAAAGCGTGTGTGCATAACGGCGAAAACGGCAATGGTTTTCCCATGTGGAATCCGGAAAATAAATTAATTAAATTTATACCGGAATTAGATATTACAGACCCGTCTTATCATCTGCCGCATTTTTATGAACTGTTTGCGCTTTGGGCGGACGAAGAGGACAGAGATTTTTGGAAACAAGCCGCACATGCGAGCCGCGAATATCTGAAAAAAGCTTGCCACCCCGTAACAGGTTTGTCGCCGGAATATTCTTATTATGACGGAACACCCTGCGCAATTAGGAATCGCGGTGCGGAGCGTCATGATTGGTATTATAGCGATGCTTACAGAACTATCGGGAATATCGCTTTGGATTATGAATGGTTTGCGTCGGACGATTGGGCAAAAGAAGTTTCAAATAATCTGCAAAAATTTTTTGAGGAAACTGTGAAAGATAATCCTTTCGGCGTTTATGAAATCGACGGAACCGTAATCGACAAAAAAGCTTTGCACCCCGTTGCCGTTACCGCGACTAATGCGACGGCATCTTTGGCGGCAGACGGCGAATATGCAAAAATATGTGTGCAAAAGTTTTGGGAAACGCCGTTAAGAACAGGCGACCGAAGATATTACGATAACTTTTTGTATATGTTCGCGCTGTTGGCGTTGAGCGGAAATTATAAAATATATTACCGTACATGAAGATTTAAATGATTTTGATGTTTGTAAACCGTTTATGTTTTGATAAGCAATTTAAATTTAAACTCTTGCTTTATAAAAAATGCAAGAGTTTAAATTTATGCTTGATAATTTTCCATCATATTGGCAATCGTTGTTTTCATTTCCTGTACAAATTCGGGCGGGTGAGTGACTTTTAAAAACTCGCCTTGACTCAAAAACCACATTTTAAGACCACGTCCGTAAATTTCGGCACGCAGAACCGTTCTGCCGTCTTTTTTTTCAACAATTCTGGCTGTGGGAAGTCTATCGGTTACGGCATCTAAAGAGCGTCCCCAAAATTCAAACTCCACCGTTAAAAGTTCGCCTATGCTCATAAATTGAACACGTTTGCGAAATTGTCCTTCCTCAAATCTGTCTTTATAAGAAGGATTTCTTGTAAATCGAATATCTGTAATTTCGTAATTTTGAAAATTATCAATTCTGAAAGCAATAGGGTTTGCACATTCTTCGTTATACGGATACGCAAGCACATAAAAATAATATTCCGAAAACATTATTCCTATCGGTTCAATCTCAATGTCTTTTATCAGCCCGTCAATATTTCTCTTATAAGAAGCACTGATTATGCGTTTTTCATTAACCGCAAGACTAAAATCCCACAATATTTTGAAAAGGGATTTTGAATTTTTGGTTTGCATATAGTGCTCTTTTTCATTGCCGTAAAATTTTTGGAGCAACTTTTTATCTTCGCGTGAAAGGTAGTTCATCAATTTATCAAAAATAAGAGTCAAATCGTCTTTGGAAAATGCTCTGCTTTCCAACATTACTTTTATCAAAGCGAGAGTTTCTTCTTTTGATAATTTTGATTCAAACTCATCGGTTAATGTCCACTCGACTTTTTCGGTGATGCGAATCTTTGCGTCGGATTTAAGTATATATTTTAAATAGTCGTTTAATTCCTTAATATCACGTTCGATTGTTTTGGTTGATACTTCAAATTCGGAAGCCGCACTTTCCCCCGTGAAAGCCACATTCCTTTGTATTCTGTCAAAGAGTATAAGAATGCGAAAAATTTTTTTATTGGATATCATAAAAATCTCCTCAAATTTTTAATATATTTTTTCAGAAGGACAATATCTGTCCGAGTGATTAAAGTATAATGGAACTCGGAAAAAAAATAAAGCTTTCCCGAGAGTTCTTTATAATAACGGTTGGAGGATTTGATATGACAGACAGGTTTTCAATAAATAAAAATATGTATGACGAAATATTTTTTCAGGTAATGCGTAAAGCCGAGCAAAAGTGTAAATGTAAAAAAATTTTGAACGACAAAAACGACCTCTTTGAAAGAGAGCCCGAGTCGGCGGAAATTCTGCTTGAATTGGACAAATTGTTAAGCGATTATTATAACGAAGCACTTCAAATAATGTATACCGAAACCTTAAATCAAATTATTAAAATTTTTTATTGTGAGGATTAGTTTCAGATATTTCGGAGCGAATAACGCTCTTTGCCTTTAAATACATAAGAAGTTCTTCTTTATCGGCTGAACTCCATTCTTCAAAATTATTTAAATAATCAATGAGTTCTTGAAAAATGGGGTCGCTTTGAAAAGTATCCGGAAAATCTTTTGCGGATACGGAATCGCCCTCGATTAAATACGCCGTCGTTGTATTAAGTGAATGTGCTATTTCTTCAAGCCGTTTTATTGACGGATTACTTCTGCCGTTTTCAATATCGCTCAAAAACGAAACCGATAACGGTATGCTGTCAGCCAATGCTTTTAATGAAAGTTTGCGATATTTGCGGAGTTCTTTAATTCTTTTGCCTACCATGATTTATCACCTTTTGTAAATATTGAAATTCGTAAATAACGTAATTGCATTTATTTTATCATGAAAACGGCAAAAAATATCTTCCGATTTTAACGTAATTATGTTAATATTACGTTTATATTAAGTGTTATGAGTTTTCGTGGAAACTGTTATCGAGTAACCACGGAAACTAATTTCTAAAAAAAATTATTCTCAAAAGTAGGGAACAGTCTTGACCGTTCCGTATAATAACGGAGCAGTCAAGACTGCTCCCTACGAAAAAATGCAATCAGAAATCTGTAAAATGCAGAGGGGATAAAAATATTTTAAATTTTTAAACTCGGTAAAATCAAGCATTATGACTTTTCGTGGAAACTATTATTATTATCAATGAGGTGATGTTGTGACTATAGGGGATAAAATTAAGGCAGAGCGATTACGATTAGGATTTAAACAAATAGAACTTGCGAGAAAGGCTAATATTTCCGTCGGCTTTTTATCTGATATGGAAAACGGACGAACAAACCCGTCCATCAAAAGCCTTGTCAAAATCGCAGAAGCATTAAACACTGATTGCAAATTTTTTTTGGAGGGGGTTGATATCGATACGTATAAAGAATGAAATGCAAATATATAACAAGCTTATTTTGTATATTTTTAGATAAAAAATATTTCGTAAGACCTGTGGGAATTGAATTTTTAAAAGTATTGAATTTTTAAAAGTATTGGAGATAAAAATGACTAACCGCAAGAAAGCAAATTCAAAAAAAAATACATCGAAAACGTTAACCGAAACGCATGATGAAAAACCTAACTATTTTATAGCCACCATTGATTTAAGCTATCACCCGTTAATTAAACCATATGGGAATCGCCCCGTAAAATACTATGCCATATTGGAATATTTCACAAGGCAGATTGATTCGGACAGTATTTTCGTGAGTGCTCGCCTTAACGAATATAAAAAAAAGATGCTTAAAGACTCTAAGGCTGTTAAATTAAATCAAGAAAACAAAAAAATTATTATTCAAGAAGTATTCGATTCGTTAAAAGGGTGGCTAAAAAATCCGGAGTATTTATTGCTTTGCGATTTATCACTTATTCTTTTGGATAAAAAACTTATACAGAAAGCATACATAAAAATTAAGAACAGTCTGGCGAAAACACAGGCAACACCATTGAAAAATTTTAAAAATATTATTCTTACGGAAAAGGATTTTAAGGCGTATCCGTTATTTATTCAAAGGGCAATTCAACAGTATCGCTCTAATCGGCATTTTTGGGCACAAAAAGAAACGCGATACGTTGTCAGTGCAAATATGAGTGCCGGAAAATCCACATTGATAAATGCATTGGTGGGCAAAACAATTTCTTGTATGAAAAGCGAAGCAACGACCGCAAGTCTTCATTATATTTACAATAAAGTTTCGGAGGACGGAATTTCTTCCGAATGGGACGGAGTTTTAACGTTAGATGCAGATGAAGAAAGATTGATGAATTATGATTCAAATAATTTGAGCGGAAAAATACATGTGGCAACTTATTTTTCTACTTTCGTAAACAAATCCGATAATCGTTTTTGTTTTATTGATACGCCCGGGGTAAACTCGGCAATCAATAAAGACCACGGTGAGATAACAAGAAAAACATTATCGGAAGAGGATTATGACAAGCTGATATATATTTTTAACGCCACTCAAATCGGCACAGACGAAGAAATCAGACACCTAAAGTTTGTTGCCGAGAATGTGTCAAAGGACAAAGTGATTTTTGTGGTAAATAAACTTGATGACTTTAACAGCAAAAATGACTCTATCAGTGAAAGTATCGCAGGCATAAGAAACGACCTTATTTCTTTGGGATATGTGAACCCCGCAATATATCCGATTTCCGCCTATTTTTCATTGTTGATAAAAAAATGTTTTAACGGAGAAGAATTATCGGAAGATGAAAATGATTTATTTGTAAAGTTCCAAAAAAAATTCAGCAGAGATTTTTTTAATCTTTCGCGATACTATCCGCCTATAAAAAATTTGAATAAATTAACCCAAGACGAATTAACGATGTTATCGATAAAATGCGGACTTTACGGACTTGAAAACGCACTGTATGAAAACTCGACAGATAAAAACAAGCCTTATAAATCGGAAACGTAAATTAAAAAATTAAC
>JGI994J12354_10001001_pt1 | contig 28687 bp, 26 predicted proteins | sample IntmicLarv3ML3BL_FD_12354 | JGI IMG/M metagenome (IMG submission 12354) | reverse complement strand
CCCCCCCGTCAGGCTTAAATACTAGGATAATTGGGATAGTAGCGTCTTTTTTTGCGACTACATATATTCACGCAACTTACATAAAAAATTTTCTTTTAAAATATCCACACTGTTTTTTTGCAGTGTGTTTTTTTGTGCAATTCTCAAATCGAAATTTTAAATTATGAGTAATTCAGAATCTCTTGTTCAAAAACCTTCACTTACACGCTATGACTTTATAGATATTTTAAAAGCATTTGCTATTATCTTAGTTGTTTTAGGTCATTCCATTTTATCTGATGATTTATATAATTGGATATATTCATTTCATATGCCTTTGTTTTTTATGATTTCAGGATTTTTAATTTCGCAAAGACATCTCGAAATGAAAAATTCAGATTTTGCAAAGGATATTTTGTATAAATATTTTTATCCTTATCTAATACTTTATGGAGTTTTGATTGTTCATTATTTTTTAAATGGCAAACTGGATTTTAAAGCGCTCTTTTTTAATTTTATTTTTGGAACAGGATTTTTATCATGGTTTCTAGCTTCACTTTGTCTTTGTCGTATATGTGTTCAGTATGCGTCGAGAATATTGAACAAATGGGTTTTACTAGGGTTATCTTTAATACTAGCGAATCTTTCCATTTATTATTCAGGCTTTGATTTTATTCCTGCGATTTTCAAAGATACGTCTATTGCATTTTTCTTTTACATGTTTGGTTTTTGCATTAAAGATTACTTAACACCTTCAAAATATAATAAGAAAATTTTAGCAGTGATTATGTTTTCGGCATTTGTTCTTTCGATTATTGTTTCTCGAAACATTATCACAAATGGAATATCTATAAGGATGTTTACAGGCGAAGATATGCTTTTTATTCCAATTTCTTTTATAGGAATTATTGCATTTGCTTCGTTATCGATGCTATTAAAAGTTAATATAGTTTTTTTATGGATATCAAAAAACACTATGGTGATTTTTATTATGCATACTTTTTTCATGGGTACAGTGCGTACTATTCTCACAAAAATTCACGAAAGATTTTTTGAATTAACTTACTTTTACTCTGTATTATATATAATCATTGCTATAATATCTGCATTTGTATTATCAATACCCGCAAAATTTGTTTTCAGTAAGCTTTTTCCTAAAGTTTTTAAAGCGTAGATTTGCGACTTAAAGAAGTAAAATAAGAGAATAAAAAAATTGATTTTTTTTCGAAAATCTGAATCATTACAATATATGGAAATTATAGATTTTGAAGGCGCAAAATTATATAAGTGGACGCTAGGAGCTTCGACCTTTTTAGCTAGTCCCTTGCGTGGTGCTAGGCTTATGAATTGGAATTTGTCAATGGCAGACGGTTCTGTACGTGATGTTATTTATTGGCCAGAAAATGCGCCTATGGGTGAAGGTTTTCCTTCTGTGCGTGGTGGTAATCCTATTCTTTTTCCATTTGTGGGCCGCTCTCATTTTAAAGGCGAGCAGGGCAAATGGAAAACTAAAGACGAGCGTGTTTTAGATATGCCTCAACATGGATTCGCGCGTCAGAGTGATTTTGAGTTAGTCGACACAAATGATTTTGGTTTTACAGCTCGCTTGATTCCTAATGCTCAGGCTATGGCAATCTATCCATATAAATATGAATTTTTGGTAAAATACAGATTTTCTCAATTTTCATTTGCGGTGGATTTGCAGCTCACAAATAGAGACTTAGTGGATATTCCAATGTGCGCAGGGCATCACTTTTATTTTAGATTGCCTTGGCATGATAACGCAACACGTAGCGATTACTCTATAAAAATCGACGCAAAGAAAGCTGCGACTCATTTGCCTACTGGAGAAATTGCTCCTTTGGCTTTTGAAAAAGAATTTGATTTTGACGATGCATCAGCATTGAACAGATTACATTATAATTTGAAATCTAATATAGTGAAATTCGGTTCAAAAAATGGAGAAGAAAATATTACTATTAGTATAGGAAATTCTCCACGTCCTGAAAAATACGAAACAGTCGTCACATGGTCTGAAGATCAAACTGCGCCGTATTATTGTGTTGAGCCTTGGATGGGCTTGCCAAATAGCCCTGAAAATGGAATGGGTTTAGCATGGGTTGCGCCGAGCGAATCAAAAGTATTTTCAGTAGAAGTTTCCTTGCTTTAAGCGAGGGAACTTTTTTTTATTTTCCTTTTTTTATAAACTCAAATTCGGCAAGAGTTTCAAATCGTCTGTTTGACAATTTGCGGAATCTATCCATGCGGCAAAAGCAATCATAGAAGCATTGTCACCACGATGTTCTTTGTCTGCGCACAAAAATTTTGCTCCGAAAGTTTTGGAAAGATTATCAAATTTTTGTCTTAGCAAAGAGTTGTTAGCAACGCCTCCGCTAAGACCTATGCTATTGTAATTTTTTTGTTTTAAAAATCGCAGAGCTTTTTTCTTCAATTGTTCAAGGGCTGCATATTGATAACTTGCGCAAATATTTGGAAATTCATTTTTGATTTCTTCAGGAGAAAGTTTATCAAGAAAATATCTTAAACTTGTTTTTAATCCTGAAAAACTGAAAAACTCATTATCACTTTTTGGAAAATTGAACTTTTTATAATCTCCGCTAGTTGCGTATTTTTCTAGCATTGGGCCCCCAGGGTAGGGAATACCCAAAAGTTTTGCGCCTTTATCTAATGCTTCGCCAGCGGCGTCATCAACGGTTTCTGATAAAATTGAAATTTTTAAATTCTCATCAGTTTCAATAAGCATCGTGTTTCCGCCAGAGACAACGAGTCCTAGGTGAGGCAAAAGTTTTTGCAATTCCTCAGCAAAATTTTCAGGAGAATTTTTATGCACATTTATAAAAGGCGAAAAGGCATGACCTCGCAAATGATTTACTCCTCGCAAATCTTTTCCACTCCAAAGCGCAATGGCATTCGCGGTGCAAATTCCCATAGCAAGACAATTTGGCAACCCCGGACCATTTGTCACAGCAATAACATTTGCTTCATTTAAATCAAAAGGAATTTTTTTACAAAGTTCAGGAAGCTTTTTAAGATGCTCAGTGCTCGCCAAGTCAGGAACTACGCCGCCATAGATGCTATGCAAATCTATTTGCGAATGAATAATTTCAAACTCAATTCCTTTTTGAGAATCGAAAAGCGCAAGCGCAGACTCATCACAAGACGATTCTATTGCAAAAATTTTTTCATGTTTAAAATTCATTTTATGCTAAAGATTTTCTATTTAATCCTATCATGCTTTGTGCTCTGCCAAAAGGGCGTGTGGAATCATATAATTTGTCAAAATGTCCATCTTTCCTGAATGAAAAGGAAGATGATTTACTAACAATTATATGCTCAATAAAATCTAATTTTATCATTCTGCAAAGAGTGGATAATTCTTGAGTGAACTTTACATCTTCTAGAGATGGCTTACAATTGCCACTTGGATGATTATGTGCAATAGCAATGCTAGAGGCGTTATTTTTTAACGCAATTTCTATAATTTTTCTGATTTCAATATTCGCAGAATTTACATTGCCTTCGAAAAGACGTATAGCTCCACAAGGCAATATGCGCAATTGTGAATCGAAACAAACCATTTCAAGAACTTCATTTTGTTCTGTGGAAATTCTTGCTTTGAAAAATTTTATAAGTTTAGAAACAGTGTCTAAAGTTTCGGAACTTTCACTTAAAGAGTCTTGATGATGAATCGCAATACAAGCGCGAATAACTTTTATCCCACAAAGAGCATTTTCACCAAACCCATTTATGGTTAATAATTCTTCATCTTTAGCATTTAAAATAGCACCTAGAGATTGGAATTTTTCTAACAAAATTTTTGCGATTGGTTTTACATCTTTTCTTGGGATGCACATAGACAACAATAATTCTATCAATTCATAATCAGCAAGGCTATCCACTCCAGACTTCAAGAATCGTTCTCTGAGTCGAGATCTATGACCTTCAGATTGTTTTTGTTTAATTGCTAAATTTTTTTGCATGGAGGAAAGTGATTTATAAAATATGAGCCTGATAATTTTAAAGAATTTTTAAATGCGCAAAGCAAGTATTCTCTAGCCAAAGAACAGGACTCAAAAATATTTTTACCTAATGCTAAATTTGCGCATATCGCCGCGCTCAATGTGCATCCGCTTCCATGAGTGTCGATATTTTTTATTCGTTTAGAATGCCATTGAAAAATCTTTCCATTTTCACAAAGCACATCACAAATTTTGTCAGATTGCAAATGTCCGCCTTTTAAAAGAACCGAGCATTGAAATGTTTTTTGCAACTCAAATGCGGCATCTTTCATATCTGTGATTTCTCCTTTATTTAAGAGGAATTGAGCCTCATCTAAATTTGGAGTAAACACATTTGCTAAAGGAATTAAATTTTCTTTAAGAGACTTTACCGCGCTTTTTTCCAAAAGATTTTTCCCGCTAGAAGAAATCATTACAGGATCTAAAACAAATTTTATGTCGCGATTTTTTTTTGTGAAAGATGCAAGTATATTTATCAAATCTGCATTAAAAAGCATTCCGCTTTTCATAGCTTTTGGTTTATAAAAATCATTGATAGTTTCTAGTTGGTCTTTCAAGAAATTTGCCGAGCTAGGAAATATCGATTTTACTTTATTAGGATTTTGCGCTGTAAGGGCTGCAATCGCCGTTGTGCCAAAAACTTTATGAGAAGCAAATGTCAGTAAATCTGCTTGAATCCCAGCATTACAGCCTGAATCACTGCTAGCCACGCTTAGCGCGACAGAAATATTTTTAATCTTTGCCATACAGGTTAAGCATCGACAAAAATGCACGAAAATAAAACAGCAAAAAAGTGCATGCATGTTCCTAATAGAACAAAAACATGCCAGATTGCGTGAGTATAATTTTTGCTTTTTTGCATATAAAAAAATACGCCTGAAGTATAGAATAACCCGCCTATGCAAAGAAATACTATTGAGGTAATTGTCAGGTGTGGAAAAAGATGTCCTGATACCAAAATTATCAACCAGCCCATTGCTAGGTACAATAGTATAGACCAAGCTTTAGTTCCATTTGGCTTCATGCATAATTTTAAAATAGTGCCAATAATAGCGAGAGTCCAAATCAAATAAAAAACAGTCCATCCAATAGGTGTGCGCACATTTGTGAGAATAAAAGGCGTATATGTGCCTGCTATCAAATAGTAGATAGCAATGTGGTCTAATTTTTTTAGAACAGGGCGAACTTTTGGATTTTGAACTATATGATATGAGGATGATGCTAAATACATCACAACAATGCTAAATCCGAATATTGCGCAAGACACTATGCTCCATGCGTCGCCATAGACACTAGAGAGTGTCACCATTACGCTTAACGCGGCAATGCCAAACAATACTCCTAATGCATGAGTTGCGGCATTTAAAAATTCTTCTTTGTTTGAATAATTTGCCATAGATAAAAATTTCAACCAAAGAATACATATGCTTTGTTGTCATAGTCAATTATATTGCAAGCAGCACCGTATAATTGTGAGATATTTTCTTTAGTGATGAATTTTTGCGCGTCTATTTTTTGGAAAACTTTTTTGTTTTTTATAGCGATAATTGTGTCTGCATAAGAGACCGCGAGATTAGGGTCGTGTAATATTGCAATTACAGCGCAGCCGAGTTTGGAAAGTGTTTTCGCGCTATTTAGAATCAGGCAACTATGATATGGGTCGAGCGATGCAGATGGTTCATCTAAGAGCAAAAGTTTTTTATTCATATTTTCTGAATAAATTTGCGCTATAGCTCTTGCAAGTAGAACACGTTTTTTTTCTCCGCCTGAAAGATTGAAAAAACTTCTATTTTCAAATCCATTTAAATCACAAAGTTCGATTGCTTTTTTGTATGCTAAATTTTTTTCCTCAAAAGAATCTGTGCGAGGAAAAAGACCTAAATTCAAAACTTCTTTCACACTATAATTAAACGATAGATAATTTTCTTGTTCAAGAAATGCGCGTTTTTTTGCGAGTGTTTGAGCAGATAAAGAATTTAAATTTTCTGAACCAAAAAAAATCTCTCCGCTATCAGGCATGAGCGTAGCACCGATAAGTTTCATTAATGTGCTTTTGCCCGCGCCATTTGGTCCTAGTATTGCGCAAAATTCGCCTGAGGAAATTTCAAAATTTACATCATTTAAAATCTCGTGAGTACCGTAGCTGAAATTTATTTTGCTTAACTTAATCATGTTTTTTGTATCGAAGAATATAAGCAAAGAAAGGCGCGCCAATAAAGGCTGTAATTACGCCTATAGGCACAGGGTCTGTGAAAGAATGACTGCGAGATAGAATGTCTGCGCTTGTGATTATAAGTGCGCCACCAAGTGCGGACAAGGGTAATAGCACTCTATTATCTGAACCTGCGATAGAGCGCATTATATGTGGTACAATCAATCCGACAAATGCAATAGTGCCACATAGCGCAACAGATATTGAGGTGAGAGTTGCAGCACATATAGCCATTGAAAATTGCAAGCGTTCGACATTCACTCCACTGTAAAAAGCTTGAGAAGTACCTAGTGACAAAAGATTCATAGCTTTTGCGTTTCTTATCAAAAAGAAAAATGCGGGCACTGCAAATATTAGTGAAAATAAAATTTCTGTTAATGAAGAAAATTCTAAACTGCCAAGGCTCCAAAAAATGAAACCTCTCATTCCGCTTTCTCGCATTGCGTACATTGAAAACGCTACGATTGCACCGCAAAAAGCGTTTATCGCAATCCCTGCAAGCAAGAGAGATAGTGTGGAAATTTTGCCATCTAATCTGCCTAAAAACCAAACGCAAAAATATGCTAAGAGACCAAATGTAAACGCAAAGATTTGCATTCCAAAAATGAATCCGCCAAAAAATGTCATGTAGCAAACAGCTCCTACTGCCGCGCCTGCGGAGACCCCAGTGATAGAAGGATCTGCCAAGGGATTCCTGAAAAGACTTTGCATTGCCAATCCTGCACATGCAAGAGCACTACCGCTTAAGTAGCCGACAAGAAGTCTTGGGATACGGATTTTTTCTAATATTAAAGCCGCTGTAGGATCGAGATTTTTGGAATCAAAGATGTACGTAAAGATGTCTCTGAAAGACAAATCGGCAGAACCGAAAGACAACGAGATTGCAGATACTATTACAATCAGCAAAAATAAAACTAAAAAAACAAGCTTAAATTTAACGCCTACGTGGTCCATAGCTACGCATAGGAGCAGGGCGTGGAGCGTCTTCGTTTTTCATGCGGTAAACGATACGAGCCTTTTCAATATCTTGAGGAGTCATCTCCATCTTAACTCTATCGCCCGTTGTGAGCTTAATAAAATTCTTGCGCAATTTTCCTGAGATGTGCGCTAACACTTGATGTCCATTAGTCAACTCTACCCTGAACATTGTTCCGGGGAGAACTGATATTACTTTGCCTTCGACTTCTACGCAATCTGCCATATATTATTTAGTTATTGTATTATCCAAACAATTTGTGTTTTTTTATCAATTATAGTCAAGCACATAAAGTAATGAATAAATATTTTTCCGAATGCCCCTTCGCGCCATTGTATCCGTCTGAACTTAATCAAGACGATATTTATTATATGAAGAAAGCCTATAATCAGGCTCTGAAAGCGTGGAAAATAGGGGAAGTACCCATAGGGGCAGTGATTGTGTTAGAAGGTAGAATCATTGCAAGCGCGCACAATTTGGTTGAGCAAAATAAAGACGCGTCGGCTCATGCGGAAATGCTAGCGATTACTCAAGCCTCCAACATTATTGGCGATTGGCGATTAAATGAAGCAACTTTATATGTGACAAAAGAGCCGTGTCCTATGTGTTCTGGAGCTTGCATTATGAGCCGAGTTGGACGTGTGGTATTTGGTTCTTCTGATAAAAAAATGGGCTTCTTAGGAGGAGCTATAAACATCAATGAAGTAAAAACGTTGAATCACACTTTGCAAATTTCTCCAAATATTTTGGAAGAAGAATGCACAAATTTGATTCAAGCTTTTTTCGAAATGAAGCGAGCTTTTGCAAGCGAGAATAAAAAAATCAAAGACACAAACGCAAACACGTAGGGAACAAAAAATCCGTAAAGAGTGTAAAACGACTTTGTGTTTTTGAAATTTTTATTGAAATAAATATCTGTATAACCTGCGCCTCTAAAATAAATAGAATCCTTGTCGTCTAGCATAGGAGCAGGGCGCAGAGTTTTTAGAGTGTATGGATGCAACAATACTCCTTGTTCATTTTTTACATCTAAAGGTCTTTTGATTTTAGTTTTGCCTTGCCAAATTTTGTCGTCAACATCTCGCAATGTGATAGTAGAAAACATTTGTCCATGCTCATTAAAGGCGCAAGACATTCCATTATTTGAAGAACGCAATAAAACTTTTCTATTTGCAATCGCTTGAAAGGCGCTATGTGAAGCATGTTGATATGCGCCACCTTCTTCTCCATACCAAGAGTCGTTTGTGCATACAAATAAAAAGTCGCTATCTTTTGCGGACATTAAACGTCCTAATTCAGGAAAAGCGTCCTCATAACAAATCATAGCACCAGCTTTATAGTCTTTGCTTGCGATTTGCACATTCAAAGGTTTATGAAAATCTCCTTCTAGCATATTTCCTATAGGGACAACTTTTTTCAAAAACTTGCACCAAAAAGGCAAGTATTCTCCGAAAGGTACAAGATGGATTTTTGAATAATATTCCTCTGCAAGACCTGTTTTTTTAGAAATAAAAAATACAGAATTTTTCCAAAAATAATTATCATCTTTTTCAATCATTGCCATATTGCCAATCAACATATCCGCGTTTGTGTTTTGCGCGATATCTTTAGCAAAGATTGGCGTGTAATCAGAGCCTATCATAGGAAATTTAGGCGGAGTAGCCGCTTCAGGCCAAAGAATTAAATTCACATTTGCTTCTTTTAGTCCGAGAGAAAGCGAGCTGATTATTTCAAAATTTCTTTCAATAATTTCTTTATCCCATTTTTCGAATCCAACAAAATTTGTTTGGATAGAACCTGCACGGAAAGCATATTCATAATCATTTGCTTTTGGCATATGATACACAAAAAACAAAAGATTTGCCAAAAAAACTATTATAGCAAAATAAAACTCAACACAGAATTTCGAGACAATTTTTTGATTTGATATTTTTGATTTATGATAATGCCAAATATGCAAAATGTAATTTGCCAAACCTAAATTGAGAAGAATTATGATAAAAGAAACTAAGTAAATTCCGCCTATAGAAGCGCTTTGTATAAGAGCAATTTTTTTATATTGGCTATGCGCTATAAAACACCAAGGGAATCCTGTGAACATAAATGAACGCAAGAATTCTAGTGTAGTCCACAACGAGGCGGCAGATATCATTAAAAAAATTCTTTTATAAAAACTGTCAGTAGTCTTTGCAAAAAATTTTGGAATCAATAAAAACCAAGGAGCATAGAAAGCCGCAACTGCAGTAGGTAAGAGCAATAGACCTACATAACCCATTGGTGGATACACGTGTCTTAACCAAATAAGTATTGCTAGCCAAACTAATGCGCACACAAAAAAGAGACCGAAAAATCTCTTTTTTGTGATAGCAGAATTTCTTTGCGCAATGAGTATTGGAACTAAGAAAACCCAAGCAAGTTCGTCGATTCCAAAGGGGTCAAAGCAGAGCACCCACATTACTGCGCTCAAAAAAATACAAATATAAGGAATGTATTTTTTTAGCATTTTTTCTTATTCTTTTTTTATTACTTTAGTCTCCAGCCATCATTTTCAATGAGTTCTTGAGCTTTTTTGAATTTCAAAGTTTGTTCTTCAGGACCACGAACTATTGTCACCATTTCATTGCGACCTATGCTTGGTAGAACATTTTTTACAGGCGCAATTTTTGGCAAGCTGACAGCTTTGCGAGCAACAGGTTGTTCTCCTCCATCTTGAGGTCCAACCGCAACAGCTCGGTTTTGTATGCGAGAAATCATAGACTGCAAAACTTCCACACTAGACGCGCTTCTGAAAAGACCTACGCACAAATCATCTCTGATTTTTTGAATAAGAGATTCAAAATAATTGAAAGCTTCGCTCTTATATTCATTGAGAGGATCTTTTTGTCCGTAGCTACGAAGCCCAACGCTTTTGCGCAAATCTTCCATTTCGGTAAGATGGTCTTGCCAATTTTTGTCTATCGCGCGCAGCAATACAAAGCGTTCGATTTCACGCAAAGCAACAGGGTCTTCGAGTTCGTCACGCATTTTGTAGAGAGCGGAAATTTCTTCCATTACTTTTTCTTGAATTTTTTCAGAATCCAACTTCATCAAAGAATCAACCGTGAGCGTAATAGGGAAGCGACTTGTAGCCCAATTGATAAATTGTTTTAAATCGTCTTCATTAATGCTTTGAGGCAGATTGCTGATTTTGTCATGCAACTCTTCTGAAATCATAGACATTGTTGTCTTGCGTGGTTCTTCAGTTTGAAGAATATCATTGCGCATTCCATAGATGATTTCACGTTGCATATTCAAAACATCATCGTATTGCAAAAGTCTTTTACGTGCAGAATAATTTTGTCCTTCACGATTTTTTTGCGAGCGTTCGATAGTTCTATTTAGAATAGGATGTTCGATAGGGTCGCCTTCTTTAAATGTTCTATCAAGCATACGAGAGATAGCTCCCATATTGGCAAAGAGTCTGAACAAATCGTCTTCAAGAGAAATCATGAATCTCGAAAGACCTTTGTCTCCCTGACGAGCACAACGACCTCTCAATTGCCTGTCAACACGGCGCGAGTCATGACGCTCTGTGCCTAGAACATAGAGGCCTCCGAGTTCTTCAACTTCTGGAGCAAGCTTAATGTCAGTACCTCTACCAGCCATATTTGTTGCTATCGTCACAGCTCCTTTTTCGCCAGCGCGCGCAACGATTTCAGCTTCCATAGCGTGATTTTTCGCATTCAAAACATTGTGAGGGATATTTGTTTTGCGAAGCATTCTGCTCAAGACTTCACTGTTATCGACAGACGATGTGCCAACGAGCACAGGTTGTCCTCGTTTATGAGATTCGATAATTTCTTCTATTGCCGCCGCAAATTTTTCACGACGTGTTTTATAAATAATATCATTTTTATCCACACGTATACATGGCTTGTTTGTTGGGATTGCCATTACATCGAGCGAATAAATATCATGAAATTCTTGAGCTTCAGTTTCGGCAGTGCCTGTCATGCCCGATAGTTTTTCGTAGAGACGGAAATAATTTTGAATAGTGATAGTTGCGTAAGTTTTGCTTTCTTTTTCAATATTCACGCCTTCCTTCGCTTCGACAGCTTGATGCAAACCTTCGCTCCACCTGCGACCATACATAATACGTCCAGTGTTTTGGTCTACTATGTGAACTTTGCCTTCTTGAACCACATACTCGACATCTTTTTCATAGAGAGAATAAGCGCGCAAAAGCTGACTTATGCAATGTATATTTTCAGAAATTTTTATATAATTTGCTTCAGCATTTAGCTTTTCATTTTGCTTTTGTTGAGCATTCCAATCGTGCTTAGAATCTATCTCCACAAAGATAGTAGGCAAGTCGGGCAACATAAATGCATCAGGGTCATTAGGGCTGATTGCGCATCTGCCTTTTTCACTTAAATCACTTTGATGTTGTTTTTCATCAATGACAAAATAAAGCTCTTCTTTAAACTTGTATCTATCGTTCTTGCGGAAGTCTGCCGCCATTTCCATATCGAACTTATTGAGCTGACGATGCACAGAAGCATCTTCCATAAGCTGACGCAAAATTCTATTTTTTGGCATGCCCATCTTGACTTGCCACAATTTTAAAATGAGATCTTCAGTCAAAGTCTCTTTTGCGTCAACAGCAGTTTTGACATCGGAAGCGAGTTGATTACATAGAGTCGTTTGCAATCGAACAACACGCTCGATAGCAGGGCGCAATTCTTTAAATGGAGCTTCACGCTCTTCTTGCACAGGACCTGAAATGATGAGAGGTGTTCTTGCTTCATCTATCAAAATAGAGTCAACTTCGTCAACTATACAAAAGTAGTGATTGCGTTGAACTTGTTGAGCGGCTGAACTTGTCATGCCATTGTCGCGCAAATAATCGAAGCCAAATTCGCTAGCAGTGCCGTATGTGATGTCCGCAGAATATGCCTTATGCTTTTGCGCATTGTCTTGCATATTGTAAATCCAGTCAACAGAGAGTCCGAGGAATTTGTAGATATAACCCATCCACTCAGAGTCGCGCTTTGCCAAGTATTCATTGACTGTCACAAGATGGCAATTTTTACCAGTGAGTGCATTCAAATATAAAGGCAAAGTTGCAACTAAAGTTTTACCTTCACCAGTTGCCATTTCAGCAATCATGTTTTTGTGAAGAGCAATGCCGCCTATGAGCTGAACATCGTAGTGAACCATTTGCCAAACCAATTCATGATCGCAAACAACTACTGTTTTACCACAGAGTCTGCGGGCGGCATTCTTGACAGCTGCGAAAGCCTCAGGAAGAATGTCGTCAGTGGTCTCTCCATTTTGGAGACGGTCTTTAAACTCTTGAGTTTTTGCTTTCAGCCCCTCATCATTGAGTTGCTGATATTCTAATTCATATTGATTTATTTTTGCGACAATAGGACGCACTTTTTTATAAAAGCGTTTATAGTGATTACCTGCAAAAAGTTTAAATATTCGTGCTATCATAAATGTATTTAATAATAGACAGATATTGTCGTAAAAAGTTTGCTTGAGCAACAAAAATATTGCGCAAGGACATAATGTTCATGCGCAACCAGTTTTTTATAAAATGAATAGAAACTAAGCTTGATTCAAGCGAGCAGTTTCTTTTAAGACATCTTCTGTTTGTTCTTTTCTGAATTTGAGAAGTTTTTCTTCAAAAGATTTGTCTGACAATGCGAGAATTTGCAAGGCGGCAATTGCGGCATTTACAGCTCCTGCTTTGCCAACTGCTACACTCAGCACAGGAATCCCACGAGGCATTTGAACTGTGGAAAGCAAAGAATCTAAGCCATCTAAAGCCCAGCCCTTCATGGGGACTCCTATGATAGGCAAGTGGGTCATAGAGGCCAAGACTCCAGCCAAATGTGCAGCTCCGCCAGCTGCAGCTATGATGACTTTCACTCCACGACTAGCCGCTTCTTTTGCAAGAGTTGTCGCATAGTCAGGTGTGCGATGCGCGCTTGCAACGTGTCTTTCATAGCCTATTCCAAAAGACTCCAATTTTTTTGTGCATTCGCACATAGTGTCGTTGTCGCTTGCGCTACCCATTATTACTAAAACTTTTACTTCATTCATTTATTTACCTTTTGCTGATATTATAAAATCTTCAATGAAATTTTCTTTTCCTGCAACAATCAAAATGTCGTTATTTAAAATTACATCATGCCCCCCAGGAGAATTTACTTTTTCGTCTCCACGTTGAATCCCAACAATGCTGATATTGTAGATTCTATTTAAAGTAAGCTCTTTCAAAGTTTGATTTATAAATGGACAACCATTTTCAATCAAAACATATTCTATCACAAACTTTGAATCCATGCGAGTGTCTCTCGCTTTGACTTCTATTGTCGACAAAAGCTTACATGCGGCGTTATTTTGTTCAGGAGTTCCCAACAAAATCAGAGTGTCTCCAGGGAATAAAATCGTGTCTGGCGAAGGATTGTAAGAAGTAAAATGCTCACGTTCAATTGCGTTTATAGAAGCACCCGTCAAATTACGCAATTTTAACTCCGCAATAGTTTTGCCTCTTGCCGAATGGTTTTGCGCAATAGTCATAGCGCAGATATCTATGCTCCAAGGATATTTTTCTTTGATATTTTTCACAATAGATTCACGTCTATAGTGTTCGTCATTTTGCAAATGCTCGGTGAAATTTTCAGTAAAAGCGTATGCGAGTTTGCTATGTAAAATAGCAAATCTTCTTTTGAAAATCATTGCCACCACAAAAACTATAAGACAGAAAAACACCATTGTGCTTGCCAAAGGCAAGTATTCTTTTGCCACAAAGTAGTATATTGCGGAAATGAATAAAAAGAAGCTTGCGCCTATTAAAAATTGAAAAATTTTGCGTGTTCTATTTTTTAAAATCGCACTGGATGAATCTGATTTGAAAATCAAATTTGTCAGATGCATCATCACTTTGTCCACATTATTCCAAATGCCAATTAAAGATGGAAGGACTGCAATGCCTGTAATTATCCATATTACAGCATAGAGAATTTTTATATATTCAAAATTGCGCACAATTTCTAATTCAGACACAATGCTTGCAATCACAACAACGGCGTTGCACAGCAAGAAGTAAATTGTGATTTGTATAATAGGTTTTTTTGTGAGCTTGAAAAAAGAATTTTTATTAAGATTTATTTTCGCTGCCAATAAAAAATTCTGATAAATTACAACGCATTCTTTCAAGAATTTTGGAGAATACTTTTTAGAAAATTTTTCTATGTTTGGAATCTGGGAAGCGAATATGGGATTCAGAAATATTGTCACAAACGCGATGCCCATCACGAGGGATGATAGCTCTGTATCTACAGCATTTAAGCTGATTCCAAGCGCAGCAACAACAAAAGAAAGTTCGCTTATTCGCGCTTTATGTAAACTAGCAAGAAATGAGTCGTGCAAAGAAGCACCAAAGACAAATGCTCCTATTATGCAAGTTAAAGCTTGTCCAAAAATAACAGCAAGAGAAATTAAAAGTATAGGCAACCACAGATTTAGCATATCAAGCGGATTTATCATTGTTCCTATGGAAACGAAAAATATTGCCACGAAAAATTGTCTAAAAGGGTTAGTGATTTTTTCTATCTGCAAAGCAAGAGGAGTTCCTGCCAAGATAGATCCTGCCAAGAACGCGCCAATTTCTACAGAAAAATTCATGTGATTTGCCGCCTCGCTAAGACCAAATATTATCGCAAGAATAAATAACATCACAGCTTGTGAATTTGTTGATAAGCTCACCTTTTTCAAAATAGGTGGCAGAGCGATTTTCCCCACAACAAATAAGGCGACAACAAAAGTTAAAAGTAAAAATATCGTCTGCCAAATGTCTCCTATATGCACTTCTCCACGAGTGCCAATCGCAGATAAAACAACTATCATTGTCACGGCAAAAATGTCGTCTATAATCAACATCCCTATCCCCAAGTGAGAGTATGGAGCATTCAACTCTCCTTTAGACTCCACGTAATCCATGAAAATAATTGTTGATGATAAGCATAAAATTCCGCCTAAAAATAGACCTGTCATTTCCGAGAATCCTATCATTCTTGCGGAGATAATACCAAGCGCCATCATCAATATGCACTGTAATGTTGTGGCTCCGACAGAGGGCGCAAAGACTTTCTTGAGCTTGTCTAAGTTAAATTCCATACCCAAAAAGAACATCATAAAAACTATACCAAATTCTCCAAGATGCGTAATCGTTTCTGTCTGTCCCAAAATATTTGTGATAGGTCCAAGAATAATACCAACAGTGATAAATCCTAGTAATTGGGGTAGTCTAACTTTAATGCAAAGCCAAGTTGCAATGGCTGCAAAAACCACGATTAAAGTTAAATCTATATTTAAAGAGTTGTGCATTTTTTTCTTTTTTTCTAAGGTGAGAATGTGGCTTTATAGTATCCTGAATCAAATGTTTTAAATTTTTTCAAACTAGAACTTAATCTATAAATTTTTTCGTCAACACTTTCAATTCCTGAACTGTTAGTTGGCAAATTCACTGACAAAGATAAATCATTGCCAATTTCAAAATGCACATCTATAGGAGCCCAAAGAGAGTAGGGGATATCGATATTTTCTTGGAATACGGCAATAGTTTTGCCTGAATTTAAATCGATTACAGAGACATTCACCAAATTATTTGCGGACTTTTTTTCTACGAAAGATTGCACATCAGAGAACTGATAAGTTTTTCGCATTTCATTTTTGAAAGAATATGAATCTTTATTTTCAAATAAATTTTTATCCAAAATTATGTTTTTATAGTTTTCAAGATTTTCCGAATATTTAATCGCAGAGTCCGACTGGTACTTATGTGAAAAAAGCAGAGCATTTTGCTTATAGTTAAATTGAGTAGGCAAAAATATAGGAGTATAGTCAAACAGACTTATGTGTTGCTGCTTTTCAATATTGCTAGCAGACACAAAACTTGCGAAGTCAGATTGTCTAAAGCTGATGCAATCTATATTTTTTGGGTTTGGCGCGAAATAGATAAGAGTCAAAACAAAAGTAGATGCCAAGCTTGTTGACACTATCCATTGTGTTATTTTTTGCCTCTTTGCCATTATTGCGGTGGAATATATGCTATTTGTACTCTTTCAAAACCTGCGTCTTTTGCAATCTGACAAACATTCAATAAGTTTTGAATATTTGCGTTTTTATCCGCCTTTACTAAAAGTTTTTGATTAGGGAATTTTTTATCACTCATGAACTTTTGGAAAGAATCAAAAGAATAAATTTTTCCCGCAAAAATAATCATGTTTGTGCCTTGCAAGTGAAGTATACTAAGCGATTCATCAACTAAACTTCCGCTTGATTTTTCATTTTCAAGAACAGGTAATTCTAAGCTATCATTCAAGTTTAAAGGAAAGCTAGTTGCCACTATGAATTTTGAAGAAAGCAAAACAAACATTAGCGCGAGCAACAAAACATTAAAGAGAGCCGCGGAATTTAATGATATTCCATCACGCTCTATATGAGATGATAAATCTATAGAAAAACTTTTATTTGTTTGATTCATCGCTATCCAAATAAATATTTTCGTTCTCAGGCATTCCTTTTGAAATGAAGAGCACAAGTTCGCTCGCAGCCCATTCCATGTCATGGACTATCGCGCGCATTTTCCCGTGCAAGAGATTATAAAATAGCCAAAAGATTATGAAGAAAGCAAGCCCTGCAGCTGTGCTTATCAGCGCATTATAAACGTGTTCGCTGAAAAATGTAATGTCAGCATAAGGACCTTTATGAGTCATTATATAAAAACAATTGAGCAGAGCAATAACAGTCCCTAAAAGTCCTAGTATAGGAGACAACTTTGCAATTAAAGCAATGCTTGTGATTCTACGTTTCAAAAGAGGGATTTCAATAAGCCCAGCAGTCAAGGCGCTCTGACGCATTTCGTCCGCAGTGCGTTCACAGTTTAGCAAGACAGCTTTCAAGACACGTGCAACAGGTCCTGGAGTCTCATTGCAAAGCGCAAGGGCTTCTATTATGCGGCGCTTTTTCAATGCGCTTTTGATTCCTACTATAAACTCGACAGCGTGTATTTGACCTTTATGCAAATACAAAATACGCTCTAAAAATATTATGAATCCGAAGAATGTAAGCACTAAAAGCGGAATCATCATAGGTCCGCCAAGTTGCAATGTTTGGAGTATTTTTTGAATCATTGTTTTCCTAGTTTGATTAGGGCTTCGCTTTTCCCTGGGAGATTTTTCTTTATGATAAGCTCATATGCGGCTCTTGCAGACGCTTTATCTTCATTGCTTTCGACGGCTCTTGCCAAAGAAAGAAGTGTGCGACCAAGCCAATATTTTGCTTTTGGATTTTCTAAATATTCATTCGAATCTAAAATGTTTCCTGCAAGAGTCCACCAAGTTTCGTAGGCTTCACGATGCTTGCCTGAACGTTCGAGAGCAAAGCCTAATTTATATATTGCTTCAGCACGGGCATTGATAGGAATATTTGGCAAAGCAGAGAGTCTTTCATAGACTAGCGAAGCTTCAATTTCTCTGCCTTGTTGAGAGAGCAGGGTATCTCCAAGACCCATTTGTGCGAGGTTTACTTCAGGATGATTTGGAAATTTATTTATCAAATCCTGATATATATTTTTGGCTTCTGCAAAAGCATTTATCAGACGCAAAATTTCCGCTTGAGAAAGACGCGCATAAAAAACTTTTGGGTCGTTAGGATAATTTGTGTAAAGAGTATTTAGAATTTTAATAGCATCTTTGAAAGTGCTATCGAGAGCGATTTCACGCAAGTATTGAGCCGCTTCAAAAAGGGCAGTAGGCGCATATTGTGAAGCAGGATTATTATCCGCAAACTCTTTGCAAAGAAGGGCGGCTTCCTCAAGCGCAGACTGCATTGCTAAGCTTCGAGCTTCATAAAGATAAGACGCGTTTGCTGCTAATGTGTAAGGATAGAGTTGGCGCAAAGAACGAAAAGTTTCAAAAGCTTTTTTCGAAGATTCTGCAGTGTCTAACTTAGACAAAGCACGCGCTTTCAAAAGCATAGTGTCGCTAGCTAAAAGATAATGCGCATCAGAATCGTCCGCAGAAGCACTATTTAGATTTTCAAGAATTTCATCACAAAGAGAAATCGCTTTTTCAAAATTATTTAATTCTTCATTTAATCTTGCCTTGAGCCACATCATTCTAGCTTGCAAATTTTTGTCTTTGACTTGATGTGTCAAAACATAATTCGTGCGTTCAAGAGCTTTTTCTAATTGTCCTGATTGTCTATAATACGTGATTAAAAGCCATTCTGCGCTCCACAAATCAGCGGCTGAAATATTTCTTAAGTATGCGGAGTTTAAAATTTCCACAGCTTTTTCTATTTTTGAAATTTGTATAAGAGACTCAACTAATTTATTCAAAATATCTCCATGGAAATTCGCAGGATAGGTGGAGTCGTTAAACAAATTTTCATAAGTGAGGGCAGAAATTTCATAATCTTTGTTCAAGAAATAACAGTCTGCAACTATGCCTTTGAGATAATGAACTTTATTTTCGTCTGTGGTAAGAGAGATGATTTTATTTATGTAAGAGGCCGCTAATCTATAGTCAGGCGATTTGTCTTCGCTTTCAGAAAATGCAATCCAAGCTAAAATTCTCAAGGCGTTAGTTGTGTATTTTGAAGCGGGAAATTCTGTTAATAATTTTTCTATATAGCTTTGAGCTTTTGCATAGTTGTCTGCAGACAAATACAATGCGGCGATTTCTAATAAGACTCTATCTTTCAATACAGGAGCCGATTTGTCTAACATTTCGCTTAAAGATTTTGCAAATTCTATATGGTCTTTATGAGAATCTTTGTATAGATAAATCGCTAATTCTATTACATCTATAGACGCGCTTTTAGAAATCAAATCTACTAAAATAGTTTTACGTTTTTCCGCAGTGTTCGGAAGAAGAGAGGCCTGAGTAAGAATCAAGTCGTCGCGGTTGGCTTCAGACAAAAGAGGCAACTGCAGTTGTTCAGAAATTATTTCAATAGCTTTTTCTTTTTCGCCCAATGCGGCAAGAGCCAAGGCATACTGTTTAGCGACAGAAAAGCCTATTTTAGTGTTCATATAAATACGGGCAGTTTTTGACAATTCATCCGCAATTTTTCTGATATCTTCTTGACTTTTTGCATTAGATAAGTCCAGTTCTAGAGAATGAACTTTTGCGATAGTACGCATAGCATCACTAGGTGCTACTTGCATTGCCATATTCAAATTTTCTTTGGCTTGGACAAAATTGCGTTCAAGTTTTTTAGTGGTAGTAAGAGCTATGTAATACCAAAATTTATCAGTGTCAGAAAGAGAGCTTACAACACTTTTGCTCAAGAAAAATTCTGCTTGTTCAGTATTGTTTTCAGATAAAGCAACTATTGCGCGTCTTAAATAAATTTCTGCCGATGTGTCTCCATCAAAAAAAGATATTAGTTTTTTTGCGGAATCAAACTTGCCTTGAGCAAGAAAAGAATCTAGCAAAATCAAATTTGCTTCATGAGAAGTTGGGCTATCTATTAATATTTTTTCTGCCAAAGATTGCGCAATAAGAGGGATATCATTTTTGAGCGCATTTTTCGCAGCCACGAGACGCAGATTTTTTATAGAGAAATTTTGAGGATTTGTAATTACAGAAAAATCGGCATTGTCGCAAAAAATAACCCCATAAAAAAAGGTCAAAAAAAACGCGAAGACTAGCCTACAATAAAACATACGCAAACTCTACGAGAATGCGTATGCTTTGCAAATAAAATTTAGAATTTTTTTTCTGAAAAAAAATAAGAAAAATTATAAATTCTTAAAAAAGTCGTTGCCTTTGTCGTCAACCAAAATGAAAGCAGGGAAGTTCTCAACTTCTATTTTCCATACGGCTTCCATTCCAAGTTCAGGATACTCCAAAAGTTCGACTTTTTTGATATTTTCTTTTGCCAAAATCGCAGCAGGGCCGCCTATAGATCCAAGGTAAAAACCGCCATACTTTTTGCAAGCGTCCGTGACGGCTTGAGAGCGATTACCTTTAGCAATCATAATCATGCTAGCACCATTAGATTGGAACAAGTCAACATAAGAGTCCATTCTGCCAGCAGTTGTAGGCCCAAAAGAGCCTGACGCCATGCCTTCAGGAGTCTTTGCAGGACCTGCGTAATAGACAGGATGTTGTTTCAAATATTCAGGCACGCCTAAGCCTTTGTCTAAACGCTCCTTGATTTTCGCATGAGCGATATCACGGGCAACTATGATAGTACCATTTAGACTCAATCTTGTTTTAACAGGATATTTTGTGAGCTCAGCTAAGACTTCGTTGATAGGTTTATTCAAGTTTATGCTGATTGCGCCACTGCTTGTGTCTGTAGTTTTAAATTCTGCAGGAATAAATTTTTCAGGATTTGTTTCAAGTTCTTCAAGCCAAATGCCGTCTTTATCGATTTTTGCTTTTATATTTCTATCGGCAGAACAGGAGACTCCAAGACCAATAGGGCAACTTGCGCCGTGTCTTGGCATTCTTACAATGCGGACATCCAAAGCAAAGTGCTTGCCTCCAAACTGAGCACCAATGCCGAGTTTTTGAGCTTCAGACAAAAGTTCTTTTTCTAATTCAATGTCTCTGAATGCGTGACCTAATTCATTGCCACAAGTTGGGAGAGCGTCTAAATATTTAGTCGAAGCAAGTTTTACTGTTTTAAGACACAACTCTGCGCTTGTTCCACCAATTGCAAACGCAACGTGATATGGAGGGCAAGCGGCAGTGCCTAAGCTCTTCAATTTTTCAACCATAAATTTCACTAATTTATCTGGAGTAATTGTGGCTTTGGTTTCTTGATAAAGATAAGTTTTATTCGCGCTACCGCCACCTTTTGCTATGCATAAAAACTCATATTTAGAAGTGTTAGTTGCATAGATATCTATTTGTGCAGGCAGATTGCAAGCAGTGTTAACTTCGTCATACATATTCAATGGAGCATTTTGCGAATAGCGCAAATTCTCTTGAGTATAACAATCGAAAACACCTTTAGATAAAAATTCTTCGTCATCACAACCTGTGAAAACGTTTTGACCTTTTTTAGCCACTATAGTTGCAGTACCTGTGTCTTGACAAAATGGCAAAACACCTTCACTTGCAACAACCGCATTTCTCAACATAGTTAACGCAACATTTTTGTCGTTATCAGAAGCTTCTTTGTCAGAGAGAATTTCAGAAACTTGTTTTAAATGCGCGCTACGCAACAAGAAAGAAACGTCACGGAATGCGTGTCTAGCCAAGTATGCAAGCCCTTCGGGAGCCACCTTTACGATTTCACGATTCCCAACATTTTCAGTCGTGACAAAATCTTTTGTGAGCAGACGATACTTTGTGTTATCGTCTCCAAGAGGGAACATTTTTTGATATTTAAATTTTTTTTCTTCTGCCATTTTTTTCTGCTTTCTAATGTAAATAAAAATTTTTATCCTATAAAATCTTTGCCATACCACTTTTTGAGAACTTCAGGAACTTTTACTTTTCCATCTTCACAAATATTGTTTTCAAGAATTGCCGCCAAGACTCTCGGAATTGCGAGTGCAGAGCCGTTCAATGTATGGACAATTTGAGATTTACCGCCGTCTGCGGGCTTGAAACGTATGCCTGCGCGTCTTGCTTGGAAGTCTGTAAAGTTTGAACAACTCGAGACTTCAAGCCATTTTTGTTGACCTGCCGCCCAAACTTCCAAGTCGTATTGCTTTGAGTGGGGGAAGCCTATATCGCCTGTGCAAATCAGCAATACACGATATGGAAGCCCTAACTTTTGCAAAATTCTTTCGGCATCATTGCGCAATAAATCAAGTTCTTCAAAGCTCTTATCAGGATGAACCCATTTTACTAATTCAACTTTGTCGAACTGATGCAAGCGATTCAATCCGCGAACATCTTTGCCCCACGAGCCTGCTTCACGTCTGAAACAAGGAGTGTAGCCACATCTATAAACAGGCAGTTCATTTTCTTCAAAAGTTTCGTCTCTATAAAAATTTGTGATAGGCACTTCAGCTGTTGGAATCATGTAAAAATCATCTTGCGCATCGTGGTACATTTGACCTTCTTTGTCAGGCAATTGACCTGTAGCTGTCGCGCTCGCAGGGTTTACCATAAGAGGGCAACGCAATTCTGTGTAGCCATTATTTTCTGCTTCATCTAAAAAGAAAGTCAGCAATGAGCGAACAATCTTAGCCATGTCGCCAATGTAAAAAGGGAATCCCGCGCCTGTCACTTTCACACCACGAGGAAAATCAATTTGTTTTTCGACAAAAGGCAAATCCCAGTGAGGCTTTGCGTTTTTTATTGAATCAATATTGCCCCAAGTTGAGACCGTCACATTGTCTTTGTCATTCTTGCCTTGAGGCACGCTTTCGTGTGGATAATTTGGAATGCTAAGGAGCATTTGTTTCCACTTTTTTTCGACTTCATCAGCTGCTTGTTCCAAAGATTTTACTTTTGCGGAGACTTCTTTTAATTTCGCAACTTTGTCTTTGAATTCTTGAGAATTTTTTGGAAGTTGCGCCATAGCTTTACTTGCCAAATTCTGTGCAGAACGAGCATTTTCAAACTCTGTGACGACTTGTTTGCGAGTCTCGTCAAAAGCGAGAACAGCATCTAAATCGCAGTCGAATTTTTTTAGAGCGATAGCTTTTTGGATACGCTCTTTGTCTTCTCTTAAAATTTTAATATCTATCATAAATGTGTGCTTTTTACTAAATTGATTTTGCTAAAAATTGACAAGCTTAATGATTTATTTTGTCGAAAAAAATGTCGCAAAAAGAAGGGAATTCTTTGCGGATTTTTTCCGCATAATGCAAATCGATTTGAGCACTGACTAAATCAGGCGAATCGATTTTTGCTTCGATAATTGTTTCGCCCCAAGGGTCTATAATAGTACTGCCGCCAAAATATTTTGCGATATGCTTTACAAAGTTTTCTTCACAACATTGATTCACTGCAATTACAAAAGATTGATTCTCAATAGCGCGAGCACGCAAGAGTGTTTGCCAATGAAGCAAGCGTGGATGTGGCCAAGCGGCACAAACGATAAAAGCTTCAGCTCCTTCTAGAGCGAGCTTTCTAAACATTTCTGGGAAGCGTAAATCGTAGCAAGTTGCAAAACCAATTTTTCCAAATTTTGTTTCGAGCACTGCAAGAGAATCTCCGGCTCTTATAAATTTGTTTTCATTGAAAATTTTGAAGAGATGAATTTTGTCGTAGTGCGCTAAAACTTCACCTTCTTCTGAAATATAATAAAATCTGTTTACTTGAGTTCCCGCATCTAGAGCAGGGAGCGTTCCGCAAATTGCGATTTGATTCGCTTTTGCTAGTGCGCATACTTTTTCTATAAAAAACTTTGGCTCATTTTTTATAGCATTGTAGTTCATCATATAGTGGAATCCAGACAAAAACATTTCTGGAAAAACCACTAAATCAGAACCGCTTTTTTTTGCGTTTTCAATGTAATGCGCAGCAGTACCCAAGTTCGCTTCAAACTGGGATTGCGCAACAGGAATTTGCGCGAGAGAAATTTTCATTCTCTTTTCTAATTAGTCTTCTATTATAGTGATATTGCCTTCAACAACACCCAAGTCTATTTCTAGCTTAGATACTATTTTCTTTGCGCAATCAGCCTTGATGCCTGAAGCTTTGAGTTCTGCAATCATTTTTTCTTCAATCAAATCAACAAGATTTGTTTTCTTGAAAAAGTCTTTAATGAACTTGTCTATATTAAAGCTTTTGCAGCAACTTTTAGCAGGAGCTTTTACAGCAGATTTTCTTGCAGTTTTTGCGACTGCTTTTTTAGTTGTCTTTGCGACAGCTTTTTTTGCGGGTGATTTCTTTTGTGAAGTTTTCATAATGTAATACGAAGTATTTCCTCTTAATTGATAAAGTCAATAATTTCCTTGTCAATTTGGAAAGGCTAAATTAGATTCCTTGGAAATTTTAAATTATTCTTTTATGAAAAAAATCACGATATTATTAAGTGTTTTATTTTTAGTTAATCCTTTTGCGGTTGCGCAAGAAGTTTTAAGTGCAGCAGATGCCGCCGTAATTAAGGCAGAAAATGAGGCTCTCAAAAAGAAACTCGCAGCTTTGGAGTCTGCAAAGAAAGAAGAAGCAAAGGCGCAAGTTGTAGCAGATAAGCCAACACCGCCTCCTGCGCCCGTAGTAGAAAAAAAACGCAAATCTGACATAAAAGAATCTTTCGATACAGAAGTTGACGATAGCAAAGAACACATTTCTGATGCTCGATCAAAATTCAAAGAACGCGCTAAGGAAAGAGGCTTTTTATCTAATAGAGAAACTCCACCTGCGACTCCTAAAACAGTAAGACAAGCTCCTACTAAAAGACCTACAACTTCCGCAACTCAAGCAACTCAAAGACCTGTTGTAGTCGAGTCTCCTAAACAAACTGAAGCACCTGCTTATAAAGTTGTAGAGCCTCAAACTGAGCCTCAAGAAGAAAAGAAAAGCGATTCTGTTTGGGATCATATTTTTCCTTTTTAATTATGAAAATTGTAGTTCTAGACGGCTTTGCTCTTAATCCAGGAGATTTAAGTTGGGAGCCTTTGGCGTCTTTTGGAGACTATCAAATTTTTGATAAAACTCCTCGTGAGCTTGTGATAGAGCGCGCGAAAGACGCAGAAATTCTTTTCACAAACAAAACTATTTTAGATAAGGAGATTTTAAAATCTCTTCCAAAAATAAAGTATATAGGGGTTCTTGCAACAGGCTATAATGTTGTGGATATTCCTACTTGCAAAGAGCTGAATATTGCCGTGACAAATATTCCTGCATACGGCACAAAGAGTGTCGCACAAATGACACTTGCGCATATTTTGAATATAGCAAATTCTGTCGCTTCGCATGCTCAAGGTGTAGCTGAAGGCAAGTGGTGTGTAAGTCCGAATTTTGCTTATTTTGAAAAGCCGCTTTTTGAGTTGGCAGATAAAACTATAGGTCTGATTGGTTATGGACAAATAGGAAAAGAAGTCGCAAAGATTGCAAAAGCATTTTCTATGAATGTGATTGTATATTCACGTTCGGCGTCAATAGGAACTTCTGATGAGTTTGCAAAATTTGTAGATTTGGATTTTCTTACAAAAAATTCTGATATTATTTCTTTGCATTGCCCACTGACTGATGCGACTCAAAATATCATCAACAAAGAATTTTTATCTAAAACTAAAAATGGAGTTTGGATTATCAACACTTCTCGAGGTCCTCTTGTCGACGAGCAAGATTTGTGTGATGCTTTGAATTCAGGCAGTGTTTATGCGGCAGGAGTTGATGTTTTGTCGACAGAGCCACCGAGTGAAACGAATCCTTTGCTCAACGCAAAAAACTGTTTTATTACTCCGCATAATGCATGGATGTCTTTTGAAGCAAGGGAGCGTCTGCTTGATATTGCTATAGACAATCTTGTTTCTTGGGAAAATAAAACTCCAAAAAATCTTATATGAAAAACGAATCTTTTTTTGAAAATTCCACTAACGAAATCTGGGTTGAAATAAAAAAGCAGGCTAGTGATATTGCGAAAAACGAGCCTGCCTTGAAGACTTTGGTTGACGATGTTGTGCTTACTCGCAATGACCTTTTTGAAGCTGTGATTGCTCGTCTTTCACGCAGACTTTCTCGTGGCGCAATCAGCAGTGTAGAGCTTTTCAAAAGTTTGAGCGAAGTGTTGAATCAAAAAATCAAACATGCAATTGTTGCTGATTTTCTTGCGATAAAACAACGTGATCCCGCATGCAAAAACTTTTTAATGCCTTTGTTTTATTACAAGGGATTTATGGCAATTACGACGCATCGTTTCGCTCATGAGCTTTGGATTAAAGGGCGTGAGAATTTTGCTTTTTACTTGCAAAGTTTAAGCAGTGAAGTTTTTGCTGTTGATATTCATCCTGCGGCAAAATTTGGCGAAGGCATTTTGCTTGACCACGCTACAGGTTTTGTTGCAGGAGAAACTTCTGTTGTCGAAAATAATGTTTCGATTTTGCATGAAGTGACACTTGGTGGTACTGGTAATGAAACAGGAGATAGACATCCTAAAATCAAGAGTTGTGTTTTGATAGGAGCAGGCGCAAAAATCATAGGAAATATCACGATTGGAGAGGGCTCAAAAATAGGCGCAGGCAGTGTGGTTTTAGAAGATGTAGCACCTCACACAACAGTTGCGGGCGTTCCTGCAAAAATTATTGGTGAGTCTGCCGACAAAGACCCTGCGTCTGCAATGAATCAATATTTAAGCTAATTTTATGTACTACGATTTAATTGTGATTGGTTCAGGCCCTGCGGGTGTTGAGGCTTCAGTAAAAGCTTCGGCTCTTGGCAAAAAAGTTTTGTGCGTGGAAAAAGACAAACTTGGTGGCACATGTTTAAATTTTGGATGTATTCCTACTAAAGCTTTAATTAAGTCTGCAGAGCTTTTTTCTGAAATCAAAAAATGTGAAAAGTTTGGAATCTCGGTAGAAAACTTAAGATGCGATTATTCAAAAATTGTTGAACGAGCAAAAGAAGTTGTCGTGAGATTAGGTCAGTCTCTCGCATTTACTTTGAAGAAAAGTAATGTGGTAGTTGAATTTGCTCACGCAAAAATTCTCGATTCGAACACGGTTCTTTTGACTTATGAATCAGGTGAAACTAAAGAAGTTTCTGCTGAAAAAATCTTGATTACAACAGGCTCAAATGCGGTGAAAATGAAAGCTTTTGACTCTCCCAAGACTTACACTTCAAAAGAGGCTTTATTTTTTGAAGAGATGCCCAAAAACCCAATAATTTTGGGAGCCGGAGCAATAGGTCTAGAGTTTGCGTATTTATGGAATTCTCTCGGCGCAAATGTCACAGTTGTTGAGATGCAAGAAAACATTTTGCCAACTGGCGATATTGGAATTTCCAAAAAACTTGCAAGTTATTTGAAAAAGCAAGGGATTTCTATTAAGACAAGTACAAAAGCTATTTCTCTGCGTTATGAATTTGAAAAAGTTTTCTTAGATATTGAAGAGAAGGGCAATGTCACAACATTAGAGAGCGACTGCTTGCTTCTCGCAGTAGGTGTGCGTCCTGATTTTTCTGATTTATTCGATGAAAGTCTAAAAATAGAACAAAAGAAATCTTTCATCAAAGTTAATAAATATTACGAGACTTCTGTAAAAAATATTTATGCAGCAGGTGATATTATTGGCGCACCTATGCTTGCCCACATTGCTTCTCATGAAGCTTCGCAAGCGGTACAAGCGATGTTTGAAAACAAAAAAAGATTCTCCAAAAAACCATATCCAGCATGTGTTTACTGTCATCCTCAAGTTGCATCTGTTGGCGTAATTGAAAACGAAAAATCAAACACTAAATCTACGGAAGTCCAATTTTTCGCAAATGGAAAAGCTCTTGCTTCAGGAGATAACGAAGGCTTTGTCAAAATTATATACGACATAAAAACCAACAAAATTCTCGGCGCTCACATAATCGGACCCAACGCTAGCGAACTCATCGCAGAATGCACTCTAGCGATACAAAAGAAACTCACCGTCTCCGAGCTCGCTAATATCATCCACGCACACCCCTCTTTATCCGAAGTCTTCACTTCCTTGCAAACACCAAAACATTAAAGTTTCCACAAAGAACCTTTTTTCCGTTCACGCCTCTTCGAACCTTTGTCAAAGCCGAAGCTATACTACCGAAGGACTTTTTCCATTCACTTTTTGAAACCTGACTTAAGGGGCTGTCTGCCCCTTAAGAATCCTCGAGCAAGGGCTGGTTTCGCCCTTGCAACCCAAAGCAAGTACGACTTGCAGCGGCAAACTGGGTTTGCATCTATATTGACATACTGCAAAGAAGACTTACGCATTGCTTCGCAATCGCTGAATACGATTATCCATATTTGCAGAATGTGAGCCGTGTTCAATGTGAGAGTCCCTACACTTGAATCGGGGATTATATTTTCACAAAAATATTTTTTGTAAAAATATAATTCCACCCGATTCAAGCGCACATCATAATTTTTTTGCTATTTCTAAAGAGGCGCACTACGTGCTTTGATGCTAGTTAAAGTAAAGTAGCCGCATTTGCCTATGCAAATCGCTCATGCGGTTTGCCACACTTTTAAATTGCACGTTAAACTAAGACGCATTGACTACGCGCAATTGCTGATGCGGATTAACGAAGTTTTAAACAGCATTCGATAATTTGTATGTCACATTACTTCGCAATCGCTGAATACGACTTTAGGAGGAATGCTGTGGAGGCTTTCTGAATGTTTACATAAAGATGCAAATGAATATGACTGGTCTTTAGCGTCGTCTTCGCCTCCGCGCTTCGCGTTGTGCAGGGAGGCAAACTGGGTTTGCATCTATTTATGCCCCTCTACTTAGAAGACACTCGCATTGCCTTTGGCAATTGCTGAATGCGATGTCTTACAAATCATTTTTTATTTTTGCGCAATATAAATAAACTA
>JGI994J12354_10001000_pt1 | contig 28692 bp, 34 predicted proteins | sample IntmicLarv3ML3BL_FD_12354 | JGI IMG/M metagenome (IMG submission 12354) | reverse complement strand
GTTTCAGTATTTGCGGCGTACCATTTTCGGCTATACTCTGCGGCTTTTCCGGGGTGCGTAGCGAGCCAAGCTCGATCTTTTTCATATTTAATTTTCGCACGGCATTCTGGCGAACAATATTTTTTTGCTTTTGATGTAAACTCTATTGCTTTTCCGCATACTTGGCAGACTTTCAAATAATATCACCTCTTTTATGAAATGGATGCACATGGTCTTCTGTACCGCGTTTTTAACATAAATAGTATAATAACATACTGTTGTTTAGCGAAATACGATATGGAGTGTTTTAACGCTGTTTGGGCTCGTTTATACCAGTCGCCATGTTTTCATCTGGAGAGAGAAGCTCCAAAGCTGTACAGTCAAGTGCTAGCATAAGTTTTTGTGCAGTACGAAGCATAATATGCTCAATTTTAATTTTACCTTTTTCGATTTGATGTAGCTTCATATAATTAACGCCAGATTTGTCTGCAAGTTGATGAAGTGTCAATCCCGCTTTTTTACGAAGTGTTGCTAAACCCATTAATAATCACCTCTTTCTGGTTGTACATTTTATTCGCATAGTTTTTATTAAGATTATTTATACCTTTGGCGTGAACACCAGCCGTGTATAAAGTAAACAGGTGTTATCCAGTGGGACCACTCTTCAAGGGTTAATGTATTGCCGTGTGTCACAACTGCGGGAATACCGTAAAGAGATAATTGTAAATAACACATATGTACGCATTTTAAATCAATATCAGTTGCGGAAACAACAAGTTGCGTGCAATAATTTAAATCAGAGTCCAGCATAGCTTTCGCGAAACCAAATAACATTGCCCCAGACCCACAACAAGGCTCACATAAACTCAAATAACCTTTTTCAGTTATATTATTTTTTCCAGTTTCAAAAGAAATCGCACCCATCATATCACATACACCTTGTGGAGTGAAAAACTGCCCAGTATATTTGTTATGAAGTTCCAGCTCGTGAAACAAAACACCCAGTACATCAACTGGCGCATTGGACCACGTTAGCTCATATTGAAGAGCTTCAACTAAATCAGCAAGCATTTCGGGGAAAAGTTTTTGTTCGTCTGTTTTGTATTTATTATGGATTTCGAGATATTGTGTTTCACGTTTCTTGAAAATATCTGTGTTTTGCTCAATGCTGTTTGCTATCGCCAACGCTCCGAGTTCAACAAAATCTGTGAAAACTTTCCAAGGTGAATGCGCAGCACCGAGTTGTTGAATTGTTTTAAGAATTTTTTCTCTGTATGGATTTTTAGTCATGGATATATCCTTTTAAAATCGTTTTAATTTAAACTTTTCATTGGAAGATTGACTGCAAATTCCGCATATCAAACTAACTGTTTGCTTAGCCGTTACTTTTTGATCGCAGGTAGGACAAAAATACTTTTGTGTTTTTTCACGGGTTACTTTTGATTTTTTTTTCTCGATTGTATGTCTGGCAAACGGAATTTCCAAAGTATAGTCGGCTTTATAAAGTTTTTCGATAAAAATCTCAGTTGGTTTTGTCATTGAATAGCCGATTGCTCTATCATAATCAACCGTCAAATCACGTTTTTCGATTTCTGCTTTAAAAATTTTGTTGTGATACCGACCTTTTTGACAAGTATCTGCTATTTCATTTTCAAGACAAAATAAATGAATCATTTCATGGCACATAACTGCCGCAATATTGTTGCTTGATTGATTTAAGAACTCAGCGCCGATATTGATTTCATAACGAGCGTCATTATTATTGTCAATTCCGTCTCGCCATATCTTTTTAGTAGAGCAATGCCCGAAAGCTTTTGGTGTTGATTGTACAGTAATAATTGGTATTGATAATTTGTTTTCAAAATAAATATTATTTAATATATCAAAAAGGTTTTCGAGTTTATTTATAATTTTTGACATTGTAGGCAGGGTAGACTCTTCAATAATTGGACTTGAATTTTGTTTTTTAGAAGAATCAGCTTCATTTTCAGTAGGTACAATTTTCCACCATCGTTTGAAAGTTGCCGAGCCAATGTCTTTAATTTCGTTTGTTTCAATAACTTTTACTTTTACTGTAAGATCATTTTTTTCGAGAAGTTCTGCAATTGCCCCTGTAGTTAAGTGTTTATACTTCATGATAATTTTCTCCTTGTTTTTTTATTAATAATTTTTTACAACCCGCTACAACCGAGTACAACCGACGTCGGTTGTTAGCTCAAAGCCTTGCGGTTATCGACTTTTTTAACCTTTTACAACCGACAACCGAAAAAAGTGCATAATATTATATAAAATTAGAGGGTATAATCATATATGTATAGCCTAATTTCATATAGTTTATAGGTAATATCGGTTGTATCGGTTGTAAACACTTGAAAGTATTGGTATGGCTGGCTTTTTTCAACAACCGACGTCGGTTGTTATCGGTTGCACTCGGTCGTAAATTAGAAAAAGGTGATTTTAAACCGTTGCGTTTTCAATACGGGCAATAAATCCAGCTAATTCTGCGATTTTCATTTTAGCGTCCAGATAGTCCCTAAGTGCGGTTGAGTCGGTTTTAACTTCTGCTTCAAGTTCCATGGCACAGTCTTCCGCTTCAGCTAACGCCGTTCCCAACGCACACTTAATAGACGCCCATTCTGATAATGTAAATTTCATTTTTAATATCTCCTGTTTTTAAATAATTTTATTGTTCGGCTTTTACTCGATATTCTATTTGTTCGCCCAAAAAGTGTGTTATACCATTTTGTGGGTTTCGCAGACAATAGTTCTTTTGTATTGTAAAAATCTGCGGTAAGAAAAATAGCTTCGTCTTCTAAACAATAATTGTTGTCCTCAGTGCAAACCTCAATGACCTGCCATTTTCGTAGACTCACACGACGGACTTCTATTAAAATAAGTCCTGTAGAATTAGCGTGCCGTAATATTGTGCTGATTAAATAATTTTGTCCGTTCCGTGTGGTAGCGCAGTCATAGAATGTTTTTAATGAACGAAAAGTTACGCAGTCTCCTATTTTTATCATTTTTCTTCTCCTTATTTTTTTATTTTTGAGCTCTTTTGTTATTAAAAATTAGGGGTTTACTTTTTCCTTACAATGCGATATAATATATGGAGGAAGCGGAGTGTAAGGTCTCCGCGTTCCTTCTGGGGCAGCTTGCGGCTTCTGTTAGACGCTTAGTCGCAAGCTTTTATTTTTGTTCTTCTGCTTTTAGTTTTTGAATTAGTTCTTTAAGTGTTTTACAATCGAGTGCTAAAAGAAGGATTCTCAACCGTTCAGCTTTTTGAGCTTCTTCTCGTAAAATCTCAGCCGCGTTAGGCATTCGCATTCACCTCACTCCTTTCATACCGAGTCATTTACTCGTCCTTACGTATATAATTATACCGCGTTTAGTAAGTTTTGTATGCTGACAAAACAGCCAGACTTTACTGCTTTTAGTAAATAGCTCCCTATGCGTTTTTGCCGAAAAAGAAAACCTCGTGCTCATCCATATTCCGGATAAACACGAGGTTATAGTTTTGTAGATAATTTATTTAGTTAATTTATGTGAGAGTTCAAATCCACCGTAGTGGTATGCCCAACATATACGGACAAGTTTGGGTTCTTTTCCCATTTTTGTTTTGCGTCTACTAATAATTTTTCAATGATTTTTTCAAGTTTTGCCGATGTTATAAACATTTGAATTATTGCAGGAATTTTTGGGTAAACCCAATCGATAACAGCTGCTAATTTAATTGCACCGGTCCCGCCGCCATATTTTTTTTCAGCTTCAGTTATTAATACAATTATTATTTTATTAAGTATTACATATTGTTTTTTTGTGATTAAAAAAATGATTAATGCAATAACTATAATAACGATTAATATACTGTCCCAGTTTGATAATATAAAATTTAATATGTTCATTATACAACCTCACAATCTTTTTCTGCTACCCAGCCGACATTGCTGATTAATACGCCATATTTTCGTTCTGGAATTACTCTGTTCACAATAAAATTACCACTGACTTTTTTTCCGGGTTTGTTTCCGTAACTGTCGGCGTATAAAATGCCTGAATATTTAATTTTGGTGTCTACTTTTAGTTTTGAAGCTGTTTTTTCGGATTCGTATGTTATGTAGGGTAATTTGCCGTGTGATTCCCATTTATTACTTTGTAGTCCTTGTATAGTGCAAATGTTTAAACACGCTGTAGTCATAACACAGCAGTTCCACGAATTCGTACATTCGATTACTTTACCATTTCCGATATATACGCCGATATGCCCAGCCTTATATACAGCTTCACCAATCGATATTTTGCTGAAATCGGTCGATTTTGAAGTGCATCTGTCAAAAATTCCGCTTGCTGTTTCGTCGGGGCAAACACCTGCTTTTACTTGGGCGGTTGTGGGATAAACAGCTCCGCCGTGTGTGCTTGATAAATTACCGTTCCACCCCCACAATATCCCTTTAATAAGACAAACACAATCGAATGCGAAATAACCTTTTCCGATTAAGTTACGTAATGTTTTTTGTTTTTCAATACTGTAATTATTCGGAAATTGTTTGACTTTTGTGTTTATTATGGATTCTGTAACCGGTGAACCGAAAACGCCCCACATATAGACGGTTTTGTAATTCTTTTCTATATCTTGTAATTTTGTAATAAATTCGTTGTTTGTCATTTTTTATTCCTTTCATAATATCATAAATTAATATTATTCAAATCAACGGAAATTCCTTTTGTTTCTTTTGGATTGCTCGTTTTTATTTTAATCATATTTTCGGCTTTTGCTTTCCAACAATAAAGGGCTATTGTCGTTGCGGTTGCACTGCCGATAAAGGTTAAATATGTTCCCAGTAAGTCATATTCTTTCAGGACTATGTAACCGCCGATTGCAACCCCTATAAAGTAAGTCAGCATTACACTTGCGACTACTATTTTTGTGAAGGAAACGGTTTCTTTTTCAGCTGTTTTTCGTTTAGTTTTTTCAAGCTTTTTATGCGGAATATTATGTATTTTAATCGCAACTATTGTAAATAATATTGTAAAAATAATACCGAAAATAAATGAAAATATAGTTATTGAAATATACATAATCTATCCTCTCGAATGTGTATAAATAGCCGCTTTTTTAACTAAATACGCATTTAAACTATTTCTTGATTCATGGTAATATTCAATAGCGGTTTTCATTTCACCGTTTGTTTTTCCGTCACGCTGAGCGATTGCCGTTGCTTCCGCTAAATGCCCGATTGCTTTTATACCTGTGATAATAACATAACTTTCTTCTATTCGTGATTGCTCCTGACTGTCTAATTTCTTTTCCATTTTATCAAAACGGCGTAACAATAAACCGCTGATAACGCCAGCACCACCAATAAATCCGAAAAAAGCTATAATAAAGCCCCATATACTATTTATTTCCATGTTCACTACTCCTCAAAAACCCCCTTGATTATTACACCAGGGGGTTATATTATTTAAATGTAAAAAATTCTTTGTAGATATTAAATACTGTATACGGGGGAATATCGGGTTTTCGTACCGAACTTCGACTCATGAGAGTGTCCCATGAAAACATAAGCCACCGTGCGGTATCTTCGAGCCATATTGCAAAAGGCATTAAAAAGAGCCATAAAACACCATACTGAACACAGACTTGACCCATAATATTACCGAATTGTCCCGTGTAATCCCATACATCAAGACCAAGCCAAAGATTAATAATACAACCGCTTGAAAATTCGATTATAAGTACGATGAAAGCGCCAATAACAGCTTGGATTATAATAGGTGATTTATAAAAAAAAGGTATTTGATTGATTGCACCTATTAATATACCACACAGACCGCCCACGATGAGCATGGATACGTGTGTTTTGCCACGCCACAATATCTCAATAGTTAGATATACCGCTCCTAAAATGAGCCACAGCAGCATTATACGCTTCATTAAGCACTACCTCCCGCATTAAGAATTATCGACATGCTTTCGGCTAAATCGTCGGGCAATTGTACACCGTAACTGATTTCATTAAGTTGTTTTAATGTTGCTCTTTTTATCCAGGCGTTGAGATGATTGCAATATGTGCGGTGATAAAAAATATGAGCCATAGCCGCATTTGCAACGACTATAAATTCGGCAGCAGGATATATTCGACAAAGTTCGCCGTCAGCGTGATATGGTACGCCAGCCGCACCCTGTTGTATTGCTGACATTTGACCTAACAGTTCCGTTTGGTCATGGTCATTTAGACTATAATTTTTTCCGTCTACCGTAATACCGTTATTGATTATTTTTGAGCATTCTTTTCCGGCTAATTCTTTTGTAACTCGCCGAACTTGTTGTAAATCTTTCCAATTATCAGGCGGTTCGATTCCGCTTTGTTTTAGATTCCCGTTTTTTATGCTGTGTTTAGTATGTAATATCATTCAAAATTACCTCCGATACCTCTTATAAAGCAATCTCCGAGTTTACTGTTTCTGTCAACTTTTACGCGGACATTAAAACCCCAGTCAGAGGCTGTTTTAGTAGTATTTGTTAAATAAAATTTATCACCCGATAATATTGCCGCTGTAACATTTTCCCATGTCGGAACTGCGTCATACCCATTATTGCATACTTCAACGGTAAAAAGTGCTCCTACAGGGAGTTGCCTGTTAATGTTCAAGATTGCCCGTGTGGCGGCGTCATCGGTTTCAAGCGGCGTTATTAATGTAATCTCGATTTCGGTTTCGTTTTTGGAAAATGTAAGCGTTCGTATTGCTTGACCATCGAAATTATCATCTGCTATTATTGTGATTGTTGAAGTTCCGTTCAAGATTTCCAACCATTCTGTCGCTGATATTGCAAAAGTATTTGTCGCTCCCGAAGTTGCTGTAAATGTGCGTTTAACTACATCGTTAATTTTTTCGGTAACCGTGAGGACTTTTACAAGCCCGGGTAAATCAGGATTGGTTACAGTATAACCTTGGGTAAACGCCCCTGTTTTTAGCCCTAAATTCGTATCGCTGCCGCTAATAACAGGTAAATTGCTTGTAATCACGTTCAATATTGCTGTCGCTGTATTTTCGCTTTCCAAGCTAAAATTATCATACGCCCGAACTCGCCATTGCACAGTATTCCACGCAGAGGAAACAGTCTCTGTAAATGTTCGGTTCGCACCTTTATATATCTGAGTAAATGCTCCGCTGTTTACTGCTCGTTCAAGAGTATACCCTAAAATTTGCCCATCCTGCGAAGTCGATACACCCCAGTCAATAGTTGCGTTTCGCCCGTTTACTACAGGGCTTGAAGCGGTTATTGTTGCGGGAGCTGTCGGGGGTAGAACGGTGATAGCCGTACCGTCGTCTTCAATAAATAAAGTTTCAGGGAGAACGAAAGCGGGGCGAGAACCGTTTGTACTTTGGTCAGGGCGGTGTCCAATGCTAACCTTACCCACATTGGTGGACGCAGTAACATAGGCACTTTGAGCACCTCCTAACTGCGGCGACCGAAGCCACCATCCTGCAGCACTATTATTACGGTAAGCTATACGCTTTACATTATTATCAGGGTCTTCAATACCCGAAAAATGAGTAAAAGTTGTCCCGTCTATAGAAGTCCAATCATTAGAACCACCTCCGACTTCTCGAAAGGATAATAAAAAAGCCTTGCAACTTAATCCACTGTCACCGCTTGATACATAAAAACTGGAATAACCTGTTCCCGGTCGGTATGGAATCTTTACTTGTATAATTTTTTCTTGTATGTTTGTTGCAATCGTATTAAAGTAATCTGTATTAATCCATGCATGAATTGGACTGTTTTGATAATCATTGTTATGGGTTGCCGCCCATAAACGATTCGGTAAAACATCCTGCCGTAACACTACAACGCCGCCAATAAAAGCGTCATTATATAAAGCCGACGGCTTGCCTTTATGAACAATCACAAAATTTGTTGCAACGCCGTTTTCATTGATTTTTATTATATCACCGATATTTTTATTGCCAAGTTGCACTACTGCCATTTTTAAACCCCCTTTGACTAATTTTAATATTTATTTTAGTATGTAGTATCATTCAAAATTACCTCCGATTCCCTTAATAAAACAATCACCGAGTGTGCTGTTTCTGTCAACTTTGACTCGAATATTAAAGCCCCAGTTTGCCGCAGTTTTTACGGTATTTGTCAAGATGAATTTTGTTCCTGCAAGTACTGCTGCCGTAACATCTTCCCATGTGGGGGTAGTATCAAAACCGTTATTACACACTTCAACAGAAAATATTGCATTCGTTGGTATTTCACGTGTAATGTTTAAAATCGTGCGTGCAACTATACTATCCGTTTCAAGCGGCGTTGTCAAAACAATTTCAATTTCGGTTATATTTTTAGAAAAAGTAAAAGTTCGTACTGATTGCCCGCTGAAATTGTCAGTAGCGGTTATTGTGATTGTTGATACGCCGTTCAAGACTTCTAACCATTCCGAAGCTGTAACTTCAAAAGTGTTAGCTGCTCCCGAAATTGCTGTGAAAGTTCGTTTAACCACGCCATTTATTTTTTCGATAACGGTTAAAATTTTTGTAAGCCCGGGAGCGTCGGGATTGGTTACAGTATAATTTTGTGTAAATCCACCCGTTTTTAATCCTAAATTCATGTCGCTTCCGCTGATAATAGGCGGATTGCTTGCTATGACATAAACGGTATCACTCCATGTCTCTTCGCTTTCCAAACTAAAATTATCATAAGCCCGTACATGCCATTGCACCGTTTCCCAAGTATTTTGTATTGTATCAGCAAACGAACGATTGACCCCTTTATATATCTGTGTAAAATCTTCACCATCAACAGACCTTTCAAGAATATATCCTAAAACAGTTCCGTCTTGAGACGTAGACGTTCCCCAGCTTATTGTGGGATAGCTTCCGCCTATTGCAGGGTCAGGCACGGTTATTGTATCTGGAGCAGTGGGAGGTTCAGGAACAAAAATATAATCATATTCGTCTATCAGTAATGTTTCAGGAAAAACGATTGCAGGACGCACATCAATATTCGGTACATTCGGGATTCCTATTGAGTCGGTAGGAAATCCGTTATGATATAACGCCCAAACAGAAGAATTGGCGTTCGCTTCAGGTGTTCTTGTCCACCATAAATACCAACCCCATGCTTGACCGTCACCCATAGCTCTTTTTTCGTTCGCTTCATTTTCAACGCCTTCAATAAAATAGTCGAACTTTGCACCTTCGGGCGGTATTGAATTGATAAGCCCATGCGAATCAAGCACCACTGATTGAGGTAATCCGATTTCTACCATTGACGGAAGAAACGCCTTACATAATAATCCGTTTGTTCCTGATGAAACGCCCAAACCTGAGCTTCCTGTACGGTAGGGAATTCTTACTTGTTTTATTTGTCTTTGTACCCATTCTTCAAGTAAACCTATGAAATCATTGTTTAACCAAGAATTAATACTGCTGCTGCCGTAGTTCACTATGTATGAGCTATTGTTCCATTGTCTTTGAGTTGCTGATTCTTTTCGCAACAACGTTACACTGTTGTCAAATCCTGCGTCGTAATAACCGGGCATTGGGTTGCCTTTATGCACTATTATATATTCGGCTTCCCATCCGGATTCATATATCAGTATTATGTCACCGACATTTTTACTACTGAGCGGAACGTTTGCCATTTGTTTACCCCCTTAAAATTAAGTTTTAGCATTCGATTCGCTGTAATTCTCTGTTCCAAATACCTTTAACAATGCTTATTCCTGTTAAATCGTTAAAAATAACAGTAAAAGGATTGCCTGTTATGTTACTGTATAGGCTGTCTTCAATGCGGTCAAGTCGTATTTCGGTGTCATACATTCTATTATTCAAGTCATTTACCCGTAACAACGCCAAATCCGCAGTATCAACCCCGTTATTCCATTTTAATTTATCCGCTGCTGTTACATGGATATCCGTGTTTTCAATATGCGATACGAGTTCGCCGAGCGACGTAAAAATAATTGACATTTGCCCTGCGGTTACATGAATATTAGTGTTGTTTGTATGTAAGCTCAAAATATCCAAAATGTTCGATAATATCGTATCAAGAGTTTGTTGTGTCGACAGGTCAATGACTGCAGATAAAACCGTAACAGGTAAAGCAACTTTATACGGACTTCCGCTCACGCTCGACGGGTCGGAAATTATACGTATTTCTGATATTTTCGCACCGTTAAACAAGCCTGTATCAGGTGATATTTGCGGAGCTGATTGAGTATATGTTGAGCCATCTGAAACAATCCAGTCATTAACAGTAAATGAAAGCGGCGTTATTTCGCCCGGGGGTGTAAATGCTCCTGCAGTATTTGCAATCCAATAAAAATTATTATTTGTAATATCAGGCATCGGTAACGGATTATTGTTTTCATCAAGTCCCGTTGTAGCGTCAAAATAGCCCTGTAAGATTAATCCGTTGTCTGGTTGATATGAGATATAACCCGTAGCGTCATCTGTTTCCCTGTAGTGCGTTCTAACGCTTGAGATTTCCATTGACGGTGTATTTGAAATATTTACGCTGTCCCAAATATCAGATTTATTTACGCCCGAAGACGGGTCAATCTGAATTATAACAGTACTCGCATTACCTGTTATAAAATTAAATGCCGCTTCAAATTCCCATGCTCTTTCGCTTACAGCGGGAACATAATTCGGATTGTCAAATTGAGATATTCGCATAAGAATTTCCCCGACGTCGGGGTCAAGTGCGTAAAAACCTATTTGTTCAATTGAGTAACCCTCTGTAATTGACGGTATAGGCGGTGTTGCTAAAGGATTTCCGAAATTGTTTAAACGTGTTCGTATTGTACTTCTTGCACCAACTGTTTGTTTGCCTGTGATAATAAATTCCTGTTCCTCTTTAACGAGAGCAGTTGAATTCAACGGGCCAGGGCTTGCTATTGATGAAGTAACTATACGTGTAATTTCAAGTGGTAAGGTACCGTTTCCCAGTGCTATTTTAGCCATTAGGGCTTGCCCTGCAGTTGTCAAAGCGAGATTAATATCACTCATTTTGTATGTGTTCCTCCTTTAAAATATCATTGTTCGTACTGCCGTAATAATCGTTGGTATCGGTAATAATATCATTTTCTTCAATTGTAAATTCGCTGATATTTTCAGATAAAGCTGAAGCGTGGAAATCGTCTGAGTCTGTAACTATTGGTATCATTTCCATGTAATAGTCACGGAATAATTCCGAAGTCACGCCGCCATAATAATCTGTGGTTTCATATTCTACTTGAATCAAGAAAATATAATTAAATCTTACGCCCATGGGTTTTGGAACAATATACTCATGTTGTATTAACTGTTCTAAAATATCAGGCGTACCCATGTCGGTGTATACTGTCATTGTCATATCTTGATTATCTTTTATCAAGAGGGCGTATTCGGGAAAAAGATTGTCCCATAATTGATACATGCCTGTCGCTGTGCCATTCCAATTGTTTTTGCTTATCTTTGCTTTTAATAAAATTCTGTATAAATCATCATCAAGTATCGGACTCATGCCGCCATCGGGCTGGAATGACAGTTTTCTGCCCAACCCGACATATTGCCCTATAATATCAAGCTGCGCTCCGACAGCTGTTGATAAATCAAAAGCCTCGTCAAAGGTTTCAAGACAGCGTGCAAGGTCAATAAGTGGCTGTAATCGAGCTTCTACAAGTGACATGTAATTCGATTTTGTTTTATGTTGAGATGTTATCCTGTTTAGGTAGGTTGCTATGTCAATCATGAATATATCACCTCAACGTTCGCAGGTGTGCATTGTGCCGCTGAAGTAAAACCTATATTTATATTTGTTTCAATCAGGTTATCTTCCGTTATACCTAAAACAATTGGGGTAACAGGGTCAAGCGTAAACGCAGGGGCGTGTAAATCTGGAGTGATTGATTGAGCAATTGTACCGATGAGCGACGCCGAAACGTCTTCTCCGATATCGAGGGTGTTTATGAATTTCGAAACCTGTTCTTTTATGCTTTCGCCCATTGTGTCAACATAACCCGCTCTTTGTTTTACTTTTATTTGCACAAAAACAGGCACATAAACAGGTCGGAAAAAGTGTATCGGGGGTATATCGGATAACAACGGACTGGGAGGAATTATATTGACTTCAACGTCACCGTAAGTATCGCACCCGGGGGTTTTTCTTAAATATATTTCATTTCCGATAACGTCCGAATCGCCCCCTTCGACAACACAGCAAATACAATGCCCGGGTATTCCGTTGGAGTCAGGAACGTTAGTATCATTTTCATAAACCATGTAACGCTGAACGTTCGGTATTTCGGCTATCCCACCAATTAATCCTTGTAAAACGGTTTTACTCGGACGTGCGGTTGATACGGCTTGACGTGCTTTAGCAGCAGGGTCATTTTCGACAGGTTTACCGGGNATTGCATTTGAATTATTCGTGACCGAAATCCAACCGTTTGTCTGCGTGACAATTTTATTTAATGTTCCTGCGTCAGCGAAAATATCACCTGCTGTCAAGCAAGTTGCCGTTACGTCAATAAAGCCTTCGGAAGGTATGACAACGTTTTCTATTTGCCAAATAATTTCGCCGACCCGGTCAGTAATCAACCCGCCGATTATCGGCGTTCCTGCTATACCTGAAATTGTTACGGTGCAAATACTATATGACGCTGAAAGTCTTTTTAATCCATTGATTTTGAGCAGCCCGTCGATTGATACGCCCTGAGCTGTTTGTATTGCTCTGTTGTTATATGTCAGTTGAACAAGATACGCTAAATCAGCCCATAAATCAGCGACCTCAGCGTTTGCTTGGTAATCTTGACTATCAGGTTCAAGGTAAATGTCATTGCCGAATATAGCCCGTGTGCGTTCGTTTAAGTGGTCGAGCACTTCCTGATATACTGGAAGATGCAAACCCGTTTCATCAATAATCGGTTTAAAATATGCCATTTTTTATTCACCCCCTTATATTCCAATATTAAGGTTTACGCCGTCACCCGTAATATTCGCTTGAAATTCAATATTATAGATTGTCATGATTGTGATAGATGCGGAATACTCCCGTGTTTGCGGATTTATTTGACTATCAAACGCTGTTATTTCGGTCACGCCTTGCGTGCCTAAAATGCGTTCGGAAAAAATTAAATCTACTTGTGCCGCATTATCAGCCGCAGGGAAAAATTGACCTGCTACTTCCTGAAAAAATGGCGTACCGTCATAGATATTTTCCCACCATTCACCCTTGAAATGTAACAAACGTGTTTTAACCGCTTGAGCGACGGCTTCGATATCGGAATAAAAAGCGTTACGCCGTCCGAAAGTATAATCGCCGTTTTCATCTAATTTACGGTATATCATCAACCTCCGCCTTCCTGCTGTATCGTCTCAATAATTGGAGCTGTTAAAACTATTGATTTATCACTTGTAATTGTCATTTCATCCACGCTTTTTATATCTAATTTAGCGTTTGCCGTAATCGTAATGCTTTTTACGGTTTCAATAATCAGGTTTTCACTTGATTTTATCGCAATATCTTTAACTGTTTCAACAATTAAGTTTTTATTCGTTTTTATTGTAATATCGTTTTCTGCTTCAATATCAAGTTTATTATTTGTTTTAACTGTAACGTCATCATCGGCTGTGACGTTTATTGTTTCTGCACCGATAATATTTATTGTTTTATCATCGTCTAATATTTCGAAATATGTGTCTTTATCTTCATTCCGAAGCATAACAGAATTAATCGAATAATCAGTCACTGCTTTTGGTACGGAAGTTATGCCGAGAAACGCCTGCGCGTCTGATAAATCGTGTCGGCGGGTTTCAATTTGGTTTTGAATTCCGCTTGACTGCCACCAACCGTCTATACACATATCAGAAAAAACGAGTAAACATTCATCGCCCGGCTTGACGGGAAAAGTTAAACAATAACCGCCGGACCGTGGAAAAATTACGGGAACATCGGTTAATAACGGTAATGGAATAGGCTTCGCTTCATCTTGACCGTTTCGAACATTCTCGGTTATCGCAGGTTGCACCGTCGCAGTTTGTTTTTCTGCGTTAAAATCCTGTATTATTCCCGGTATCGCTACCCTTATATTTGCGGCGGCGTGTTCATGCCCGAGCCGTGTTTCTTCTTCGGCTGAGTCAAAACGTTCTAAAACTCCCTGAGCCATGTAATTACTCCTTATTTATTATACGACGCACCCGTAACAGGTTCCATACCCGGTTGAGCAATACCGACAAAATCGGTATACCAATCGTTACCTCGTGTGTCACCTGTGTGCGTGAATTGGATTATTTTATATATTCCTGTTGATAAGCCGCCACCCGAAACATTAGCCGCTAACGAATAGCCTGTTGATAATTCTACATGGCTGTTATCGATATGTACAAGCCCGTTGAGTTTGAACATGGGATTTAATAAGCATTTACCTCGTATTCCGTCTTCGGACAATTCAGGCGTGCCTACAAGCCCGCTTGACGGTGAAAGACTTACTATTTCACCACGGGGTGGGTCTGCCGCTTTTACGAGGTTTATTTTTCCGTCATCGATAAAAAAAAGTGCGTCTTCATTCTTAGCAAATTGACGCATATAATCGCTTGTATTCCCAAACATTACCTTTCCACGTGGTAAAACTGCGTCTTTTGCTTCATCTGTAACGGAATCGGTTTCACCGCCGACTGAGCCAACCGCTTGTTCAAAATATTCAATTGATTTTTGCCCGCTGCTATATGAAACGTTAATAAATTCATTATTTAAAAATAGGTCACCGTCTTGTGCTATGACCTGAGTTAATTTATCAATGCCGTTTATACCGCTGTTCACTACGACAACGACATCTCCGTCATAAATAAGTCCGTATTGCTCTTGTTCATAGCCGGCTTCGACCGTGACACGTTTACCTGATATTATACTGTTACGGGTTTTCGGAGCGAGATTGTATATTTGCAAAGTACTTTTGTTTGGAGTAGACGACATTGTTTTTTCAATATTAAAAATACAATGCAATTCGGATATATCTGTACCCGCTACGATTATACGGTATCGCCGTCCATATAACTCAGCCAACACTATCACCCCAGACTAAATAAAACTCAGTTTCAAGGTTTTTATCATTCGGATTTGCACCCGGCGGTAATTTGCCGTGATGAACGATTGTTGCACTGCCGATTTTCATATAACTGTATTGTTCCAAAATGTTCGCTGCAGGAAATTGCCCACGCATTAACGGGAGAGAATCAATTAAAATAATATTTGTTAAACCCTCTTTTACGGTCAAATTCCAGTATTCGGCTATTGAATTATATCTCAAGTCAAAAGAAAATCGACGATTAACACCGTCAATCGGAATAGCGCTGCTGAAAGTTTGATTCGGTTCTGTGGTAAGCGGAATAATATACATAATTTTTCCTTTATTCTGTTCCTGTCATCATGTTAAAGGCTTGCCTTAGTGCAGATTGATTGTTTTGTGTCGGCTGTACCACACCGTTATTTGTGCTGTCACTCTTTTGTTCCTGTGAACTTTCACGTTCAGCAACTGCGACTGTCGCTGTACCGACAACGGGTATCTCACGCAGCATTAACATCGCTTTTAAGGCGTTTTGTGTTATATAGTCATCTGGTACTGACATTGACATAATCAGCATATTGTAATATGTTTTAAAGCGTGTGACAACGGTTATTCTCTGCCTTGACTTTTGTAATGATTGCAAAGATTTAAACATTTTATCGGAAACACCCACACCGTTACAGTCGGTCATGCCTATATCAATTGATATTTCGGCGGGTTCGATAAAAGCGTGGTCTGTTATGTTTGCCCCGTTTTCTATCGGGTGGCTCGTAGCGGTTATTTTGCTTTCATGATTTGTTCGTAAAACAGCGTCAAACACTAACCCGCCTATACTAATTTTTTGTTGTGCCATTATGCGAACGACCCCCTCATGTTACGAATTCTTAACGATTGAGTTCTGTCTACCATATCCGCAACAGTTCGAGGGTTGCCCGAAGTGTCGCTGATATTAAATGTGGATTTTTGGTCGTATGTGCGATTGTCATAAGATACACGGTTGTTAGCCGTTGTATAACTTGCTTGCGAAGACATTCCCATCTGAGCCATTATTTTATTTGCATTGTCAAAAAATTCAGTCATTTTCGCCCCTGATTCTATAAACTTATTCATTCCGTTTATCAAGGTTTTATCAACGGAAAGAGAAAAAGATTGAATTATAGCCGACAATTTATTTAATGCAGAATTTATATTTTCTGAAATATTTTTAAGTTTATCCGCATTTTCGGGAGTATTAACAGAAACTTCACGGTTAAATTGTCCGGCGACTTTTTTAATCCATTCAGTATTCTTTTCAAGTGGGACAACCGCTTCCGTTCCTTTGCCTTCGAGGTAACCCGTTTGTCCTTTTTCAAGCACCCCGCCTTTTTCAAGTTTCGGAAATTCAGGTATATCGAACTCATTTATCCAGTCAAAAGGTTTTATGCCTAAAATGCTTATTTCTTTTAACTTTCTTAAAACAGCATTAATCGCATTCAACGGAATAGCGATAACTTTACTAAGCCCGCCTATAATACCGTTGACGACGTTTTTAAACACGTCTGAAATGCCGTCTTTGATGCCTTCGAATATTTTGCCGCCTGAACTGAAAACGTTCTTGACGGCGTTCCATGCATCTGTGAATATGTTCCTGAACCAATCAGCTACTGAGCCGAAAGTGTTTTTAATTCCGTTCCATATCCCTTTAAAAAAGAATATAGCCGAACCGAATTTGTCTTTTATATCGTCCCAACTGATGCCGAAATAATCGCCGATAACCGTAAAGGCATTTTTGAAAAAGTCAACCACGCCACCGAAAATATTTTTAAAAGTGTCGCCGATAATTGAAAAGTGACCTGTGATTCCGTCCCAAATACTTTTGAAAACATTTTTAATTTGTGTCCAGACTGCCGAGAACATTTCTTTTATGCCGTTCCATGCTTTGCCCCAGTCACCTGTGAAAACACCCGTTATAAAAGTAATAAATCCGTTGAAGAACTTAATCATGCTTTCAATTGCACCTGTTACAATATTTATTGCAACACCGAGAACATTTATTAAAACTTTTGCTACGCCTTCAATTATTGACATAAGTATTTTTAATATCGGTAACAATACTTTAATCGAAGTTGTGAGTATTGGCATAACCTTTTTGACTAAATCAAGGATAGGTATTAAAATTGCTTTGAGTAACGCTAAAAGCGGCGGTAAAATTGTTTTAACGATATCCATTAATACGGGTATCAGTGTTCCGAGTAAATCAAGAATGACAGGAAGAACGCTATTAAATACCTCAAGTATTGTTTTTCCAAATTCGCCGAATATTTCACCCAGTATTTTACCGATTTCACCGAATGCCTCGCTCATTTCGCCGTTTCCGCCCAGTATTCCGTCAATCAAAGCTCCAATTATTTGTCCGCCCGCTTCCCATATCATCGGAACGGCTTCAATTAAGGCTTGCATTATTACGGGTATCAGGTCAACAACACTTGATACCAATAACGGAACAGCTTTTACAATACCTTGTATCAGCGTGCGGATTAAGTCAATGCCCGCTTTCAAGATTTCAGGGAAATTTCGAACTATAGCTCCAACAACTTTTTCGATTATGTTTATAACGGTATTTGTTAATTTCGGGATTGCTTTTATTAACCCGTCTATCAAGGTCTGTATTATGCTTGTTGCTAAGATGATTAATTCAGGCAGATAATCCATAAATGCATCGAAAAGCGTTGTAAATATTATCCCTGCTATTTCAATGATTTCAGGTATTGCGTCAAGTAAAAATTTTATTATTCCATCAAGAGCTTTTACCGCAAATTCAATAAACGGTTTTACAAAAGACATTGCCGTTTCAATGAGTTTAGGGAAAACCTCCCGTATTTTTTCTGTTAATTTTGGGAGAAAGTCCTCCGTGAAAAATGACAATGCACCTTTTCCGCTATCCTTGAACCCGTCGAAAAAGCCTGTCAAGATTTCCCACACGGGAGATAGTAAACTGTCGCCGCCATCGAGGAACGTGAAAAAGTCATCAAGCAGCATTAACGCCGCAGATATAATCGTTATCATTTTTCCGAGCGGTGACATTTTTAAGAATGTGAAAAGTCCGCTAAGAACCGCTGTGACAGTCTTTACATTACCGGGTATCATGTCAAACACACGTTTTATTACATTAAATACAACCCCCGCTCCACGTATAATTGTGCCGCCGAGTCGTACCAGCCATGAAAGAACTTTTGCTATGTTAGAAGTCCATGCCGGTATATTTTTTTTTATAGTTTCATTTATGTTATTAGATATTTTTTTCAAATTTTCTATCGGTGTTTGGACGTATTTCAAAAAGTAATATCCAACCCACTGTAGGGCGTTAGCCGCCGTTTGTTTTATTTCATTAAATGCGATTTTCGTTTCGCGAACAGGTTTTAACGCACCCGTCATATCGGGTAATTCGAGAGTTGCTGCGTTTTTCTTTAACTGTTCGAATTCTTTTAATAAATTCGGGTCAAGAGCTATTTCTTCCATGCTCTTACCCATAATATCAAGTGCGGATTTTACTTTATACGCTTCCGCTTGCGATAGCCCCATATTACGGGCAAATTTAAGTAAATCATCGTCTGCTTTTACAAGGCTATTCGTAAATTTTAAAAGTCCTGTGGCGGCTACGGTTATAAACCCAGTAACCGCCATTCCTGCTTTGGCAAAATTTTTGGCGAAATTACCTACAAGCTTACCGACATTGTTATCTGCGTCTTTCGTAGCTTTTTCAAGCGGTTTTGTCATGTTATCTTTTAAGCCGAGGGCTACTAAAAATTCATTTAATACCAAAAATTTCACCTCATTTCTCGTTGAGTATTAATTGCATCCTGCATTCGATTTTCATTTTCTGCGGATACAAGGATTATTTCATGATAATCTGCTAAATCATCAAGTGTATATGTTCCATCCCATAATTCATATTGTTGCCAGTGTTTCGATATTACTGGGGCGAAGAGGTATTGGTCGACGTTTTCTGCATTTGCGGCAAGGAAGAAGACAGGGGCTTCATAACGGAAGCCAAGCGTTTTCCGTCGAAAAAATCGCCGATACCCCACATTACTACTTCACAAACAAGCCGTAAAACAAGCAAGGCGTCATATTCAACATCAATTACGCCGTAAGTACCGTCAGCGTTTAATACACGTGCTTCGCCCGCAGGGAGCGATTCGAATGCGTTATATAACGATACCTGCATAATGTAATTTAAGTCAGTAGGAGCGATTTTATCAAGCGTGTCCGCTATTGTATCAAGAGATAAAAAGTCGCCCAAGTTCGACAATACGCTTTCGGCGTTTACTTCACCTTTTTGTGACTTGGTCAAAAGCGGCATAAAGTTTTGGAATACAGGCAGAATTTTCGCAGCGAGAACCTTTGCAATTTTTATACCGTCAATTGCAGGGTATTTATACACGGAAAATTTACGGTCTTCAATTTCGATATTTTTTGATATGATGCGTGCGTTCATCTAAACCCTCCCTATACGCCTGTTATTTCTTGACACATATATGCAAACGATATTTGCTGTCCTGCTTGCTGATATGCCGCGTCAGGTGTTTTTTGCGGTGACATACCCGTACAACTGATATCGACGCCCATTACTTTTGAAGTAATTGTACAAACAGCCCGTGTCCATTCGGAAGACTGAGCAACTTCAAGAAATTGATTCAGCTTTCGTAACCAGTTCGCACCCTCACTTGTTTGTTGTAACACAAACGTAATTGTACCGTTACGAGCTTGTATTTTGCTTGTCATAACAGATCCGTCAGCGGCGAGGTCATGAGCGGACACATCGTTAGCTCGAGCTACTGTTACAGAGCCTAAACCCGAGCCTGTAAGGGTGAGTGAGCCTTTAGCCGGGTGTGAAATTACCAACGAAACGTCTTCGAATGCGTAAGTGGTATGATTCGGTGTGTGCATAATTCAATCTTCCTTTCTTTATCTGTTTACATTTACTTGAATAATGGCTGAATGGATAGCACCCGCAAGTTTTACCGCAATATAGATAGGCGGTGCCATGCGTGCTTCACGGTCAGCGGGTGACTGGTCGTTTATTGCTTCACTCAAAACGAGATAACCTTTTTCAATCGCATCACCCTGTGAAAGCGTCAAAAAGCCCGGAGCTGTCCAGATACCCGCAGCTACAAAACCTGTTCTCACTGCCTTTTCAAGGTCGGGAATGAACGAGTTGATTATCTGTAATACGCCCGCTTCAGTTTGCGGAACTTTCGGGACTTTGTTCAGTAAGTCGCTTATCGAAAGTTGAATATAATTAGCGAGCATATCAAGATTTATCATTTCGTCAAACCATGTACCATCTGCCATAGTGCCGGACTCTAACCAGTCGTAAGTCGCCCCACGATTGATATATACATTTCCGTTTGCAACTAATGCATCGGAAACTTGTGCCTCCGTCAACGGGTCAACTTGAACGCCGACTATATTTTTAAATTTCAAGGTATACGCACTGTTAGCGAGTCCTGTGTTTGCACCCATAGCCCAGCCAAGTATGCCTACAGGTTTCATTATATCTTCAGTTACAACGCCGAGTGACCTGCGGTAATTCATACTTTTCAACGTTTTCATTGTCGATAGGTCTACCGCCGCAAACATTACACTCGCAGGTTCAGCGGCTTCAATATACGGAGCGGCGTTTAAAATATCCGCCATTGTCGGATTCGCAAATTTGCCGTCGACATCGATACCATTAATGAATACCGCACTAAAACCAAGTACATTGATTTCGTACTCAACGGAAAAACTATCAACTCCAAACATACTAATGTTTAAACCTATCGGAGTCGATTCACCTGTTGATTCTGCCGTGTATGTTATTGTCCTGCCGTCAACAACGCTTGCAAATATTTTACCGTTCAGTGTAAAATTCGTCCCGGTAAATAATTCAACAAATTCTTCGTCGGTTTTTGGTAGCTCTGCACCCGTTGTAATAGAAACGCTTGCATCAGGATTTAAGCCAAATTGAATACGATAAGTTGTATTCGGAGCAAGATTTTCCGAAAAATCGAGATTCTTTGCATTGATTATATATTGTGCTTCCGTCGGGAAACTAATTTTTCCAAGCGGAACAACGCCGTACCATTCACGATTAGCCGTTCGACATGCTGATATGGCTACTGCAAGAGTTTCGTTTTCACTGTCCCAGTAACCTATAGCGACTCTACCCGGGTGTGATTGCTGACCGAAATAGATTTGAGCGGCTTTATATTCAGGCATATTAACTCTAAAACCTGCGTCTTCCATTGACGCAAGACTCGAATATACAGCGACACGGTTGTCTTTACTTAAAACAGGGCTGTCTCCGAGTAATATTGACAGATTAAAACCTATCCTTGCTGCCGAACGTGGAGACAGATTAATTATGACATTTACAATGTCATTTAATGGTAATACTGCTGCCATTGATTTAACTCCTTTCAATCTCCCTCTTTCGGGAGTGAGTTTTTATTATCATTTTTTAATGCTATGTTGACTTTTTCAATGTTTTTAACTGCGTTTTCACGTTCAATACGAACTTTTGAATAAAATACAACAGTTAAATCACAACGATTTACCCAAATTGTATTTATGATTTCGTGCGTTTGGGCTATTGCAGGTATTCCTGTTTTAGGGTGTATGTGTTTACCCCAAAGGAACTCTTTAATTGCTATTCCATAAATTCCGTCACGCAATTTTCGGGCTTGGTCATAAGCGTCTTCGCCATATAACGAAAAAGCAGCTGTAAATTCCTCTGTATATTCATCAACTTCGGTCATATCACCCGCTATTTCTTTGCCGTTTATGTATTTTATATGGTGTTGCTGTCCGTATCCGTCATCTGTCGGGTCAACATGTATGTAACAAACGCTGTCTTGTGGATTGTGAACTGGAGCACTACCTGTCTTTGAATTTGCTCCATAAGCTATGCGGATTTTTCCGTTATCATTTTCAGGAATTTTGAGTATTAACCGAACAACGGATTCCATTAACACTTCGGTTTCTTTGAGTGTTCGATTTATCATCATTAAATGGTTCCTTTCAAAACGCCGAAAGCTCGTGTCCAATTGCCATGCTGCCACGGACTCACTTTTAATATTTTGTATAACTTATCGCGAAACTCGATTTCATCGGATACGTTTGACGAGTCGGTTGCAATGTAAAAGTCTTTAGGCTGTTTGCAAAAGAATTTCATCACGCCTTGTTCATTGTCACCGATTCCGAGTTGTTGAAGTTCAAAAGTTGTAGCCGGCTGTACAACACCGTAATATGTCAGTCTATCGGGCGGTTCGTTTATTACAAATCGGGCATTCACCCATTTCCCTGTACGGCGTATTACGGTGTATGGAAACGCAAAATCGGGGTCTTCAATCAATTCGCTAACATTAATCATTATTTCACCTCACGAACAATATATGTTATGGATTTTCGCATTTCTCCCGTGTCGATTAATGGTCTGGCAGAACCTTTGCGTTTAATTGTAATAGGAGCGTTCGGAACAAAATTGTTTGTCGAGTCTGTAAAAAATTTACGGGCAATGTTTTGTCCTTCCATACCCGCTTTTTCAAGTGCGGGTTGAATTTCACTTTTTTTCCCTGCAACCGCTGCGTCAATAGCTACTTTCAAACTGGCAGAAACACGTTCTTGATTTTGTGTAATCGCAGGTTCAAGCACAGGTCGAGGTGGAATATTGTTTACAGGTGAGCCGTTGTTATGGATAAATAACAATTCCGCATTATTAACAGGTGTTGATTCATCATCTTTGCGGTTTGCCGTATTTTCAGGTATACCGATTAACACCTCACGTTTTTTTAATAATTCTATTGCATCCATTACCGATTTGTAAGCCACATCGTTTTTTTTAACGCTTGCTATTATATCCATAACGTCACCACACTCTCATACCGCCGAGATTATGCACTTTAGCTAATGTTAAAAACTGTATTCCGTATTCCGTTGTTTTCCAAGCAGCCCAACCGTCAAGATCGGAAATAGCTGTTGAATAGTCATAACTAACACTAACGCCGTCAACGCTTTTCGACGCAACAAGCCCTCTTGTTTCTGCCGATTTAATAATATCTTGAGCGGTCGGGTCAGGGTTCGGCGACATTGTACGAAGATATAAAATAAGAAAATGTGCAATGACTAAGCAAAGGCACACTTTCCAGCTCTCATGATACCGTGCAATATTAACAATAGCATCGGCAAAACCGATATACATTTCAATTATTGCGTCGGGCAATAAGTCTTTAACTTCGGTACTCCAAAACTGCGGGTATACCAATTTAAAATCATCGGCAGTAAACGGCGGATTTGTCCCCACTCGTATATTCGACGCTCCTGCGATAATGCGGCGAACGTCGTTTGTCATTGCTATTCACCGCCTGTTTGTTCATTGTTACCCGGGTCAACATTGTCGTCCACGGGTTCCTTCTTTCCCGGGTCAATGTTGTCATCCTTTTGTTGGAGTTTTGCTTCGGCTTCGGCTATTGCTGCGGTCAGCTTGTCCTTACCCAAATTGGAAGACTTGGGAATTTTCAACTCAGCCGCACGTTTACGCAACGTTTCAAGTTCCGCTTTAGCGTCAGGTGTTTGTTCTTTCGGAGGAGCAACGACCGCCGCTTTTACGGGTCTTGAAGAGACAATAGCTGTTACTGTTCCATCTTTGCATAAAGCTTTAAAATACCAGTGTTCCGCTACCCATTCCGGGACTTCACCAATCCAACCTGTTTTTACTTCAAATATTTTCCCATCATTTGATTTAACTTTTATGCTCTTATTTGTATTAATAAACATGTTTTATTCCTTTCTTAAATTCCGTCATGATAGGAAATAGGCTGTTCGTAGAACACTTCTACTTCACTAATATTAGCCATATATACGCTGTCAAAAGAAATGGTACTAACGTTTGCTTGTGTCATTGTACGGGCAAGCGGAACGAGTTCCTCAACGGCAATAAATTTATCGTTATTAACGTATGCCACCATTCTGTCGGTACCGCCAGCACCTGCACCCTTATTCCATTTTGTAGCTCCGATAAACAAATCGCTGCTGTTCTTTGTTGCTATGTTGTTTTCAAGCAAGAACGAAAGTATTGTCTTTTCGGCAATCGGCGAAACTTTTGCAGTAGCTATATAATTATATTGCTCATACGGAAGCAAAATATGATTTGGGATAGCGGATAAATCATACTCAGACGCCGCCCAGCCTTCCATGATAGCGTTGTTAATGTCTGTCAAGATTTCATCGGGTGTCTTTCCGCCTATCCATGAAGTGCCGCCATACCCGCCTGTTGCTACGTTTGAAGCCGTTACGTTCGGATTGTTGAGTAACCCTGTTGTACCATAACGTTCCATTCCTACATAGACATTTTGTTCCATGTGTTTGTCATAATTTAATCTGATACCATCGGTTAGTAATGAGTCCAAGCTTCTACCGACAACGTCCTGTCTCTGCATATCAACAAACAGGATTCTCATGATAGTTGAAAAAATATGTGTCTTGTATGTATCTTTTCCGAAATTTGCTTGAATTACGGGTATAGCGTTAGCTCCGCCTGCATGAACAGCACCGTCACCGCTTCCGCTCTNNCGATNTCCGTAGTCAAGATTCATAGAAGAAATATATTCAACCCATCCGCCGCCTACCTTTACGGGAATATCTCGGGGGTATGTAAGACTCGTTAATGGTGTGAGAATTTTAGGATTGCGTTTTTCCAATTCGGACATTAAAAAAGCGTTACCGCTCGCTATTGCTGAGTCAGTCATGCGGACAGGATTTGTAGATTGCGGTTGTATTGATGTTCCTTTACCCTCACCGCCGATAACTCCGCCGTCAAATGTACCCATGTTTTTCATTGTTTTTCCTCCCTTTATGCATTATTACGTGACAATAAGACGAGTTCACAAACGCCGTTAGCGTCTTGGTCACTGCCCCATTGTGCGTTAGTAAGTTGTATATTATCTGTTCCGTCTGCGTCCGCTTCAAAATCGCCTATTTCCATACTGCCCGAAGCTACGACACGGACATAAACCGCTCCGCCAATTTTAGGGGTACCCACTTTGCATATTGCTGAAATGCTGCCGCGTTGAAATACAGAAACCGCACTATCCGGGGGGTACTCCATACCGCTGTTTTGGTCAAGATAATTAAGCGATGTTCTTGTTTCTCTTGCTGCGATACCGACAAATTTATCGGCGGTAAACGTATCATCTGCAGGGATTACGCCGCTTGTTGCGTCATACATTAACGCCGTTGCAAGTTTAATGTTTTCGCCTGAAGTGTTCACACGTGTTACCGTGATACTATCGGGCATTCGGGCAAAAGTACCCGCAAAGCCATTATTTAAAGATTTTCCTATTGTTTTTCCACCTGCCATTATTGTGTACCTCCTTGTTTATTGATGTGTGGGTTACGACTGTTATACGCCGCTTGACGGTCATCCATATTGTCAAACGGTATAGCCGCATCATTCGCTTTATTTGCGTTGTTTTGTTTTATTTTTAAAATTGTGCTATAACTACCTTTTGGCGTTGTCGGGGTTATGCCGTAAGTTTGTCGAATTAGCTTTGCCATAGAGTCGGAAACAATTTTACGTGTATTTGCGTCTTTGATTTCTGCTACCGTCTTTTTCGCTGTTACGATAGCGTCATGGATTTGGTCCGCGGTTGCTGTGCTGCCTGTTTCTTTACCTGCAGGTTCGACAATACCATTGTCAAGAGCTGGATTTTCTTCATCTTCCGCTATTTCGTCCATTTCCTCGACGGGTTTTGTGACGCTTTCTTCACCGCTCACCATTTTTTCGAGTTCATCGAGTGGGTCACTGTCCTTTTTATCCGTGCTGTTCATTCCGTCTACCCGTGATTTAATTTCGTTTATATCACGGCTTAATTCCATGAGCATTGCCATAACCTTATCCTCGTTGGTTGCTTCGTCTTTTTTAATTTCCGCAGGATCAACGATTTCTTTGGTTATTTCAACACCCGCATCGTCTTCAGCTTGTTCAACTGCTTCCTCTAAAGATTCAACAAGTTGTTCAGCGATTTCTGCTACATCATCGGGATTAGCGTCTGTTGATAATGAGCTGAAAAACTTTGACAATATACCTTTGGCTTTTGTGTCTTCAGCTTTTGTCTTTGAGTTCATAAACTTTGTTTTCCTTTCATTGTTTAAATTTTGTATGTTAAGTGGTTTTGCGTCTTTTATTGCTACGGTTTGCCCCGCCCTTCCTCTACCTACAAGTGCGACGTGATTACCACGTATATTACATTGATATATTTTTCCGTCGTCGTCTGTTTTATAGTCACAGATATATCCGCATGATATTTCACGCTTTCCATTTTCGATTTCAGCGATTGCATTTACGTCTGTTACAATAATATCTGCAACTACTTTATCATTGTCTGCACCCTCACCACGTCGGACATCTTTAACAAAACCACGTGAATATATAGCGGCATTATCAGCCGTAACGTCGATTGACGGGTGTTCGTCTACAAAAGAAACGCCCTCGAACGAAGCGAGAGCGGCTATATCGAATACTTCATCTTCACTTCGGTGTACTTGGAATAAATCGTCAGGTCGGTCATTGATACCTAACTCAAAACCCTTATAATCTTGCGTACCCGTTCGAGCGATAGGCACATTTTTACAAAGTAAAAAACCATTCGGCATTTTTGAAATGTTTGTGCTTATTTTTGTTGCATAATATGCTCTCATTGTATTATCTTAATCCCTCCTAAACTAATTTTTGAAATTCTGCCCGGGTCATTCTGACTATTGCGTTATTCCGATATACTTTTGCGGGGAATGTTACATAATCGAGATTGACAATCGGTTCGGCATAGCACCTGCAATTAAACGTATTTCCCGCATGGTAATAACTGTAATGTGCTTGTTTGCCATCGGGCGAAATCATTTCAGGGCTTGGTGGGTTGTTCCAGTTTACAAGTACCCCTTCCATGTGTTTGTGTGCCGAACGCACTCTTGCATCTTCCGAGGTTCGCCATATATACCAATTCAATCCCAAAGATAAAGCCCGTGCTTGTGTGAGTGTTGATTGTGCTTTACTCACCTCAGTACGAGCTATTAATTGTAATCGTGATATTGACATTTTAGGGAATTTTTTTATTAAGTCGTAAGATATATCAGCCCCACGCCGTCCCTGTAATGTTTCTTTTGCGATATATTCGGTTAATTCTTCCGATATTGTCAACGGAAATGTTTTTATAAGCTCAGCATTGTTTTTTACTATTTCGGAAAAAACGCCACTGTTTGGTTTTTGTAACTCATTCAAGATAGCCGAATACAAATCGCTTCCACGACCCGCTTGTTGCGACGCTTGACGCCATGTTGCACTTACGCCTTTATTTACCTGCGTCATAACGTGTAATGATATTGCCATGCACCATTCTTTATATGCCTGTGAAGACGCATAAAGTTTTAATCGGTTTATAATGTCTTTCGGGTTTTGCATTTCCGCTCCGACGAATTTACGCATAGAATTAAATAAACGGTTAAGCGTATTCATATAGGCATTTTCTATTCGCTTAAATTTATTATTCATTTAGAATTTCCTCGCCTGATTTTGTCGGTTTTAGAAATTCTTCCATAATATTCGGCACTTCGCCGCCTATTCCGAAATCGCTGTCTGCTTTTTCAATATCTTCATCAGTAATATTATTCCACATTCCTGTTGCTCTTGAGCTGTCCCTCAATTCTTTTAATGCAATTTTTTGTGAAATAAGCCCTGCGTTGAACATACTTACGATAGCCGTCGTTGTTTGCGTTGCAATATTTTTCTTTTCTTCTTCCGACGGTCTGCGTATAGGTTCAAACTCAAAATCAAGGTCATCGGGAATTGAGCCAAATTCTGACATACAGAGTATTGGAAGCAATTTATTTATAACAGGTTTTAAATCGGCTTCCTGCTTTTCTTCCACGCTGTCATAATAATTTTGCATATCGCTTTCGCCTGTCGCATTCAGCCCCGCAGGTGAGCGTCCAAATAGCTTTGTTGCAGGTATTTCGCTTGCACCGCTTATATCAAGCATAAACAATTGGTAAATGTCCGACAACCCCGAGAATGAATATTGCTGTGTTTCAAATGTGTCTTTTGCACCCATTATCTGCATACTCTGACTGTTCATCATGTGATTCATCATTGTCAATGTATTATATAAATCTTTGTGGAACGATGCAGGTGCCATACCTACATTTTCGAACCCCTCCATTTTATACACTTTAAGATTAGCTGAAAACACGAGAGCCGCTATGTTATAGCTTGTATTGTCATATTTTACGAGTTCCGCATAAACGTGTTCAAGTTCACTCGTTCCCCAGTATGTCTCTGCTAAAGCTTCAATATATGGTAATTTTCTACCCGTGAAACGAACTATTCGGGAGTGGTGAACTCTGACATTCATACCGAGTTCGGAAAACGATATATTATAAGATTCAGGCAATCCGAATTCAGGGTCGTCAATATCATCAACAATTTCATAGCTGGGTGTTATGCCGCTCCAGCGGTCACCAATTATTAACCCTTTGAAACTACCGGGCATAATCATGTCATAATTTAACGGCTGGTCTAATATATCATCATGCCCGTCGATTATGATTACGCCTACCGCTCCGCCGTATAAACGCC
>JGI994J12354_10000999_pt1 | contig 28718 bp, 25 predicted proteins | sample IntmicLarv3ML3BL_FD_12354 | JGI IMG/M metagenome (IMG submission 12354) | reverse complement strand
ATTATTCCAAACGAAGCTCTCTTTCAGGCGATTTCTCGCCAACGCCTTTGCGTTCTATTATATCAATCTATGTCTAAAATATCAATACTTTTCTACACCACACCATAAGCATGCCATGCCACCGTAAAGATTAGAGTATAAATTCCTCTATAACCTCCGCAATCGCGTCTTCATCATAACGACGTTTTGTGATGTGCTTCGCCACAGCCTTGACCTCGTCTTCGGCATTGGCAACGGCGATACCCAAACCGGCACACCGAATCATCGGAATATCATTGTCTCCATCGCCCACGGCAATGACTTCATCCAAGGACACACTCACTTTTTCGGCTATTTCAGCCATCGCTCTGCCTTTATTTACGCCTTTTTTTACAATTTCCATAAAAATCGGGCTGGAAAAAAAGATGTCTATTTCCGTCTCTTCCAAATAACTTATCTCTTTACGCAATGCCAAAAGCTTCTCTCGTGGGCCTGTAATCAAGCATTTTGTGAAGGATCCGTCATAATCCGTCGGTTCCTTTAGAAGATGCATTTCCGTACTCATTACAGCACAATACTTTCGTACCCGTGCTGTTTCTTTCTCTGCCATGAAGCGAAAATCATCGTAATAATAAATTTCCAATGCCAGTTCACGAACACGTTTCGCTACAGGCAATAAAATAGATGATGAAAAACCATGACGTATTTCCAGTTCCATATTTTTCAAATTATAAACTGTGCCGCCGTTTTGGCAAATGGCATAGCCCTCTTTTCCCATAAGATTCATTTGTTTTAGAACCTCTACAACCCCGAATGCACCGCGTCCCGTGCAAACAACGAAAGATGTACCCATTGCCACAGCTTTTTCAATTGCGTCTCGATTTCCTTGCGAAACCTCATAATCGTCCTTCAAAAGCGTTCCATCCATGTCAGAAAATATCATTTTATATTTCATACATACTCCTTACAAATATATGTGGATAACTCGTTGTTTCTGTGGATAACTTCAAAATTCCTAGCGATTGACCTTACTTTTTCTACGAAATTTCAAATTTTATACACATTTCCACAGAGTTATACAGAATTTTAACCGGTTCGTTTAATCTTCCTCTTCTACTTCTTTTCTCTCAAGATAAACAGGTGTCTCTTGAATCTCCGTCTCATCTTCATCGATTATTTCCGAAGAAATGGCCCCTTTATCAGAAAGAAGTACATCCGGATTCATGACATCCGCAACTGCAATCTTGTCTGCCATCACGCCCTCTTGCCGAATTTGTTCCTTTTCTTCTGTCGTTACATCTCCCAAAGCAGGTCCTTTTTTGTCGGAAGCCTCCGCAACGCCATTACCGTTCTCATCCGTATAAGAAAGCTGCACCAACTCCAGCTGTTCTTCCATAACTGCCTCGGACTCCCTATCCTTTTTACGGAAAATCGGTCTGAATTTCACTTTTACCATCTTCTCATACTCTGGTTTGTACGCCTGCTCCTGTGCCATCTTCACCGCTTGGATTTCTTCGTCTGATAGCATATACGTACTCACGCCCAGCTGAATCGGCTTTGCATACGTAAAGGAACCCGTACGGCTATGAATGCCATTTAATACCACACCATTATCCTTACCATCCAATAACGCCAGGGCAAAACAAAGATTTCCGCCCATTTCATCAAAAGGATTGTAGCGCACAACACCAACCTTTTGGATATTGGTTTTCATCGCTTTATCCAAATCCAAAACCGAATCCAGAAGCTTTGAATACTTCTCCTCTATCTCTTTTGTACTCTCATAGTATTTTTCCAATTTCATTTCTAAATTGTGACTGGGTCTGCGGTTGGAACCCATGAAAAAATCGGCTCTCATTTTTTGCCCCTGCACTTTTACAAGCAGCACAATACAAAAGAGAAATAATACCGCCACTGCTATTCCCAGGCCGCAAAGAATATATAGACTATTTTCTTCTATCAATAAAAGCATGTTCTTCATCCTTTATCTTTCCATTTTTTTCATCAATGTCAAAAGCCGATCTAAATCGTCCTGTGAATAGTATTCGATTTCAATCTTGCCTTTATTCTTCTTTTGGTTGACTTTCACTTTCGTTGCAAAAATCGCCTTCAAGGTGTCTTCGACCGCATGAATCGTGGCCGTGTCCAGCGCAGCCGTCGATTTATTCTCCTTTTTTGCCGGTTCGCTTTGCTTTTTAACCAAAGCTTCCACCGCACGCACGCTCAAACCTTCTTCGATAATATGTTCTGCAAATTCGAACTGCATATCCCCATCGGAAATGGCCAATAACGTACGAGCATGACCTCCGCTAATTTTTCCTTCCTCAAGAAAATTGCGCACTCTTGCATCTAACTGTAATAGACGCAGCGCATTTGTGACAGCGGATCGACTTTTCCCCACTTTTTCAGCAATTTCTTCCTGACTCAATGAAAATTCTTCCTGCAAGCGCTGATAACTCTCTGCTTCTTCAACGGGATTTAAGTTTTCTCTTTGTATGTTCTCGATCAGCGCCACCTCAAAGGCTGCGCCTTCATCCCATTTTTTCACAATGACAGGTACCGTTTTCAAACCGGCAATCTTCGCCGCCCGCCAACGACGCTCTCCAGCAATGATTTCATAATACTCTGCGTTTTTCTTCACGACAATCGGTTGTATCATGCCATAGGATTTCAATGAATCTGCCAATTCTTCCAATGCTGTTTCATCAAAATACTTTCTTGGTTGCTTCCTATTCGGCTCAATCAAATTGATATCCAACTCGAAAGCGCCCTCTTTTCGTTGCTCTATCTCATTAAAATCATCCATTTTCGTATTAATTAAGGCCTCAATCCCAAGTCCCTTCGAACCGAGTCCCTTCTTTTTCGTCGCCATCAATCCCACTCCTTCTCGATTACTTCTTCGGCCAACAGCTCATAGCTCTCTGCCCCTTTTGATTTTGGATCATATAAATGTATCGGCAAGCCATGACTGGGGGACTCCCCCAGACGCACATTTCTTGGAATGATTGTTCGATATACATTCTTTCCAAGGCTTCGCTTCACCTCTTCCACTACTTGCATAGACAGATTCGTTCTTGCATCATACATCGTAAACACAATTCCCTCTATTTCAAGTTCGGGATTCAATTTCTTTTTAACAAGATTCACTGTATGCAACAGCTGCTCCAGCCCCTCTAGGGCAAAATACTCGCATTGAATTGGTACAATCACTGTATCTGCCGCAACCAAAGCATTGATTGTTATCAAGTTTAATGATGGCGGACAATCAATAATTATAAAATCATAGTCATCTTTGACCTTGTCCAACTCTTTTTTTAAGATATACTCTCTATCGGCTTTTTCGATGAGTTCGATTTCGGCTCCGGTCAGACTGATGTTTGCCGGCAGAATCTCCAATCCCTCCACGCAAGTAGGAAGTTTTACTTCTTGCACATCTGCCTCTCCAAGAAAAATATTATAAATCGTTAAACTCAGATTGTTTTTTTCCAATCCCAACCCACTGCTGGTGTTTCCCTGCTGATCCGCATCCACCACAAGTACTTTTTTTCCTACCACAGCAAGACATGCAGAAAGATTGATTGCGGTGGTTGTCTTACCTACGCCGCCTTTTTGATTTGTAATCGCTATCGTCCGAACCTTACTCAAAGGAATCCTCCACCCTTCTGTCACTATTCCTTGAATTATAGCATATTCGGCGGCATATGCAAAGAAAAAAGCAATGTTTCACGTGAAACATTGCTTTCATTTTGAATTTATCTTATTGTTTCACGTGAAACATATCAAATCTGCTTCAGCGGATTGACAAAGACCTTGATTGCTTTCGGAACAACTCTTATTTCAAAAGGCAGTTTTGGGCCAACTTCACCATCCACTGTCGACTCTCTATTGGAATGATTCTTCCCCAGACACTCGATTTTAAAGTAATTATCTTTCACATAAAACATGGATTTATCTGTGATATGTTCACCACTAATCATCTTCAAAAAGAGTGTCGGCAACTCCAGTAGTGGCTTTGCACGAATTGCAAGCAATTCAAACTTTCCGTCTTGAATAGAAGCTTTCGGAGAAAGTTTTGAAAACCCACCGGTGCCTGCACTGTTCAAAACCATATAGAAATAGAAGTCCTCTTCATAGACTTGGTCGCTTGTGGTAATACGAAACGGGATTTTATGAAATGTCGGTAACTGTTCTACGCCTTTCAGGTAGTAGGAAAGCCCGCCCAAAGCATTTTTTACATCTTTATCCACCGTTTGAGAAACGTTTGTCCAAAGTCCACCAGCGCAAACGTTGACAAAGTAAGTTTCATCATTGACCAAACCGACATCTGCGCGAATCGGCTTTGTTTCAACAATCGCGCGGCAACACTCCTCGACTTGCCCGCTCTTAAACCCAAGATATGCCGCGAAATCATTCGCCGTACCCGAAGGGATAATGCCCAAAGGCATCTCCATCCCACGCTTCATCATCGCATTTACCACAATATTGACTGTACCGTCTCCGCCGGAGACAACAATCATATCATAGTCCGCCGACATTTCGGTAACGTGTTTTTTAATGTCGCCTTCCTTTTGTGTACGGAACATATGCACTTCGTATCCGCCGGTCTGGAAAATGCCAACACAAACATCCAAATCAAATTTAAAACTTTTGTTCCCAGAAAAAGGATTGTAAATTAGTTTTAATTTTTTCATTGACCTTCACCCTTTCCTACATCTGCTCCGGCGCATGAATACCTAAGATTCGTAGTCCTTCTTTAATGACGGTCTTTACCGCAAAAACGACTGCCAATCTGGCATGACGAATCTCCTCTTCACTATTCAAAATCGGATTGTCATGGTAGAACTTGTTAAATGCTTGTGCAAGCGCAACCAATTGCCTTGTAACAATATATGGCTCCAATTTATTCGCAGCATCCACAAGTTTCTCCGGAAAAGCTTCTAAAAGTTTACAAATATTCATCGTCGCTTCATCTTCCAGTTTAGAATAATCAATTTGCTCGAAGGAAAGAGTACCTGCTTTTTTCAAAATACTGCATGCACGGGCATGGGTATACTGCACATAAGGTCCTGTCTCACCATCGAAATTCAACATTCTATCCCAGGAAAACACGACATCCTTGATTCGATTGTTATACAAATCGTTAAAAATAACTGCACCAATGCCGATTTGTTTCGCAATCTCTTCTTTATTTTCAAGATTCGGATTTTTTTCATCAATTGTCTTTTTTGTTTCAGCAATCGCTTGATTCAATAAGTTTTCCATCAATACCACATTACCGTGCCTCGTGGAAATTTTTCCACTATCAAGGCTCACCAGACCAAAAGGCACGTGCACTAAATCTTGATACCAGTCATAGCCCATTTTTCCGAGAACTTCGAAAAATTGGGTAAAATGCAGATTTTGATCAAGCGCTGTTAGATAAATACACTTATGGAAATCATACGTTTTTTTTCGATACAATGCTGCCGTAATATCACGTGTCGCGTAGAGCGTACCGCCGTCTTTTCTGATAATCAAACATGGAGGTATATTTTTGTCCTCCAAATCGACGATCATCGCGCCTTCACTCTCTTTCAGCAGACCTTTTTCTTTCAACTCATCCACAACCGGAGCCATCTTGTCATTGTAGAAACTTTCGCCTGTATATGCGTCAAAGTGAACTCCCAACATATCATATACACGGTCAAACTCTTTTATACTAATATCGTAAAACCATTTCCAAAGACGCAATGCCTCACTGTCACCTTCTTGCATCTTTACAAACCAAAGGCGCGCTTCGTCATCCAAGGCAGGATTCTCCTCCACCTCATCGTGGAACTTTACGTAAATCCGCATCAATTCCTGAATGCCCTGTTCTTCAACCGCTTCTTCGCTGCCCCAATTTTTATAGGAAACAATCAACTTGCCAAACTGCGTTCCCCAATCGCCTAAGTGATTGATGCCAACGCAGGTATACCCCAAACGCTCGTGAATTTGCTTAATGGCATTTCCAATAACTGTTGAACGCAGGTGACCAACATGAAAAGGCTTTGCAATATTTGGCGAAGAGTAGTCGATAACAATTGTTTTTCCTGCACCCAAATCACTTTCCCCGAAATGGCTACCTTGTGTCAACACTGTTTCAAGAACCTCTTTTATATACTGCTTTTGATTTACAAAAAAGTTTACATAACCTCCAACAGCTTCAAACTTTTCGATACATTCTTCAAAGCCCCGTTCTTTTAATTTTTCAACTACATCCTGTGCAATCAATGGCGGCGCTTTCCTAAATGTTTTCGCCAAACGAAAACACGGATAAGCAAAATCCCCCATGGCTTTATTTGCAGGCACTTCCAGCGCCGATAGAACTTCCTCTACAGGGATATCCACCGCAGATGCTAAGCAGTTTGCAATCTCCAGTTTAAAATCCATACCGATATCCTCCCATCTTGTTGTTTTGTGCTAAAATTGAATTCTCTATTTTCTGACCGCTTTTCTATATAACATAATTACGAACTGCAAATCAGTATCAAGCGTAGCATAAAACATCAGGAAAATCAAGGTAAACGCCTTATTTTAAAGATAATCTAAACACGCTCTATTCAAAAAATAATCATTCATACACATCTTTGAATATTGTTTTAAGTATCTCATGCCAACATATACATTCGAAATGCTATGACAAGGCGACAAGTACAAAACGATGTGAATTGAACAATGCGCATACTCATTTTTCTTTCCTGCATTTTTGCAGATATGGCGCAACGAATATACATAAAAAATACTTATTTTCGCAATCAATGCCGTATTAAAAGTGCAGTAACCATAATTGGCAGCTCACTCTTTTAAATTGACATTTTTACTTGTCACAAATTACGTTTCAGCAATGATTGCTGTCACATCGCCTGTCTGTATATTGTTTCCGTCAGCAATACCGCTTATTGCAGGTAGATCAAGACATATGAATATTCCGATACCGTCCTCTGAACAACTATATAAAGCCATGCGCCGGGCACTCCCCTGTAAACGCATGGCTTTTCTCACATTTTTGGCACTTAACCATATTTAACCGTCAAGTTCACATAAGATATATGCTCTCGCATAGCCGAATGTGCCGTTTGATAATCCCGATTCTTAATCGCCTCCAATATCTTTCCATGAAGCTCAATGGTGACATCCATTACCCGNGGATTTTGTGTCAGTGATTCACGAAGCGCAAGGCGTATCGCCTTTTCAAAAGAATCCTTNGCCGCAACCATCGTACTAATCAATAATTTATTGTGCGTTGCTTGGGAAACACGGGAATGAAACATCGAGTCATAATCTACAAACTGGTTCACGTCGTGNCGAAATTCTTTCATTTTTTCGTAGCAATANACCAGNTCTTCTATATCCTCTGGTGTCGCNCGTTTTGCAGCATAGCTGGCCGTTTCACCTTCCAGCATATATCGAAATTCCAAAATGTCGCTCAAATCCGAATTTTCCACAGTGATGCTAAACGGTGCAATATTGACAATGTTGTCGATTTCATTGATATACGTACCGGCCTTTGAGCGCTTGATGAAACCGAACACGGCAAGGGCGGTATAGGCCTCCCGCAATGTGCTGCGCCCGACACCCAAAAGCTCACTCACCACATTTTCGTTGGGCATCATAAATCCCGAGGGCAATTTTCCACTTATAATCAATTCCTTAAAGCGCTGGAATAAAATTTCCGAAATATTGTTCTTTCCTAAATCACGTTTTAAACATTCGACATTTTCAACCAAATAGTCTCTGTGCATATTTCCTCCCCCTCCACCATTTTGGTTTTTCTATAGTTTAACATCCGGCCGCTTGCATGACAAGACAGTTATTTTGATTCCTCTTCGTTTTTTACAAATATATACTCCTCTTGGATTTCGTCCAAAGGAATATCTCTGCCTAAGAGAAAAGATGCCGTCTCTTCATGAATGGCCTTTAATCGAACTTGGTCTTGCGGACGAATCTGTAAGTCCTTCTCTTCCTGAGATAAAGACAGGCGTTCATATACACTGCGCACAACAAAATCGTTTCTATTTTGTGCATTTCTAAATTGTGTCCAAATGGGAACAAAAGAAACCTCGGACACGGTTGGCAGTTCATCTCCAACCTTCTGCACCGTTATATTCAAGATAATACCCGCATTTCTCGGCGGCGTTGTCTGAGAAGAGATGAAATTGCCAAGAGAATACGCAACGAATCCATCATATGCACCCATACCGCGATCAAGCGTAATATATTCCATTGGCTGCAGTACATGGGGATGACTTGCCAAAACAATATCTGCTCCTGCATCCACCATTTTTTTAATCCAATTTTTGAATATCTCTCTTGGATACGCCTCATACTCATTTCCTAAATGAGGAAAAATGATAACCATATCCGCAAGCCGGCTGGCTTTTTGAATATCATCTATCATTTGATTTTCATCTATGATGTTCACCAAATAGGACTCCGGAACCGGAATGCCGTTCGTTCCATAAGTATATGACAAGAAGGCAAACGTGATACCGTTGATCTCTCTCAAATAAATATTATTCCGCTCTTCCGCCGAACGGTAGGTACCCGTATGATCTATTTCATATTCGTCTAACTTATCCAGCGTGCGAATAACACCTGACATTCCTGTATCCATGCTGTGATTGTTTGCCGTCGTTAACAAATCGAAACCGGCATCTTTCAGCGCATCCAAAAAGGAATCCGGTGTATTGAACATCGGAAAAGAAGAGTAGGGGCGGCCTGAACCGCCAAATGTCAATTCCAAGTTACCGATGACAAAATCTTTTCCCTCAAAATATTTTTTTGCATCCTGAAAATTATGCATGAAATTATATTCGCCTGTTTCTTTATCATAGGCTTCATTATATTGATAATCATGCACCATAATATCGCCCACCACCGAAAACGTGACCGTCTTCACAGTCGGAGCAGGGGAGGAAGCGATCGCTGAAAACGTCGCTATCTTTTCTTCGCCGCAAGAAGTGAATAGACATAATAACAAAACCGCGATTAAAACCCGTTTCATATAAACCACCAGCCTTCTGGCACCATCATACCACCGAATCGAAAGTTCGACAAATAAAAATCGCCGTACACCCGCTCAAAAACAATATTTTCCAAGCAAAAAAACCGCAACCGCGGTTTCATCAATGCTTTATATTATCATGAATATCAGCGACTATTCCCTTGCTATTTCCTCAATCTTCAAAAAACTCATCCTCTTGCAGACTCAATGCTGTACCATTTCGTATGGAGCGACGGCAAAAATAATAAATTGTCCAACACAATATAGATGGTACCAACACCAAAACTGTATATATCCATTCGCGCCAAACCATATGTGTACCAATCGTTACAGCGGTCATAATAATCGGCAAAATCAAACCATAATACGTCGCTTTTTTTGTAGGACGGCTTGCAGCAAGACCTTCAATAAATACCATACAACTGACCAGGGAAATGAACTTGCCCAGACCTAAAATTAATTCCATATCCATACGAATCACACCTTCTCTTTGATATTCATAAAATACTGCCCTACATTTTTTATCTTGTCTTTATTCGGCAATATTTAAGTTTGCTCGTTCGCATTTATGTCTGCGATTCTCATACTCCGGAAAATACCAACCGTATCTGCCCCGTTTCGTTCGTCAATCACGAAACGATAGAAACCACAACTATGTTTTCCATTTTGTTCCACTGAACCCATGATACCATTTTTTCCATGTATAATGCAATACAAACGAATATTAAAAAACAATTGGAATACTTAATGAGAAATATGTCTATTTGTAATGATGGGCAATGCGAGATGACGAAATCCGTTTTGGTTTGGATATCTTTGTTTGCCAAATACCAAAGCTGCATGAGCAAAAATCATTTTCACTTAACCCATTCAAATAAGAAAAACCGCAGAGAAAAACTCTCTGCGGTTTTAAATTATATTTTATCACAATTCTACAGAAAATATAAGCACTACACCGCTTATTCTTCCGAAATATTCTCTGTCGTTTCTCCGGACATTTCTTCAAGCTCTTCCTCCTTGATATCCTCTTCGGAAATCTTGGCAATACCAATAACCGAAACGCCTTCGTCCAGGTTAATGAGCTTTACGCCCTGGGATACACGGCCAATAGAAGAAATATCACGTCCACGCAGACGAATGATAATACCTTCAGAGGTCATCAGCATAATCTCTTCGTTATCCTGTAAGAGAAGCACCCCTGCCAACAAGCCTGTTTTATCTGTCAACTGGTGAATTTTCATGCCCTTGCCGCCGCGGCGCTGTACATGGAACGAAGAAGAAATGGTACGTTTTCCATAACCTTTTTCTGTTACGTTCAGTACCTGCGTATCGTCTGTAATGATACCTGCGGAAACCACATAATCTTGCGCACGCAGTGTAATCGATTTTACACCCGTCGCCGTACGTCCCATCGGACGCACATCGGATTCTTCAAACATAATACCAATACCATTTTTCGTTGCCACAAAAAGTTTATTTTCACCGTTCGTAATCATTGCGGAAATCAATTTATCATCCTCACGCAAATTCACCGCAATCAATCCGCCTTTTCGGATATTGGCAAAACTGGACATTGTTGTTTTTTTGATAACACCCTGCTTTGTAATCAATACAAGATATTCTTCATCATTGAACTCTTTTGTCGCCAGCACAGTCGTGATATTTTCACCCGGATCTAGCTCCAGTAAATTCACAATCGCCATACCTCTTGCCGTTCTGCCCGCTTCAGGAATTTCGTAACCTTTCAGGCGATACACACGGCCGCGGTCCGTAAAGAACATAATCGTATGGTGCGTGGAACAAAGGAACATATCTTTCACAAAATCTTCGTCCCTTGTCTGCATACCGATGATACCCTTGCCGCCGCGGTTTTGGCTGCGGTATGTATCCAACGGCGTACGTTTGATATAGTTTAGATTCGACATGGTGATGACACAAGTTTCTTCCTCAATCAAGTCCTCCGCATCGAATTCCCCCGGATTTTGCATAAATTGTGTGCGGCGCTCATCGCCATATTTATCACGAATTTCCGAAATTTCATCACGGATTACACCCAGAAGCATTTTTTCGTCCCCAAGCAATTCTTTGAAATATGCGATTTTTTTCATCAGCTCCGCATACTCTGCATCAATTTTTTCATGCTCCAGACCTTGCAAACGGCGAAGCTGCATTTCCAAAATAGATTGCGCCTGCACTTCGGATAATGTGAAACGCTCCATCAGCCGCTCTTTCGCATTATCATAACTCGTACGAATAATACGGATAACCTCATCGATATTATCAATGGCGATTTGCAAGCCTTCCAAAATATGCGCACGTTTTTCCGCTTTGTCCAAATTGAACTTCGTTCTTCTTGTAATNACATGCACTTGATGCTTCAAATATTCTTCGATGATTTGCTTCAAGTTTAGGACTTCCGGTTTTCCGTCAACCAATGCAAGCATAATNGCACCGAAAGATTCCTGCAAACTTGTATATTTATAAAGCTGATTCAATATGACATTTGCATTGACATCTTTTTTCAACTCAATGACAATTTCAATATTATCACCGGCAGAAGCATCATATAAATCGCTGATGCCTTCCACACGCTTATCTTTTACAAGATCGGCGATCTTCTCAATCAATCTCAATTTATTGACCATATATGGGATCTGGCTAACAACAATTTTCTCCCGGCCATTGCTCATCGGTTGAATTTCTGCCACGGAACGCACAATAATTTTACCGCGTCCCGTACGGTAAGTATCACGGACACCGTTTTTTCCGAGAATGATTGCGCCTGTAGGAAAGTCAGGGCCTTTTATATGCTCCATCAACTCTTCCACATCCGTGTCCTTATCCTCAATGCGGTTTTCAATCATACAAACTACGCCGTTGATAACTTCCAGCATATTATGCGGCGGAATATTCGTCGCCATACCTACGGCAATACCTGAAGAACCATTCACCAAAAGGTTTGGAATTCTTGCGGGGAGAACAGTGGGTTCTTTTTCATTCTCGTCATAATTCGGAACAAAATCCACCGTGTCTTTATCGATATCAGATAGCAATTCCGCTGTAATCTTGGACATTCTCGCTTCCGTATAACGGCTGGCAGCCGCACCATATCCATCGACAGAACCGAAGTTACCATGTCCGTCAACAAGCATATAGCGCATTGAAAAATTTTGTGCCATACGCACCATCGCCTGATAAATAGAACTATCTCCATGAGGGTGGTATTTACCCATAGTGTCACCGACAATACGTGCGGATTTACGATAGCCTTTGTTCGGATCGAGATTCATTTCGTTCATTGAGAACAAAATTCGTCTTTGTACGGGCTTCAAGCCATCACGTACATCCGGCAATGCGCGGGCAACAATTACACTCATGGCATAATCGATATAACATTTTCTCATTTCGTCGTTTATATCAATGGTCACTATCTTATCGACATTTTCTATATCATTTCTCTCGTCACTCATTTTTTCACCTCACTTGTACAAATATTAAACGTCCATCTCAGCATACTGTGCATTTTCCGCGATGAAATCACGTCTCGGCTCCACAGCATCGCCCATTAACATACTGAATATTTCATCCGCAAGAAGCGCATCGTAAATATCAACTTTCTTTAAGATGCGGTGCTCTACCGCCATCGTCGTATCCCTAAGTTGTTCGAAGTCCATTTCACCGAGACCTTTATAACGCTGTACTTCACGAATACCATTTCTGCCGATTTCTTCGTACAATTTTTCCAACTGCGAATCATCATAAACATAATAATGCTGTTTATTCTTCTCTATACGGTACAAAGGAGGCTGTGCGACATAAATCTTACCTTCTTCAATTAATTGCGGCATATAGCGGTAAAAGAACGTTAAAAGCAGTGTTCTGATATGTGCACCATCAACATCGGCATCCGTCATAATAACGATTTTATGGTACCGCAGTTTTTCGATATCAAAATCATCGGAAATACCTGTACCAAAGGCTGTAATCATGTTTTTGATTTCTTCACTGCCTAAGATACGATCCAACCTCGCTTTTTCCACGTTAAGTATTTTTCCGCGCAATGGCAAAATAGCCTGTGTTTTTGGATCACGCGCTTTGATCGCAGAGCCGCCCGCAGAATTACCTTCGACAATATAAATTTCACATTCCAATGGATCACGGCTCGTGCATTCCGTCAATTTACCCGGCATCCGTGCATTTTCCAAACCTGTTTTACGGCGAACCAATTCTCTTGCCTTTTTCGCCGCTTCTCTGGCCCTGGAAGCTACCATTCCTTTATCAATGATAATTTTGCCAACCACAGGATTCTCTTCAAGGAAATACGTCAAATATTCGTTTAAGACACTCTCTACCGCTGCTTTCGCTTCCGTCGTACCCAATTTTGTTTTTGTCTGTCCTTCAAATTGTGGATCTTCCACCTTAATGCTGACAATGGCAGTAATACCTTCACGCACATCCTCGCCCGATAATTTCTTGTCTGCATCTTTGATGGTATTAATCTTCTTGCCGTAATCATTAACGGTTTTTGTCAAAGCTGTTTTAAAACCAACCATATGCGTACCGCCATCAGGCGTATTGATATTATTTACAAACGTAAAGATATTTTCGGTAAACCCATCATTATGCTGAAAAGCAACCTCTACCAAAATACCGTCTTTTTCACCCGAAGCATAGAATACATCGTCATATAAAGGTTGGCGACTTTTATTAATATAAGAAACAAATTCCTTGATACCGCCTTCATAATAAAAACTTCTCTCTTTTTCCAAACCTGGGCGCAAATCAATCAAATTGATTTTTAGACCCTTGGTCAAAAAAGAAAGCTCACGCAAACGCTGTTTTAAAATATCATACGCAAATTCCAATTCTTCAAAAATCTCGCTATCGGGCAGAAAATGTACAAATGTACCTGTAATATCCGTATCACCAATCACCGTTACAGGCGTCAGCACATCTCCACGGCTATATTTTTGTTCATGAATCTTACCATCTGTATGCACCTGAACAACCAGCCATTCACTCAACGCATTTACAACAGATGCGCCCACGCCATGCAAACCGCCGGAGACTTTATATCCGCCGCCGCCGAATTTTCCGCCTGCATGCAAAATCGTAAATACAACCTGAACAGCGGGCAAACCTTTTTGCGCCTGAATTCCTACAGGAATACCGCGTCCGTTATCCATAATGGAGATGGAATTATCTTGGTGAATCTTCACAGTAATTTCATTACAAAATCCTGCCAAGGCTTCATCCACTGCATTATCCACAATCTCATAAACCAAATGGTGCAGCCCCCGCGCACTTGTGGAACCGATATACATACCGGGACGTTTTCTTACTGCTTCCAGGCCTTCCAAAACCTGAATTTGACTTTCATTATAATCCGATGACATAAAAACCCTCACTTTCAACCAGATTTTAAAACTATTTTGGACATAACACTTGCAAAATTAAAGTTATACTTAGTCAAAATAAAACGCATACAAACAAAAGATAGAAAACCCTATTTTTGATACCATCAATACAAAAATTAAAAAACAAATCAGAAGGCAAATATATATTATTTACATCTTCTTTTTTGTTTTTTATTATATCATTTTTTTCTCCTTTTCACAAGGAAAAAACCTTAATAATTCAAGGAAAAACAGATTTTACAATATATTTTATCAAAAAAATTCTTTCTATATTATTTAGAACCAAAAAAAGCATATATTTTCTTATTTTTTATACATTGCACATTAAAAAAATGAAAACGCATAAGCATTTTCATTTCAATAAATATCCATATATAAAAACCTCATCGATATTATTCGGATAGTTTTTTATAAAATATAAAATTTTAAGGCACTTATCTCTCAATTTTCCCATTTTCCACAAAAAAAAGATTTTCTTTACTCACATAAGACTTTACTGTATCCTCAACACCCGTACAAGTCAGAAAAGTTTGCAGGCCTTGAATACTCTGCATCAAAAAAACAAGTCAGAAAAGTTTGCAGGCCTTGAATACTCTGCATCAAAAAAGCTTGCCGCTCTTTGTCCAATTCAGAAAGCACATCATCAAGAAGAAGAATCGGTTTTTCACCTGTTTCTTCTTGAATCAAATCAATTTCCGCCAAACGCAGAGCCAAAGCCGTTGTTCTTTGCTGTCCTTGAGAACCAAAAAACTTTGCCTCTTTATCATCAATCATAAACATAATATCGTCTTTATGGGGGCCTGATTGCGTATATCCCATAAAAATATCCCGCTCCAATCCTTTTTCAAGCCTATACAAGAGACTATCTGCATCGCAATTGGGTTTATAAACGGTTCTCAGCTTATCTTTTCCGCCTGTCAGGGCATTTAATTTATCAGACGATATTTCATCCAATCTCTTCAAAAAACTCTCTCTGGCTAAAATAACACGTTTTCCGAACTCTGCCAGCTGCACATCCCAAACAAATAAAGTTTCCCGCAAAGAAGGATTTTTCTGCAGTTGTTTTAGCAACTGATTTCGATTTTTTAAAACATGATAATATTGCTGTAAATCAAAAAAATATACACGGCTGATTTGACATAATTCCATATCCAAAAATCGGCGGCGTTCTCCCGGTCCATCCTTAATCAAAGACAAATCTTCCGGCGAAAAAATCACCACATACAATGTACCAAATAAATCACCCAAACGACGAATCGGAATACCATTTACTGCAATTCCTTTTTTCATATCCCGTTTCAAATGAATATCAATCTTATCATAGCGTTTCTCACGATTTACTCTCAGACGAATATGACTTTCTTCTTCGTCAAAACCAATCAGCTGCTGTTCATTTTTTGTGCGCATGGAACGACCCATAGCACAAAAATAAAGGGATTCCAAAAAATTGGTTTTCCCTTGCGCATTTTGACCATAAAACACATGAATGCCTTCTGATGGTTCCATATATAATTTTTCAAGATTTCGAAAACCTTGCAGTGATACTTCCGATATTTTCATATCCACACCTGATTTTTGAATATTAAAATCGTGCCAAGAAGCCATATATTTTGTTTCTTGGCACATATAATTTGAAAACTATTTTTCCACTACACAACGAATTTTTCCCATATTTTTGACTTCAATCACATCACCTGAGTATATCTTTTTGCCTCTTTCCAAAACAAGATATTGTTTACATAAATCAATTTATCATTTAGTAAAACCTTCACATCGCTTCCTTGTCCAACAATACCCGATAATTTTATAATCTGCTGAAGTTTAATAAATTCCGTGTGAATCAAAACATCTGTGATTTCTTCCATAAAACTGCCTTCTTTCTTTATTTACATAATTACATACGTAACGGTAAAATTAAATATTTATAGCTATCCCCTTCAACAGGCAAAATTGTACAAGGACTCAAAGAAGCGGTCAGATGAATTTTCACCTGTTCATCATCAATCGCACGCAATGCCTCAATTAAATAACGCGGGTTAAAAGCAATGGATAATTCTTCGCCTTCCATATCAATCAAAATATCCTCATAAGCCGTACCCATATCAGATTTCGCTGTAATAACCAAACTATTTGAATTAATTTGCAAACGCACAGGCGTTTTTCGATTATCTCTGGAAACCAAAGATGCACGTTCCAAAGACTGAATCAAAAGATTTCTGTCAGTCACAACAGACGTTTTAAAATCATCAGAAAAGCTTTGAGAATAATTGATAAAATCCCCGTTAATCAATCTCGAAACTACTGTCGCAATACCCAAATCAAACAATACATGTTTGTCCGTTACATAGATAGAAACCAGATCCTCTTCTTCTTGAGACAAAATTTTATTCAATTCCAAAAGCGCTTTCCCCGGAACAATAATATTATTGGCGCCGCAGCTCTTTAATAATTCATTTTTACGGAAAGAAATACGATATCCATCTACAGAAACAATCTGAATTGTATCTTCTCTGCACTCGAATAATTCGCCTGTTAAAACTTGCTTCGCATTGTCTTGTGCAACAGAAAAAATTGTTTGGCGAATCATATTTCTTAAATCATTTTGCTTCATTACGTAAGCCTGTTCTTGTGCAACTTCTGTCGGAGCAGTAAAATCATCTCCACTCTGTCCCATAATTGTAAATTCCGAAGACCCGCATTGTATGGTAACTGCGAATTTTTCATCACAAGAAAGCGTAACCGTTTCGCCGCTCAAACGGCGAACAATTTCGTTAAAAAGCTTTGCTTCAATGGCAACCTCTCCATGTGCTATAATTTCAGATTCAATGGGTGCTGTTTTAATACCCAATTCTAAATCGTTTCCTGTCAGAAAAAAACCTTTTTCATCGACACTTAAAAGAATACACTCCAAAATAGGCAATGTCGTTCTGGACGAAACGGCCTTATTTACGATATTAATATATTGTAACAGTAAATCTTTTTGACAAATGATTTTCAATTTATGCACAACTCCTTTTCAAACAGTATAAATAAGAAATAAATATGATTTAATTCGTAGCCGTAGTAGTAGAGGCTGTGAGTTTGTGGAAAAGTGGAAAAGGACTGAAAAATTGGGAAAAGTTGTTGTTTACAATCCATGTGGATGTAATGTGAATATCATCTATGTTATCCACACAACACACAATTTTATTTTTTAATCCAAGTTATTCACACAAAATCCATAGCCTGTTCCACAGGGATTGTGGAAATATAAAAGTAAATCAATAAAAGAGTATCACTTTAAATAAAATATAGATAAATTAGCCATTTTGATGTTCTTTTATTTCTTTTTCCAATTGCAAAATTGTATTTTGCAGTGACGTATCGGTTTCCAGCTGTTTTTCAATCTTTGAAATGGCATGAATAACCGTTGTATGATCACGGCCACCAAAACTTTCGCCTATTTTTGGTAATGAAATATCCAGAAGCTTCCGGCAAAGATACATTGAAATTTGTCTTGGAAAAGCAATATTTTTTGGCTTTTTAATTCCCTTGATTTCGTCGATACGAATACCAAAGTGAGCCGACACAATTTCTTGAATCAAATGAGGACTCAAAGGTACAGACGTATTTTCGCTGAAAATATCTTTTAATGAATTTTCCGCCAAAGTAATTGATATATCTTGATTTGTTAATGTTGCGAATGCAACAATACGTGTGAGTGCCCCTTCCAATTCACGAATATTTGACGCAATATTTTTTGCAATATAGGCTAAAACGTCATCAGGAACAATCAGGTTATCCCGCTCTGCTTTTTTACGCAAAATAGCAATTCTTGTTTCGTAATCAGGCGGTTGAATATCCGCAATCAGTCCCATTTCAAAACGGCTTCTCAAGCGATCTTCCAGTGTTTTGATTTCTTTTGGGGGACGGTCGGAAGAAATAATGATTTGCTTTGAAGATTCATAAAGTGCATTAAAGGTATGGAAAAATTCTTCCTGTGTACCTTCTTTTTTCGATATAAATTGAATATCGTCTATTAACAAAACATCAATGTTTCGATACTTGTTTCTAAATTCTTCATTTTTATTGTTTTGAATAGATAAAATTAGCTCGTTGGTAAACGTCTCACTTGTTACATATAATACTTTTGCTTCGGGTTTTCCATCTAAAATAAAATGTGCAACAGAATGCATCAAATGTGTTTTTCCCAAACCGGAGTTTCCATATAAAAATAAAGGATTATAGCTTTTTGCAGGTGCTTCGGCAACGGCCAAAGATGCCGCATGAGCCATACGGTTACTGTTGCCGACAACAAAGGAGTTAAATATATATTTTGGATTTAGGTTACCAATAGATGTACTGTTTACTTTTTGTGCCGTGGCTGTATCGGATTCAGAAATACGAGGATTTTCGCTGCCAAATAGAATGACGATTTCATAGTCCTTTTTGGTTACTTGTTTTACGGCATTTTTTATCAAGGAAGAATATCTTTTTTCGAGCATATCCTTTGCTAAAGGATTATCGACTTTGAGCATAAAACGGTTTTCGTGTATTCCATAAGGAATTGCAGGAAGAAACCACGTTTCATAACTGACAGCAGAGCTCTCTTCTTCTATGATTTTTAAGGCCGCATTCCAAAATGAATTTATTTGGTCCATATTAATCCTCCTGTTGAATCCATGTGTATAACTTTGGTGATTGTACACATTTTGATAAATATTATATTAAAAACAAATATAAATTTCTAATACACGATGCATTTTATAAACAGCATTTCTTTTTTGTTACCCACAAAATACACAATGCATGAAAGGAAATGAAATCAAAGGAAAACGAAAGAATATCATTAAAATTTGCGAACAAAAGAAAACAAGTTTTTCACAAAAATTAGTAGTTATACACAGATTTATCAACAGTTTGTGGATAACATAAGTTTTTTTATTATAATCTTTTGTGAAAACTGTGAATGAAAAAATGATCAAAAAAATAAAAAAACACCGATACAGTTTCTTTGTATATCGAAACAATTCTTATTTAGTATATCAAAAGTTATCCACAACCGCAACGAAAAAATGTGAGAAAAGCAGATACGAAATTGTGAAAAGTCCTATTTTATATAGCAAAAATATGATTTTTCCTATATACTGTCCATATCCGCGAAAGCAATGTCATTGTTGTTCTGCTTCGCATAAAGAGAAAATATGAATTTTTATAGATACTCAAATTTTTTGTAATTTTGTGCAAAAATACAATATATAGTGAAAGAAAAAATTTAACAACCAACATATGCTTTTTTGGAGAAACAGGTTCTTGCTCCGGATTCAGATAGATGGAAAAACCTTTGAATATAACGCTTTCAAAGAAATTTTTCTTCTTGACTGTAAGTGGCTTTTTTACTATAATAGTAGCAGTGCTCATAAATAAGAGCAGTGCTAGGCTGCAACAAAAGGGAGGTGCGTAATTCGATGAAAATGACATTTCAACCTAAAAAAAGACAAAGAAGCAGAGAACATGGCTTTAAAAAAAGAATGAGAACTTCTAGTGGTAGAAGGGTACTCGCTGCCAGAAGAAGAAAAGGTAGAAAAGTACTATCCGCATAATACTCATACGACAAGTCGATTAGGCCGCAATTTGTGGCCTTTTGTTCATATTACCGGTTGTTGTTTGACAGTAATAAGCGGGAGGATGTTATGAAATATACGGAATCTTTGAGAAAAAATTTTCACTTTCGCTATGTATATCAAAAAGGCAAATCCTTTGCCAACCGCCAGTTGGTGTTATATGCAATTAAAAATGGAACACAGGGGAATCGCTTGGGTATTTCAGTTAGCAAAAAAGTCGGAAAAAGCGTGGTTCGTTCTCATGTGACCCGGTTGATAAAGGAAAGCTATCGCGATATGGAAGAAGAGCTTGCACAGGGATACGATATTGTTATTGTTGCCCGTGTTTCTTGCAAGGATTCGGATTATTATGAAATTCGCCGTTCATTATGCCATGTAGTCAAAAAAATCGGATTTCTTTCAAATCCGAACAGTGGTTATTAAAGAAGAAAAGCAATTGTCAGTCAGAAAAGTAAGACTATAGTTTTAGGAAACGGGATGAGCACATGTTTAAAAAACTATTTTTGTTACTGATTCGTTTTTATCAGGTAGCAATTTCGCCTTATATCGGGCCTCATTGTCGGTTTACACCTACCTGTTCGCAGTACGCCCATATTGCTATTACGCGATATGGCGCTATCAAGGGCACATACCTTGCCGTCAGAAGAATCTTGAGATGCCATCCCTTCCATGAGGGCGGCCATGATCCGGTGCCTTAACAACGTCCCGTTTTGGGACAAGAATTCAAATGTTTGTTTAAGGAGGCAAAAAAGTGTTAAATTTCCAATTTTTGAATGCCTTTTTCTTGGACGCAGTTGCTGTGCAAGAATTGGTATCAGTTAGACAGCCGGGAACGATTATCGGCCCTATTTCGCGGTTTCTTGGACGGTTTTATAATATGTTGTTTGACTTGATTAATAATTCCGTTAGTGTGGGCGCTTTGGGGCTTGCGATTATTGTATTTACATTGATTGTGAAAACAGTTTTGATTCCATTGATGGTGAATCAGCAGAAATCATCTACAAAAATGCAGATGTTCCAGCCGGAAATGAATCGAATCAGAGATAAATATAAAGACAAAAAAGATCAAATGTCTCAGCAGAGAATGGCGTTGGAGATGCAAGATTTCCAGAAGAAAAACGGCATCAGCATGCTGGGAGGCTGTTTGCCACTGTTGGCGCAGCTGCCTATTTTTTATGCAATGTTTTACATATTCCAAAATGCGTATATGCACATAGACGTAGTTGGACAAAACTATGTCGATATTGCAAATGTCATTTTGCAAATTCCGGAAACGCTTCGTATGGAAGCATTTGCGCCTTTCGCTCAGGAATTTGTGAATTCTTATGAAAATGTAGACATCATTAAAAACGAAGGATTTGATTTAGCCAGAGTCAACGATATTGTTATGTTAATTAACTATTTGAAAATAGATGATTGGCATCAAATATTGATAACATTGGGCTCCGCGGGCGATGCATTACAGCCATTGCTGGAGATGAAAAATAATACGGAAACCTTCCTGACGATTTCATTGATTTCTGCTCCGGTTTTAAGCGGACCTGGAATTTTGGTGCCGATTGCGGCAGGCGGATCTACATTCTTGCAATCAAAGATTACCATGGCGACAACGCCAATGCCGAGCGAACCGGGTAACCCGGCAGCGGCGATGACGAAATCCATGCTGTATGTCATGCCAATCATGATGGGCTTCTTTACAATGAGTATGCCTGCGGGTCTTGGTTTGTATTGGACAGTCAGCAACCTCTTTGGTTTGGTTCAATCGTTGATTTTGAAGAAAGTCTTCAGCAACAAATATGCAAAGAAGGAGGCAGTATAAACATGGATGAAATCAGAAAAAGCGGAAAAAGCGTGGAAGAAGCCATTGAACTTGCCTTGGCAGAAATGGGTACATCCCAAGAAGAAGTGACAATTACTGTAATAGATGAAGGCTCGAAAGGCTTTTTTGGCTTCGGTTCAAAAGACGCAATTGTTCTGGTGAAGAAAAACATGGATCCGGAAAAGTTGGCGGAAAACTTTTTGCGTGAAGTGTTCCTCTCCATGGGATTGATTGTAAAAATTAAAACAAGCATAAAAGATAAGCATTTGCTAATTGAGCTTGTTGGTGACGATATGGGTATTTTGATTGGTAAGAGAGGCCAAACATTGGATTCTTTGCAGTATCTGGTGAATCTGGTTGTAAATAAGTCCAGTACTTCTTATATCAGTGTAATGTTAGACACGGAAAACTATCGTCAAAGAAGAAAAGAAACGTTGGAAAGCCTCGCTTTTAATTTGGCGAAAAAGGCAAAACATACCAAAAGAAGCGTTGTGTTGGAGCCAATGAACCCATATGAAAGAAGAATCATTCACTCTGCATTGCAAAATGATCGCTATGTAACAACATATAGCGAAGGGGAAGAGCCTTACCGTAATGTGGTCATTGCGTTAAAATAAGAAATTCTAAAACCCGTTGGCAGAAGAAAACTTCTTGTCATCGGGTTTTCTAAATTGGAAAAGAACTTCCGAAAAGGAGGGAATTCGATGTTTCAAAATCATCGGCTAGATGATGTAATTGCTGCAATCTCAACGCCTTTAGGTATGGGTGGAATTGGTATCGTACGCATGAGCGGTGCGGGATGCATTGAAATTGCAGACAAAATTTTTAGCGGGAGTAAACCGCTGTCTTGCAAAGGCAGCCATACGTTGAGTTACGGGAAAATTATGGATGGTCAGGAAACGCTGGATGAGGTATTGGTTTCGCTCATGAGAGCGCCTCATACGTATACAAAAGAGGATATTGTGGAAATCAATTGTCATGGCGGCTCGCTCGTGACTCGGCGCATATTGGAAGCAGCATTAAACGCCGGAGCAAGGCTTGCGGAAGCGGGTGAATTTACCAAGCGAAGCTTTTTGAACGGGCGGATGGATTTGACGCAAGCAGAGGCGGTCATAGATTTGATTCATTCCCGAACGGAATTGTCTCGCCAGGCAGCGGTAAATCAATTGGAAGGCCGTTTGAAAACAGAAGTACGGAAAATGCGTGAACAGATATTGGATATGATCGCTTCGATTGAAGCGGTTATCGATTATCCGGAGCATGATATTGAGGAAGAAACATATATGAATATGGAAAACGGTGCGGCTTCATTACTGGCGCAGATGGAATTGCTTTTAAAGACGGCAGATAGAGGGAAAATCATTCGAGAGGGTCTGGAAGTCGTTATCGTCGGGAAGCCGAATGTCGGAAAATCTTCTTTACTTAACTGGTTTTTGGAGGAAGAACGTGCTATTGTAACGGATATTCCCGGAACAACACGGGACACGGTGGAAGAGCATATCAACATAGATGGCATCCCAATTAAAATTGTAGATACAGCCGGAATTCGTGAAACCGGAGATATTATCGAGAAGATGGGTGTTGAGAAGTCCAAACAATATGCAAAAAATGCCGATTTGGTTCTGATGATGCTAGACAATTCACGTCCGCTGGAGGATGAGGACAAAGAGATTCTTTCTTTTATTGAGGATAAAAAATCTTTGGTGCTGCTCAATAAAACGGATTTAGAGCAGCAACTCCTGCTAGACACGCTCTTGACACATATCCCGCAGAAGCAGATTTTGCCGGTTTCGGTGAAAGAAGGCAGTGGTTTTGATGTGCTTATTGATGGTATGAAGGCTTTGTTTTTTGAAGGGGAATCTGTCAAGGCGGAAGATGCGTTGCTTGGGAATACAAGGCACAAAAATGCTTTGTTTGAGGCGAAGCAAAGTATGGAGAAATGTTTGGTTACGATTCGTACAAGAATGCCTGAAGATTTTATATCCATGGATTTGCAGGAGGCGAACCGTGCTTTGGGCGAAATTACAGGAGATGTTGTTGATGAAGAAATCATAGACCGTATATTTACGAAATTTTGTTTGGGAAAATAATAGGAGGAAGCAGACAGACACAAAGTTCTGTACGTGAAAGCGCTTGTTATTTTTGGAGTTTTCTCATACAATATTGAGTTAATGAAAGAAAAAAGGAGTCGAAGAAGATGTACGAGGCAGGAAAAATTGATATAGCAGTAATTGGCGGCGGTCATGCCGGCTGTGAAGCAGCACTAGCGGCGGCAAGACTGGGCATGAAAACCGTGATGTTTGCCATCAGCTTGGACAGCGTTGCCATGATGCCTTGTAACCCCTCTATCGGCGGAAGTTCAAAGGGCCACTTGGTGCGTGAAATTGATGCTCTGGGCGGCGAAATGGGCAAGGTCATCGATAAAACATATATTCAGACGAAGATGTTGAATACAGGCAAAGGCCCTGCGGTATATTCATTGCGTGCACAGGCAGATAAAATCCGTTATCAGACGGAGATGAAGCATGTACTGGAGCAAACAGAAAATTTAGAAATTTTGCAGGCGGAAATTTCTGAAATTTTGATGGAAGATGACAAAGTAGTTGGCGTAGTGACTACAGGTGGCGGCGCTTACCGCTGTAAAGCAGCAGTTCTTTGCATGGGGACATATATGCAAAGCCGATGTTTGCGCGGAGATTTAGTTATTCCCAGCGGACCGAATAATTTGATGCCCGCAACAAAGCTGACAGATTGTCTGAAGGACATGGGTATTCGTTTGTATCGTTTCAAAACGGGCACGCCTGCCAGGATGAACAAAAATTCATTGGACTTGGAGAAGATGCAGCCCCAATACGGCGATGAGAAAATTGTACCGTTTTCTTTTACGAATACGGCAGAGGATATTCAGCGGGAGCAAGTGCTTTGCTGGTTGACCTATACGAATGAAGAGACTCACCGTGTGATTCAAGAAAATTTGCACCGCTCTCCATTGTATAGTGGAATGATTGAGGGCGTGGGTGCAAGGTATTGCCCTTCGATTGAGGATAAAATTGTACGTTTTGCCGATAAAGAGCGTCATCAGCTTTTTGTAGAGCCGGAAGGGGAGGATACAGACGAAGTATACATCCAAGGGATGTCTTCGTCTTTGCCGGAGGATGTGCAAATTGCGATGTATCGCACAATTCCCGGTCTGGNGCGCTGCGAAATCACTCGTTTTGCCTATGCCATTGAATATGATTGTATTGATGCGACCCAGCTAAAGCNATCGTTGGAGTTTAAAGACTATCAGGGACTTTTCAGTGCAGGACAGTTTAACGGAAGTTCCGGCTANGAGGAGGCGGCGGNNCAGGGATTAATCGGGGGTATGAATGCCNCACGTTATATAGCAGGGAAAGAACCTGTTNTTTTGCGCCGTTCGGATGGATATATCGGTGTATTGATTGATGATTTGATTAGCAAAGGTACACAGGAGCCATACCGTATGATGACGAGTCGTGCGGAATTTCGTTTGCTGCTGCGCCAAGATAATGCAGATCAGAGATTGACGCCGATAGGATATGAAGCCGGCTTGATTTCGCAAGAGCGGTATGCGTATTTACAGCATAAAATTCGATGTACGGCAGAGGAGATTGCCCGCGTGCAGTCGGTGAGGATTTCACCGAGAGCGGAAACATTAGATTTGCTCGCATACTATGGAAGCACAGCGATTAAATCCGGAGCGAAATTATCAGACTTGCTGAAGCGGCCGGAGCTGGACTACGAAAAGTTGGCGCCGTTAGATGAGAGCCGGCCGGAGTTGTCGCCGGACATTCGGGAGCAGGTAAATATACAGATCAAATACGAAGGCTATATCGAACAACAAAAAAAACAAGTGGAGCAATTTAAAAAGTTGGAGAACCGTTTGTTGCCGATGAATCTTGATTATGAAACCATTCATGGTCTAAGGTTGGAGGCACGGCAGAAACTAAATGTTATCCGTCCTGCCTCGTTGGGACATGCGTCCCGTATTGCGGGTGTTTCTCCGGCGGATATTTCTGTTTTGTTAATTTATATGGAGCAATTGAAACGATAGAGAGGGGATTTCCGAAGAAATATGGAAATTTTTATGCCTTGGCGCACGGATCAAAATCAAAACAAAATACCGAAGCATTTGTTTTTTCCAAAACGCGGAGTTGTTATGGAAGACATGTGTTTTCATCGGGTAAAATCTCCATTTATGTCCTTGCCAAATCCGAGAGGGACGGTGCGTTTCTTTTTGCATGCCGTGGAGTCAGGCAAGAAAGAAGAGGCACTGGGGTATTTGGCGTACAGTGTGGCGGAGATGGTAGACTTCGAGGAGATGAAAACAATGCTTGGCGTCTGTCAGGGATATCATTTCTTTTCGGACGAAGAAAAGAGCGGCGTGCGCCGTGTGACGTTGGCCGGCAGTGAAGAGGAGACCATTCTGATTGATATGCTTGCCGAGCCGAATGATTTTGGAAAATGGAAGATTTTTCGTATTGAAAAGGGGTAATAGATATTATGAACGCCATGGATGAATGGAAAGAATTACTGCAAGCATCTTCCAAAGAGATGGGAATTGCGCTGACAGCAACGCAGGCGGAGCAATTTATGACCTATATGGATTTATTACTGGAATGGAACGAGAAAATGAATTTGACGACGATTACTGAGCCGAGAGATGTGGTACTGAAACATTTTGCCGATTGCTTGAGTATCGTACCGTTTTTGGAGATAAAAGAGAATACAAAAATCATCGATGTGGGTACGGGAGCGGGTTTTCCGGGGATTCCTGTAAAGATCGCCTGTCCGCATATGTCGATGTTGTTGCTGGACTCCCTGCAAAAGAGAATTGGCTTTCTGGAAGCAGTCATGAAAAAACTTATGTTAACAGATGTAAGTTGTGTTCATAGTCGGGCAGAAGATGCGGGACAGAGCCCACTATACCGGGAACAGTTTGATTATTGTGTCTCTCGGGCGGTAGCGAATCTTGCTGTTTTGGCGGAATACTGCCTGCCATTTGTAAAAGTGGGCGGCAGATTGATTGCGTTAAAGGGACCCGAAGCCGGAAAAGAAGTACAGGAAGCACAAAGGGCGGTGGCAAAATTGGGTGGAAAGATTATGTCAATTCATGATGTAACGATTCCTTTCACGGATTTGTCACACAAACTGATTATTATTGAGAAGAATAAAGCAGCACCGAAGCAGTATCCAAGGAAAGCCGGAACAATATCGAAAAGTCCGCTAACGTAATTTATCCGCAAGAAAAATACGATTTTTTTCTTGACAAAGAAAACGAATGAATGTATAATTCAAAACAACTTATTTTTGCATATTTTGTATACATATCAATACGGAATGGGAGGGACTCATATGCTAAAGCAAACGCAAAACAACAATATGTACATGTGTATGATGGACATGGCTATGGCTATGCCCACGCTTTGCTATGCTTGTGACAATGCACATGTGAATCCTCCGTGCCCGGATTTGGGCAGATAAAGGTATTTGATTTTTCAGAAACCGGAGAGCGAATGTGCTCACCGGTTTTTTTATTTTTTAAAGGGGGTAGAGGTATTGATTACACTGGAGAGTGTCTGTAAGAAGTTTTATTTGGAAAAGAGCGAAATTGATGCGGTAGATGATGTCAGTTTGCACATCGAAAAGGGGGAAATTTATGGTATCATCGGATATTCGGGTGCAGGGAAATCCACCTTGGTTCGATGTATCAATTTGCTTGAAGTACCCACATCGGGGAAGGTTGTTGTCAATGGGCAGGATCTGACCGGCATGACGGAGAAGGACTTGAGAAAGGCGAGGCAGAAAATCGGGATGATTTTTCAGCATTTTAATTTGATGCGTTCCCGAACGGTGTTTGCCAATATTGCCTATCCGCTGCGTCATAGCAAATTGTCTAAGGCGGAGGTAAAAAAGAAAGTTCGTGATTTGTTGCAGCTGGTGGGCATGGAAGAGAAAGAGAATGCATATCCGTCTCAACTATCGGGCGGGCAAAAGCAGAGAGTTGCGATTGCACGTGCATTGGCAAACGATCCGATGGTTTTGCTTTGTGACGAAGCAACATCTGCACTAGATCCGCAAACGACACATTCTATATTGCAGTTATTAAGGGAATTGAACCAGAGATTGGGCTTGACGGTTGTTATCATTACGCACGAGATGGCGGTCATCAAAGAAATTTGCCATAAAGTGGCGGTCATGGAGAATGGAAACGTCGTAGAGGCAGGGGATGTGTTTTCTATTTTTTCTTCTCCGAAGCAGCCGATTACGCAAGAATTTATCCGTTCGACCTCCAATCTCTCCAAGGTATATGAGTTGATTGCAAATGATTCTGCTGTGGTGCGGTTGAAAGAAAATGAGCAGATTTTGCGTTTGACGTACGTGCAAAAAAATGTTTCTGAACCGATTATTTCAGAGGCGGCGCGACGGTTCGGTATTGATTTGAATATTATTTTCGGCGATATAGAAATCATACAAGATGCGCCTTTGGGTGGTCTGGTGGTTATCGTTAGCGGTGGGAGAGCGCAAGTTGGAGAATGTATTGATTATTTGAGAGAGAAAAACGTGAGAGTGGAGGTGATTGCAGATGGAATTTCTGGAAAAATTGATTCCTAACGTACTGCCAAAGATAGCAGAATTTTATGAAAGTTGCTGGCAGACGCTGTATATGGTTGGTGTTTCGGGGATGATTTCCCTGGTTTTGGGTATTTTTTGCGGCGTATTGCTGGTTGTTTGTGCACCGGATCGTATTTTGCAAAACAAGATTGTATTTAATATCTTAGATAAGGGCATCAATGTGTTTCGTTCGATTCCGTTTATCATTTTGTTGGCAATGCTGTTGCCGGTAACGAGGTTTT
>JGI994J12354_10000998_pt1 | contig 28719 bp, 31 predicted proteins | sample IntmicLarv3ML3BL_FD_12354 | JGI IMG/M metagenome (IMG submission 12354) | reverse complement strand
TTGGAATCGATTCGATTAGCTTGAGATCACCCGGAGTCATTCCCTTCTGCACCAACGCGCTGAAGCCGCCGATAAAATCAATTCCGGTATCATGCGCCGCCCGATCCAGGGTTTCCGCCACCTGGCAGTAATCGTCAACTTGGCAACTTTCCGCTACGATGGCAATGGGAGTCACGGCGATACGCCTGTTGATAATTGGGATTCCGTATAGACTCTGCAAAGTCTGCGTAGTATCCACAAGCTTTTCGGCGCAGCGAAGAATGCGATCGTAGATTTTCCCATTAAAAACTGCGCTGTCAGGATGACAGCATCCGCGCAGATTTATCCCCATGGTTACGGTTCTGATATCCAGATGTTCATTGTTGACCATCTTGACCGTTTCAAGAATTTCTTCAGGATGAACCAGCATTAATCCCCTCAGATACGGTGCATGAAACGGAATACGTCTTCATGCTGAACTATTACCTGCACGCCCAGTTGCGCGCCAATAAGATCCATGGCGTCCTTGAACGCGGGTAATTCAAAATTATCGGATTTGACTTCAGTCAGCATAAACATAGTGAAGAGATCATCCATAATGGTCTGGCGTATATCGGCGATATTCACCCCGTATTCGGCCATAATCCGGCTTATACCGGCCACTATGCCTACCCTGTCCAATCCGATGACGGTAATGACAAAACGGCTTGAAGACATACTAATCTATTCCTTTTGGCGCGATGTGAAAACAAACGGAAGGAGCGTCTTCGAAATTTAAACAAAAATCCCGAAGACGCAATTTCTGAAGATTGTTTTTAGCGGCCGGCAACGCCATAAACCGACCAATCTCTGACTCGGCTGTTTATTTGGCTATCTGGTTTTTCCTGTACTGAATATAAGCGTCCTTGACCCCTGTATACGGCTCAACTGAAGCCGCAATCAGATCGTCATAGGCGTCAATATCCAGAGACGTATTATTGACCGTTTCGGTAAGCCTGAGAGAAAAAGGTACTTCAAACGGGGAAATATAACTAACTGGACTCAAAAAAGCGTCGCCCGCCATACCAACCGTGTCTCTTAACGTTGAAGGCCCCAGGAAAGGCCACACAATATACATTCCTCCGCCCAAACCGTAAAAACCAAGAGTCTGACCAAAATCTTCGTCGCTCGGTTCTAGATCAAATTTGAACTTTGCCACATCGAAAAAACCCACAAAGCCAATTGTGGTGTTAATACCAAAACGCGCAAGCTCAGTGCCAGCGCCCGCAAATTTACCCTGAAGAAGAGAGTTGACAAATCGTATTGGCATTTTAACGTTTGAGAAGAAGTTTTTGACCGATACCCGAACCAATTCCGAAAAAGTGGCATCATATCCTACCGCAACCGGCTTGAGAACCCAGTGGTAGACTTTATCATTAAACTGGAAAAATACCCGATTTACTGGTTCTATGGGATCTGCGATTGAGACCGTATCAACTGCGTCTTCATTTTCATACTCATTTTCAAAAACATCTTGGGCGGATGATTCTTCTGTAGCAAGAGCAAGATCTTCGCCAACGCCAGGCGCTTTTCCAGTACCCGCCGTATTGATAGCAACAAGAGAGTGATCAAGCGCATCTGTTTGTTCCGCTGTAACGCTTTCATGCTCTAAGGCGGAAACTTCTCCGGCTAGGGCAACACCGCCACAAAAAATCCCAGCGACAAAAACTATTCCGCATATTTTTTTCCTGATCATCTCTTCCCTCTCTGTTAATGATACTGGATATACACCCGGATTGGATCAAAAGAGCGCCTCTATTGCATCCATTCGCCGCGCAGACATCCCTCTATAAGAATGTTAAATATACAACTACAATATGGACAATGTCAAAGTTGAACTGACGCTTTTTTCGGTTCCAGATTTGATAACAGCAAATTTATTTCACTACGCATTATTGTCAAAGCGCTGCCTACCATGAAATCAGAAAAGTGGATCTTCATCCCATTTTACCGGCTCCATGGATATACTACCGCTCAATTCCGCCAACAGGGCGTCCATATCCCGTTCGAAGCCTGGCATAACGGCAATTCGGATAATGCCAGCGCCATTATCCACGGTACTCATTACATTCATTCCCTCATAGGCCTCCAGTATGAACTTGAGAAACACGATGTCTTTTCCGGAGACCCTAAAATATTTGCAGATCATGTAAGATTCCAATGCGTCAGTCTTTGAAAAAATTCAAAACAAAAATAACGGATAATTTATGGATTTGAGCACAAAGTTTGCCGTAAAAGAAGAAATTATATTGAATATCGCAGATAACACGAGCGCTCTGCAAAAATCCGCGCTAAATTCAGCAGAAATGCCCACGTCACGACCCTTGGCGGCAATTGAAGTAAACATATAACACAACAAAAGATTGCCGCAACGCGAGGATCGATTGCGTTTCTCTGTGATATTTTTGTTTTTTATGGCAGACTTACAAATTATTTAAATTGCCGAGCCGTATGATTTGCGTATCGGCTTACAAAGGCGCGTAATGAAACACGATACACCCGAATCTTACTGGAGCGGCATCGTTAAATCAATGGGGCTTGTGTTTGGCGATATTGGCACCAGCCCTATATACACATTGACGCTTATCGTAGCTTTCACCAAACCGACCCAGGAAAATATTTTTGGAATTCTATCGCTGATTGTCTGGACCCTCATGATTCTGGTCAATTTGGAATACGCCATACTGGCCATGAGTTTAAGCCGTAAAGGAGAAGGTGGGACTATCGTATTGCGCGAGATATTGGCGCGCATGATTAAACCCGGACGTCAACTGACTTTTGTAACGTTTTTATCCTACGTGGGAATATCGCTGTTACTTGGCGACGGAGTCATCACGCCCGCAATCAGTATCCTTTCCGCAGTTGAAGGAGCGCTCCTGATCCCTTCATTACACGATCTCAGCCAAAACAGCGTCCTTGTTGCGGCCGCAGCAATCGCAATCGTTCTTTTCATCTTCCAGTCCAAAGGAACGGAGAAGGTTGTAAAAGCCTTCAGCCCCATTATGCTCCTCTGGTTTGTCACCTTGGCAATTTCCGGTATTATCTCAATATACGCTTACCCTGGCATTATTAAGGCCATCAGCCCGCATTATGGTATTTCTTTTATGATGAACAACGGCATAGCCGGGTTTATAGTTCTGTCAGAAGTTATTCTATGCGCGACTGGCGGCGAAGCAGTTTACGCCGATATGGGACACTTGGGCCGTAAGCCTATTAAACGCGCATGGCATTACGTTTTTCCAGCGCTCGTTATTAATTATTTAGGTCAAGGGGCGTTCGTCCTGACGCATCCTGACGCAAAAAATATTCTTTTCGGAATGTTTCAGAGCCAAGCTCCAGCGCTTTACATTCCTTTTCTAATCCTGACTATTTTGGCCACAACAATCGCCTCTCAAGGGCTTATCAGCGGTATATTTTCAATCGTCTATCAGGGTATCAATACGCGCATACTTCCCCTTTTCAAAATTGATTACACATCCAATGTTATTAAATCACAAATTTATATAGGCGCCGTTAACTGGCTGTTGTTATGTCTTGTATTATTAATCATGCTGATTTTCAAAAAATCAGCCAATCTGGCGGCTGCATACGGTCTGGCTGTTAGTGGTACTATGACCATAACCGGCATAATGATGACCTTGATTTTTAAAAACACCAAAACAAAGTGGAAAGGTTATCTAGCGGCATTTGTAACATTGGTGAATGCTGTGTTTCTCATATCGAATCTTTATAAACTACCTCATGGGGGCTATTGGTCTCTCATGGTAGCGGCAATTCCTTTTTTGGCAATTCTTATCTGGATCAAAGGCCAAAGAGCGCTTTATCGCGCGCTGCAACCGCTTGATCTCGAAACATATCTTGTCAGCTATGAACAAATTTACAAAAAAGGACGTATTGCAGGCACAGCTCTCTTTTTTGTTAAGGAATGGAACATAATCCCGCCCTATCTGATAAATTGTACTATTCGCAGCAATATCGTATACGAACGCAATGTGCTTATTTCTATTATGCGCACCGACGAGCCATATGGAGTTGGAACAGAATTACAGCGAGATCTTGGAACTGGGCTGGATGGATTTCTTATTAAATCCGGATATATGGAGATATTTGATATAGAATCACTCCTAAAAGAGAACGGCATTAACGAAAAAGTTATTTTTTACGGAATTGAGGATATTTACACGTCAAACCCATTATGGAAGATTTTTTCGGTGATCAAAAAACTTACTCCCAATTTCGTGCAGTTCAATAAAGTACCAGCCGTAAAGTTACAGGGAATCATCAGTAGGATTGAGATATAACCGCTTATATTTAGCGGGAGTTCTATTTTTTTAATCGATAAGAATCATAACTATTTTAAAGATTCTGGGAATAGTACGATCCCTGAAAAGTTCCGCGCCTCAATAGCTCGGCGTCTATCTGATTCAGAACTTCAAATTTCCTAAGAGACCACAGCGGCGCAACCAAATTGTCATGACCGCCGTCGCCAGTCAGGCGATGGATCAAAATAGACGGATCAAGCTGTTCAAGAAAATCACACACAAGCCCCGCGTATGCGTCGCGATCCAAAACGGTAACCTCCCCGCGATCATACATTTCCGCGAGAACTGAGTCCTTGAGCACATGCAACAGATGGATTTTAACTCCATTTATGCCGAGTCTGTTTATTTCTTTGGCTGTTTCCAGCATTTCCGCGCGAGTTTCTCCTGGCAAACCAAGAATTACATGCGCGCACACATTCAGTTCGCGCATTTTACACATCTCCACAGCGCGAACAACGGAAGCATAATCATGACCTCGGTTGAGTTTTGCCAGAGTTTTATTGTGAATCGACTGCAAACCCAATTCGAGCCAAAAATATGTTCTTTTGGAGAGAGAGCAAAGATAATCAAGGGTCTCAAGAGGCAGACAATCCGGACGGGTGGCTATAGCAACGCCTACCAAATCAGAAGCGGAGAGAATGCTATCAAAAGTTTTTTGAAGGCGCTCAATAGGGGCGTACGTATTAGTAAATGATTGGAAAAATGCTATAAATTTAACCGCCTTATACTTTCTACGCATCAAACTCTTTGCGCTTTCAAACTGAACGCTTATGTCATGGTTGCGAATAATACCATACGACCCAGAACCTGTTTCACCGCAAAAGACACATCCCTTGACGCCAAGCGTACCGTCGCGGTTGGGACAGGTGAAACCCGCGTCCAATGAAATTCTGTACACTTTGCATCCAAAAACACGCTTTAGCTCAGCGGAAAATGCATTATATCTTTTTTGAGCTTCTTTTATCAAAATAAGCTATCTACCAGATTTGGGTATTAAATAGAAAAAGACTGCGGCGCACGCACAAGGCAACAAAAAGATTATCACGTCATGCGCCGTCAATGGGCGATGCTCAGTTTAAGAACTTCTTAAGCAAAAATCCAGCAAAGATCAAGGCGATTATCAGTTGAGTAGATGCTTTACAAAGCGCCTAAATTGTTTGCCTCCGTCGTGATAGCATCAACGAATATCTAGAAATAATCTACGATCGGAAATCATAGAAGATATTCAGACAAAATCGCCAGCAGCTGGATTGAGACAAATGGAAAAAGTTTCTACGCTCGCCAGAGCAAAGGAATTAGGAGGCGCGTGGTTTCGTAGATATCAGAATAGATTATGATACAAGTATATAAAACCAACTGGCTCAGTAAATAAACATAGCCGTATTAATTGGATATTATAAGGGCATTTTCTTTTCACGTTAAAAATGTTAGTTCAAAAAAACAAAAGAACAACGCCTAAAATATTTAGATAAAATCTTCGTGAGTAAAGAGTTGCTCTAATAAAAATAGCCTCTGGATATTTCCAGAGGCTATTTCACGTGTCAAACAAAATCTTTCGAACTTTATCGCGTGTTTACCGATCTGCCAGCTGCGCTAATACGAGCTGTCGCTCGTAAAACCGCCGCTTCAAGAAGTTTTATATCCTTGTCGTCCGTAGCAGTTTTCAGAGCTTCCTCAGCGCGAGCACATGCGGCCTTGGCGCGCTCCACATCAATATCCTTACCATTTTCAGCCGTCTCGGCAATAACGATAATTCTGTTATCTCTGACTTCAAAATAGCCCGTGTTCACAGCCATGCACGTAAGCACAGAATCAACTTTATAACAGAGTTCACCAATTTTCAACAAAGTCAAAAGAGGCGCATGCCCTGGCAAAACGCCAAATTCTCCAAGAGCTCCGGCAGCAACCACCTCATCAACATCAGTATCCACAACCTTGCCGTAAGGTGTTACTATTTCAAGCTTCATTTTTTCAGCCATGCGATAATCTCCGTAAAGGTGTAATCACGAGAACCAGAGGTAAAACACAACAAAATCTTTTACACCTTATAAAACTCGCTGCTACATGCCTTTCTAGCCAATCGCGGCCAGTTTAGCGCCTTTTTCAACAGCTTCCTCAATCGATCCTACCATATAGAAAGCCTGTTCCGGAAGATTGTCATGTTTCCCTTCCACTATTTCCTTGAAGCCCTGAATAGTATCTTTCAATTCAACGTACTTTCCAGGAGAGCCGGTAAATACTTCGGCTACAAAGAATGGCTGGGACAGAAAACGCTGGATTTTACGAGCCCTAGCAACAACTTGCTTATCTTCTTCGGAAAGCTCGTCCATACCAAGAATTGCGATAATATCCTGGAGGTCTTTGTATTTCTGGAGAACATACTGAACAGAACGAGCAACCTGATAATGCTCGTCGCCAATAACAAGGGGATCCAGAATACGCGATGTAGAGTCAAGCGGATCCACCGCAGGATAAATACCCAACTCGGCAATTTGACGCGAGAGAACCGTAGTTGCATCCAAGTGAGCAAAGGCAGTCGCAGGCGCAGGGTCAGTCAAGTCGTCAGCAGGAACGTAAATGGCCTGCACCGAGGTAATAGAGCCTTTTTTCGTTGATGTAATTCTCTCTTGCAACTCACCCATTTCAGTTGCCAGCGTTGGCTGGTAACCAACCGCCGAAGGAATACGACCAAGCAACGCCGAAACTTCGGAACCAGCCTGGGTGAAGCGAAAAATGTTATCGATGAAGAGAAGAACGTCCAAACCTTCGTCATCACGGAAATACTCAGCAACAGTAAGAGCCGTCAAAGCAACGCGGGCCCGGGCTCCGGGAGGTTCATTCATCTGGCCGTAAACAAGCGCGGTTTTTGAAAGAACGCCCGTTTCCTTCATTTCTTCCCAAAGGTCGTTACCTTCGCGGGTTCTTTCACCAACGCCTGCAAAAACAGAGAAACCACCATGCTGTCTTGCAATGTTGTTTATGAGTTCCATAATAAGAACCGTTTTACCAACGCCAGCTCCGCCAAACAGACCAATTTTACCGCCGCGGGCATAAGGTGCGAGAAGATCCACAACTTTAATACCTGTGGTAAATGCTTCTACCTTCGTCGACTGATCTTCAAAAGGAGGAGCTTCACGGTGAATGGGACTTTCCTTTTTGTTTCCAAGGGGACCCATTTCATCAACGGGATCGCCGATAACGTTAACAATGCGACCCAGAATTTCCCTGCCTACGGGCGCGCAAATCTGCTTGCCCATATCTATCACTGCCTGGCCGCGCTTGAGGCCATCAGTTGAGTCCATGGCTATGGTACGAACGGAATTCTCACCAAGATGTTGAGCAACTTCAAGCACCAAGTTGTTTTCCGTATCGCCGAGGGCCGGATTTGTTACACGCAAAGCGTGATATATTTCCGGGAGTTTACCGGGTTCAAACTCCACGTCCACGACCGCGCCAATTACCTGTGTAATTTTACCTGTGTTCTGACTCATTTAGTGTTGCCCTCCCACGACCTTGACGTCTTATTAGGGTGATATATAAAATACTTTTTACTCTACGCTTTAATAGATTCGGAGCCGGAAATGATCTCGGTCAGTTCCGTAGTAATTGCGGCCTGACGGGCTCTGTTGTATTGCAATGTAAGCTTCGCTATCATCTCGTTAGCGTTCTTGCTCGCGCTGTCCATAGCTGACATCCTAGCGCCATGTTCTCCTGCAGCCGATTCAACTACCGCCCTGAAAATCTGTACTTCTATGTTTTTCGGCAGGATTTCCGATAACAATTCAACTTGCGAAGGCTCGTAAATATATTCTACGGATGATTCTTCCGTTTCCGTTTTTTCCTCGGTTGCAACAGGCAATAATTGCTGAAAAGTAACGTCCTGTGTCACAACCGAACGGAATGAATTGTACAACAACTCAACCCGATCATAATCGCCTTGCAGATAGCCTTCTATAACATCTTGGGCAACCGAGGCAACCCCGCTATAGGTGGGCTTTGCAACAATATCGGGAAGATTTTTATAAAGCTGATAGCGGTTTTTAAAAAAATCAAACCCTTTTTTACCCACTGTCATTACATGTATCTGCTCATACTGGCTTTTATTCTCTTTGATAAAACGATCGCCAGCTTTACACAAGTTGGAATTGAAGCCGCCGCAAAGCCCTCGATCCGCAGAGACAACTATCAACAACATATTTTTGGGTTCACGAACCTCAAGAAGAGGATGCGGCTCAGACTGCGCAACACCAGACAACGATTGTAAAACCTCCGCTATCTTTGTCGCGTAAGGCCTTACGGCCACCACGTTTTCCTGTGCGCGGCGCAATTTTGCAGCCGACACCATCTTCATGGCTTTCGTGATTTGCAGTGTATTTTTTACCGAAACTATACGTTTCTTAATACTTTTGAGACTGGCCATAGTTCAATCCGTCCTTGTTTAGGCAGAAAATTCCTTTTTGAACTGCTCCAGAGCGTCTACGATTCGCTGTTTCAGATCGTCATCAATAGACTTTTTAGAAGCCAAATCATTCAAAAGACTCGCTTGGCGGCTGTCAAAATACGCATACATTTCCGTCTCATAGCGACGCAAGGAGGAAACTGGATAATCATCAAGGAAACCATTGTTTGCCGCAAAAATGATGAGGACCTGTTTTTGAAATGGAAGCGGATTATACTGAGGCTGTTTCAAAATTTCGACGAGACGCTCGCCACGCGCCAACTGCATCTGAGTCGCTTTATCCAAATCAGAACCAAACTGGGCAAACGCCGCCATTTCACGATATTGAGCAAGATTCAGACGCAATGTGCCAGCAACTTGTTTCATGGCTTTTGTCTGAGCTTTACCGCCAACGCGGGAAACTGAAAGACCGACGTTGATGGCAGGACGAACCCCTGAAAAGAAGAGATCCGATTCCAAATAAATCTGCCCGTCAGTAATAGAAATAACGTTTGTAGGAATATAGGCCGAAACGTCGCCAGCCTGGGTTTCAATAATGGGAAGCGCTGTAAGCGAACCTTCGCCCAAACTTTCGTTGAGTTTACAAGCGCGCTCCAACAAGCGGCTATGGAGATAGAAAACATCCCCCGGATAGGCTTCGCGTCCTGGCGGACGGCGAAGGAGAAGCGAAAGCTGACGATAGGCAACGGCTTGCTTGGAAAGATCGTCATAAATAATCAGCGCATGCTTACCGCTATCACGGAAGTACTCGCCCATAGTAACGCCGGCATATGGCGCAATAAACTGGAGCGGGGCTGATTCGGACGCCGTTGCGGCGACAATAATGGTATAATCCATTGCGCCAGCTTCTGTAAGCTTTGACACAACCTGAGCAACGGTGGAACGCTTCTGCCCAATGGCTACGTAAATACATATAACGTCGCCGCCTTTTTGGTTGATTATTGTATCAACCGCAACCGCAGTTTTGCCTGTTTGACGGTCGCCGATAATAAGTTCGCGCTGTCCTCGTCCAATTGGAACCATTGCGTCAACCGCTTTGAGACCAGTTGCCATCGGCTGATAAACTGATTTTCGCGTAACAATACCGGGAGCTTTAACTTCAACTTTCCGGAACTCATTGGAAGTGATCGGGCCCTTGCCATCAATAGCTTCACCAATGGCGTTCACAACGCGACCAACCATAGCCTGCCCAACCGGTACCTCGGCAATACGGCCTGTGCGTTTAACGGTGTGACCTTCCTTGATGTCCATGTACTCACCGAGGATAGCCGCGCCGACGTTATCTTCTTCTAGATTAAGCACCATCCCCATAATCCCGCCGGGGAATTCTAGAAGTTCACCAGCCATTGCCCCAGCAAGGCCATGAATACGGGCGATACCATCACCGATTGAAATGATGGTTCCAGTTTCTGACACTTCTACTTCCGTGCCATACTCTTTGATCTGCTTCTTGATAATTTCGCTAATTTCTTCTGCTCTGATTTTCATGGGAACTTACCCCTTTTGTAGAAGGTCTTGAATCCGATTGAGCTGCGTTTTAACACTGCTATCGTAGACGGTATCACCGATCTGAACAACAATACCTCCCAAGAGAGTGTTATCAACATTCACTCGGGGAACAATCTTTTTTGCGCTCTTCTTTTCAAGAGCGACCTGAATCGAATCCAACTGACTGGGATCCAGTTCGAAAGCCGTTGTAATAAGCGGCCGCAACACTCCAGTATGCTCATCCGCTTTTGTTTCGTAAGTTTGAACGATGTCGCTGAAACATTCGACACGACTTTTGTCAACCAANAACAACAGGAAGTTTCCCACCAGTTCCGAACAGGAGAACGATTTAACAAGCTCCTGCATAACGCTCTTTTTCTGCTCAATAGACAGTGCGGGATTTGCAAAAGCAGACAGAATCTCCGGATTTGCCGAAAAAAACGAATCTATTTCCGCAAGCTCGTTCCGGATACCTTCTATCTGACCTGTCTCATTGCCGAGCTGGACAAGGGAAGCAGCGTATCTCTTTGCTATTGTAGAATTAATCACTGGAGCTGTCCCACCTTTCCGAGATATTCGGATACAAAACGGTCGTGGTCATTTTTCTGAACAGCGGCGGCCAACTTGCCTGTGGCAATTTCCACAGCCAGCCTACCAGCCTCGGCCTGCAAAGCCAAACGCGCCTTGCTGACTTCTTGTTCGGCTGACACGCCTGCCTGAGCGATTATCTTCTCGGCGGCTTTTTGAGCCTCAGTAACTATACGTTGCTTTTCCTGCTCAGCCTCGCGGACCAAAACAGCGCGCAGACCATCTATCTCCTTAGAGGCATGCTCAAGCTTGCTGTTATATTCGCGAAGTTTTTCTTCCGCAGCCGACTTGGCTTTATTGGCCTCGTCAAGACGAGTCTCTATCTGTTTTTGGCGATCAGCTAAAGAAGCCTTTACTTTGGCCTTAGCAATAGCCCAAATTATGATAGCGGCCAAGACAACAAAGTTAAACACGCGCCAAGCGAAGTCTTTGTACAGAACCTCCTTGGAAACGGCATGCCCATCACCGGCCTCCGAAGCAAAACCCAAGCTTGCCGCCATAACGAGCAGTGCGCAAACTATAAGGGAGAATGCCAGCTTCTTTTTGTAATCTGATATAACAATCATAACTACAAACCCCTCCCCAGAATCTTTGCGCATATATCATTGGATAATGATTCTGCCTGTTTTTTCAAAAGCTCTCTCGCTTCTGCCGACTCACGCGCAACCTCTTCGCGAATAGCCCCCAATGTAGCGGCAGCTTTTGCGCGGGCGTTTTCCAACAGAACCGACTCCTCAGCCGAAGCCTGTTTGAGCGCGTCCGCCTTCCGCGAGGCAGCTTCAACCCTAGCTTCCTGCAGACGCGCTTCATAACTGGCCTCTTTTTCACGTACTTCCCGATCAACAGACTCCGCGGTATCGCGCGACTCAGCAAAAACCCGCTGACGCTCAGCGATAATCTTACGGATCGGCCTGTACAGACAGAAATTAAGTATGGCCATAAGGAGACCGAAGTTAATTATTTGAACTATAAATGCAGCATTTAATTCAATCACGGCCTACCCCTTCCAGACACAATAAACCTTGTAAATACAATGTAGGTTTTAACTGCCACTTCTTAAAAGCATCAAATTTTAAACTCAATTAATACTACTTTTACAAAAAAATTACTGCGCAACCGTTTTAGCCAATTCCAACGCGATATCTTTATAGGGGTTAGCCATAAGAACGATAAGAGACACAACCAAAGCATAGATAGCAAGAGACTCGATCATGGCAAGACCGATCAGCATGGCAACCTGGATTTTGCCGGAAGCGCCTGGATTGCGGGAAATACCTTCAACCGCGCTTTTAACAGCCAAACCCTGACCAAGACCCGTACCCAAAGTACCAATAGCCATACCAATTGTTGCTCCCAGAACACACATCGTAAAGAAACTCATGTTATTCTCCTTTGTTTCTGTTTGATTTTCCTAAACAGTATAGGAATTTTAAAAAAATAGTATATGCCCAAAGACTAACTAATCGATTAAAACACAATCCTGCCATTAATGCGCGTGATCCAACGAACCCTGAATGTAAATCATACTAAGAAGCATGAAAACAAACGCCTGAATGAAAGAGACCAGCACGCCCATTAAGAGCATAGGAAGCGGCACCAAACAAGGAGCCAAGCCAAAGAAAATCATAAGTACCAGCTCGTGACCATTCATGTTGCCAAAAAGCCTGAGGGTCAGAGAAGCGGGACGACTAAGATGGCCTATTACCTCAATGAAAAACATGAGAGGAGCAAGCCAAATCATAGGACCGCAAAAATGCTTGATGTATTTGACGCCATGAGTCTTGAGGCCTACCACATGAGTCATGACAAAAATGATAATTGCGCATGCGGCAGTTGTATTGATATTTGCCGTAGGAGGATAGAAACCGGGAATCAAACCAATGAGATTGGAGACCAAGATAAAAAGAGCGACCGTTGCAATCAAAGGAAAGTAAGGTCTTCCCTGCTCGCCCATGGTATCAACAACCATGTTTTCAACGCCGCCAACAACAATCTCCGCAAAATTCTGCAACTTACCCGGCACGATCTTGACGCTACTGGTAGCCGCCAAAGAAAACAGAAGCAGAAGCCCCATAATCAACCACGTGTAGAGGACTGCTTCAGCTCCAGCTCCGGACAAATGCAAAGGCTCAAGAAACTTGCTGAGAAAATCTAAGAACAATAATGGATGGACCATAATCTATACCCACCATCTATCACGAGATACCATAGATGCAAACACAACCTATGGCTTTACACCGCACACACAAAAACGCCTCAGCCAATAAGCGCTTCCATTTATTAACTGTAAAAAACCACGTAATCAAAAATAGATTTGTTCAGCAAGGAAAGCCGCTGACGAGTGTACTTTGCATAATCAATTGTTGGACTGCGCAGAACATTTTTTGTGATCCAGCGCACCAATCAAACCGGCAGTATAAATACACAGTTCTATCTCGAAGGTCAAGTGTTTTTTTACTGGAATTCTGTCCTGCGGGAGGTATTACGTCACATATATATTTTATATAACTTTTTTACCCGACTTGCGGTTTTTCGGTTTACAGCTTTGCGTCAATATCTTTCAGCAGAGAAAAGAAGGCTGAAACGAAACTTTCGACTCCGGCCTCCATCTCATCGCTGAGCAGGGTATCAAACTCCAGGGCCTTGGGTTGCATTCCAATAATTGTTATTGTTGCGCCGGTTGTCTGCGTTAGATAATCCGTAACAACTTTCATGGGCAGTGTGTGCGTTGAAAAATCGGCCCCCGATATTTCTTCCACTGGTATTTCTTTGGTCGCTCCAACAGCCAATCCCATATCCGCCGCATCAACAATGACTATCTGTTTTGGACTAAAAGCATTAATGAAACAAGTTGCATTTTCTGGTGCGTTTGATCCCTCAAAGGCTTCAAACTCCAAAACCACGAACGGATGCTTCCGCGCAAGCTCTCGCAATTTATGGACGACCGCCATTCCCGCGCCATCATCGCCCCGAAGTTCTGCTCCAACACCCAACAACGCAATCTTACGGCATCCGTCAAGACGCGCTTTCAGAATCTCCAACAGCTCTTTCTGCATGGAATATTATCCTATGTTGCTTTCTGTCTATAGCGGCAAGCTCATAATCTTTTGTGGTTTTNAAAGCNTTTTTGGGGCAGGAATCCACGCATTGCGCGCAGTANACGCATCGATCAAGATATATTTCCGCTTCAAATACCTTATCNGCTACTTTNATGATTTTAATCGCGTTTGAAGGGCAGTCNCTCACACAAATNTTNCANCCNATGCANTTTTCGGATTCAAANTCTATCTTTCCGCGGAAGTTCTCCGGAATATCCGGNTTTTCAGCNGGGTAATTGCGNGTCGCCGGNGGCTTTATGGAATGCTGAAGAACNTCCTTAGCCATTTGTCCTGGCATTTTTTTCATCATCTCGGCAGCACTCCCTTCAGAATCAGATTCAGGAGCATTTGAAACATNGCNGCGGGAGCAATATATCTCCANCAGAAATCCACCATCTGATCAATACGAAGCCGGGCAAATATAGTCCGCAGAAAAGATACCGCCGCAATGATCAGGGTTATTTTAAGAAGATACAAAATAAATCCGATAACGGGGTGAAATCCTAAGCCCAGCGGTAAAAACACAGCGGCAACCAACGAAGCCACAACAACAGTTTCAATATCTATGGCCATACGGAAAAAAGCCAAAAAACGTCCCGCATATTCCGTAAATACCCCGCCTACTATTTCCGTTTCCGCCTCGGGAATATCAAAAGGCACTTTTTCCAGTTTTCCGAGCATAATAATAAGAGAAATGGCGAAGCCCGGAAGATTAAACAGACAATACCAAGGGTGGGACGTATAGTAAGCCGCAATACCGCTTAAAGACCAGGTATCCGCCAAAACCGCCGGCGCAAGAATAACAATATATAGAGGCACCTCATATGCGAACAGCTGCGTGAGAGTACGCACCGCTCCCACCGCTGCGTAAAGCGATGTAGAATACCATCCGGCCAGAAAAAAAGTCATGGTGGGTATCGTCAAAAGATAAAGGACGACAATCAGATCTCCCTCAAACGAATACATGGCCTGATTGGACCAAAGAGGTATATAAATTATGGGCGCAGTAACCGCAGCGGCCGCTATGACCGGCATGGCTTTGAACATGAACCGGTCAGCTTCTTCGGGAATAATATCTTCCTTGGCCGATAGCTTGATAAAATCAGCTATAGGCTGAAACCAAGGGGGTCCCTTTCTGTTCTGCATCCGGGCGTGCAAAATTCTGTCGAAATATTCAGCGCATACCCCAATGAGACAAAGGAAAAGAAAACCGGGGAATACAATTATTCCTAAAAGGGCCTGTGCCATGATTATCGGTCTCCACACATTTTACGCAGCTTTTTGGTTGCCTCTCCCGCCACTCCGAAATCAATTCCGCGATTCCTATACCAGTCAATGCCATACTTACGGAGGGCCTTCCAACCGAAATCTCCATGCTCGGAACCTACAATTTCAATGCATCTGTCGGTACAAGAAAAACAGGGATCTATGGCCGCTATGATGATTGGAGCATCGGCTAGATTATTGTTTTCCATCATTTTATTCACAGCCTGAATATTGGCCAGCGTAGAAGCCCTGACTCTTACACGTTCTGGTTTGTCGCTTCCGTTACCCTGTACATAATGAACATCCTCGCCCCTAGGCGCTTCCACGCGGCTCACCGCTTCTCCCGCCGGTATTTTACGGGGCGCTTTAACCACTATGGGACCATCCGGCATTCCTTTAAGAGCCTGACGGGATATTTTGTACGACTCCATAAGTTCAAGCAATCTAACCACAGCTCTGCCATACACATCGCAATGGTCGTCTGTTATCACTTTAAAATCCATCTCTGAGTACGCTGAATACGGATCAACCGCGCGAATATCTATGGCGACATTTGAAGCGCGACCAGTCGGCCCCACAGCCTGAAGCTTCACGGCATCCTCATGCGATATGTAACCAACTCCCGACAACCTGGCGATAAAACTGGGTTCGGACGTCGCAATATCAATATAGTACTTAGTTCTTTCCTCAAGCTTGTCTATGTCGCTCAGAGCTCGTGCAATATGTTCGTCGCTGATATCGCGCCTAACTCCGCCGATGGTGTTCATTCCGTAATTAACGCGGTTGCCGCTCAAGTGCGCCAAGAGTTCCATGACTATTTCTCGGTCTCTCCACGAATACATGAGCAGAGTATCAAAACCAATCTCATGCGCGGCGACTCCCAGCCAGAGAAGGTGGCTGTGCACACGCTCCAACTCTCCTATCAAAGTTCGTATATAGAGAGCCCTCGGTGGAATCGTGAGCCCCGCTATATCCTCCACAGCCTGGACAAAAGCGGTCGAATGGGCGTTGGAACATATGCCGCAGATTCTCTCCAAAAGATGAATATCCTGGATGTAGGTTCGTCCCTCGCAGGCTTTTTCCATGCCACGGTGGTTGTACCCTAGACGAGACGATGTATAGAGAATTTTTTCCCCCGCCACGGTTATGGAAAAATTGGCGGGTTCTTTCAACGCCGGATGCTGAGGCCCAATTGGTATTGTTACATTGCTCATTGCTGACCTCCCTGCTGATAGGCCGCGTCCGGTTTCCAATCCTTGCGAAGCGGATACTGCCCATCAGGCCAATCATCGGGCAGAGGATAACGCGCGCCCGGCGGAAGTCCGGTTACCGTAATTCCAAAAAGATCCGCCAATTCCCGCTCATATATCTCTGAATTCGGCAGGCGATCATATATAGACTCTATGGCCGGATTGTCTCTGGGGATATGACGTTTTAGATTTACCATGCTTCCATTCGGCGAAGCCATAACATACAGCAAGCCAAATGTTTCGCCCTCATCCAAGCCGATAATAAGACAAAGAATGGAAAAATCCAGATCAAGGCGGACATAATCTAGTATTTCAAGAAACCGCTCTTCCGGAACATCCGCAAAGATTCTTCGCACGCGCGTTATATTAACTTTGTCCGTAAGTGCCGGAAAACGTTCTATTAACCGTTTTTTGACAGCTTCTTCATTTTCCATGGGATTGCGCCTCCTCATCCCGGATTTCATTATTATCCGAATTTAACAACGCTTTGTCGGACTCTTCCTTTTGCTCCAGCGTGGAGAGAAGCTTCACAACGCCGTCAATAATAGCCTCGGGGCGAACCGGGCAACCAGGGATATAAGCGGACACCGGTATTATGGTGTCCAAGCCTCCCATGACATTATAGCATCCTTGGAAAACTCCGCCTGAACAGGAGCAAGTGCCAACCGACACAACAAATTTTGGTTCCGGCATTTGTTCGTAAATTCGTATCACACGATCTCTGGTCTGACGAGTCACCGGTCCAGAACATAGGAGTACGTCCGCATGCCGCGGAGTACCTTTGAGCAAACACCCGAAACGTTCGATATCAAACACTGGCGTCAAGGTCGCTACAATTTCAATATCACAGGCATTGCATGCGCCAGTATTAAAATGAATGACCCAAGGAGACTTGATTCGCGACCAGTTGACCAGTCTGTCAATGATCTTCATCTCAGCTATCCCTTCTAAAAAGCACGAAAAGCCCCAAACCCGCGCACAGAGTAAACAATACGGCCAAAACCGACGCCTGAGGAGAACTTGCGGGAACAGTGGCTATAATCATGACGACAACATGAATAATGGTAAAAAAGAACGCAACTGAAAAGAACTGGCTGTAATCCGGTTGAGGACGGTGGTTCGTAATATCCTCGCCGCACGCATACGGCTTGTTTTTACCATGCAACGCCTTGCCTTTCGCGCTTATGGCGCGCAGAGACCAAAGCTCAAGGGCAACTACCAAGATCAGAATTAAAAACACCAACGGTGGTGTTAGCAATAACGCCGCCATGCTCTAGTACCTCTCTTGTCAGCCTCGCAGGCTGTTCATGGATTGGGTGTCTAAGGAACCCGTTTTCCTGAAATGACCAATGACGACCCCGGCCGCCACCGAAATTACCACCACCTCCACAACAATGAGTGTGATAATCAACGCTTGGGAAAGACCGGTATTACCGGAAAGATAGCCTGATACAGTCAAAATGAGCGTCACGCCTTTTGTCATGAGCTCCATACCGATGAGGACCCGTATCAAATTGCGCGTAACAGTAATGCAGTAAAGTCCCATCAAAATCAGCATTGAGGAAAAAATGAAATAAACCCAAAATGAATTCAGGCCTGATGACAAAAGCTCATTCGCCATGTTTCAGCTCCTTGAAGAAAACTATTACCGCGTAAACGCCCACGAACAAAACCGCCAGTTGCGCAAACACGTCTGTTCTGCGCTGTTCCCAAAGCGCATGCCCCATGTCCAGGCGCATAGCCTCCGAAACTACCGCAATAGGGACATCGTCCAAAAAAGACCGCATCGCCCACCACAGCAAAGCTCCCAAAATAAACATGGGAATATATTTTCGATAATGATTCGGCTCTGTATCTAAATAATCTCCCGGCGCGGATGGTTTTGTCATACTGATGACACTCACAAAAATCACAGTGATGAGTCCGGCGCATACAGACAATTCAAATACCGCCGCCATCGGAGACGATAACGTGAACATAATAAGCGTAAGAATAGCGCTGACTGCGGCAAGTCCTATGGCCGCTTTGACTAGGCTACGGGAAAAAATGGAATAAAGGCCAGCCAGCAACAGAAGTATCAGAAGCAATACGGTTAACGTCATAGTATCCTCCCGATGGGAAGAATGATGGTATTAATGGTATTAAACAGAAACGGCAGGGCGAGACCCGTGATAATAATGATCAGGGTAAACGCAAGAGCCGGAGCTGTTAAAAACCAGTTTGCCTCTCTAATGTCCGAAAATTCTGGAGCCAATTCGCCGAAAAACACCTTTCTCTGCAATGTCAGGAAATAGGCCAAAGTCAGCAAGCTGGCAAGAATGGCAATCATCATATATATCGGATGTCCGCTTTTCATGAGAGCAACCACAATGACCAGTTTACTCCAAAAACCGGCAAGCGGAGGAATCCCGGCAGCCGAGAGAAAAGCGACAATCGATGTAACGCCGGTTATGGGCATCTTGGCAGCCAGACCTCCCATGCGTTCCAAGTCTCGGGTTCCGGTTTGAGCTTCAACGGCCGCCGCGTTCACAAAGAGCTGCGCTTTAAAGATGGTGTGGTTGAATAAGTGAAAAATTGCCCCGGCGAAACCGAGCGCCGAACCGGTACCCAAACTTATTATTATGTATCCGATCTGACTGATACTGGAATAAGCAAGCATGCGTTTGAAATCCTTCTGCCCAAGCGCCGCCAAAGCGCCCACAACAATGGAAAGCGCTCCTACGAAAAGCAGAAGGTCATTGATCTTTGGAATCGCGTCAAAGACCTCGGTAACAAGCCGGATCAGCGTATAAACGCCAGAGACCTTTGTAACTATACCCGCAAGAAGGATAGAAACAGGAGCGGCGGCAGATGAGTAAGCATCGGGAAGCCAGCCATGAAACGGAACGATTCCGCCCTTTATGAATAGACCGACGAGGAACAGAATAATCCCAAAAAGCACCATGGTGTTGGACTGATGATTGGCAATGGCAAGCTTCAACGACTCAAATGAGGTATCTCCCGCCGCCAGAAACAAAATAGCAATGGACGCTAGCATCAACATGGTAGCGACAGCGGAAAGAACTACGTATTTGAAGGCGCCTTCAAACATCTCGCGCTCACGCTGCAAGGCAATAAGAATAAAAGAACAAGCGGACACTATCTCCAGGAAAACATACAGAGAAAAAATATCCGTCACCATGACAACGCCGTTCATACCCAGAAGCGCCAGAAGCGACAAGTTCACAAAGTTATGACGCTTCTTTTCATCGCTAATGAGAGCGATACTGACAAACGCCGATACAAATACGGTAAGAGCAATGGCAAGCAGCATAAGCATGCTGGTATCATCAACCCGCAGAAAAGACAAAAACTCTTCGCTATCCGCGCAAGAGGTCCATATCACAGCCTGCGGAAACAACGTAACGCCCGCTTGCAAAGCAGAAATTACGAGAGGACAGGCAATCATTTTTTCTCTCGGAGCCCCGTTCGGCAAGATGTTGACCAGGATAAATCCCAGTAACGGAATTATGAGCAAAAGCGATATCACTGCGCCGCCCTCCTTATCAAAGTCATCACACGTTCATATAAATACATATGAGTACGGCCCCCACAACGGTCCACACGATATAAGTTGAATACTCGCCGCTGTGTGCGCGTCGAGCGGCAAGCGACAGATAATTGGCTATTCCAACGGCCATCGTGTTATACAACCAATCTATTGCCCTGTCCAATTTCCACACAATGCCCGCAAGCAGTCCAACTAAGGCCATCCCCAAGTTATAGGGATCGAACATACGCTTCTCGGCTCTATCATAAATGGGTTTAAACAACGGGGAATAATGAATATGGTCTGAAGCCCCGGCGCCCCTACCCGTTTTAGCCACTCCATACATGTGGTTAATATAAGCCGCGACAAGCACAGTAATTGTCATGATGACAAGAAAAGCATTCTCTGGCATACCGGAGAAATGATGTCCAGAAGCGTGCTGCGCGCCGATTATGGGTACTATCAGATAATTGATGGGCAGCGGATTGGCTATCCCGAACAACACACATCCGCCCGCGATGACAATCATAGGGAAAAGCATGCTGAAAGGAGCTTCTTTTACCGTATTGGGGAAATCTCCTTTTTCTCCCAGAAAGACGGCATGACCAAGCTTCAAAAAAGAAGCCGCCGTAAGAAACGATCCCAGTAAAGCTCCGGCATAGAAAATCCAGTGACACTCCAAGGCCCCGTCGTATATCAACTCTTTTGAGAAAAAGCCGTTGAAAGGCGGAACTCCGGATATGGCCGCGGCGGCAATGATAAAACAAATAAAGGTGACCGGCATAAGCCTGCCGATTCCTCCCAATTTATTGAGATCGGTGGTTCCTGCGCGGTATTCCACAGCGCCACTGGTGAGGAAGAGGCAGCTCTTGTACATGGCGTGGTTAATCATATGGAAGAGCCCGCCCACGATCCCCACGGGCACGGCGGTTCCAATCCCCAAAATCATATAGCCGACCTGGCTTATGGCGTGATAGGATAGGAGTCGCTTGTAGTCCTTCTGAATCAGAGCCATCATGACCGCAATCAAGATGGTTATCACTCCCAAAGTCATGAGCGAAATACTCAGAGCTGAACCTCGCTGCAAATCAAAAAGATCAAGAGTTATTCTGGCCAGAAAATATATACCCAGAAGTTTTTCCAGAGCCGCAGGCATCAAAGCCATGAACGGCAACGGAGCGTCCGTAGCGGCATCCGGAATCCAGCTGTGAAATGGTAGACACCCGGCTTTTGACGCAGCTCCGATAACCAAAAGAACGAACGCAATGCCGGAGAACACGGAATTTATGGGGAGGCTGATTTGGGAAGTAGTTAACGTGCCAGCGAGATAACCAGTCATCATAATGCCAACCATCATCAAAACGTCGGATACCCCGATAAGCACGAACGCTTTGACGGCGGATTTGAACGCATCCCGGTTACCAATCGCGATCAGTCCAAAAATTGTCCCCAGCAAACCTTCCCAGAAAAAAAGCATCAAAACCAGATTGTCAGCCAGCACCGCGCCATTAACCATCCCTAGCGATAGAAGCACATAGGCATAATACTGTCCGGTTTGCTCGCGGTTTTTCATGAAACGCAGGGAATAAAGGGAAATTAGAAAACCGAATCCGGCTGCGGCGGCTAGAATAAACGAGCTGAAATGGTAGAGCCTCAGCTCGAACAACATGCCGAAGCCGCCCCAAGGAAGCGACAGAGCCGATTCTCGCCCCAACATGATCATACAGACTAACAGGTTGGCTGTTACGGCTGAGATCACCGCTATTTGGCGCTTCAATCCGGATAAAAACAACGTCGCAAGTCCAGTGATAACCGGAATTACTATGGCCAGAAGCATCATTTTTTCCATCATGGCGCCATCCTCATTATCTGATGTACGGTAGACTGGACATACTCAGAGGGATAGTAGATCAGAATGCCGCCCGCGACGGATAGAAGTGCCAGAAGCGCAACGCTCCCGACCATCACCGGAGCTCCTTCCGCAACCGGCTCTGTTTTCGCTTCACCCATGAAAATCATGGCGAACAGCCTGAAAAGATAAATCATCGTAAGAAAAGCGCCAAAAACAAAAATTATGGAAATTATCTGATGACCGCTTTTGATCGCCCCGGAAATAACCATGTATTTGCTGAAAAAACCGCCAAAAGGAGGAATACCCATAACCGAAAAAGCGCACAAAAGAAAAGAAACCGCTGTTATCGGCATGGTCTTAATCAATCCACCCAGACGAGTTATGTCTTTTACATGGAGTTTTTGTTCCACCACGCCAGCGCAGAGAAACAAGCCGCCTTTCGCTATACTGTGCATGAGGATATATAGCAGACCGCCAGCCAGTCCTACGTCGTTTCCAATTGAAAGCCCCAACAGAATGAATCCCAACTGGCTTACGGTGGAATAGGCGATGATCCTTTTCATATCATTTTCAACTAACGCGGCTCCGCCAGCCACAAGAGAGCTTATCCCGGCAATTACCGGGACCACGGTTTCCCACATCGGATCAACGGTAAATGTGGTGACAAAAAGACGCGCATAAACGTAAACCCCGATTTTAACGAGAACTGCGGCGTGGAGCAGCGCGGTAACCGGAGTCGGAGCGACACCTGCGTCAGGAAGCCAAGTGTGCAGCGGAAGCGTCGCGGATTTTGATAGTATTCCAAACAAAATAAGGAAAACTGCCAAATTGGCCACTGGATACGCTGCGGAAGCGCTTCTGATAACCTGAAGATCAAAGGACCCATATTGGGAGTAAATCATTATGAAACCAATGAGCATAACGAACGCGCCAAAGCCTGTAACCAAAAAAGCTTTGTCCGCGCGAACAATGCAAGTTTTTTCTCGGAAAAAACCGATCAGACGCCAGCACGCTATGGCTGTGATTTCCCAGAAAAGATAGATAAGAATAAGATTTGACGAATAAACAAGCCCCATCATGGATCCCAGAAACAACACCACTATGAAGTAATATTCGTCCTGGTTTTTGTAGTGGCTGATATAGCCCATGGAGTACAGAACAATGATAGCTCCGACAAGAGACGAAATAAGCGCCATAAAAACTGCGAGACGATCCGCAAGAAAAATTTCGCCGCCCGCCAAAAATGGAATTGAAACCGTGATAAGCTCGCCGTTTAAAACGGGAAGCAACAGTTCAAAAGAACAACCAAACGAAACGCAAACCATGAGTAAAGCGCAGAGATTTCTGAACCCTTTTGAAACGCTTCCGATGAGCGGAAGCAGAAACGCCCCTATCACCGGGATAAATACAGCCAACAAAACCAGCTCATTACTTTTCATGGCAGTTCTGGCTCCCTCTAAAAAACAACGTTCTCACACGACAACATCGGACTTTTCCGTATAATTCGGCGCAATCTACAGCTCCTTCGCCTGCGCATAATCATTGGTCAACCAAACTCCATTTGGCCATATAACAGTGTTTGTATGTTTTTCCATGTCGCTAAACGCCAAACGGCGAAGCTGTTACCAGCGGCGCCGTTTGACACTCTCATCAACGGTTTATCTTTAAGTCAACCAAGTTAACTTTTTTATACATAAAATGAAAATACGGCATGTAGCGCATTATATAAAATGCAATATCACGACAAGTCAAGCACTATTCATTTTATGCATAAAAAAGCCTTGTCTAACTCACCATAGCCCGTTTAGCCACCCCCTAGGAGTAGTTTTTTCTTGGTTTTTGCCAACAAATACATTCGTAACCCCTATTCCATACCAACACAACAAACCGAGTAACTCGCTGTTTTTTTAAGCAGATATTGCTGTCACACCTTTGATAAGCTATATCCGCGGATGCATAATTAAAAAACATCCCAGCAAATACTCAATCGCAAACACTCTATGCGTAAAAAAAGAACTCTTTGTCTTTGCTTAATATATTTATATTTACCCATTTTTTGACACAAGGCCTCGCTGATGCTATGTTTTTACGTTTATAAATGGAGAAGGCTCCGAAATGATTGTACGCTTGCGCGGAAATTATTCTAAAGATCAACCCGTTTGTCACCATGCGGCGCTTATATGAATCCTCTCGCAAAACTCGCCCAAGAAACCGCCGTATACGGCTTGAGCAGTATCATTGGAAGGCTGCTCAACTATTTTTTGGTTCCGCTTTATACCCGGATATTCTTGCCGAACGAATACGGTATCGTTACCGAGCTGTACGCTTACGCCAGTTTCCTTATGATATTGCTCACCTTCGGAATGGAAACCACGTTTTTCCGTTTTTCAGAAAGCGGCGATGAAAAAGATCGTGTCTACGCCACCTCCATCATACCAATAATCGCGGTTAATCTGTTTTTTATCATCCTCGGCATTATCTGTTCGCCATGGCTTGCGGAGCGACTGCATTACGGGCAGCATGCGGAATATCTTATATATTTTGTTGTCATTGTCGGGCTGGACGCCATTACGGCTATACCGTTCGCCAGACTCAGACAGCAACACAAGGCGTTTAGGTTCGCCGCATTCAAACTGATTATCATCAGCATTAATATTGCCCTTAACCTGTTTTTCCTTTTGCTTTGTCCTTATCTTGTTAATTCAGGGTTCAACTGGATTCTGATGATTTATGATCCCGTCTTTGGCGTTGGCTATGTTTTTCTCTCGAACATGATTGCCAGCGCCGCGGGGGTTGCGCTTTTATTCGGGGATATTTTCCGGTTAAAGGCGGCTTTTGATAAAGAATTATTCCGGAAAATGTTCTTCTATACCATGCCGCTTTTACTGGCTGGTTTAGCTGGCATGATAAACGAAACCCTTGACAGGATACTGCTGCGATATCTGCTTGTGGTTCCGAAAGGGACATCTGATCCGCACGGGTTTGTAATGTCTCAAATCGGCGTTTACGGCGCCAATTATAAGCTTTCAATCTTGATGACGCTATTTATTCAGACATTCAGGTACGCAGCAGAACCGTTTTTCTTCTCCCATTCAAAGGAGACCGACTCCAGACAGTTGTATTCAAAAGTAATGACTTGGTTCGTTCTATTTGGGTTAACCATTTTTTTGGGAATCGTACTGTATATTGATCTGATTAAATATTTCATTGGATCCGAGTTTCATTCTGGCATAGGCATTGTGCCCATATTGCTGTTTGCCAACCTCTGCCTGGGCGTCATTTTCAATCTTTCCATATGGTACAAGCTGAACAACATGACCAGATTCGGAGCCTATATCGCTATTTTCGGAGCGCTTGTCACCATCGCCGCAAACTATGCGCTTATACCTTTTATGGGATATTACGGCGCCGCATGGGCCACGCTTATCTGTTATTTTCTAATGATGCTTCTTTCATATTTCTGGGGACAGAAGTATTTTCACATCAATTACGACCTTGGAAAAATTACCGGATATACAGCGCTAGCGCTTAGTCTGTACGTCTTGGCCAGGCTTTGGAATTTACCTTCCCTTGGTTTGAGGCTGACAATGAACAGCCTGCTTCTCGCAAGTTTCATAGCGTTTGCTCTTTACAAGGAAAAATTAATCCACTCATTGATTAAAAAAAGATTTGAATGTTCATAATATCCGCGGACTTCAATTGAGCCAATCATGCCATTTATTCCCACGACCAAAGAAGAAGTAAGCCAAAGAGGCTGGAGCGAATTGGACGTCATCTTTGTCAACGGCGACGCCTATATCGACCACCCAGCTTTTGGGGTTCCGCTTCTTGCGCGTTGGCTTGAAAAGCATGGTTTCAGGGTGGGAATCATCGCCCAGCCCGATTGGCGTTCTACGGAAGATTTCAAAAAACTTGGCCGCCCCAGGCTTTTCTTCGCCGCAGCGGCTGGGGCTATGGATTCAATGGTCGCTCATTATACTCCCGCCCGCAAATTACGCCGCGACGACGCGTACACTCCCGGTAATCGTCACGGCGCTCGTCCCAATCGCGCTACTCTGGTCTATGCTTCCCGCCTAAAAGAAGCTTACCGCGATGTCCCCGTAGTCGTCGGGGGAATAGAGGCCTCTCTGCGTCGCTTTGCCCATTATGATTTTTGGGAAGATAAAGTTCGGCGTTCACTTCTTTTTGACGCCAAGTCAGATTTGCTTATATACGGAATGGCAGAACGCCCCCTTCTGGAAATAGCACTGCGGGCAAAGCGCGGCGAACATGCGCCGGATATACGAGATGTGCGCGGCGTATGCCGAATCGAGAAAAATATTGACGGGCTGGACGCGGCTCTTGAAATACCTTCGTTTGAGGAAGTCTCTTCTGATAAAATGAAGTTCGCCGAGGCATTCCGGATGGCCGAATTGGAACAAAATCCCTTTTGCGGACGAACCATCGCCCAACGCCATGGAGACCGTTTTTTGGTTTGCGCTCCGCCATCCCCGCCCCTAAGCGAAGCCGAAATGGACGACATTTATGCCCTACCCTTTAAAAAAAGCCCTCATTTTTCTTACAAAGAACCGATTCCCGCCTGGGAACAAATCAAAAACTCCATTACAACCCACCGCGGCTGTTTCGGGGGATGTTCCTTCTGCGCCATAAACATGCATCAGGGCAAAATTATCCAGTCCCGCAGCGAACAATCTATTCTAGATGAAATTACCGCCCTTACTTGTAATTCTTGGTTCAGAGGTTCCGTAAGCGATGTGGGCGGACCCACCGCCAACATGTATGGTTTGAGTTGCGGCAGCGCAAGCGCCATGGAATCATGCCGCAGGGAAAGTTGTCTTTATCCGCAAATCTGCAAAAATCTCCTCGTTGATGAAAAGCGCATGGTGGGTTTACTTCGTAAAACCCGCAAGATAAGCGGCGTGAAACATGTGGCGGTGGCGTCCGGAGTGCGTCACGATCTAATGGAGCACCAACCGGTTTATTTCTCCGAACTGCTTGCTCATCACGTAGGAGGGCTGCTCAAAGTGGCGCCAGAGCATCTTACGGACAAAGTCACAAAAATCATGCGCAAACCATCCGGCAAACTGTTCGAACGCTTCTTACAGCGTTTTTTTAACGAAAGCGCGCGCCTGGGAAAACGACAGCGGATTGTTCCGTATCTTATATCCGGACATCCCGGCTGTTCATTATCCGATATGCTCGACTTGGCCGCAAAATTAAAAAAAATGGGGTTGAAAGTTGAACAGGTACAGGATTTCACCCCAACGCCAGGCACGCTTTCCACGTGCATGTTTTACACCGGGATTAACCCATATGACAAAACGCCGGTTTATATTCCAAGAACCGACAAAGAAAAGGGACTTCAGAAAACCTTGCTGCTGTGGCATATACCGAATGAGCATGAAAAAGCGATGCGGGCTATGAAGGAATTGGAACGCAAAAAAGCTATCAGCCTGTCGCAACCAGCCTTAAAAAGAGACGAAACGAAAAAGAAGAAAAAACAGCGGGGATATATTGAATCCGACGAGGGATCAAACGACAGTAGACAAAAATAAACGAGCTGATCTCGTTAAAAAACGCGCCATTATTCGCACAAAAAAAACCCGCTGGGATAAATCAGCGGATTTTTTTTGAATTGTTGTTAGCGACTACGATCAGCGAACTTTCTGAACGTTGGCCGACTGAAGGCCTTTCGGACCCTGAGTGATATCAAAGGTTACTTCATCGCCTTCCGCAAGGGTTTTAAAACCTTCGCCCTGGATTGCGGAAAAATGCACGAAAACATCTTCGCCGCCTTCTTGCTCGATAAATCCGAAACCCTTAGTATCATTGAACCATTTAACCTTACCCTTTGCCATTTCCTACCCCCTCTTCTCTCCTCCGGCACCCCGACCGGAATGTTGTTTTGATGCTGCCAAAGTTTCCGGAGTCTGATGCAGGAAAACCGCAAAGTCTTGAATAAAACACTGGTTCTTCAACGTTCTGCAGGACCTTCCGAAACTTACTACCAACGCCGTTTATCACAGGGCGAAACCGTGTGTCAAGAAATTTAATACTATTTCTTTATTGGACGTTCGGTTTATCTTATTTCTCCTGCAATTTTTTTACTAATTCGTTGTAACCGCCAGAGCTCATGATTTTAGCAAACTGACCGCGATAATTGGCCACAAGACTTACGCCTTCAATAACAACGTCATAAACCACCCACTTGCCGCCCTTGTTGATCAAACGGTAATCAAGCGAGTATTCTTCTTGTTTGATAGTAACTTTTGATTTGATCTCGGCGTATTGCCCCTCGACTCTTTCCCTAATGTAAGCAATTTTTTCATTGTTGTATGATTCAATTTTGTTGACGTATGTTTTTTCAAGCAGATTTGCGAATAAATCGGCGAATTGCTTTTTCTCTTCGGCGGTACGTGCGCTCCAATGTTTACCCAAAGAGCGTTTGGACATCTCCTCGTAATCAAAGATCGAGCCAATGGATTTCCTCAGGGCAATACGCCGCTTTTGCGGATTACTCTTCATATCCTTATCAGAAACAATTTGGACGACTTCATCAACGACCTTTTTGAGATCATCCGTAGGGGTTGCGAAAGCGTTTGCCGCTATAAAAAGAGCAATTAATATCAGTGGTAACACGCGTTTTAACATGATTTTATTCTCCTGGTGGTTGTTGCCAACAGCGGCATCTTACAAATATTAAATATATAAAAAGGTAAAAGAGCTGGGGCTTCACTGACTTAAAATAAGCTTTTAATCCACTTTTCCGTGGATGAATTTACTGACAAGCTCCTCGACATTGATAGCTGATTCCGTGTCTTGAAGCACATCATTGTTTTTGAGGTACTG
>JGI994J12354_10000997_pt1 | contig 28721 bp, 28 predicted proteins | sample IntmicLarv3ML3BL_FD_12354 | JGI IMG/M metagenome (IMG submission 12354) | reverse complement strand
GTTTCTTTTGCAAAGCAAAAAACCTTGAGAGGTATCACCCGACAGAGGTTTCTTTTGCAAAGCAAAAAAACCTTGAGAGGGGATAAAAATATTTTAGATTTCTAAACTCGGTAAAATCAAGCATTATGACTTTTCGTGGAAACTATATAAAAAAACGGAGGTATAGAATGGACCAAAGAAATGTTACACTCGCGAATAATTTAGTAAATTATTCTACAGAGTTAAAAAAAGGTGAAAAAGTTTTAATAGAAGTTAAAGGAACAGACGCATTACCTTTGGCGAAAGAAATAGTAAAAGAAGCTTATAAAGTTTCGGCGATTCCGTTTGTTTTAATGAACGACCAAACGATTCAAAGAGAATTATTATTGAACGCAAGCGAAGAGCAACTCAGTTTGCAAGCAAAAGTTGACGGTGCATTAATGGCGGAAATGGATTCTTACATAGGAATTACATCGCCGAGTAATTTGAGCGAATTATCAGATGTTCCCGCTGAAAAAATGACCGACTTCGCGAAATTTTATTCCAAGCCCGTTCATTCCGATTTGAGATTGAACGAAACAAAATGGGTTGTTTTAAGATATCCGAACAACAGCATGGCGCAATCGGCAAATACAAGTTTGGAAAATTTTCAAGAGTTCTATTACAATGTTTGTAATTTAGATTACAGCAAAATGTCCAAGGCTATGGATAATCTGGTTGACTTGATGGATAAAACGGACAAAGTGCGAATCACGGGAAAAGGAACGGATTTGACTTTTTCGATAAAAGATATAAAAGCTATAAAATGCGATGGTAAACTTAATATTCCTGACGGAGAAGTTTATACCGCGCCCGTCAGAGATTCCGTAAACGGAAAATTGACTTATAACACAACTTCTTTATATCAAGGTTTTATTTATAAAGATATTTGTTTTGAATTTAAAGACGGAAAAATTATAAATGCGGGGGGCCGCAAATGATACCGAAAGAATTAATAAAGTTCTTGATATGGACGAGGGCGCGAGATATATCGGCGAATTTGCAATCGGCGTAAATCCGTATATTTTAAATCCTATGAACGATACTTTATTCGATGAAAAAATTATGGGCTCTATTCATTTTACGCCGGGAAGAGCATACGAAAATGCGTTTAACGGAAACGAAAGCGCGATTCATTGGGATATCGTGTATATCCAAACACCGGAATACGGCGGCGGCGAAATTTATTTTGATGATGTGCTAATCAGAAAAGACGGCATGTTTGTGATAGATGAATTAAAACCTTTAAATCCGGAAAATTTAAAATAATAATTAAAATATTAAAAGTGATTGGAGTAATAAAAAAATCACATTTCCTTTATAATTATTTTTGGAAATGTGATTTTTATTTTAATTTTCAGCTAAAATCATTTCAACGCTGTTTACTTAATAAACATATCAATTACAAACGCCATGACCGGTAAATATAAAAGTTTAAAACCATTTTCAATATTTTCTCTTTTTTCATCAAGCGCGATTAACATAAAAAATAAAAATGACAAACTTTAAAAAAAAGCTTTATTTAATGTGATAAATGTGGTTAAATAGTAACCGATATGTTATTATATAAAGAAGTTATATAGTTGACTTTAACGATTTCATAATATAAACGGCTTGGTTTACTTAAATTTAGTAGAGATTAAGACGAAAAAATAAAAAAATTTGCTAAAACGAAAGAGCCCCGAATTTTTGACGGGGAAAGTTTCGGGAAGGGGAGAAGTTAGATTGGAAAATAGAATTACGCTATCTGTCGGTAATGAACAAAAAGATATATTGGAAAATAATTTCAGTTTTATAGAATGTCTCGGTGTGCCTGCCGGAGTCATTGATATTTCTGAAAATACATTAATTTCTTTTAATGAAAATTTAAAAGACGCGTTGGCTTTGGAAAAAGGATTCGGATATAAGTTGGAAAGTATTTTTGTTTTCGGTGACGATATTACAGAGAGTATTTCCGCGTGTGAAAAATCTTTAAACCACGTTGTATTGGGAAAAACGATTGACGGTAATTTATTACCTTTACTTGCAAACTCACAAATTAAAGAATGTAACGGCAAAAAATTTATTTTGGTGAGTTTCTTTAATAATTTCGATAAAATTATTGTGGATAGAAGTTTATTGCTTGAAGAAAACATCGGAAACTATTTGCAAAAATTTTATAAATTTTCATCGGCACTGCCTTGGAGCAAAGATAAAAATATACATTTAAATTTGACGACAAAAGCTTTTGAAAGTCCAGAACTTGAAACTTCAATTGTCATAGACACTTTGGCTAATGAGGAAAGAGTTGTTTATTCACTTGAAAACGGCGTGGATTTAATAAATAATTTGCTTTCAAATAAGAGAACTTTTTCTGTTGCATATGTGCATGTTGAAGATTCTGAAATGATAAAAGATAAATTCGGTGAGGACGAGCAAAAAAAATATTTGGCGGAAATGGCGCAAATCGTTTCAAACGCGATTAGACACACAGATGTTTTCGTTAGATTGCAAGACCACGAGTTTATTGTGATTTTCCCTAACTGCACGAAAGACGTTGTTTCAAATATTTTAACGACTTTGGTTAATAAATTGAACGCTTTAAATGTGAGCGATATTATGTCTTATAAATATTCTTTGCAAGCGGGAATGACGGAAGTTTCAGCCGAAACTCATTTTGATGTTAATGATATTGTAAATAACGTTACTTCTAATTTGACTTTTAAAACATCTAAGTAATTAAGATAAATTTTTGGCGGGCGAACACAGTTTAATTTTTTCGCGTAAAATTAAAAAATTGGCGTTCCGATAGTCGCATCAATTGTAAAATGAAAATCTTTAAATTTAGTTTTAATAATTTAAAATTAAGTTTGCAAAGCGGAATATTTACCGAAAAGCAACGATTTTCGGACAAAAGTTTCGATTTAACTTTTTCAAAAGTTCACAGGCTTGAACGGAGTACAAGGTTTTAGCCAATAAAAACATTGATATATTTAACATTCTGTGTTAAAATTCTAAAAGATAAATTACAAAACCAAGAGCAGGTTACATTGGTACTCCGCAATGCAACTTACTCTTAGGGGATAATTCAAAAAAATTGGAGGATTTTATTTAATGAGAAGTAAGAAAGAAATTATTGAACAATTCGGAAGAGGCGCAAACGACACAGGTTCGCCGGAAGTACAAGTTGCATTGTTAACGGAAAGAATTAACCACTTAACAGAGCATCTTAAAATTCATAAAAAAGATTTTCACTCAAAACGTGGTCTTTTAATGATGGTCGGACAAAGAAGAGGTTTGCTGAATTATCTTAAAAATAAAGATATTGATAGATATCGTAATCTTATATCTGAATTAGGATTAAGAAAATAATTTTAACTCAAGGCGGAAATGCCTGTCTTGACAGGGCGAGCAGATTTGTTCGCCCTGTTGTTTTTTGTTTATATGAAATGAAAATCACTGACATGGGCAAAAAATTTTTTTCACGTTATGTTTACTTTGCTAAATTATTGACGGTCTGATAAAATCTAAAAAAAATAAGAACAACATAAGAAAGGAGTTTTGTATGTACAAAACATTTACCACAAAATTGGCTGACAGAGAATTATCCATACAAATCGGGCGTGTAGCGGAGCTTGCTAACGGCGCTTGTCTTGTAACATATGGCGATACGGCTGTTTTATGTACGGCAACGGCATCAGAAAAACCAAGACAAGGGATTGATTTCTTTCCTTTAAGCATCGATTATGAAGAAAGATTATACGCTGTAGGAAAAATCCCCGGCGGATTCATAAGAAGAGAAGGACGCCCGACAGAGCGCGCGGTTTTGACATCACGTTTGATTGACAGACCCATACGACCGCTTTTCCCCGGCGATTACAGAAATGATGTTTCCGTAGTTCTTTCCGTAATGTCGGTTGACCAAGACGCAAGCCCTGAAATCGCGGCTATGATTGGCGCATCAATCGCATTATCTATTTCCGACATTCCTTTTTTACAAACGATTGCGGGCGTCAGCATCGGATTAGTTGACGGAGAATTAATTGTAAATCCGGATTCGGTTCAAAGAGAAGAATCAGATTTAGCTTTGACGGTTGCATCAACAAAAGATAAAGTTATGATGATTGAAGCGGGAGCGAATGAAATTTCCGAAGAAGTAATGATGGAAGCGATTACTCTTGCGCATAACGAAAACTTGAAAATCGTTGAGTTTATCGAAAGCATCGTTAAAGAAGTCGGAAGAGAAAAACATTCTTATGAAGAAAATTCTATTCCGAAAGAATTTTATAACAGCATAAAAGAATATGTCACAGACGCAAGAATGGAAGTCGCTGTTTTTTCTGATTTAAAACAAGAAAGAGATGAAAAAATTTCTGCGCTGACGGACGAAACGGTTGAGCATTTCACAAACGGTTTGGCTGATGAGGAAGTTGCTCAAACAATAAAATTAATTAAAGATTCTATTTATAAATTCCAAAAAGAAACCGTAAGAAGAATGATTTTGCGTGACCATAAACGTCCGGACAACAGAAGATTAGATGAAATAAGACCGCTGAGTTCGGAAGTTGATATTTTACCGAGAACCCACGGTTCTGCGCTTTTCAGCAGAGGACAAACTCAAGTTTTGACGGTAACTACTTTAGGCTCAATCGCGGAAGCGCAAAGAATCGACGGGCTTGACGAAAACGAAGATACAAAAAGATATATGCATCACTACAATTTCCCAAGCTATTCTGTCGGTGAAACAAGACCGTCAAGAGGTCCGGGCAGACGCGAAATCGGTCACGGCGCATTGGCGGAGCGTGCTTTGTTGCCCGTTATTCCGTCGGAAGCGGAATTTCCTTATGCGATAAGATTAGTTTCCGAGGTTGTAAGTTCAAACGGTTCAACATCTCAAGCGAGTGTTTGCGCGAGTACGCTTTCATTGATGGCGGCGGGCGTTCCGATTAAAACTCCTGTTGCGGGTATTTCTGTCGGACTTGTTACGGGCGAAACGGATGACGATTATGTTTTACTTACGGATATTCAAGGATTGGAAGATTTCTTCGGCGATATGGACTTTAAAGTTGCGGGAACGAAAGACGGAATCACAGCAATCCAAATGGATATGAAAATTAAAGGTTTGACTTTTGAAATAATAAAAGGCGCGTTGGAAGATACAAAAAGAACGCGTGGCATAATTTTGAATGAATCCATGTTGGGTGCAATCACAGAGCCGAGAGAAAGAATTTCCGAGTATGCTCCTAAAATTGCACTTGTTGAAATCGACCCTGATAAAATGGCGGAAGTTATCGGCGCACGCGGAAAAGTTATCAAACGTATCATGGAAGAAGCGCAAGTTTCTAAAATCGATACGGGCGACGACGGAAGAATTTTTGTCGCGGACGATAATTATGACAACGTTATGCGTGCGGTAGAAATTATTAAAGCTATCGTTGAGCCTATCGAAGTCGGACGAGTTTATAAAGGCAAAGTCGCAAGAATTATGAACTTTGGCGCATTCGTGGAAATCGCTCCGGAAAAAGAAGGCTTGGTTCATATCAGCCAGTTGGATAAAAAACGCGTTGAGAAAGTTGAGGACGTTGTGAATATCGGAGATGTTATCGATGTTAAAGTTACTGAAATCGATAGCATGGGAAGAATTAATTTATCCAGAAAAGCGATTTTGTAATTTGATTTTTTGATATAGCAAAAAAATAGCGTGACTTATTGTTGCGCTATTTTTACTTGGGATAAATTTGAAATTAGTTTGAAGAAATTTTATTTTCGCGATGACAATGAGCGAGAGAGTTGCATTCGATTTTGCTAAAATACTTTTCAATGTCAAGAGTTACATCTTTTTAATTTCCGCTTTTTGAAAAATTCCGCAATCGGAGTAAGTTTCAAATTTTCAGCTTCGCAAATATCAAACCAACGAAATTCTGAAACATCTTCCGTTGTTATAAATTCTTTTGTTTCGTCATTTTCGATATCAACTAAATAAACTATAGAAATCAACGTAACTTCTTCTAATTGATTATTATCGTTTACATATTCGATTCTATTATTTAAAACGTCTGCCAATTCTGATTTTAAAACTTTATAACCTGTTTCCTCGGAAAATTCTCTTATTAACGCTTCAATTGAATTTTCGCCCTCTTCTATGCCGCCGCCCGGCAAATCCCATTTTTTTGTGTAAGGTCCGCGTTGCTTTTTGACCAAAAGAATCTGTTCATTTTTTAAAGCAATTCCATATGCGCCTATATGCGTATGTTTTAACATTTTTACTCCTTTAGAAAAAAATTATTCTACAATTTTAAAAAAGGGTGACATAACTTTTACGAGTTACGTAACCCTTTGAGTGTTAAAAATAAGAATTAACTTTCTGTTCTTTATCAATCCCGCAAATTTTCCAATAACTATTCGCATCAGGTTCCATAACCAGATACAAACTGATAACGCTGCTATCTTTTAAATTATCGCTTTTAAAAAGCAAACTATTTATTTTAATATTTTTCTTTGCGCCTTTAAAAGGAACGTAATCTACAATCTTATAAGCTTTATTTTGCACAAAGAAATCTTTAATCTCTTCCAAGTCTATCATATCAATAAAATCTTTACTTACATATTTTTTTGCGTCTTCCAAAGATGATTTTGTGATTGCCTTAAAAAACAGTGAGCCGACGTTTTCATCTTTGGCATTCCCGATGAACGGATAAGCGTAATTTCTTTCGGTTTGTGAAAGTTTTATCCGCACTCTCGGGATTTTATTAAAACTGAATTTAATCAAAATACTTCCCCCTAAAAAAAGATTTTTGTCTTTTGTAATTTCTATTAATAACTTATAAATATACGAGCTGTTTTGATTCAAGTATTAATTTCTTATTCTTTATATATTTTTTTGTAGTCATTAAAATTATATTCAATTTTCCGAATCATTTTTTTTATTTTTTCGCTTCAGCGTTTCAAGATAGATTAACAACACAGAAATATCGCTCGGGCTTACGCCCGTAATGCGTGATGCATGTCCGATACTTTCGGGGTCAATCTTGGTTAATTTTTGTCGCGCCTCAATCCTCAAACCCTCGATATTCATATAATCGATTCCGCGCGGAATTAATTTTTTTTCTAATTTTTTAAACTGCACAACTTGGTCTTGTTGTTTTTGTATATATCCCTCATATTTAATTTGTATATCAATTTCCTCTCGAACTTGCTTATTTAATTCCGGTCGCGTTTCATCATACGGTTTTAAATCATCATAATGAATTTCCGGACGTTTCATTAAATCTACCATTTTTATTCCGTCTTTGACAAGCGTCGAATTTACTTTTTCTAAGAGTTCATTGATGCCGCTTTTCGGTGAAATATTAATTTTTTTGATTCTCGCAAGTTCTTTTTCGATTTCAGCCTTTTTCTCTAAAAAGTTTTGATATCTGGATTCGGGAATCAAACCGACGTCGTAGCCTTTTTCGGTCAAACGCAAATCGGCGTTGTCTTGTCTTAATAACAATCGGTATTCTGCGCGTGACGTCATCATTCTGTAAGGCTCGTCAGTTCCTTTTGTAACCAAATCATCGATTAAAACGCCGATGTACGCATCTGAGCGAGTTAAAATAAGCGGCTCTTTATTTTTTACGAAAAGTCCTGCATTTATTCCTGCGATGATTCCCTGCGCGGCGGCTTCTTCATATCCCGAACTTCCGTTGATTTGTCCGGCAAAAAATAATCCGCTGTGATTTTTGGATTCCAAAGACAATTTTAGTTGTGTCGCATCGATGCAATCGTATTCGATTGCGTAAGCTGTTCGCATAAACACACAATTTTCCAAACCTTTTATCGTGCGATACATTTTTAGCTGAACATCTTCCGGCAATGACGTGCTCATTCCTTGAATGTACATTTCGTTTGTGTCCTCGCCCTCAGGCTCGATAAAAATTTGGTGCTTATCTTTATCTTTAAATCTCACAATTTTATCTTCGATTGACGGACAATATCTCGCGCCCGTCCCCTCGATAACGCCGGAATACATCGGCGAGCGATGCAAATTTTCTTCGATTACTTTGTGTGTTTGTGTATTCGTATATGTTAAGTAACACGGAATTTGTTCTCTTTTTATATCGTCCTCGTCGTTTGTAAACGAAAACGGCGTAATTTCCGCGTCGCCTTCTTGAATAATCAATCCCTCAAAATTAATCGAGCGTCTGTCAACTCTCGCAGGCGTTCCTGTTTTGAATCTATATAAATTAATTCCCATCTCTTTTATATTATCGCTCAAATATGTTGAATTTCTTAATCCGTCCGGACCGGAATTAACAATACTCTCGCCTTGCAGACATCTCGAATTGAGATATGTACCCGTGCATATAATAACCGCTTTTGCATAATAAACCGCGCCCGATTCCGTTTCGACGCCGCAAACTTTATTATCGTCAACCAAAATTTTTGTAATCTCAGTTTGTTTTATAAATAAATTTTCTGTGTTTTCCAAAACGGTTTTCATTTCGTGAGCGTATTTTTCTTTATCCGCCTGTGCGCGCAATGAATGAACCGCCGGACCTTTTGTAAGATTCAACATGCGGTTTTGAATATAAGTTTTATCAATATTTTTTCCCATTTCGCCGCCAAGCGCGTCAATTTCGCGCACCAAATGCCCTTTTGATGTACCGCCGATATTCGGATTACACGGCATCATCGCGATGCTGTTTAAATTTATGGCAAATAAAATTGTTTTATTGCCCATGCGCGCAGATGCCAAAGCCGCTTCACAGCCTGCGTGTCCGCCGCCGACAACTATAATATCAACCGTTTCCATTTCGTATCTCAAATTAAAAACCTCTTTCTGATACCTAAAAAATTTTTCTTTCTGAAGTTTAGGCGCAAGCCTTAAAAATTTATATATAATTTGCTTTGTTTTCACCGTGTTTTCGCTTTGTGAAAAATTGTCTATTTTTTTTCTTTTAAATTTTTATAAGACTCTATACTATAATATTTTTCTAATTTTCTGAGCGTCAGGAAAACTAAAATAAAACTAAAAATAATGCAGGAGATTCCCAAAATCAACGATAAAGATTCTAAACTTGGGTCTGCGAGGATATCCGCGAGTTGCGGTAAAAATTCTAAAAAGTAGGGAGTTGTAACCGGCAACATGGAAAGAGACACCCCGAGAGTCATAAAAAAAATACTGAAGATACCCGTTTGGAGCAGTAAGATTATTCTTTTGCGAAGAACTTTTCGATGCGTTTCTTTCTGTTGTTTTGAATATAATATACTATCATTGTATTCGTCCAATCTTTTTTTTTCGGAAACCCAAACTTCCGCTTCGTCCTCATCAATGTCATAGATAAGATATTCGGCTAAAACACCCTCGTCTTTCATTTTTTCTTTATCCCCGTTAAAGCGGAGAATAAGTCCTTTTGCTCGTTCTTTCCTCGTAGGGAAATATCTAAAAACGAGAGTCGGCTCTTTGATATCTTTAATCCAGAAACTGGCGGGCATATCTTTATCTACAACTGAAATTGTTCTCCCGTCTTTATAAATAATCAATAATTCTCTGTGGTCTTGCTCCTCTAAAACCCACAGCCAATCATCTTTATCAATCACAGGAAAATACTCTGCGTGCCAAGGGAAAAATTTTTGGACGCCCATTTCGGTAATAACATCTATAATTTCTTCTACTTTTGGGTCATCCATAAAATTTACTTTTCTTTTAACTATAAAATCTCGGTGAGTCCCTGAAGCATTGTAAAAATTAAATGTTACTTGCAAAATATTTCCCCCTTTCCAATCGTATTTTAAGCCGTAACTCTGATATATTATAGCATAGCTTTAAAGAAAAATATTTATTAATATTGTGAACAAAATTTAAACAAACAAAAAAATATGATTGCCTATTTTACTAAGTATGCAGATGTTTGGTATACTGATTTAAAAGCTCAGAATTTTTTTAAAAATTGTTTTCGGCTATAAAAATAATCGACTATGATTACACAAGAACTAAAAATTTTTTTCCTCATGGGAGGTCTGTCATGAAATATTGCATTCATTCAGAAAATATTTTTCTGGAAGATAAAATTTTTAACGGCTACATCTTAATTAATAACGGAAAAATCGAGAGTATTCAAAAGGAAAAAGATGATTCTCTATATTTTATCGACTTAAAAGCGTTTAAAGTTTTTCCCGGATTTATTGACATACATGTTCACGGCGGAAACGGCTTTGATACAATGGATTCAACGGTTGAAGCGATTAACGAAATTTCAAAATTTAAAATTCTTGAGGGCGTTACATCTTTTTGCCCCGCAACCGTTACATCGAGCATAGAAAAAACAAAATCGGCAATCGTTAATATAAAAAATATCGTTCAAACAAACGAAACAATCAAAGTAGGCGGAGCAAAAGTTATCGGGAGTTTTTTGGAAGGACCGTTTATCTCAAAAGAATATAAAGGTGCTCACGAAGAAAAATTTATTTCGGAAATCGACATGAATTTGATTGGCAATCTCATAGAGTTAGGCGAAGGAACAATTAAATCCGTTGCAATCGCGCCGGAAAAAGATAACGCCGAATCAGCCGTAAAATTTCTAAAAAACAAAGGTGTTAACGTGCGTATCGGACATTCGAACGGTGATATCAACAATGTGAAAACAGCGGAAACAGCAGGCGCGAATATCGCAATTCACACATATAACGCGATGTCGGGATTTAATCACCGCAAAGAGGGAATGTTGGGCGCGGTGTTGACAAATGACAATATTTATTGTGAATTAATTGCGGATTTAATTCATACAAATAAAACAGCAATAGAAATTCTCGTCAGATGCAAAAACGATAAAATAATTTTAATAACCGATTGCATGTCCGCGGGAGGTTTAAAAGACGGCATGTATAAATTGGGCGATTTAGACGTAAAAGTATCTTGTGGGAGTGTGCGTCTTGTTTCCGACGGCTCTTTGGCGGGAAGTGTGTTGACCTTAATGGACGCCGTTAAAAATATGTATCGTGAAACGAGTTTGCCTTTGATAAAAATTATAAATATGGCATCTCTTAATCCTGCAAAAGCATTGGGACTTGAAAATGAAATCGGGAGGATACGCAACGGAAACACTGCGGACATAATTGCTGTTAATGACGATTTTTCGGTTAAATTCGCGATGTTAAACGGCGAGATTGTATTAAAAAAATAAATTAATCGGTGTTTATATCGAGAAACTGTTATAATTGATTAACTAATGTTTATTTTAAATTTTGTCGATTACAATGTAATATGAATACCGAACACCCATTTTAATTGGTAAAATTAACCTAAATTTGAACAAATATTTTAATTTTGTTCAAAAACTGTTTACAAATTGTATATTATTTGACATGTACAAATCTTATTCTAGCATGTATAATCTAATTAGGCTAGGGGGAATGTTCCATGAGAGAGTATAAAAGTTCAGTGGTTAACAAACTGGAAGTTCAAAGAGTTACATGTAACTGTTGTGGAAAAGTTCTTGAGAGAAATCAATTCGGTTATCTTGAGGAGCACTTTACGTTTGAAAGAACATGGGAATTTGGTTCGGAATACGATGGAGAAACTCATGTTATCGACATGTGTCAATGCTGTTACAAGAGAATGATTTTAAATCTTAAAATATCTCCGTTAACGCATGACAAAAATAATTATTCAAATTTCTTGTCCTTGTAAATTTTTATGGGTTTAATTTTTATGACTGATTTAAAAAGTTTTAATGAATTGAACAAGGGTTTTCGATTCGTTAAATAAAAAAATCTGCTACCTGTTTCGGAGCAGATTTTTTTATTGCCGAGAATTTAATTATTAAAGTTAAGAAAGAATCTAAAAATTTTGATTAACTCGCTTTTAATTCCAATCGCAATCTATCGGCGATAAGCGCGATAAATTCGCTGTTAGTCGGTTTCCCTTTATGAGTATTTATCGTGTAGCCGAATAAATTATCAATCGCATCGACTTTCCCTCTGCTCCAAGCGACTTCAATGGCATGTCTTATTGCTCTTTCAACCCTGCTCGGAGTTGTATTATATTTTTTCGCGATGGATGGATATAATTCTTTCGTGATATAATTCAAAACATCGATATTATTAACAGCCATCATGATTGCTTCTCGCATATAGTGATATCCTCTGATATGCGCAGGCACGCCGATTTCGTGCAAAATATTTGTGACTTTCGCTTCAAGACTAATCTCGGGCGATTTTGCCGACAAATTTGTTCTTCCGTTTGTATTCACGTTGTAGCTCGATTTATTGTGTTTAGCGTTATAAAGTTCTCTGATTCGAGAAACCAAAGATTCCATATCAAACGGTTTCACCATATAATATTCAACGCCGATGGAAATAGCTTTTTGCGTAATTTTCTCCTGTGCCATTGCGGACAGCATCATAATTATCGGCAAAGGTTGATTGGTTAAATTCGCGTTTAATTTTTCCATTACGCCAAGCCCGTCGAGTCTCGGCATGATACCGTCCAAGATAGCCACATCGGGTTTTTCCAATAGAATTTTTTGATATGCCTCAATACCGTCATAAGCAACGGCAATAACTTCCATGTCGTCTTGTCTGTTAACATAGCTTTTTACAACGTCGCAAAACTCTTTATTATCATCGGCAAGCAAAATCTTAATTTTTTCCTGTAACAAATTTTATCCCTCCAGAATATTTATTAAATCGGTGTCAAAAAATTTCTATCAGTCCTTGACGGCGCATAAAAAATCGCCATTATAATGAAAAACACCGACCCAAGCAAAAAAGTTATTATATGTATGTAATAACATTTTTTACCAATTTCTAAAATTATATTATATAAATTTGAAATTTGCAACCCTATTTAGTAATTTTATTGTTATTTTGTTTATGCATCGGTAAGTTTTTCAAAGCGAAAAGATTGTTTTAATAATATTTTTACTGTTAGCCGTGCAGTAATTTTACGACGGCAAAAGCGAAGAAAAGAACAAAAAAAAACGAGCTGTCAACTCGTTTTAATTTTATATATCCAGTTTAAACATATCAACATCAATATTTAAAGTAATAATCTCAGAAACTTCATTCAGCAAATCCAAAAATTTGCTTTCCTTTTCAAAAAAATCCCGTGCGACATCAATCATAATCAAATCAGAATAAATCGAACTTAAATGCAAATCTTTTTCGTTGTCCGAAGATGCGCGGTTCAATTCTTCAAAACCGTCATCAAACATTTGAACTCTGAAATCGCTGACTTTTTTATATGTATCTTTTTGCTCACAAAGTTTTTTGTGTGCATCTTTATATTCAAGATATGCATCACTTTCCAAAATTTTTCTGTTCAAAGTTTCCGCCATATTAATAATTTCGCTCATAAAAACCTCCTTTTTGATACCGAAATTCATTATACCAAAAATCAGAAAACAACGCCACTTAAAAGAAAATTGTTTGAAATTATAAAAAGGGCTGTCGAGAAATTTAAATATTTCCCGACAGCCCCGTCCTAAATAAAACGCTAAAATTTTAATCGTCTAAAATTATTTTGTTTTTATTCTACATCTAAATTTTTTTTTTTTTTTTTTTTTTTTTTTTTCCAGAACGTTTGCGGAAATTATATCAGACATGATTTCCGCGATATCATCTTCAACGTCATCTCTGACATTATTGAGTTTGATTGAATAAATTTCGTTATCGACAGTTTCAAACTTCATAATTAAATAGTTTCTCTCAGACATTAATATACCTCCGATGCAAGTTATTAGTTTTCACGGAAACTCATAGTACTTGATTTTCCTAACTTTTAAAATCTAAAATATTTTTATCCCCTCAGTATTTTACGAATTTCTAATCGCATTTTCCGTAGGGAGCGTGTCTTGACCGCTCCGTCACTATGCGGAATGGTCAAGACCATTCCCTACATTTTCGAGAATAATTTTTGAAAATAGTTTCCGTGGTTACTCAAGTTATTAGTTTCCGTGGTTACTCAAGTTATTAGTTTCCGTGATTATTAAAGTTATTGTTTTTTACTAAGCGTTAAGTGTGAACTCTCTTGTTCTTGTAATTTTAGCAGCGGGTTCTTTTTGTAATGAATTAACCGCTTCCGCAAATTTTTTTAAGTTTTCGATGGAGAGAGTAACCGCCACGCCTTTTTGATAAGAATAATCTTTATCCTCCGTGTGGAGAGTTACTTTGTTATTAAGTTGAATATTCATAATTTTTTATCACCTCTTTGCTTTTAAATTTAAAAATTAAAAAATTTTGTTAGTCTAAATTGTAAACTGTTTTTCCCGTAACAACTTTTTCCGCACCTAAAATGCCGATGAGCCTGCCGTTTTTTGTGAAAAGCGCTTCGGAATCGATAATTTCATTCATAGCGTTAATGATATCCGCTTCCGTTAAAGTATCATTAAAATTATCAACTCTGAGAGTAAATTTTTTTTGATTAAGGTCAGTTTCAAATTTTAAATTTATATAAGTTTGCAAAGTTACACCTACTTTCCTTTTAGATTAAACCTGTTTGATTTGTCAAACAGTGTCCGTTATTCTGAGAATACAATCTTGATACTGCTCTTCAAGCGCCTTACCGATAGCGTTTCCGAAAATAACCAAATCAGCGTTTTCGGCGTCATCTTTAATTTTCGGAAAAGTTAGCTTACGTTTGTAAAATTTAAGAATCAAAGCCTTTTTTTCGTCTGTCCCCATGCTTTTCACCTCCTCTGACTGCTTTCGTTTAAATGTGTATCCGAAAAAATTGTAATCGCGTAATCGGCTTTTAATATTTGCGACCATCTACGCAAACCAATCTTTCGGGTACTCTTAGAATATTAATACTTTGCTTTTGAAAGTTTAATTTGAAAAAGTCTCAGAAATTTTTAATCTTATCTAAGTGCTTGTCAAGGCAGAGTTTGGAGTCTTGACAAGCATAGTTTTATATTATGCCGTTGTCCTTTTTTTGTTACAAAAAGCGCAAAACAAATATTTTTCATTTTATAAAATTTAAATTGAGCAATTATTTTTTATCAGTCGCGTTTTAAAAAATAACAAACCTTATAAAAACTACATTCGCATTACTCCGATAAATATCAAAAATGCCTTTCTTGTAATGGTTTTGTGTCATTTATAATATATAATTATGATTAGGGAGGGCTTGAGTTATGATTAGAATAGGAATTTGCGATGATAATACCGCTGATGCGGGAAGAATAGAAACTCTTCTGCTCGAAATACAAAAAAATTATGAGGAATTTTCCATTAATATTTTTTATTCGGGAGAGAAATTTTGTAAAGAAATAAAAGAGTGCTGTCCCTTTGATATTGTGTTCATGGATATAGAAATGGGCGATTTAGACGGAATAACCGTAGGCGAATATTTGCGTGCAAACGATGAAAACGACGCTGTTTTAATGATTTATATTTCAAGCTATGATGATTATTTTTACAGGCTTTTTGATGTTCAGCCGTATTCATTTATAAGCAAGCCGATTGATGAAAACGAATTTTTTACGAAAGTTAATAAGGCTGTAAATAAAGTTGTCGCTCGGCATGAAGTGGACGAGGGAGTGAAATTTTTACCCGTTTCGTTAAAAGGCAAAGAGGTTTTATTTCCGATGAAACAAATTTTATATCTCGAAAGTCGGCTCAGAAAAATTTATCTGCACACTTTAGATAATAAAATTACAACCTATTACGGCACATTGAACGATGAGGAAAATAAATTTTCGCTTGATAACTTCGTTAGAACGCATCAATCATACATCGTTAATCTTAATTATGTTAAGGAATTTACGAGCGATGAAATAATTCTGATAAATAATTCTGTTGTTCCTATAAGCAGTAGACGACGCCAAGCCTTTAACGAGGCGTATTTGGAATATAGGAGGAATTACTTTGATTGATAATCTTAAACTTTTGGAAGATATTGTTTATCTCGGAACTTTTCCTATAATTCTGTTAACCGTTCATGAATTTTACTCACACATTTTAGGCGAAAAGTTCAAAAGTGAAAGACAAGAATTGTTGACGTATTGTATTTTTTTTATTTTGATTTCTGTCATTCATATGCTAAAGTTACCGTCGGACATAAATTATTTCGTTAATTTGTCATTGTTTTTTGCCTTAACTTTTTTATATAAAAATCAAATTATGTGGAAAATATTTGCGTCTATGTTTATTTCTATAGCCACAAACTTGGGTGATTTTTTATCTCAGTCGTTGGTTTATCTTGTAATTACGGCTTACAGCAGTGAGGAAGAGGCGAAAAGTTATATTATAAGTTTGTTCCTTTCAAAGTTTGTAATAACAACCGTGATTTATATCGCGATGCGATTTTTCACATCTTACGGAAAAGGAACTTTTTCAAAAAAACATTGGTTTTATCTAATCGTCAGCCAGATTTTGAGTTTGTTTATTCTGAATCAATATATTGAAAAATTCGTTTTAAATTCAAATTACGAATTATCGATATATTTGGCACTCGCCGTAATCGTTATAAACTTTTTTATTTTTATGATTGGCGATAATATTTTGTACAAACAATTGATAAACAAAAAAACCGAATTGCTCGTTAAACAAGTTGATTATTATGCTAATCAATACCACTTGGCGGAAAATTCTCAAAAACATAATATTAAATTTCGTCATGACCTTAAAAATATGTTAATCGGTTTGGATACGGAATTAAAAGCGGGAAAATATGAAAAAAGTGAGGCTATTATACAGGGATTGTTGGATAATTTCAGCGTTGACAGGGATATTATTCATTCGGGAAACATCGTAATCGATTCAATAGTCAATTATAAAAAACAAGCCGCCGATGAGAATAATATAAAAATGGAAATAGATTTACGCGTGCCGCCCGATATAATTTTGGACGCGACGGACTACAGCGTTATTATGGGAAATATTTTGGATAATGCTATTGATGCGTGCGTTAACTTGGAAAATTCGGCGGATGCGTTTATTAAAATTCAATTGCATTACGAAAATAAAAGTTTGTTTTTAAGCATTTCAAATTCTTATAACGGGATTTTTAAAAAAAATTCTCGAGGTGCTTTTTTATCAACAAAAAATGATTCTTCAATTCACGGAATCGGACTTAAAAGCGTTGAGGGAATCGTCCTGAAAAGCAACGGCGTTTTGAAAATTACGCCGAAAGAAAAAGAGTTTCTTACAGAAGTTATTTTGTTTAACATAGAAAGAGAAAATGATGCAACTTCAAAAAAAGAAGTTTCATAAACAGTTGCGAAGATTACATATGATAGAGTTGTTCAGATTTCCAAACAGCTTTGACAGACTTAATAAAAACAAAAGCAATACCGATATATCGGGATTCATTTCACCGAATATATTTTAGTATTGCTTTTTTGATGTTGAAAAATTTTGAAACAGAAATAAGTTATCAACAATTCGACAAACCAGTCCACAGAAATATTGAAACTTCTGTGGATAACCTCGTTTAAAAAATTTAAGTCTATAAAAAACTTTAAAATCAAACGATTTGAGATTCGACAATTGTAGACATTTAAAATACCGTTGATTAAAAAATTTCCGTATAAATATTTTTTTAACTTCAACTGTTCCATATAGATTTTTATACTTGGTTATGTAATCTTAACACAAATCAAAGAAGTCCCAAACTAACGTACAAAGCTTGGTCAACTTTCTTCATCAGTTTCTTATCTAATCTGCAAATTTTCTCTTTCAAGCGTTTTTTATCAATCGTTCTGATTTGTTCAATCAAAACAACGGAATCCTTAATTAAAGTTATATTGCTTGAATTTATTTCAACATGTGTGGGCAACTTCGCCTTATTTATCTGAGAAGTTATTGCCGCGCAAATTACCGTGGGGCTGTATTTATTTCCGACATCATTTTGTATGATTAAAACAGGTCTGACTCCCCCCTGTTCCGAACCTACTACGGGACTAAGGTCAGCATAGTATATGTCGCCGCGTTTGACTATCAAATTATCCACTCTCCGAACTCATTAGTGCTTAGAATAAATTTAGTTACAATCAGTTTTTTGGTAAACAAAAAAGCCGACAATCGGTTTCTTGAAATAAGGTTCTTTTCGGGTTTTGGATATTTATCATTATGTTAGCGATTTTTTTCGCAGTACGTAAATTTTAAAATTAATATTATGCGATGACGAAAAGCAAGAACGTTTCATACAACTAATCTGCATGTTCGACCGAATAATTTAAAATCGCTACATTACGGGCGAACACAGCTCGCCCCTACGAAAAAATACCCGAAATTAAGAAAGAAACCCGAAATAAATCAAGGACTAAAGGCATTTTTATTAACAAAAAAATACTGACCAATACATTTGATTTTGATTATTCTTTGGTATGAAATAACCCTGAAAAACTCAGGCACTATTTATTTGGACTTTTAGAGTATAGGTTGCAAAAATTATGTAAACGATTACCACATATTTTTTAAAAATAAGAGGTGCACTAATACTTACGAAAAGCGTATGGAAAAAGTTCCCCTTTTTTAAAAAAATTTTTCTATTAATATTATTTTTAACAAAACATGCAAACTATATACATCGAAACAGACGCGGAAAAAATTTTTCCTCAAAAATGTTTATATGTAGTTTAGAGTTTTTATCAAGATGCCGTTTTTCATATAAATTCTAGGTACTCTTTTCCCTATGTTGCAAACAATTTCATAGTTGATTGTGTTTTGAAGGCGCGCCACTTCATCTATAGTGATTTCACAATCTCCCTGCCTGCCGAAAAGTACGACTTCATCGTTAGCCTTAACATTTTTTATGTCCGTGACATCTATCATAAATTGGTCCATGCAGATGTTTCCGATTATCGGTGCAAACTGTCCGTTAACAATAACTTCACCTATATTGCTCATTGCCCTTGTATATCCATCGGCATATCCCACGGGAACTGTAGCTACTTTTGTAACTTTATTTGTATAAAAAGTTCGTCCATATCCCACACTTATGCCTTTTTCAAGTGTTTTTAAATAACTTATCTGAGTTTTTAAACTCATCGCAGGTTTTAAATTATAATTTTTAAAACTCGTATCATCGGACGGCGATAAACCGTATAAAATTATTCCTGCGCGAACAGTATCGAGTGCGCAATTTTTCATATCCAAAATCGCTCCGCTGTTTGAAATATGAACACAGGGAAAATTTATTTTTTTATCCGAAAGAGTTTTTAAAAAATTTTGAAATTTATCAAATTGTATATTCGCAAAACTTTTATCAAGGTGGTCTGACGTCGCAAAGTGGCTGTATATTCCCGTAACGTTTATATTTTCGAGTTTTAAAATTTTCTCGATTTCGTTTATGGTTTCATCATTCGGCATGAATCCCAGACGGCTCATACCCGTGTCAATTTTTAAATGTATTTCCGCGACTTTGTTAAGTTTCTTACTGATATTTGAAATAGTTTGCGCCATTTCAAGACTAAAAACCGTTTGAGTTAAATTCTTTAATATAACATCGACCAATTTATGCTCGGGAGTATATCCCAAAATAAGAATCGGAACAAAAATGCTGTTTTCACGCAACGAAACTCCCTCATCAGATGTCGCGACGCCTAAAGATGTCACGCCGTTATATAATGCGGTTTTGCTGACTTCCGTCGCGCCGTGCCCGTAAGCGTCAGCCTTAACGATTCCCATAATTTCCGTATTCGGCGGAACAATTTTTTTTAATTCGATAACATTGGACGCGATGTCATCAAGATTTATTTCAGCCCAAACTCTTTGGTTTTCTATCATTATGTACTTCCTCCTAAAAGTAAAGCGATTTTACATATACAAATATTTGTTTGTAAAAAAGATATCCTTATATTACTATAAAATCCTTGTATATGCAATAAAAACTCCAAATTTAAGAATTGAAAATTAATAAAAAACCAAACCTATTATCTTATGATTTTGAAAGTATTTAACCGATTTTAAAAATCTTATCGTCAAGTTCCGTGTTATAAAAAAACTCGCCGTAAGTCACAATGATTCTTGCTGTGCCGTCCGCATCATAAATTTCAAGCTTTACAGGTTTTTTTGTTTCGTTGTCCACCCAAAGTTTTTCGGTGGAAATATACGGGTGGTCGCCTTTGATGACAGCCTCCAAAACTGTGCATTTTGAATCGCCGATATCGGAAACGGCAACGGAAACCTCTTTAGACGTAAAATAATTTCTTATGAATGATGTTAAAAAAATTTCACTTCGCTCGGCACTTTCGTTTTTCGTAATGATAACTTTATCATTAACAGTCGGATTAATCTGNGCTATTTGGTTTAAATCATACACCGTAATCGTTCCTCGGCTGTTTTCGGGGTCTGTAATTTCCAAACGATACTCACCCGTGATTTTTGCGAATTGGCGCATCGAAAATATATTTTCGTTTTTATTGGAAATATATTTCACCGTCGCAGTCGCCGAAAAATTTTCTAACTCCAAAAGCATTGTGTGAATTTTTTCATAATCGGAAACTTCTTCTTTCGTAATCGCTTTTTTACCGCAACCGCCTAACACAAAACTTAATAACAACACAAACAACATGCTTAGTTTTTTCTCATTCATTAAAATCAACCTCCGTAAATATTATTTTTGTATAATATTTATATATGCCGATTGAGTTATAATTTATGCTGATTGCGCTCGATTGCGATAAATTGAAAATAGTATATAAATACTGAAAAAATTATACAATGACTTTTTGCAATTTAAATTACATACAGATGACCATTTTTTTCTAATTACAAAATTCTACAAAAAACAATACACCTTTTATATAAAAGTTATAATTTAAAACGGATATTTTTAACTCGATTTTTTATGTTTGGAAATTTATATTCAGAATTTGATTTTATAAAAGAATTGATTTTTCAAAGATTTTGAAGATATTTTTATATATTGAAAAAGTTTTTTATTATGTTTTTTATTAAAAATCGAAATTATAATAAAAATAATTTTTAATATGAAGTTGAAGTTTGTTTGTGACTTTCGATAAAAATAACCGTTGTCACCGACATTTGAATATTTTAATCACAGCATATTTAAATAATAATAAACCACATTAAAAAATTTAAGCGGTTCCAATGCGCTTATAACATCTCTGATTTTAAAAAGGCTTTCATTGAAAATAAGGCAAAACAAAAACACATAAAGGCTCAGCAAAAAAGTATATTTTGAAGATTTCATAATGTTAATTAACAAAATAACCATAAAAGAAGTTACGACGCTTAAAAATAAATTTGCAAATATAAGCGAGTTGATATTAAATTGCAAATCACCTATAAAACCGAAAATCACTATGCAAAGAGTTAAATAAGAAAAAATTACGATGGCGACACTAAAAAAATAAGTAGCGTTATAATTTATCAAATATTTATCACCAAGTTTTATGCGATTAAAAATTTCGCTTTTTCTTTCGTTAACAGCTTTGTCAATCATGGTAAAAGCCAGAAAAACACTCAATGAAGAGAACAGACCCAAAATAATTTTTTCAAGACTTAAATATTCCCGTCGCTCCGACATTTCTTTCGCGCCGTTGTTTACATATTGATAATCGATATTCATTAAACTTCCGTCTTTTGTGTATTCGTATGTGCTTTGCAAAATTTCTTCTTTAACGATTTCTTTATCCGTATCTAAATATTTCCTTAAAACACTTTGACCGAATTGCCCCGACATATCTTGAATCGCGATTGTTGCAATAAAGCCTTTCATAATAACGTCCGACGTGCTGAAATTTGTTTTATAAAGTTTAATGCTTTCCCCGAAAGTGTCGCCATAGCTTTCTTTAACGACAAATCCGCAGTCTATATTATAATTCAAAATATTTTCGACCAATGAATTTTCATTTTCAAATTCTATGATGTTTGAAATATCGGAAGAATCATTCATGTAATAATGAATATTTTTTCTGAGCATTTCGGTTTTCTCGGCGTTTTCAAAAAAAATTCCCACACTTAATTTTTTCTCTTTTTCAAAATCAATATTTTGAAGTAAAAATAAAATCAAAAACGGCAAAATCAAAATCGAAATAAAAAAGGTCGGGTTTATAATTAATTTCAGTCTTATTAAAATGTTTTTCATATGTTAACCTCTCTGCTTTTCGATTGATAAAGAATAGAAAATAAAACTGTCAAAAATGCAATCGTATATAAAAATAAATGTAATAAATTTGCGTTTTGCAAGAAATAATTATTCACGCTCAAAAAACTTATTTTATTAACGACATTCGGTAAAAGCCCTTTCGGGATTATTCCGCCGGATATAAAAAGCATGACCAAACTTATTGTCAGCGTAAAAAAGCCGGACGATGTGAAATCTTTAAAAAACAAACTTGAAAAGACGCAAAGCGCGCTGATGTTTATTATAAGAAAAATTGTTTTAAATCCGAAAAAATAAAAAAGCGGCGATGCAATAATCGAATAAATTATAATTAAGCAAAGAAAAATTACAGAAATCAATTTCCAAAATGAAAAATTACAAAGTTTCAATCTGTCTTGAATCACGATAATGCCGCTGATTTCGGAATAAAAGTTAATTGAAAAAATCATAAGCAAGAAAAAAATTACGGAGAAAACAAAGCTTTCAAATAAATCAAACGCGCCACTCGGGGAAATCGTAACTTCCTCAAAATAAGATTTATAATTTAAAAGTGCCAAACCGAATTTTATATTGATATTGTCTGTAATCGCACCGTTAATATCATCGGGCGAAACCCCGTTTTCATAAGCATAACCCGCCGTCGCATAAATTCCGGATTGTGAAGACGACAAAAAAGCGACGCCCGCTTTTACAATATTTTCCGAAATCGTATAGGGGAGAGAAATATTTTTATTCCCCACAAAAACAATGTCGTTGTTTTCCCCGTAAATTACGGAATCCGCAAAATCCTCTTTTATGTAAATATAGCAAGGTATTTCTTCATTTTTTAATTTTTCATCGGCTGATTCTTTTGAAATTATTTCCATGGAAATAATATTTTCATAATCTTTGATGTCTAAAAGCATTCCGCTCACTAAATTTAAATATTTGTTTTCGTCTTCTATCACAATCGGCAATGTGAATTTTTCTATTAAAGACTGCCTGTCGGAGAAATATTTAAACGCAAAAAATAACATCGAAATTATGCTCAGTGATGTTAAAATTCCGATTATTATTTTTTTGGGATTACTCAATAAGATTTTTATAATATAAAAAATATTTTTCATAAAGTTACCTCGAAACTTTTCAAAAATAAAATTAATCCCTTTCAGTTTAATTGTTACACCGCAAAATTACAACACAATATTAAAAATCTACGGCACAATGCGAAAACAACCGATACACTTTTTGTAAATTTTAAAATCCTGTTTTGCCAAAACAAGCTTTATGCATAAATAAGCCATTTTGCGAATACTTTTTTAAGAAGTGCGTTTTATTAAAATGTTCACAGAGGGGTTTTTTATTATGCGGAAAAAAAATATTTTTGCGAGTGCTTTTATACTGACTTTAGCAGGGATTATAACTAAATTTTTAGGATTTTTTTATAGAATTTATATGACAAACATAATCGGAGCGGAGGGACTCGGGCTGTATCAAATCATAACGCCGATATACGCGTTGGCTTGGAGCATCGCATGTTCGGGTTTTACGGTTACTATTTCAAAATTGGTTTCTGCGGAGCACGCAAAAAAAGAATACGGAAACATGGGGCGAATCGTTAAGCAATGCATTTTGATAACGGGCGGAATTGGCGGGCTTTTATCGGTTTTAATATTTTTATTTGCGGATATAATCGCGATTTATTTATTAAAAGATGTTCGAGTTGCTTATTCTTTAAAAATTTTGGCGTTGTGTTTTCCGTTTATGGCAATCGGCTCGACCGTTAACGGATATTTTTTCGGATTGCAGGAAGCTGTTGTTCCCGCTACGAGCCAAGTTTTGGAGCAAAGTTTGAGGATTGTTACGATTTTTTTGTTTGCGGGATTTTTTGTTAATAAAGGAATTGAATACGCGATTCTTTTGGCGGTGCTCGGCGTTTTAATCGGGGAATTTATTTCCTGCGTCTACATAGTTTTTTCTTATAAGAGATATAAAGATAAGTATTCATTTAAAAATAAGCCGAAAACTTCGAGCCGAAAAATATTTTTATCAATAATCAATATGGCGACACCGCTTACATTAAATCACGTAACGGGTTCGTTTTTATCGACGATAGAAAATTCGCTGTTGCCGCAAAGGTTACAGCTTTTCGGTTTGAGTTCATCTGACGCGATGATTGCTTTCGGTCAACTTTCGGGAATGGCGATTCCGTTGATATATTTCCCGACCGCGTTTTTAAGTTCGTTATCGTCGTCGTTATTGCCTGCCGTTTCCGAAGCTGTTACGGTTAACAAATTAGAAAATTTAAAGGGAATCATGCGCGAATCTTTTTTGTTCACGTCAATTTTAAGTTTCGGCTCGGCATGTTTATTTGTGACTTTTTCGCATGAATTGGGCGCGCTTATTTATAATCAAAATATCAGTAAATTGCTGTTTGTTTTGGGTTTAATGTGTCCGATAATATATAGTCAGTTTATTGTGATTGGGATATTAAACGGTTTGGGTGAGCAAACTTATATTTTTAAGATTCAGATATTTATCGCGATTATGACGATTTTGAATGTATATTTTCTCGTGCCCGTTTACGGAATGAACGCATATTTATTTGATTGGTTTTTAACCGCGTTGATTGCGCGATATTTATATATGGCAAAATTAAAAAATATTACGGATATTAAATTTAACAATATGAATTTATATTTTTATCCGTTTTTGGCGGCTGTGGGCGCATCGGGATTAACAAAAATTATTTTTAATAAATTTATAAGCGAAAACTTTTCAAATTCCGTTGAGTTAATTTTGTCCGCAATAATTTTAATTGCGGTATATTTATTTTTTATAATTTTCTCGGGGTGTGTTTCAATCAAGGATATAAAAAGGATTTTGAAAATCTGAATTTCGGGAAAAATACTAAATTGATAATAGAGCTGTTCGGAAACAGCAACGCTTTAACGCGGCTTCCGTCAGTTTGTTCAGGTTTCCGAACAGCTTTAATAGATAAATTAGTTCTTTTAACAAAAAATCGGTATGTTCGGAAGCTTAATAACCATAATTCACAAAAAGATAAAAAATTTTTTTAGGTTTTAAAAGTTATTTTTATTATGAAAATTCGATTGTATAAGGGTTTAGAGTATTTTTGCATTTTGCGACGCAATAAAACGAGTTATTTTTTGTGCAAACGGTATAAAAAAATAAGAAAATACACTCTGACGATTATATGTTTTTTTCATTTTTTAAAGATTTTATTTATAAACTTTTGAAAAAGCCATTTAATTCTCATAACTAACTTATGTAAAGTTGAAAATCAAATAGGCAATATGCTATAATTATTTCAAATTGGGGCTGTCAAATAATAATTCGTCCCGACTTTTTTTAATCTAAAGATTTTGATTTATAAACAAACGATATGGTTGCTTAAAAAGATTGTTGGGAAATGAACTTTAAAACGAAAATTCAATGATATATTTTCATTTAAGAAATCAAAAATATATCATGAATTTTAGACCTTGAAAAGCCAAAGTTTTTTTATTAAAAGTTTTGATTGAACAAGTGCCGAAAGAGATTAGGTTCTTTTAAATTTTCCGACAGCCGTTTAAGTTGACATATAATTTAAAAAGATTTTAGGAGGTTGAGTTGTCATGCAAAAAAAAGAAATGGTTGCTATGCTCCTAGCGGGAGGTCAAGGTAGCCGTCTGGGAATTTTAACAACAACAAAAGCTAAACCTGCCGTGGATTTTGGTGGCAAATATAAAATTATCGATTTTCCGATGAGCAACTGTGTTAACTCGGGAATCGATACCGTTGGAATTTTAACACAGTATCAACCGCTTTCGTTAAACAGACATATAGGAATCGGCATACCGTGGGATTTGGACAAAAAAAATGGCGGAGTTACGGTTTTAGCTCCACACGTTAAAGGCTCTCACGGCGAATGGTATTCCGGCACGGCAAACGCGATTTTTCAAAATATAGATTACTTAAATACTTATAATCCGAAATATGTTCTAGTTTTATCCGGCGACCATATTTACAGAATGGATTATGATGCGATGTTGAAAGAACATAAAAAGAAAAACGCGCAAGCGACGATTGCCGTTTTGGAAGTTTCGATTGAAGAGGCATCTCGTTTCGGAATAATGAACGTAAACGACGACGATTCCATTTATGAATTTGAAGAAAAACCAAAAAATCCGAAAAGTAATTTGGCATCGATGGGAATTTATATTTTTGATTGGGAAGTTTTAAAAGAAGCACTTATCGTGGATAGCAAAATTCACGACGACAGCGATTTCGGACAACATATAATCCCTTACATGCTCGATAAAGGCTGTAAGCTTCAAGCATACAGATTCAGTTCATATTGGAAAGATGTCGGAACAATAGAATCTTATTGGGGCGCAAATATGGAATTGATTCAAACTTTGCCTGCTTTTAATTTGTATGAGGATTTCGGAAAAATATATACGGATTCAAAAAATCAACCGCCTGTTTATACTTCAGCCGATGCAGATGTAAAAACGAGCATTATCTCCGAAGGCTGTGAGATTTACGGAAATGTTTATAATTCCGTTATCGGGCGCGGAGTTTGCATCGAAAAAGGCGCGACAGTCAGAGATTCCATAATAATGGCTAATTGCATTATCGACGAAAACAGTCTTGTTGAACGTGCTATTATTGATGAAAATTCCAAAATAGGAAAATCCGTTACGATAGGTTTTGGCGATAACATCGAAAATGAAAATTATCCGTCTATTTATAATACGGGAATAACGGTTATCGGGCATTATTCAAGCGTTCCCGACGGAGTTTGTCTCGGAAAAAATTGCGTTATTTTAGGCAAAACTTCTATAGAAGATTATGAAAATGATAATTTGGAAAGCGGTAAAAGCATCATTAAGGAGGAAATAGAATTATGAGGGCTGTTGGAATAATTTTAGCGGGAGGAAATAGCGAGGGTTTAGGAAAACTCACAGCTTCACGCGCAACATCTGCGATGCCTATCGGAAGTTGCTTTCGGGCGATAGATTTTCCTCTTAGCAACATGACAAACTCGGGAATTAAAAAAGTGGCGGTTATCACGCAATATAATTCGCGCTCGCTTCATGACCATTTATCTTCCGCAAAATGGTGGGATTTCGGTAGAAAACAAGGCGGACTTTTTGTATTCACTCCTTATCTGAGCGGTGAAAATTCATTCTGGTTTCGAGGAACGGCGGACGCCATTTATCAAAATATTTCTTTTCTGCGAAGAAGCAGCGAGCAATATGTAATCATCACATCGGGCGATTGCATTTATAAAATGGATTACGATAAAATTTTAGATGCGCACGAAGAAAGCGGCGCGGAAATTACAGTTGTTTGCCGTGATTTAAAAGACAAAGACGTAAGGCAATACGGCGTTATGAAAATGGACGCGGACAATAGAGTTTTGGAGTTTGAAGAAAAACCTGTTGAGCCGGAAACAAGCATAATTTCAATGGGAATTTACGTTTTGGAACGTACTCTGCTCATGAAAATGTTGGAAGCCGTTTTACCGGAAGCGCGTTACGATTTCGTTAAAGATATTATAATCAGATACAGAAAAAAATTAGTAATCAAAGGATATCAATACGATGGCTATTGGAGAAGTTTAAATTCCGCAAAAGCTTATTTTGATGCGAATATGGACTTTCTTAACAGAGATATTCGGGATTTGTTCACAAAAGAATATCCCTACACTCTCACAAAAGCCAAGGACGAACCCCCTGCGAAGTTTAATCATTCCGCGCAAACAAAAAACGCGCTAATCGGCAGCGGAAGTATTATAAACGGTGTTGTGGAAAATTCCGTGCTTTTCAGAAAAGTTACTACGGGCGAAGGTTCTGTTATAAAAAATTCTATAATTATGGATAACGCTTATATATCCCCGGGTTGCTATATCGAAAATGCAATCATAGACAGGGAAGTTACGGTTTCCGATGGCAGACAGCTAATCGGCGAGGCGGATTCTCCCGTTATAATTAATAAAGGAACTGTAATTTAATCATTTAAATTATAAATAAAATAATGTAAATAAAAAACTCACCTTGTTTTTGGGTGAGTTTTTTGGTTTTATAAAATCACTCAAGAGATTCTAACACTTTCATGAATGTAGCAATTTCTTCTTCTTGATTGAGAGTGTTTTTAAATTCATATGAAAAAGCTAAGACTGTATCTTCAGTAAAAGTAAGCGCATGAAGAATATACGTCTTATTAGCAAACGTTGATTGAGCCAAAATAAATTCTCTGCCGCCGATTTGAGATTTAACAGCATCATTTTGAACTACATAAAGACCCTTTGCGAAACCATCAAAAAATTCTCTGAAAGAATCAGTAAAACTTTTTAAATCATTAGCAAATGAATCAACTGTGCTTCCGTTATTTGGTATAGAAACGCAATACATATTTCTATCCGTTTTTTTACCGGACAAATCCCAATCTGTAAAATCCCACATAAAACCAGATGTTATCGGAATCCCTGTTGCCCTAATCATAAAGTCCGCACCGGCAAGGTTGTAGTAAACTTTGAAATCTTCAGAATCCGCATCTTTAAAGTCCATGCGCCTACCCGAAAAGTTGGTCTGAATTTGCATGTTGATGCCCTCTAATTCATAGGTTTCGGCAGATAAAACATTGTTACTTGGGTTTGGAGTGTTATTATCAAAATCGG
>JGI994J12354_10000996_pt1 | contig 28723 bp, 30 predicted proteins | sample IntmicLarv3ML3BL_FD_12354 | JGI IMG/M metagenome (IMG submission 12354) | reverse complement strand
ACCAAAGCAAAAAATGAAGCCTGACGCAGCATCACGGCAAAAGAGCCCAACACAAGGGGCCGTCATTTTTTCCTTGTCAAACCACTCCATTCAGAGTAAACAAAACAGTTTCCGATGCCAAAATTCACATTTTCGCCGTTTCACGGCTATTCAAGAGGTTGTTATGAAAAAGGCTATTCACCCCAAAACTTTCACTGCCACCATAACCTGCGCGTGCGGCAACGAAATTCAGGCCCTTTCCACCAAAGGTGAAGCAATCCACACGGAAATTTGCTCCAGCTGCCACCCCTTCTACACTGGCAAGCAGCGGTTTGTGGATACTGCCGGGCGTATTGATCGCTTCCGTAAAAAGTACGCCAACCTGAGCAAGTAATTTCCGCGTGAAGTTCCGTCTCTGGTCTTTTCTGCCCTTTCTCGGGGCCTGTCTCAATGCCGAAGAACCGCGGGAAAGCCTTGCGGTGGGCGGGCAGGCTGTTATGGAAGGCATCATGATGCGCAATGGCCCCTGCCTTGCTCTGGCCATTCGCAAGCATGACGGCGAAATTATTGCCATACGCCGCCCCTGGGTTACCTTTTTCCCCGAACGCCTCACACGGAAAAAGTGGCTTCGGGGCTTTCCTGTTTTGCTGGAAACCATGGTCAACGGCATCAAGGCGCTCAATATTTCCGCCGAATATGCCGGGGGGCCGGAAAATGAAACCATCAAGCCCTGGCAGCTTGCCCTTACCCTTGTCCTGTCCGTGGCCTTTGCCTTTCTGCTCTTTGTGGTTATTCCGCACCTGCTGACCATTGGCCTGACCTGGCTTTCCCTTGCGGGCGATGTGGAGGGCGTGACCTTTCACATATGGGACGGGCTGTTGAAATTCCTCATGTTTATCGGCTACATTGTCGCCATCGGGCAGGTGGAGGACATTCGGCGCGTTTTCCAGTACCACGGGGCGGAGCACAAGACCATTGCGGCCTACGAGGCCGGGACAACCCCTGTTTCCCCTGCCACGGCAGCGGAATTCAGCCGTCTGCACCCGCGCTGCGGCACTACCTTCCTGCTCTTTGTGCTGGTCATCTCCATTCTGGTGCATACCCTTGCGGTGCCCGGTTTTCTGTTTGCCTGGACTTCTGACAACTCCATCATCAAACATGCCGTGGTCATCTGCTTCAAGTTTTTCCTCATCATTCCCATCAGCACCCTTGCCTATGAGGCCATACGTTCTGCTGCCTGCGTGAAATCCTACATTTTCGGCAGCATATTCCGCAGCCCCGGCCTTCTGTTGCAGATGCTGACCACCCGCGACCCTGATTACCAGCAGCTTGAGGTCGGCATTGTGGCTCTGAAAGAGGCCCTTGGGGACGAGGCGACCGTACTCATTGAAACGCCCCCCTACACGATGCAGGAGCGGGTCTGATGTTTGCCAAGCTGGAAAACCTCGAGCATCATTTTGAAGATGTGGAACAGCAGCTTTCCTCGCCCGAGGTGCTGGGCGATCAGGAGCGGTACCGCAAGCTGACCAAGGCCCACTCCGATTTGAAAGAAGTCGTGGACGCCTTTCGCCAGTACAAGGAATTGAAGCGCGGCACCGAGGAAAACAGGGAGCTTCTGGCGGATTCCGATCAGGAGATCCGGGCCATGGCCATGGAAGAGATCAAGGAAGGCGAGGCGGCCATGGAGCAGCTTGAGGCCGACCTGACGCTTCTGCTTCTGCCCAAAGACCCCCTGGACGACAAGAACATCATCATTGAAATTCGGGCAGGCACAGGCGGCGAAGAGGCCGCCCTTTTTGCCGGTGACCTTTTCCGCATGTACAGCCGCTATGCCGAGGGCCGTGGCTGGAAGGTGGAGGTCATGTCTTTGAGCGAGGCGGACGCGGGCGGGTGCAAGGAAGTGACGGCCCTGATCGCCGGGAGCAAGGCTTACAGCTACCTCAAATACGAGTCTGGCACCCATCGGGTGCAGCGCGTTCCAACCACGGAATCGCAGGGCCGCATTCACACTTCGGCAGCCACGGTTGCCATCATGCCCGAGGCGGAAGAGGCGGATGTGGACATTCGCCCCGAAGACCTCCGCTTTGACGTGTACCGTTCTTCCGGGCCGGGTGGGCAGTCGGTCAACACCACCGACTCTGCGGTGCGCGTTACCCACATTCCCACAGGCCTTGTTGTTTCCTGTCAGGACGAAAAATCGCAGCACAAGAACAAGGCCAAGGCCCTGAAGGTGCTGTATTCCCGTCTCTTGCAGGCCGAGCAGGAACGCCTTCACGCCGAACAGGCGGAAAACCGCCGCGCCCAGGTGGGTTCCGGCGACCGTTCCGAGCGCATCCGCACCTACAATTTCCCCCAGGGCCGCGTGACCGACCACAGGGTAAACCTTACCCTGTACAAGCTCGATGCGGTTATGGAAGGCGACATTCAGGAACTTATCGATGCGCTTACCACTGCGGCCCGAACCGAGGCCCTGAAAGCCCAGGCGGCTGTGTAATTCCTCTCTTTGCAAACGTTTTTTCTTCGGAAAATCCTGTGCCGCACTCCCTCCGAACCCTGCTTGCCGAGCAGGCGGCCCGCCTTGCCGGGATTGATTCGCCCCGCCTTTCGGCAGAGGTGCTTCTTGCCTTTTCCCTTGGCATCAACCGGGAAGAACTGCTGAAAAGGCTGATTCTTTCGCCCGACGCCCCTGCCAGTGAACAGCAGGCCCGTACCTTTCTTGCGGCCTGCGAGCGAAGGGCCGCGGGCGAACCAGTGGCCTACATTGTGGGCCGCAAGGAATTCATGGGCCTTGATTGCCGGGTAACGCCCCACACCCTGATTCCCCGGCCGGAAACCGAGCTTCTGGTGGAAACCGCCCTTGAGCTTGGCAGAAAAATGGAGGCGTCCGTGCCCCCTGCTTCGTTGCGCTTCGCGGATTTCTGCACGGGTTCGGGCTGCATTGCCGTGGCCTTCGCCAAGGCCATGCCCCGCTGGCAGGGTCTGGCTCTTGACGCGAGTGAGGGTGCCCTGGAAGTGGCCCGGCAGAACGCCCTTGCCCACGGGGCGGGCCATCTTGCTTTCCTGCGGCAGGACATCCGCACCCTGGGCCAGCCTGCGGCCTTTTCAACCAGCCAGCCAGCAAGGGTTCCGGCCCGCACACCCGGCGAGGAAACAGGGGCCGGCTCCGGCCCGGAAGCCCTGCCCCGAAATTTTCTTCTGCCCCAAAGCCTGGACCTGCTCTTGAGCAACCCCCCCTATGTTTCCGAGCAGGAATATCGGGAAGCCAGCCCCGAGGTGCGCCTGTACGAGCCAAAAAGCGCCCTGGTTCCTCCGGCTTCGGGGGTCGGGCCTTCGGATGGTTTTTCCCTTGTGGCGGAGCTTATCCGCTGCGCCGCGCTTTTCCTGCGCCCAGGCGGACTGCTGGTGATGGAATTGGGGCACAGCCAGAAGGCGCACACCCTCGCCCTGCTGCCCCCGCTTCTGGCAGAGGGGGCCAGGGTGCTGCCCGACCTTGCCGGGCGCGACAGGGTGCTGGTGGCAAGAAAGGGGGAGAGGGGAGATCATATCCTGCCACCCCCCCTTCCGGTGGTGTGAAAAAACCACAAGGTGAAAAAAACACACAGAATGCGGGCCCTGGCCTTTTTATTTCTTCTTGTTATTTCACACTATTACGCAAGCGTATCTCTTGGAATACTTTTTGCATTTATGCCTGTGATATTCTGGAGGCACAATGCAGCAAACAACCCTCGCAAACCCCATTCGTTTTTCCGGCACAGGCCTTCACAGTGGCGAAACCGTTTCGTGCACTTTGCGTCCTGCCCCTGAAAACACCGGAATCGTGTTCCACATCCGTTCGGAACAGGGGCTTACCAGCATTTTGCCCTCGCCCGACGCTGTTTCGGCCACCTGCCTTGCCACCACCCTTTCGGGCAACGGCGCGCACGTTTCCACTGTGGAGCATCTTCTTGCCGCTCTGCGCGGCCTTGGGCTGGACAACGTCCATGTTGACGTGCAGGGCTCCGAAATTCCGGTGCTGGATGGAAGCGCTGCCGCCTATGTGGAAAAAATTCTCGAAACCGGTCTGGTGCGCCAGAATGCCGGGCGCAGGGTTCTGCAACTGAAGGGCCCCGTCACCCTGCGCGATGGCGATAAAACCGTGAAGGCCGTGCCCCATGACGGTCTTGTCATAGACTACACCATTGACTTCGCCCACCCGGCCATTGGCCGCCAGAACATGCGCATAGCCCTTACCCCCGATTCCTTTGCCCGTGTTGCCAAAGCCAGAACCTTCGGATTTTTGCACGATGTTGAGGCCATGCGCGCCCACGGCCTTGCCCTGGGCGGCAGCCTTGAAAATGCCATTGTGCTTGACGAGCACGGGGTTATGAACGAAGAGGGCCTGCGCTACGCCAATGAATTTGTACGCCACAAGATTCTTGATTTCATTGGCGACATGGCTGTTCTGCCCTTTCCCCTGCAGGGGCATTTCACCGTGCACTGTTCCGGTCACGCCCTGAACAACAGGTTTGCCCGGCACATCATGGAAAACGCGCTGATTGAAGAAAGGGAAGACGAAAGTTACGAACCCTACCGCATTCACGCCAGCAAGCCCGTGTACCCCTTCCATGGCGGCAAGGCCGCGCCCGTTCTGGCGAGAAGGGCTGTTTCCGCCTGAGGCTTGCCAGATGAATGCCAGATGAGTGCCAGATAAATGTTGAAACTGTCTTGGGGCCTCTCTCCTTATATATAAGGATAAGGACGGATAAAAAACACAGCGCGGCAGGGAACAGCCCTGCCGCGTTTTTTTGCGCACCCCGTCTTTCCCGCCCGGAGGACACCCAGCCAGGCAAAATGCACACCCTGCATCCGTACGCGCACCCCTCACCAAACAAATAACGCCAAGCGCGACACCACGGCAAAAAAGATTCTCGCCATACAATATTCAGATTAATCCGCTTGCCTTTGCCCGGAAAAGAGGATAAAAGCCTCCTTTGCAGTGATGGACAATGCCCCCCGGCAACCGCCTGCCAGCAGAGGCTGGAACAGCTCATTCCGTATGCCACCCCGTGTGAATACAAGAAAAAAGCTGCCCTGCCCCCCAAAGCCAGAAGAAGTACTATTTTTTGCTTGCTTTTTCCTGAAAGTACAAGTAATAGCACTGCTTCATTGCTGGCGTAGCTCAATTGGCAGAGCAGCTGATTTGTAATCAGCAGGTTGCGGGTTCAAGTCCCATCGCCAGCTCCATATGTGGTGGGGTTCCCGAGTGGCCAAAGGGAACAGACTGTAAATCTGTCGTCGTACGACTTCGGTGGTTCAAATCCACCCCCCACCACCACGAAAATTTGAGTAAGGCTGTAGGAGACAGGATGGCCTGTCGGGGAACTACGGCGATCGTGCGGGAATAGCTCAATGGCTAGAGCATCAGCCTTCCAAGCTGAGGGTTGCGAGTTCGAGTCTCGTTTCCCGCTCCACTTCGCATCATTCGTTCCTCCCCGTTCACAGCAAATGCGGTAGTGATACGCCCACGTAGCTCAGTCGGCAGAGCGCGTCCTTGGTAAGGACGAGGTCAGCAGTTCAATCCTGCTCGTGGGCTCCACATCTTTCGCTAATCAGTATACTGCCACCAAAAAAGTCAGTCTATTTAGGGAGACGAACATGGGTAAGGAAAAATTTAAGCGCACAAAGCCTCACGTCAACATCGGCACCATCGGTCACATTGACCACGGTAAAACCACGCTTACGGCCGCCATCACCAAGGTTGCCGGTCTCAAGGGCTCGGGCAAATACGTTGCCTACGACGAAATCGACAAGGCCCCCGAAGAAAAAGAACGCGGTATTACCATTGCGACAGCACACGTTGAATACGAAACAGCCAACCGCCACTACGCACACGTGGACTGCCCCGGTCACGCCGACTACATCAAGAACATGATCACTGGCGCGGCCCAGATGGACGGCGCGATTCTTGTTGTTGCCGCCACTGACGGCCCCATGCCCCAGACCCGTGAACACATCCTTCTTGCCCGTCAGGTTGGTGTGCCGAGCCTGGTCGTGTTCCTGAACAAATGCGACATGGTTGACGACGAAGAACTGCTTGAACTTGTTGAACTTGAAGTTCGCGAGCTTCTTTCCAGCTACGGCTTCCCCGGCGACGACACCCCGATTGTTCGCGGTTCCGCCCTGAAGGCTCTTGAGTCCGATGACCCGGATTCCGAAGAAGCCAAGCCCATTATCGATCTTCTTGAAGCCTGCGACAGCTACATTCCCGAACCGCAGCGCGACATCGACAAGCCCTTCCTCATGCCCATTGAAGACGTGTTCTCCATTTCCGGCCGCGGTACCGTTGTTACCGGCCGTGTTGAGCGCGGTATTGTCAAGGTTGGCCAGGAAGTGGAAATCGTCGGCATCAAGGCCACCGCGAAAACCACCTGCACAGGCGTGGAAATGTTCCGCAAGCTGCTTGACGAAGGTCAGGCGGGCGACAACATCGGTGCCCTGCTGCGCGGCGTGAAGCGTGATGACGTTGAGCGCGGTCAGGTTCTTGCCGCTGTCGGCAGCATCACCCCGCACAGGAAGTTCAAGGCTGAAGTGTACGTTCTTTCCAAGGAAGAAGGCGGCCGCCACACCCCGTTCTTTACCGGGTATCGCCCGCAGTTCTACTTCCGTACCACCGACATTACCGGCATCATCGCCCTTGAAGAAGGCGTTGAAATGGTTATGCCCGGCGACAACGCCACCTTCATCGTTGAAATGATCAACCCCATCGCCATGGAACAGGGCCTTCGCTTCGCTATTCGCGAAGGTGGCCGTACTGTTGGCGCTGGCGTTGTTTCCGAAATCACGGAGTAACTCATGCGCGTCAACATTCTGCTCGCCTGCACCGAGTGCAAGCGCCGCAATTACTCGACACACAAGAACAAGCGCACCACCACGGGTCGTTTGGAGCTGAAGAAATATTGTCCCTGGGACAATAAGATGACGCTTCACCGCGAAACCAGGTAGCACGGTTCTGTACGAAGGGCAGTAGCTCCAACGGCTAGAGCGGCGGTCTCCAAAACCGCATGTTGGGGGTTCGAATCCCTCCTGCCCTGCCATAATTACGACAACTTGCGGCAAGAGTCTCCTCTTGCCGCAAGTCGCCTCTGGCATTATCCGTTTGCGCTGCGGGGTATCACCCTGCTTTTGTTCAGAAACCGTTGCCGGAATGCACGCAATATCAGTATTGTATGCCCGCAAAAGGTGCAGATATGAGCTCAAAACAAAAACCCGAAAAGGACAAGGCCGTTTCCGCCAAGCGCGAAGAAGCCAAGGCCCCTTCTGCCAAGCGTGAAGAGGCCAAAGCACTTTCCGCCAAGCGTGAAGAAGCCAAGGCCCCGGCTGGCCCTTCAAAAATCCAGTCCTTTTTCTCGTACTTTGAACTTTCAAAGAAAGAACTTTCAAAGATTTCCTGGCCCACCAAAAAAGAGGTCAAGGGAACCACCTTTGCGGTTCTTGCCCTGGTGTGCGTCATGTCCGTGTTTCTGGGCCTTGTTGATCTCATCCTCTCCGGGCTGATTCAAAAAATACTTTCCATGAGCATATAGCCATGAGTGACGAAACCCAATCCGCATCACCAAAAGCGCGCTGGTACATCATCCATACCTATTCAGGTTTTGAAAACCGTGTGGAGCAGACCATCCGCGAAATGATGCGCACCGAGCAGGACGATGGTCTTATCCAGGAAGTTATCATTCCTACGGAAAAGGTTGTGGAACTTGTGCGCGGCGAGAAAAAAACCTTCACCCGCAAGTTTTACCCCGGCTATGTCATGGTGCGCATGGTAATGACGGATTTTTCATGGCACCTTGTGCAATCCATTCCCAAGGTGACCGGCTTTGTCGGGGGGAAAAACCGCCCCACGCCCATGCGCGACAGCGAAGCCCAGCACATTCTCACCCTCATGGAAACCCGTCAGGAACAGCCTCGGCCCAAGTTCAACTTTGAGCGCGGGGAAGATGTGCGCGTTATTGACGGCCCCTTTGGCGGCTTCAACGGTGTTGTTGAAGATGTCAACTACGACAAGGGGAAATTGCGCGTCTCTGTTTCCATATTTGGCAGACAAACCCCGGTTGAGCTTGACTTTGTGCAGGTATCCAAGGGTTAACACGTTATTTGGCATTACCCCGTTCTGTTTTACACGCGGGTCAAAGGACACATACCATGGCCAAGAAAGAAGTTGCTAAAATCAAACTGCAGATTCCCGGCGGGGTGGCTAACCCTTCGCCGCCTGTCGGCCCCGCGCTGGGCCAGCACGGGCTGAATATCATGGAATTTTGCAAGGCGTTCAACGCCAGAACCGCCGACCAGAAGGGCATGGTCATTCCCGTGGTTATCACGGTGTACCATGACCGTTCCTTTACGTTCATCACAAAAACACCGCCTGCTGCCGTACTTCTCATGAAGTCCGCCAAAATTGAAAAGGGTTCGGGCGAACCGAACCGTAACAAGGTTGGCTCCATTTCCATGAAGCAGGTTGAAGAAATTGCAACCCTGAAGCTGCAGGACCTTACCGCGAAAGACATGGACGCTGCCATGCGCTCCATTCTCGGTACGGCTCGCAGTATGGGTCTTGAGGTAAAATAGCGTTTAATCAACTGTACTGCCGTGTTTTAATGCAAGCTATACATTTTGCGGCAGGAGATTAATGCAAGGATAGGGTATACCATGCCAACTCATGGAAAAAAATTCAGAAAAGCTGTGGAGGGCGCAAACCTTCAGGAGCGTCACCCGGTTGATGAAGCAGTTGCCAAATCTATAGGCGCTGCCTTTGCAAAATTTGACGAAACCGTCGATGTGGCCATTGGCCTCGGCGTTGACCCCAAATATTCCGACCAGATGGTGCGCGGCGCCGTTGCCCTGCCCCATGGGCTTGGCAAGACCGTGCGCGTGGCTGTTTTCTGCAAGGGCGAGAAAGAAGCCGAAGCCCGGGCCGCCGGGGCTGACATTGTCGGCGCTGAAGACCTGGTTGCCAGGATCAAGGAAGGCTTTCTCGAATTCGACAACGCCATTGCCACCCCCGATGTCATGGCCCTTGTCGGTCAGATTGGCCGTGTGCTTGGCCCCCGCGGCCTTATGCCCAACGCCAAAACCGGCACGGTGACTTTTGACGTGGCTGCGGCTGTCAAGGAAGTGAAGGCTGGCCGTGTGGAATTCAAAGTTGACAAGGCTGGCGTTCTGCACGCCCCCCTTGGCAAGGTCTCCTTCGGCCCTGAAAAGATTCTGGACAACTTAAAGGCCCTGCTTGATCAGTTGAACCGCCTGAAGCCCTCTGCGGCCAGGGGCACGTACATGCGCTCCATGACCGTGTCCACCACCATGGGCCCCGGTTTCAAGGTTGACCCCACGCTTATTCGCAAATTTATTGAAGGCTAGCCTGGGGGCAAGCCTTTCATAATGGGGGGGTACCCGCTCCCCTTTGGCTAAGGCCCTGGAAATTCGAGTCATAGACAGCAGGCACCCATAAGCCCTGCCGAGACTTCTCTTTGGCTCCATTTCCACCAGCACTACTTTACTCTAAGGAGAGTCGCGTGAACCGATCTGAAAAAGCTGCAGTTATTGACTCAATCAAGACTGCTACCGCGACAGCGTCCATTGTGGTGGTCGCCGACTTCAAGGGTATGCCGGTGGAAGAGATGACCCGTTTGCGTGTGAAACTGCGCGGAGCTGGCGGACAGCTTCTTGTGGTGAAAAACACGCTGGCGCGTATCGCCTTTACCGGTTCGCAGCACGATGCAATCAAAGATATGTTTCGTGAAAACTGCATCCTTGCCGTAGGTACTGAAGATCCTGTCGCTGTTGCAAAGGCGTTCATAGATTTTCAAAAGACCAGCAAGACGCTTAAAGTGCGCCATGGTTGCATGGATGGCAAAGTTCTTGAACTGGCCCAGCTTGATGCTCTTTCCAAGCTGCCCGGCAGACAGGAACTGCTCGCCATGACCCTTGGTACACTCAATGCCGTGCCGACAAACTTTGTTTCTCTGCTCAGCAATACCATCCGTGGAATGCTTTACGCCCTCAAGGCCATCGAAACCAAAAAGGCTGCCTAAGTTTTTTTGCTTAAGCCAAAAAGAACTTTTTAAGGAGAACATCCATGTCCGTTACCAAAGAACAAGTTGTTGACTTCATTGCCAACATGACCGTGCTTGAACTTTCCGAATTCATCAAGGAACTTGAAGAAAAATTCGGCGTTTCCGCCGCTGCTCCGGCCATTGCCGTTGCAGCTGCCCCTGCTGCCGCCGCTGCTGATGCAGAAGACGAAAAGACCGAATTTGACGTCATTCTGAAAGAAGCCGGCGCCAACAAAATCGCCGTTATCAAGGTTGTCCGCGCTCTCACCAGCCTTGGCCTCAAAGAAGCCAAGGACAAGGTAGACGGCGCTCCTTCCGCCATTCTTGAAGCTGTTGCCAAAGACAAGGCCGAAGACGCCAAAAAACAGCTTCTTGAAGCTGGCGCCACTGTTGAAGTGAAATAGTTCAGCCTCACAGCGGAACCCACAGGGCCGGGAACCTTCCCGGCCCTTTTTTTAAGGTATTTTGACTTTGAAACGCTGCACTCGGAGTTGGCGGCGAAAATAAATTTCGCCTACTCCTCGTTTGCGCGGACAAGGCTCGCGCCATCGTCCGTCAGAGCATTTTCAAAATGAAAAGGCTCTCGATGAAAGACAGATTCATCCTTCAGTGACACTCCTTCTACCTCTCTGTTTTATCAAAACATATTCTGCCAGTTGTCAGTGTCATGGCTCTGTGCTAAGGGAAAAATTCGTTGGTATCAGAGTTTGGTAAAGGGCTACTGTGCATCCGATGCCTTGGAGAATTGTTGCCGTCAGGCAAGGAAGGCAAAATTATTTCTCCGCAGCGAATCTTGATCTCTTACGCTCACTGGGGCGTTTGCCGCGCAAATACCTTGCGCTTGCGCCTCATGTGACGGCCGGTTGCTCCCGCAATCGGCAGGGCCATTGCCAGGTCAAATGCCCATCAAACAGCGGAAGCCTCTGGATATGCGCCATTCACCCCATCCCTTTCTTCTTTATTTCCCTGCGCTGTGCAGCCTCTGTGTTTTTCTCTTCTTTTTCTACGCCTTTGTTACCCTGACTCCCAAAAGCGAGGACAGCCCCCGCAGCACGGCGGCCACAGCCCCATACCTGCCCGGCAGGCTGCTCCACCCCCCCCTTGCCTCGCCTTCGCATTCCCCCTTCAAAACCCTGTTTCCGGCCCAACTGGCCCTTGAAATTCCCTCTCCTTCCCGGCCTTTGCTCGGCCTGGGGGTTGCCGCAAAGCTCAAACAATCCTTCCACCAATATCAGGCCGGTTTTTTTGCCAGCGTTGACCCTGCCTGGGCTCCCCTGATGCAGCGACTTGAACGCGATGGGTTCAACCACGCTGATTTGCGTCTTATTTTTTCCGGGCTTGGCCCCAATTCCTATTCTCCCGGTTTCATGGCCGCCAAAATTACCGAGCTTTTCGGGGTTGGCGCGGCCTTTGCCTCCCCTCTTTTCCCGGCCGAGCGCTTCATTCCCGAAGGCTACAAGCAGCCCGTGGAAACAGTGAACGCCAGAAATTGCCTTGCCTTCATGGCAGCCCATTCCGAAGACTTTGCCAGGGCTGAAAAGGAATTTGGCGTTCCCGCGCATATCGTCATGGGGATTTTGCTCATAGAAACCGAGCTTGGCACCAACCTTGGCAAAGATTCCGCCCTGCGCGCCCTTGCTGGTATGGCAGCAACCCATTCCCAGGACATGCTCACCGCAAACGGGGCCACCCGGCAGACACGGCTGATCAACGCGGCCAACCTGAATCGCGTCCTGAAAACCAAGTCGGACTGGGCCTACAAGGAGCTTGTCGCCCTTCTCCACTATGGACTGAACGGCGGGGTGGACAAGCTGCCCGACCTTGCGGCCATTCCCGGTTCCATTTACGGCGCTGTCGGCCTCTGCCAGTTCATGCCTTCCAATATCCCCCTCTTCGGCGTGGATGGCGACGAGGACGGGAAAATCGACCTCTTTACCCCTGTGGACGCTCTCTTCAGCGTGGCTAACTACTTAAGCGCCAATGGCTGGCGTCAGTCCCTTGACAGGGGCGGGCGTGTCAGTGTGCTGCTCACCTACAACCGTGATTTGTCTTACGCGCACAGTGTATTAGCTGTGGCCGAGCAAATTCGCAAGTACGAAGCAGGCAAGGTTTCGGCTGAAAGCAACCCCATGCACGTTGTCACCCATGGAGGCGCCCGCAACTTTGACCCCAGCCTGCGTGGCCGCCGCCCCCGTTACCGCTTGCAGCCTCTGGACAGTTATTCCAGCTTGTTGAAATAACGCCCACACCATTTCCCCCCGGCCTTGCCTTTCTTTGCGCATTGCGCCCCTGTCTCTTCCCCTTTCTCGCCCATTCTGCCTGTATTTGGCATCATTATTGCTTTATCTACGCAGTCTCCCAGGTTTTTCACTGAATTATGACGCCAACCCCGAGACAGCACCGTGAGTCACCCTTCTTCCCTCATCATACAGCGCTTGTACGCCACTGATGCCACCCATGCCTGCGCGGCTGCTGTCCGCCAGTATTTTTCCTGCACAAGCCGCCTTGTGCGTTTTCTTCTTCTCGGCATTTCCCTTGTCATCTGTTGTTCTTTTGCGGCCTTTCTTCTCAGATCGGACACCGATGCCGAGGCCAGCCTGCTCCCCCTGCCTGGCAGGGGAAGCGCCGTTCGCCTTCGGGCTAGCCATGATCAGGTTATTGCCACTGATGTGGATACCGCACGTTTTGATTCCAGGGGTCTGCTGGCAATGGCCGCCTGCGACCTGAATGCGCCCCGGCAAGGGCTCTGCGCGCCCGAGAATGCCTCCCTCACCACCCGGCGGCAGGCCAGCTTTCACCCTGTTCAGTGGCAGAACAAGGACCTTGCCGACCCTGGCATGACCGGGAATATTGTTTCCCGGGAAGGGCTTCGTGCCTTTCTTGCCACCCAGGGCGGGCTGCTCGGTCAAACGGCTTCTCTTCCCCTGCAGGCCAGTATTCCACGGGCCTACTCTTCTCTGCCCTTCGAGCCTGCCACCGACGCCCTCTTTTCCCTGTACGCGAAAAAACCTGTGCAGGAGCCTCTTTCTTTCCATCCTGAGGCCACCCGCGTATGCAGGATAAACCTGAACATGCAGGGCAATACGGCCCTTTTCCGAAATTTCAGCATCTTCAAAAATCATGGAAACAACTACGCGCGGGCGGGGATTTACCGCGCCCATGTTGTGCAATACGCCAAAAAATATCATCTTTCCGAGGAACTGGTTTTCGCCATTGTTCAGGCCGAAAGCAATTTCAACCCCCTTGCCGTTAGCCCCATGCAGGCTGTCGGCCTGATGCAGATTGTGCCCGATACCGCCGGGGGCGAGGCCCATGCCTATCTGACGGGCCTTACGGGCATTCCCGGTACAGAAGCCCTGTTCCAGCCCGAAAAGAACATACAGTACGGTACCACCTATCTCCACCTTCTCTCCACCCGCTACTTTCAGAACGTACTCAATTCGCGATCGCGCCAACTCTGCATCATTGCCGCGTACAACGGCGGTCCCGGAGCGGTGTTGCGCGTTTTTGCCCCGGAACATCAGGTGGCTGTGGAGCGTATCAACACCCTGACCCCTGACGAGGTCTATACCGCCCTGACCACACAGATGCCCAAAATGGAATCGCGCCAATATGTTGACAAGGTTCTTGGCTTCATGCGCGATTTCACCATGAGTTCCTTGTAGTTTTCGCCGTTTATTTCACGGAAATTTCAAGGGGTCATCGCCCTAAACAAAGAAGGGCCACCCTTTCGGGTGGCCCTTGTGTTTTACGTAGCAGAACAAGTTCCAGTAAGGCAATGTACCTTTGAAAAGGCTCTAGACGTTGGCAAGATTAAGCCTGACAATGGCACGGCGCAAAGCCAATTCCGCACGGGCAACATCAATGTCTCCCTTGCCCGAATGGGCCTCGTCGAGACGGCTCTGGGCTCTTGCGCGCGCCTTTTCAGCGCGTTCCTTGTTTATCTTGTCAACGTTTTCAGCAGATTCTGCCAAAACAGAAACCTTGTTGGAAGACACTTCCGCAAACCCGCCGGAAACAAACAGCATATGTGTATTTCCTTCGACCTTGTAGTAGAGCCCCCCAATGGCAAGCGCAGAGAGGAAAGGAATGTGGCCCGGCAGTACACCGAACTCGCCTTCCACCCCCGGAACGCCTACATAATCCACTTCACAGCCGACCACTTTCAGGTCGGGTGTGACCACTTCAAGCTGGAGTGACGCCATGTTCCCTCCTATTGAGCAGCCTGCCGCTTATTGAACTTTTCAACTGCCATGGCAATGTCGCCAACCATGTAGAAGTCGGCTTCAGACAGATGGTCGTAGTCGCCATTCAGAATGGCGCCAAAGGCCTTGATGGAGTCTTCAAGTTTCACATACTCGCCAGGGGTGCCGGTGAACACTTCGGCAACGTGGAACGGCTGGGAAAGGAAACGCTGAATGCGGCGCGCCCGTGCAACCGTGAGCTTGTCGTCGTCAGAGAGTTCGTCCATACCAAGAATCGCGATAATGTCCTGCAAGTCTTTGTATTTTTGCAGAATCTGCTGCACCTGACGGGCCACGCGGTAGTGCTCGTCTCCAACAACCTGCGGGTCAAGAATACGCGAGGTGGAGTCAAGGGGGTCAACCGCAGGGTAAATGCCCAATTCCGCAATCTGACGGGAAAGAACCAGGGTTCCGTCAAGGTGCGAGAAGGTGGTGGCAGGCGCGGGGTCGGTCAAGTCGTCAGCAGGCACATAAACGGCCTGAACCGACGTGATGGAACCCTTCTGGGTAGAGGTAATACGTTCCTGAAGGCCGCCAAGGTCGGTGCCAAGGGTGGGCTGATAACCAACCGCCGAAGGCATGCGGCCAAGGAGGGCCGACACTTCCGAACCCGCCTGGGTAAAGCGGAAGATGTTGTCAATAAACAGGAGCACGTCCTGGTTTTCTTCATCGCGGAAGTATTCCGCAAGGGTCAGGCCGGTAAGGGCGACCCGGGCGCGGGCTCCCGGAGGTTCGTTCATCTGGCCGTAACAAAGCGCTGCTTTCTCAAGAATGCCGGCGTCTTTGAATTCATGGTACAGGTCGTTCCCTTCACGGGTACGCTCGCCAACACCGGCGAACACGGACAAGCCGCCGTGCTGCTTGGCGATGTTGTTGATCATTTCCATGAGAATAACGGTTTTCCCAACGCCCGCACCGCCGAAGAGGCCCATCTTTCCGCCCTTGGGGAAGGGAATCAGAAGGTCAACAACCTTGATGCCGGTTTCAAGCAGTTCAACCTTGGTGTTCTGCTCGGTGAATTCCGGAGCCGGGCGGTGAATGGGAAGATACTTGTCGGATTTTACCGGGCCAAGTTCGTCCACGGGCTTGCCCACAACGTTGATGATGCGGCCAAGCGAACCGGGGCCAACCGGAGCCATGATGGGCAGGCCGGTGTCAACAACCTCCATGCCGCGAACAAGACCTTCGGTCGCGTCCATGGCAATGGTACGAACAACGTTGTCGCCAAGATGCTGCGCCACTTCGCAGATAAGTTCCGGCGCGTTCACGTTGTTGGTGTTTTTGATTTCAAGCGCGGTCAAAATACTGGGCAGTTTGCCGGAGTCGAAAACAACGTCGACAACGGCCCCGATGACCTGCACGATTTTTCCTGTGTTATTCTTCTTTGCACTCATTTCCGTCACGCTCCCTTGTTATCCATTGAGCGCCTCAGCGCCTGCTACGATATCCATGAGGTCCGTTGTAATGGCAGCCTGCCGCGTTTTGTTGAAAACCAACGTAAGCGCGGAAACAATATCGTCGCAGTTTCTGGTGGCGTTATCCATTGCGGCCATTCGTGCGGCGTGTTCGCTCGCGGATGTGTCAAGCATACCGCGATACACCTGAACCTTGACAAACCGGGGAAGAAGTTCGGCAAGCAGGGCTTCAACCGAGGGTTCGTAAACATACTCGGAAGCCGCGCCGACAGGCTCTTCGCCAGCGACCTTGTCTGCCGCAATGGGCAGCAACCGAAGGCATGTAGCCTCCTGGCGGGCAATACTTTTAAACTGCCCATAGATTATGTGCGCCTCATCCACCACACCTTCAAGAAAATCGTGAAGGAGCGTGTTGCTCGCCGCATTGGCAAGCTGGAAATCAAACGTGTTCATCATGCCGACTACCTGATAGGCAATTTCGAAACCGACACGGCGAACCGCATCGCGTCCCTTTCTGCCTATGCAGTAAAACCGGACGGACAAACCTTCCTCCTGCCGTTTTTTGGCAAGGGCCAAAGCACGGGTGATAAGGTTGATGTTAAAACTACCGCAAAGGCCTCTGTCCGAGGTGACAAGCAAAATACCAACGCATTTCGGCTCGGCCCGCCGTTCAAGCAACGGGTGGGCGGAACTGTCGGATTTGTCCGCAAGATCGCCCAGCACCTCATAGAACTTGTCGGCGTAGGGGCGGAAGCGCTCAATACGCATCTGCGCCCCCCGCAACTTGGCAGAGGCAACCATGTTCATGGCCTTGGTGATCTGCTTGGTCTTTTTGACCCCGCCGATCTTGACCCTGACATCTTTAAGAGAAGCCATTCATGCCTCCGGTTGATTATGCCTTGAAGTTCTTTTTAAAGGCGTCAATAGCCTCGGCCAGTTTTGCCTCGATGTCTTTGTCAAGAGCTTTCTTTTCTTTGATTTCAGACACAAGGGCGCTTGCCGATGCGTTGAGATAGTCAAGCATTTCTTGTTCAAACTTGGGCACTGTCGGTACGGCGATTTCATCCATGAAGCCACGGGTGGCCGCATACATGGAAATGACCTGCTCGTGCGGGGCCATGGGCTTGTACTGGGGCTGCTTCAGCAGTTCCACAAGACGGGCGCCACGGTTCAGTTTCTGCTGGGTGGACTTGTCAAGGTCGGAACCAAAGCTCGCAAAGGCGGCCAGTTCGCGGTACTGGGCAAGGTCCAGACGCATGGTGCCTGCAACCTGTTTCATGGCCTTGATCTGGGCGGCGCCGCCAACGCGGGAAACCGAAAGGCCCACGTTGATGGCCGGACGGATACCGGCGTTGAACAGGTTCGGCTCAAGGTACACCTGACCATCGGTAATGGAAATAACGTTGGTCGGAATGTACGCGGAAACGTCGCCAGCCTGGGTTTCAATGATCGGCAGGGCGGTCATGGAACCGGCGCCCTGGCTGTCGGCCATTTTGGCCGCACGTTCCAGCAGGCGGGAGTGCAGGTAGAAAACGTCGCCAGGGAAGGCTTCACGCCCCGGAGGACGGCGAAGCAGCAGGGACATCTGGCGATAGGCCACGGCCTGCTTGGAAAGGTCATCGTAAATGATGAGGGCATGTTTGCCGTTGTCCCTGTAGTGCTCAGCCATGGTGCAGCCTGTGTAGGCGGAAATGTACTGCAGGGGAGCGGGCTCGGAAGCCGTAGCGGAAATGATGGTTGTGTACTCCATGGCGCCGTACTTGCGAAGGGTGTCTGCCACAAGGGCGACGTTGGCCTTCTTCTGGCCGATGGCTACATAGAAGCAATGCACGTCTGTGTCTTTCTGGGCCAGAATGGCGTCAATGCACACAGCGGTTTTGCCTGTCTGGCGGTCACCAATGATGAGTTCGCGCTGACCACGGCCAATGGGTGTCATGGCGTCAATAGCCTTGATACCGGTCTGGAGGGGTTCATGAACAGACTTTCGGGCGATGATGCCGGGAGCCTTGATTTCCACGGGGCGAACCTGAGTATCGCCAAGGGGGCCAAGGCCGTCAATGGGCTGACCAAGGGGGTTCAGAACGCGCCCCATAACCTTGTCGCCAACCGGAACCGAGAAGATCTGACCGGTACGCTTGACCGGGTCGCCTTCCTTGACACCGGTGTCGTCACCAAGAAGCGCAACACCCACGTTGTCTTCTTCAAGGTTCAGAACCATACCCATAAGGCCACCGGGGAATTCCAGCAGTTCCATGGCCATGGCGTTGGAAACGCCATAAACGCGGGCAATACCGTCACCAACGTACAGTACGGTTCCGGTTTCGCTCATGGAAACCCGCTGGTCGAAGTTCTTGATTTGCCCTTCGATGATTTTGCTGATTTCTTCTACTTTGATCTGCATGGTCCTACTCACCCCTCTTGATAGAGTCTTTGAGGATGGACAGTTGCGCGCGAAGGCTCGCATCCATTACCTTGTCACCCACTTTAAGAACAACCCCGCCAAGGATTTCTGGGGCAACGCCAAACTGAAGTGCCAATTTCCGTCCAGCCTTTTTCTCAAGATCCGAGAGGACGGCCTCCTGCTTCTGCCCTTCAAGCTCAACCGCGGTGAGAATTTCACCGCGAATAACACCGTTTTTGACATCGAGAAGCGTATCAAAGGCATCGGCTATGCCATCGATAGAACCCATACGGCCTTTCTCTGAAAGCAGGAGACAGAAATTAAGGACAGTTTTGTCAAGCGAAAGTGACTTGGCGAGTTTTGTGAGCACATTTCGCTTTTCCGCCAAAGAAAAAATGGGAGATCGAAAAACCTGTGCAAGAGAAGGATTGACCTGCACGGCTCGACGCAGTTTACCAAGTGAACCGGCATATGCGGCAAGCGCCTTGTCTCCGGTAGTGCAACCAAGAGAGAAAAGAGCTTTTGCGTAGCGGTTCGCAATAATGTTGCCGGTCAATTGAGCACCACCCTTGTTAAGTATTTGTCAACGAGTTTGGCCTGTTCCGCCGGGGTCAGCTTTTTGGACAAGGCTTTTTCGGCAGCAGAGATAATTTCATCTGCAAGCTGGGCACGCATGGCGCCGACAGCCTGGGCGATCTCATTCTCGGCAGCAACCTTGGCCTGCTCGGTAATCTGGCGGGCAGACTTTTCCGCATTGGCAATAATTTCGGCCTTCATTGATTCGCCCTGGCGCTCGTAGGCGGCCAGGATTTCGCTGCGCTCCTTGTCAAGGCTGGCAATGCTCGCTTCTACCTGGGCAAGCTGTTCCTGGGCGTCAATTTTCCGCTGTTCCAATGTGGAAATCTCAGTGGCAATCGACTCGGAACGGCCGCGAAAAAACGCGGCGATTTTTTTGCCAAAAAAGTAGTAGATAACTCCGCCGAACAGAGCAAGGTTCGCTATGCGGAAGGCAAAATTGCCCCAGGGAAGATCGTGCCCGTCTGACGAGGCAAAGGCCGCAGTAGACGAAAGCAGGAGTAAACAGAAGGGCAAGAAGACATGCTTGAAACGTCGCAAGTGGAGTCCTCCTTCAGGCGTTGACCGCCGTGGTTATATTAACCGATAATTTTTGCAACAACCTGATCGGCGTAAGCAGGAACCTGCTTTTGCAGGTCGGCATAGGCGGCCTTTACCTGCTGCGCCGCGTTATCTCTGGATTGCCTGATATATTCCTGGGCTTCGGCCTGGGCTTCGGCAAGCACTGCCTGCTCACGCTGGCGACCGGCGTCTTTCAGCGCGTCGCGGTGAACAGCCGCTTCCTGACGGGCAAGATCAAGGGAGGACTTGTACGAGGATATTTTTTCCTTCGCAAGTTGGGTGAAGTGTTCAACATCGCCAAGATACCCTTCGGTAAGAGCCTTGCGGCTGGCGATTTGCTCACGTACGGGCTTGATGAGGAGAAACTGGAGAGCAATCAACGTGACGAGAAAGTTTGCTAACTGAATAAAAAAAGTACCGTTAAACTCAATCATCAGCGTCACCTCACTAAAGATTTGTTTGCAGAAAAAATGCTTTTGGTTTCTTACATGAAAGGCCGTGTATCGTCAATTCTTTGTTGGGATATGCTGGCCTCCTTGTGAAAAAATGCACTTCTTTTGGCTTTTATAACAGACGATTATCACTAAAAAGAAATTTTCCCGGCCTGCCTTCAAAAGCCGCATTCGCCGCTCGGATCCAGGCAAAACAGCAGACCCGCCGCCCTTTCGGAAAAGAGGCCGCCGCGGTTTTTATTGCCGCACGGGAAGGGTGTCTGCCATGGTTTCCTTGCTCGCAGACAGAACCGGAGCAGGCAGGGCCGCCATTTCTTCCACTGAGGCCCCCATGCACAGGTTGCCGTGCAGCTCTGCCCCCTCTTCCATAATAAGCAGGGCCGTTGCCAGGTTGGCGTGTATGCGGGCGGTCTGGTGCAGAACGCTTCTTCTTGTCACTATCACTTCGCCGCGCAAGACCCCGTGCACCACCAGCTCGCTCACGCGCACCGTGCCTTCCACATGGGCGTCCTTGCCGAGAATGAGCTTGCCTTCGGAAATAATGTCGCCAGCAAAGCGCCCATCCACACGCACAGTGCCCTTGAAGCTCAAACGTCCATTATATTCGGTTCCTGCGCCAAGCAGGGCGGTAAATTCTTCTCTGCCCATGAAACAACTCCTTTTATTGTGCGGCAATGATCTTCCGCAGGGGGAAACCGGCCCTCGCTCGTGCCGGAATGGTCAGTATACACCTTGGGGGCGACCCAGTCGATAGCTCTTTTTCCTTCAACTTACCTTGAACATGAACCGACGCATGGAAACATTGATGACCAGGCCGAGAAGGACGAAGTTGACCAGGGTGGCTGTGCCGCCATAGCTTATAAAGGGCAGGGGAATGCCCACAACAGGCATTATGCCGACCACCATGCCCATGTTGATAAGGATCTGCCAGAAAAAGTAAAAGAACACGCCCGCGCACAGAAGGCTGCCAAAGCGGTCTTTGGAATCTCGGGCCGTGCTTATAATGGTCATCAAAAAGCAGCAGAAAAGAAAGAGCAGGCTTATGCAGCCCACAAAACCCCACTCCTCGCTGAACACGGCAATGGCAAAGTCTGTATGCTTTTCCGGCAGAAAGCGGAGCAGGCTCTGGGTGCCGCCCTGAAAGCCCTTGCCCCACATTTCGCCGGAACCAATGGCTATCTGCGACTGGATGATGTGGTAGCCCGCGCCCTGCATGTCGGTTGAGGGGTCGAGAAAGGTCAGAATGCGCTGCTTCTGGTAATCTTTCAAAACGAACCAGCCCAGGGGGAACAGGGGTGGAACAAGGAGGAAGGCGACCTTGTACACCGACAGCCTGACCCCGTGGTAGATAATAATGAAGCCGATAAGCAGAAGAAGGTTCAGGGTGGTGCCAAGGTCTGGCTGTATGAAGACCAGGGCGCAGGGAATGCAGGTTATGGCCAGGGTAAGGCCGATTTCCCGCCATCCAAGCCCCGGTTTCATGCGGGAAAGAAGCGAGGCGCACATGAGCAGGGTGCTGATTTTCGCCACCTCGCTCGGCTGGATATTGAAAAACCCGAGCGATATCCACCGCCGCGCCCCGTTTACCGTAACCCCGGCCACGGGCACCATTATGAGCAGAACAACAGAGAGGCAGAATATGGGCAGGGCCAGTTCCTTCAGGTGGCGGTAGTCGAAAAGCGTGCACAGGAACATGCAGAAAAGCCCGATGCCGCCCCAGAGTATCTGCCGCTGAAAATAGGGGGCAACCTGAATGCCCATTTCGCTGCGCGCCCCGCTGGCGGAATAGAGGTTGAGCAGACCGACCAGAAAGAGCAGCACCGTGCAGCCCAGAAGTCCCCAGTTGGCATGGGTTATAAGTCGTCTGTCCACTGCGGCCATTGGCTGGTCCATACCCCTTGGGGAGTGTTGAAGGATGCGGCAAAAGAGCCCAACGCCTATTGGGCGGCCCTGTATGTGTTCGAAGCCGCCTCAGGGCCAAAGAGATGATCAAAAACGCTTCTGGCAATGGGGCCCGCGGTTGCGCTGCCGCCCCCGCCGTGCTCGACCATGACAATGACCGTGTAGCTTTTTCCGTCTTTCATGCCCCAGGTGCTTATCCAGGCATGGTCGCGGTGCTGGTAGGCCATTTCGCTTTTTTTCAGACGTTTTTCACCGATTTTCACCACCTGTGCCGTGCCGGTTTTGCCGCCCATAACGGCATCGGCGCGGTACACCTTGCGCGCGGTGCCGGTTTCGGCGGTCAGCCGCATGGCTTCCTTGATAAAGTCGCGGTGGGCGGCGGTCATGGGCAACACCCCGCGCACCTCTGCCGGTTCGTCTTCAATGAGCGAGGGTTTCAGCAGAGAGCCGCCATTCAGAAGGGCGCTGACAAATACGGCCATCTGCACGGGGGTAACCAGGGTAAAGCCCTGACCAATGGAAGAGTTCAGGGTTTCGCCCCGCTGCCACGGCTCGTTGAAACGCGCCAGTTTCCAGGCCCGGCCCGGCACCAGGCCGCCCTTTTCGTGGGGCAGGTCAATGCCCGTGCCCTTGCCAAAGCCGCAGAGCTTGGCGTAGCGTTCAAGGTTGTCTATGCCGACCTTCTGGGCCATTTCATAAAAATAGACATCGCAGGAAACCACCAGGGCCTGCATCATGCCCACGGTGCCGTGCCCGCCAGCCCGCCAGCAGCGGAACACATGGGAGCCAAGGGTGACGCTGCCGCCGCAAAATACCGATTCGCGCGGGCTTATGCCCTGCTCGAGCAGCAGGCCGACCATCATCAGCTTCCAGACCGACCCCGGCGGGTAGGTGCTCTGGATAGCCCTGTTTTGCAGGGGGTGGCGCGGGTGGTTGGACAGGGCATCCCAGTCCCTTTGCGACAGTTTTGTGGTAAATAGGTTGTTGTCGTAAGAGGGGGTGGTGACAAGGGCCCGAATCTTGCCCGTATCCGGCTCCATGACCACAACGCAGCCCGATTCCTCGCCCAAGGCTTCCACTGCGGCCTTCTGAAGCTCTATATCCAGGGAAAGGGTAATATTTTCCCCTGCCTGCGAGGGCTGTTCCTGATTTTTACGCAACTGCCTGCCAAGCACATCCACCTCGACAAGGTTCCGGCCCTTGGCCCCGCGCAGCCTTTTCTCGAATTTGACCTCTATGCCCTGTTTGCCCACAATATCGCCCAGGGTCAACGAGGAGTCTGCCGAAATTTCCGCCGGGTTTGCTTCGGCCACATAGCCCATGATATGCGCGAAAAGATCGCCCTGGGGGTAAAAACGCCGCTGCCGGGTTACTATGGAAATGCCCGGCCACTGGTGCAGTTCCTGCTCTATGGTCGCCACCTGCTCAAAGGGAATGTCGGTCACCAGCAGTTGCGGTTCAAAGGAACGCACCCTGGAAATGTCCTGCCGGAACTTGTCCTGCACGGAATCAAGGGGTACGCCGGTCCACCTGCTCACCTCGGCCAGGGTGGCCGCAATGTCCGGGCAGTCTTCACGGATGATGGCAAGGCAGAAGGCCGGGCGGTTTTCCGCCAGCAGGTTGCCCCTGGCGTCGACAATTATGCCGCGTGGGGCGTAGACCTGCTCGTTGCGCGTTTTGTTGGCATAGGAAAGGCGGGCGAACTCTTCGCCCTTCAGCATTTGCAGGTACCAGAACCGCATGACAAAGAGCACGAAGAGAAAGGCCACGCAAAAGTAGAGAAACCCCTGCCCCCAGCGCGAAGGCTGATACCCGTCCGGGGTTACCTCAATGGGGGGCATTGGCAGCCATCCTCATACGGTTGCGCAGCCACGAGGCGCACAGCCACATCACGGGCGTAACAGCGGCCTGGGTAAGGCAGGTTTGCACCAGTTGCTGATAATCCCGGCCATAATCCTGCAGGGCGCTCATAAGCCACTGCACCGTGCCGAGCCATACGGCAAAGAGGCAGGAAAACAGGATAACCGAAAAAAAGTTTGTGGCAGCGAAAAAGCGCGAGCCCACCCCGTAAAAGGCTATCTGCCCGCCGTACCACAGCACGCTTGAACCAAAATTGAGCGAGCCCGTGCCTTCCTGAATAAGACAAAAAACAATGAACAGCCACAGCACCGCCCGCCTGTTGCCCGATTGCAGGGCAATGAGCAGACCGGCGGCAAGGGCGTCCACCCCGGGCAGGTGTTGCTGCACCACAAGGGCCGCCGCAATGTACACGGCCCAGCCGATGATCAGCAATACATTCATACGGCCTTCCTCTCGGGCCTCTTTCCGGCGGCGCGGCGAAGCGGCCCTCCGGCGAGGGGCAGAAAGGGGCTGCGCCTTGAGGGCGGAAGGGAAAGGCTATCTGGGGGCAAGGTCATGGCTGTCCTCGCGAAAAACAGGTTCCGGCGGGCCGACAAGGGGGGGCAGAACCGGTTCGCCCGAACCCTGGGGCATGAGCAGCACCACCTCTTCCAGGGCCTCCCTGTCCACAAGGGGGTGGGCATGAACCCGAAGAAAAAGGGTTTCGTTGCCGGGCTGCACACTGGTCACCACACCCACGGGAATGCCCTTGGGAAAAACCCCGTCCACCCCGGCGGTCACAAGCACCTCACCCGGCCGGATGCGGGCGTTTTGCGCCACATAGGAAAGCTCCAGGGTATCGCTGTCGCCTGCCATGCCGCCCGCAATGCCCGGCGTACGGGTTGTCTGGCTGATCACGGCCACCCGGAAGCCGGGGTCGGTCAGCAGAAGAACGGTGGCCGCATGGGGCGAGGCCCGAAGCACGCGGCCCACCACGGCATCGGGCACCACCACAGGGGTGCCCACGGTTGCGCCGTCGGCAAAGCCCTTGTTCACGGTAATGGTGTGCAGGGGGGAATGGGGCCCGAAACGGGTGGCAATGACCCGCGCGGCAAAGCCGGGGGCTTCGCGCAGGGGCGCGACCAAGAGGAGCTTGCGCAGGCGGGTCAGTTCCTCGCGTTCTTCAGCCCCGAGGGTTGCGGCCTTTTTCATCTGCATGAGTTCCGCGCGCAAAAAGGCGTTTTCTTCGGCAATGCCAATGAGGGCGAGGTAATTGTTCCATGATTCAACCACACTGTCTCTCACCCAGACAACGGGCGTGAGAACATGCCCGACGATCTCAAGCCCGGAACGTTCGGCAATGGTATCAAGATACCCGGTACGGGCGTTCCAGGTGTAAAGGCCGAGGTAACAGAAAAGGCCGAAAATCAGCACCCCGATGAGACGGTTGGTATGGCGGGCGTTAATCTACGCTGACCTCTTTAAGAATACTGATGTTGTCCAGGGCCTTTCCGGTGCCCATGACAACGGTTGAGAGGGGGTCATCCACAACAGTGATGGGGAGGGAGGTTTCTTCTCGCAGGAGCTGGTCAAGGCCTTTCAGCAGGGCTCCGCCCCCTGTCAGCACAATACCCCTGTCCACAATGTCGGCGGCAAGTTCCGGCGGGGTCTGCTCAAGAGCGACGCGCACAGCCAGAACAATGGCGTCTACCTGCTCGGAAATGGCTTTTCGCACCTCTTCGGAGGTGATGATAATGTTCTGCGGAATGCCGGTAACCAGATCGCGGCCCTTGACCTCCATTTCCTGTTCCGGGTCCATGGGGTAGGCAGAGGCAATGGTCATCTTGATTTCTTCGGCCGAAGATTCACCGATAAGCATGTTATACTTGCGCTTCACATGCGTCATGATGGCCTCGTCCATCTTGTCGCCGCCCACGCGCACCGAGCGCGAATACACAATTCCGGAAAGGGAGATGACCGCCACCTCGGTGGTGCCGCCGCCAATATCCACAACCATGTTGGAGGTAGGTTCCTGAATGGGCAGGTTGGCCCCGATGGCTGCGGCCATGGGTTCCTCTATAAGAAAGACCTCGCGGGCCCCGGCGCTCTGGGCCGACTCTTTCACCGCCCTCTTTTCCACCTGGGTTATGCCCGTGGGCACGCAGATCATGATGCGCGGGCGCACCAGCCTGCGGGAATTGTGTACCTTGGAAATAAAGTGGCGCAGCATGGCCTCGGTTATTTCAAAGTCGGCGATAACGCCGTCTTTCATGGGGCGGATGGCCTGTATGTTGCCCGGCGTTCTGCCCAGCATGCGCTTGGCGTCCTGACCGACGGCCAGTACCCTGTTGATGCCGCGTGCGTCTTTTTTGACCGCGACAACCGATGGCTCTCTGAGGACAATGCCGTGCCCCTTCACATAGACGCAGATATTGGCAGTGCCAAGATCTATGGCGAGATCGTTGGAAAAAATGCCAAGAAAAGTATCAAGAAAATTCACCATGGAGCTAATGCCTCGTTATCGAAAAAAATGGGGGTTGGGCTGTCGTCATGTTTCGACGTGCCGTGCCTTGCAATGACAGGGGTAAGGGGAACGCCAGCCTCGGCAAGGTGTGCAAGAACCCCTTTCGCGAAGACAGCGTGCGGCGAGTGCCGCCGCAAAACGATCGAGTATTTTCAACAGAAAACTGCCATGAAAGGTCTTTTTGAACCCTGCAAGGAGAGGAGTATATGTCAAATGAAAATACTTTTCCACAAAAAGACGCCATGTACAAAATCTTGTATCGCATTGAACCCGTGAATCAGTCAAGAGTGGTGCGCGACCTTGCCACGGCCCCTGCGCTGATAAGAAGCACTATTACCCCCAAAGCCAGCAATTCCGGGGCCGTATCGGCCAGAGTCTGCGATTTCAGCAGGGCCCCGCGCACAATGCGCAAAAAATGGGTGGTGGGCAGAGCTTCGCCCAGGGTTTGCGCCCATCCCGGCATACCGTAAAAAGGAAAGGCAAAGCCTGTCAGAAAAATGGAGGGCATGAGGTAAAAAAAGGACATCTGCATGGCCTGCAACTGGTTTTTCGCCACAGTGGAAATAAGGTAGCCAAGGCACAGGTTGCAGAGAATGAACAGAAAGGCCCCGAGGGAAAGGGCGACCCACCCGGCCAGGGTGCCGGCCATGGGCACGGAAAAGAGCGTGGCCCCGGCAAAGAGGATAAGCCCCACCTGCACAATGCCCACAAAAACGTAGGGCAGCAGCTTTCCGGCCATTATCTCCATGGGCCGCAAGGGGGTTGCCAGCAGAAATTCCATGGTGCCGCGCTCGTTTTCCCGGGTTACGGCCATGGCGGTCATCATGACCAGGGTGAGGGTGAGAATGGTGCCCAGAAGGCCGGGCACAATATGAAAGGCCGTGACATTTTCCGGGTTGAACAGCCGGTGCAGCACAATGGAAAAGGGCGGCCCCCCGGCCCCGGTCATGCTGGCGAGCAGGGTGGAATCAAAGGTGGCGTCGCCGCGAAGGCTCTCGCGCAGATCGTGCATCAGGGCGTATTCGGGCAGGCCCATGACCGCGCTGATGGCCGAGGCGGCTGCCGTGGGGTCGGAGGCGTCGGCCTCGACCAGAATGACCGGGTTTTCCCGCTTCATCACCCGGCGGGTAAAATCATGCGGAATGGTCACGGCCAGGGTCACTTTGCCCTGACGCAGCAGGGCGTCCATTGCTTCCGTGCTTTTGGGCAAATATGCAACATTAAGGTAGGTGGTTCGTTCCAGCGCGGAAACCACGGCTCTGGCAAGCTGCCCGGTGTCATGGGTCATCACCGCTGCCGGAAGGTGATGGGGGTCGTTGTTGATGGCGTAGCCAAAGAGCAGAAGCTGCATCAGGGGCACGCCGACAATCAGCCCGGCGCTTATTCTGTCGCGCCGCAACTGGACAAATTCCTTGAAAAAAATGGCCCAGGCGCGTTTGAGGGAAAAGGGCGTCATGGTTTCCCCCTGTCAGCCGGAAGCGGGGAGTTGTCCATAAGCCTGATGAAGACGTCTTCAAGGGTGGGGCGCACCTCTTCCCAATGATCGTCCTGACCGGAAAAGGGGGCCACTGCGGCAAAGAGCTGTTCCCTGTTCTTGCCGCACACATGCAGGGACGAGCCGAAAAAGGAGACCGAATCCACCCCCCTTTCCCTGCCATACGCCCCGGCAAGGGCGGCTTTTGCCCCGGCCATGCCCGGCCCGACGCCGCTGAGGGTCACCAGCCCGGAATCTTCCAGTATGCCCTGCACCGAATCGGAAACCACCAGGGAGCCGTTCAGAATATAGGCAATGGCGTGGCACCGCTCCGCCTCGTCCATGTAGTGGGTGGAAACCAGTACGGTCATGCCCTGGGCGGCCATGGCGTGAATGTCGTCCCAGAAAAGCCGCCGGGCCTTGGGGTCCACCCCTGCGGTGGGTTCGTCCAGCAGAAGAAGCCGGGGCGAATGCAGGGTGGCGACGGCCAGGGCCAGACGCTGCTTCCACCCGCCCGAAAGGGTGCCCGAAAGCTGGTCGCCCCGCTCTTCCAGGCCAAGGCGCTCAAGGGAGGCCTGCACCACCTCTTCGGGCTGGGCAAGCTCGTACACCCGTGCGGCAAAAAGCAGGTTTTCCCGGGCTGTCAAATCTTCATACAGGGAAAAACGCTGGGTCATGTACCCGGCGTTCTTTTTTATATGCGCACTTTCCCTGCGGAAATCGCGGCCAAGCACCGTGCCCTCGCCGCTGTCCGGGGTCAGAAGGCCGCATAACAGGCGCAGGGTGGTGGTTTTGCCCGAGCCGTTGGGGCCGAGAAAGCCCGTGATGGCCCCCCTTTTCACGGCAATGGACAGATCCCGCACAACATGCCTGGGGCCGAAAAACTTGTTCAGGCCCCGCACATCTATGGCGTTCACTGCCTGACCCCGCTGCTTCCGGCAGCTTCCGGCCCTGCCCCGCCGAACACATCCACAGGCAGGCCCGGGGCGGGCATGGCCCCGTCAAAAACCGCCTCCACCATGAAGACCATTTTTTCCCTGTTTTCACGGCTGTAAATAACGGGCGGGGTATATTCGGGCCGGGGGGAAACATACTCCACCCGCGCAGGCATGGGCGCGGGGCAGCCGTCGCAGGCGGCAAAAACCCTCACCCCCGGCGCGAAATCGGCAATATCGGCCTGGGGCACAAAAAACCGCACCCGCCTCTCTGCGTCGGGCACAAGGGCAAGCACCGGAACATTGGCTGCCACCCACTCGCCCTTCTGGTAAAAC
>JGI994J12354_10000995_pt1 | contig 28726 bp, 24 predicted proteins | sample IntmicLarv3ML3BL_FD_12354 | JGI IMG/M metagenome (IMG submission 12354) | reverse complement strand
CATCGCGCAGTTTCCGGCGCGCTCGCCGAGACCGTTTATGGTGGTTTCAATCTGGCAGGCTCCGTTTTGGATGGCGGACAGGGTGTTTGCAACAGCAAGCCCCAAGTCGTTGTGGCAGTGGACGCTTATGGTTGCCTTTTCTATGTTTGGAACGTTTTCCGAGATGCCGCGGATGAGCGCGCCATATTCCTCGGGCGTTGCATAGCCGACGGTGTCGGGAATGTTAACTGTTGTCGCGCCGGCGGCTATAACCGCTTCCAAAATGCGATAGATGAAGTCCGGATCGCTGCGGCTGGCGTCCTCGCAGGAAAATTCGATATCCTCGCAAAGGCTTTTTGCAAGGCAGACGGAGGCAATGGCGGCTTTTACAACCTCGTCCGGCTCCATGCACAGCTTGTGCTGCATGTGGATGTCGCTTGTGGCGATGAAAACGTGTATGCGTGGGGATTTTGCGTGTTTTACAGCCTCCCAGCCTGTGCGGATGTCGTCCTCGTTGCAGCGGCAGAGCGCGGCAACAGTGCAGCCAAGAGCCGCGGCAACGGCTTTTACAGCCTCGAAATCGCCAGGAGAGGCGGCGGGAAAGCCGGCTTCGACGATGTCAACGCCCATTGCTTCAAGCTGGCGCGCGATGTCAAGCTTTTCGGAAAGATTTAGGTTTACTCCCGGTGTTTGCTCGCCGTCGCGAAGGCTTGTGTCGAAAATTTTGATTCTTTTTTTTGTGCTCATGGTTTTAGTACCTCCTGCTAAACTATTTGCCTCAGCTTTTTTAAGGGGGGCTTTTAAATACAAAAAAACCCTCATCCTTAAACAAGGACGAAGGCTGAGCTCCGCGGTACCACCTATATTCGTATATTATAATACGCACTCTTCAATACTTGGAAATGACAGGCTTCCGCATATTGTGTTCCTTGTTAACGGTGGACATCCGGCTTGGCATAGTTGTAAGTTTTTTACGTTCCGCCTTGCTGCTCGGGGGTGAGTTTTCAAATTTGCCGTCATGAATCTTTACACCTGCCAGATTCTCTCTGTGCTTCTTGCAAATTGGATTTTATTCCCCTTCAACGCATTTTCAATATTCAAGATGGAAATAAGGTTAACACGTTTGATTGCGGCTGTCAATGGAAAAGCTAAAAAAAATTAACTTTTTTTATTTTGGCAAAAAAAATATTGACACGGCTTTTTTTTAGTGTTATCCTAACAAAAAATAAAAATTCGGAGGGCGCGAAATGTTTTTGCTAAGTGTTAGCCTAGTCATTCTAGTCGGCATTATTGTTGTTAGCGATAATGTTTTTTTGTGCTGCGCCGGATAAGGGATGTTTACATTGCCCTTGCAGCAAACGCTGCAAGGTTTTTTGATTTATTTAGGAGTTTTTTTATGAGCTGCATTTTTCTCTCTGTCTGCCTAGTCGTCGTCCTAAGCATTATCATTATTCTTGATAATGCTGTTTTGCGTTGCGCCAGATAGGGAGTTAAGGACTTTAGAGCTTTAAGGAAATCCGCTGGTTAAAGACGCCGGCGGATTTCTTTTTTGTTATATACATTTTCACGAAGGAGGAAACAAAATGAAACTTAGCGGCTCTCAAATAATCATCGAGCAGCTTTGTGCGCATGGTGTCGAAACTGTTTTTGGGTATCCCGGCGGCTCGGTGCTTCCGCTTTATGATGAGCTTTATAAAAATTCGCACCGCATAAGCCACGTTCTCACAGCCCACGAACAGGGCGCGGCGCACGCGGCAGACGGATATGCTCGAGCTAAATCCAAAGCCGGCGTTGTTATCGCAACGAGCGGACCGGGCGCGACAAACCTTGTCACAGGCATTGCAAACGCTTATCTTGACAGCGTGCCGCTTGTGGCAATCACCGGGAATGTTAACGTTCCGCTTTTGGGACGCGACAGCTTTCAGGAGGTTGACATTGTTGGCATAACCCAGCCGGTTGTGAAGCACAACTTTATGGTTCGGGACATAAGCCAGCTTGAAAAAACCTTGAACGAGGCATTTCACCTTGCTGAGAGCGGAAGGCGCGGTCCTGTGCTTGTTGATGTTCCGAGGAGCATTCAAACCGACATGTTTGAATATTTCGGAAGCTTGCCGAAGGCGAGGGATGAGGCGCTGTCCGCGCCGGAGCTTGGCGAGGCGATTTTGGCAATTGAAAAATGCAAGCGTCCCTATATCTATGCCGGCGGCGGCGTTGGCGCTGCCGGTGCGGAGGCGGAGCTTTTGGAGCTTTCAAGGCGGCTTTGCGCGCCGATTGGGCTTAGCATGATGGGGCTGACGGCAGCGCCTGCGGATTATGAGCTAAACCTTGGCATGTGTGGAATGCACGGCACATATGCCGCCTCGGCGGCGCAGGCGGAGAGCGACCTTATCATTGCCCTTGGCGTTCGATTTTCGGACAGGGCAACGGGGAACACGGACGAATATGGTCGAGAGCGCGTGATTATTCATGTGGACATTGACTTATCCGAGATTGATAAAAATATTCCATCGCGCATAAGCGTTTGCTGCGATGTGAAGAAGGCTCTCTCGGCGCTGCTGAGCGAGCTGCCGGCGAGCGAAAACGAAGCTTGGAGCGCGCGCATAGAGGAGCTAAAGCAGCTTGGAGCGGCTTCGCAGCAGGACGATTTTATGCCGAGGATGGTTATTGAAGCCATAAACGCGCATTGCGCCCCCGAAACGGTTGTCGCGACCGATGTTGGGCAGCATCAAATGTGGACGATGCAGTATTATAAATTTACAAAGCCCAGGACTCTTTTGACCTCCGGCGGACTTGGGACGATGGGCTATGGTCTTGGTGCGGCAATTGGCGGCTGTCTTGCGACAGGTCGGCAGAGAACGGTTCTATTTACCAGCGACGGAAGTTTCGGGATGAACCTTAACGAGCTTGCAACGGCTGTCACATATGAGCTTCCGCTTGTGATTGTGATTTTGAATAACGGCGTTCTCGGCATGGTTCGCCAGTGGCAGAGCATGTTTTTTGACGAGAGATATTCTCAGACAACGCTCCAGAGAAAAACCGATTTTGTTGCCCTTGCAAAGGCTTTTGGTGCGCAGGGCTATGCGGCGGCTTCTCTTGCGGAGCTCTCGGCGGTGCTTCAAAATCTTTCGCCGGACGGACCTACGGTTATTGACTATCGCATTGGCATGGACTGCAAAGTGCTTCCCATGATTCCTCCGGGCGGAAGCATTTCAGACATTATTATGGAGGTGGATTGACATGGAAAACGAAAAATTCACCGTTGAGCTTATTGTTGCGAACCACTATGGCGTTTTGAACCGGATAACAGGGCTTTATTCAAGGCGCGGATATAATATAAGAAGCCTTAATGTAAACGAAACGGCAAACCCGGAGCTTTCGCGAATGCTGATTGTTTCGCATGGAAACGAGTATATCCAGACCCAGCTTGTCCGCCAGCTCTCGAAGCTTTATGATGTACGAGAGGTTACGCTTATGCGAGCTGTGCGCCAGTGAACTATGAAAACCAAAAACTTAAAATAAAAAAGGAGAACACAAAAAATGAGTACAATGTATTATGACAAGGACTGCCGCCCGGAGCTTTTGAAGGGCAAGAAAATCGCGATAATCGGATATGGCTCGCAGGGACATGCGCACGCGCAAAACCTCAGAGAAAGCGGAGCGGACGTTGTTGTTGGTCTTTACGAGGGTTCGAAAAGTGCGCAAACTGCAAAAGCTGACGGCTTCACAGTTGTCTCCGCAGGCGAGGCGGCGAAAATGTCCGATATTGTTATGCTTCTTGTAAACGATGAAAAAATGAAATCAATTTATGACAATGACATCGCGCCAAATCTCAGCGCCGGCATGACACTTTGCTTTGCTCATGGATTTAACATTCATTTCGGTCAAATTGTTCCGCCGCAGGATGTTAATGTTATAATGATTGCACCCAAGGGTCCCGGACACACTGTAAGGAGCCAGTATCTCGAGGGCAAGGGCGTTCCCTGCCTTATTGCCGTGCATAGCGATGCGACGGGAGATGCGAAGGAGCTTGCGCTCGCTTATGCTTATGGCATCGGCGGCGGTCGCGGCGGCATTTTGGAAACGACATTTAAAGAGGAAACGGAAACCGACCTTTTCGGCGAGCAGGCTGTTTTGTGCGGCGGCGTTTCGGCGCTTATGAAGGCAGGGTTTGAAACGCTTGTTGAGGCAGGCTATCAGCCGGAGAGCGCTTATTTTGAGTGCGTGCATGAAATGAAGCTTATCATCGACCTTGTTATAAAGGGCGGACTGTCCTTCATGCGATATTCTATCAGCGACACAGCAGAATATGGCGACTATTGTATTGGCGACAGAATTATCACACAGGACACCAAAAACGAGATGAAAAAGGTTCTCGGCGAGATTCAGGACGGCACCTTTGCGAAAAACTGGCTGAAGGAAAACGCAGACGGGCGCCCCACATTTGCCCAGCGCCGCAAGTATGAGAGCGAGCTTTTGGTTGAAACCGTTGGCGGAAGCCTTCGCGAGAAAATGAGCTGGAGTGAGGGCAAATGAACAGTGACTCTATAAAATCCGGGGCGGAAAATGCGCCGAAGCGCTCGCTGCTGAAATCTATGGGCTACACGGACGAGCAGCTTTGCCGCCCGATTATTGGCATTGTAAATTCGTTTAACGAGATTGTGCCGGGGCACATTCATCTGCAAAGCATCGCGCGCGCCGTTAAGGACGGGGTTTTGATGTGCGGCGGAACGCCGATGGAGTTTAACACCATCGGCGTGTGCGACGGGCTTGCGATGGGGCATGAGGGGATGAAATATTCCCTCTCCTCGCGCGAGGTGATTGCTGACAGCATTGAGTGCATGGTGCGCGCGCACTGCTTTGACGCGCTTGTTTTCATCCCGAACTGCGACAAAATTGTCCCCGCTATGCTTATGGCGGCGGCAAGGCTCAACCTGCCTGCGGTTTTTGTTTCTGGCGGTCCTATGCTGTCGATTGACGGGATGGATTTGAACACTGTTTTTGAAGCTGTCGGAAGCTCCAAGGCAGGGCTGATTGACGAGGCGGAGCTTTTTCGCATTGAGGAGAGCGCCTGTCCGGGCTGCGGCTCTTGCTCGGGCATGTTCACGGCAAACTCGATGAACTGCCTTTGCGAGGCGCTTGGCATGGCTCTTCCCGGAAACGGGACGGTTCCGGCGGTTTACGCCGAGCGGCTGCGCCTTGCGAAAACGGCAGGCTGCCGCGTTATGGCGCTTTTGCGAGAAAATGTTCGCCCCTCGGACATTATGAGCGCCACGACGCTTCAAAATGCGCTGACGGTGGACATGGCTCTTGGCTGCTCTACAAATTCGGCGCTTCATCTGCTTGCGGTTGCGCACGAGCTTGGAATTGAGCTAAGCCTTAACATGATTAACGAAATAAGCTCTAAAACGCCGAACCTTTGCCGCCTTGCGCCCGCCGGAGGGCATCACATGCAGGACCTGCATTTTGCCGGCGGCGTTTCGGCGGTTATGAAGGCTCTCGGCTCCCGGCTTTGCGGCGAGGCGATAACGGCAAGCGGGCTTACAATCGGGGAGATTTGCGAGACGGCGCGGATAAAGGATGAGACTGTCATTCATGAATATTCTCCGACGGGTGGGCTTGCTGTGCTGTTTGGAAACCTTGCGCCGAATGGCGCAATTGTAAAGCGAAGCGCAGTGAAGCGCGAGATGCTCGACTTTACCGGCTCGGCGAAGGTTTTTGATTCGGAGGAGCTTGCCATTAGCGCAATTTATGGTGGTGAGGTTAAGACGGGCGATGTTGTGGTTATCCGTTATGAGGGTCCGGCAGGCGGACCGGGCATGCGCGAGATGCTCTCGCCCACATCTGCGATTGCCGGAATGGGGCTTGACAGCGAGGTTGCGCTTATAACAGACGGGCGCTTTTCCGGCGCAACGCGCGGCGCGGCAATCGGGCATGTTTCGCCGGAGGCGGCGGCGGACGGGCTTATCGCATATGTTCGAGACGGCGACAAAATTCACATCGACATCCAAAACTATGCCATAACCCTGCTCGTTTCCGACGAGGAGCTTGAGGAGCGCAGAAAAACGCCGCCGAGCCGTCCGCAGCGCGAGCTTTCGGGGTATATAAAAAGATATGCGGCGGCGGTTTCCTCTGCCGACAGGGGAGCGGTTATATGCTGACGCTGGAGCGCATTTATCAGGCAGCTCACACGCTGAAGGATGTTATACGAAAAACGGAGCTTATTCGCTCGCCGGGCATTGTGCCGGGCTGCGAGCTTTATCTGAAGGCGGAGAATCTTCAGCTTACCGGCTCGTTTAAGGTTCGTGGTGCATATTTTAAGATATCCACGCTGTCGGAGGCGGAGCGGCGCGCCGGCGTGGTTGCATGCTCCGCGGGAAACCATGCGCAGGGGGTTGCGCTATCTGCGCAAAGGGCGGGGCTTAAATCGACCATTTTCATCCCGAGCGTTGCGCCGCTTTCCAAGATTGAATCCACCGAGCAGCTCGGCGCGGACATCAGGATAATCGACGGCTGCTATGACGATGCGTTTGCCGCCGCTTCGGCATATCAGAAAGAGAGCGGCGGAACATTTATCCATCCGTTTGACGACATTGATGTAATCGCCGGGCAGGGAACGCTGGGGCTTGAAATTTTGGAGCAGGCGCCGGAGCTTGATGCGATTATCGTGCCAATTGGCGGCGGTGGGCTGATTTCGGGCATTGCCTTTGCTGTGAAGCGGCTGAACCCGGGGTGTAAGGTTTATGGTGCCTGCGCCGCCGGTGCGGAGGCAATGCGCCTGTCGCGTTTGGAGCGAGAGAGGGTGAGCCTTCAAGGCGTTTCAACCTTTGCAGACGGCATTGCCGTCAAGTGCCCGGGGGAGCTGACATATAAGCTTTGCTGCGAATTTGTTGACGAGATTGTGAGCGTTTCGGACGATGAAATTGCAACGGCAATTCTCACCCTGATGGAGCAGCAGAAGCTGGTTTCCGAGGGCGCGGGCGCGGCGGCTGTGGCAGCGGCGATGTTTCGAAAGCTTCCGATTGAGGGTAAGAGGGTTTGCGCCATTGTTTCGGGCGGAAATATTGATGTTAACATTTTGTCCCGTGTGATTTCTCGCGGACTTCTCGCAACGGGGCGGATGGCGCAGCTTAAAATTGAAATGCTGGACAAGCCCGGGCAACTTCAGGAAATTTCGTCAATCATTGCAGGCATTGGTGCGAATGTGACAAAGGTTTTGCACAACCCGGGCGGAGAGAACATGGACATAAACGGCTGCTATCTGCACATTTCGATGGAAACGAGAAACAAGCAGCAGCATCTGGCGATTAAAGCTGCAATCACTGCCGCCGGATACCGCATTGTGGAGGATTAGAGAAAATGAACGAAAATATTTTCACAGAAAAAGCGCCGGCTCCCGTTGGACCATATTCCCAAGCTGTTTTGAGCGGCGGCACGCTTTACTGCTCCGGGCAGATTGCTATCGGTTTTTTGGACGCTAGCGTCACCAAGCAAACGGAAAAAATATGTGAGAGCATCGCAAAAATTCTCGAGGCAGCGAACATGAAAATTTCCGATGTTGTCAAAACAACATGCTTTCTCGCAGACATGAAGGATTTTGCGGAGTTTAACAAATGCTATGAAAAGCATTTTGCGCACAGACCGGCGCGCTCCTGCGTTGCTGTTAGAGAGCTTCCGAAGGGCGCGCTTGTTGAGGTTGAGGTGATTGCCGCGCGCTAGGCAAAGCGAGATTTGGTATACATATAATAACATCGGCAGCCCGAAGCTCGGGCTGCCGATGTTATTTTTTTATTTCAGCACGACATTTTCGCTGCCGTAAAGCTCTTTTAGCTCGTCTATAAAAGCGCCGTGGTGCAGGCAGCGCACGCGAAGCTGCTTTTTTATATCTGCAAAATATACAACGAGCATATCGTTTCCGATGAACATTTGGAGAAGGAGCTTTAGGCGGTGCATGAGCTTTTCGTCGTTTGAGGGAAGCTTTAGGTAGAGTGTTTGCGCCTTTTTGTCCGGAGCTTCTTCCGGCAGGGAAAGGTCGGACAGGGGGCGGATGGTGTCTGCCATTATTTGCGGCTGGTTTTCATCGCGCACGGAGATGCGACCGGTTATTATGAGAGGGGCATTGTCGCTTATATAAGAGCCGCCGGTGTCAAGCGCGCGCTGAAAGGCGAGAAGCTCGATGGCTCCCGTGTCGTCTTCAAGGTTTATATAGCTCATCAGGGTGTTGTTTTTTGTTGTGCGCGTTCTAAAGCTTGAAACAACGCCTGCGATGGTGACATTTTTGCCGTCCGGATATTTGTGCGCATGGGCTTCGTTTTCGGCGCTGTGGTCGGAGATTATCCCACCGATTGAAACCGCGCCGATTTTGCGAACAGTGTCCCGATATTCGTCCATAGGGTGACCGGAGAGGTAAAGTCCGGTCATTTCGCGCTCCATCGCCATTAGCTCGCGCGGAGAAAACTCCGGAGCTTCGGGGAGGGTTAGGGCGCTTTTTGAAATGGTTCCGTCTTCCGTGCCGGTGCTGAAAAGGTCGAGCTGACCGGCAACATTTTTGCGACCGGCGCTGGAGATGCCCTCGATAACGGCGTCGGCGGCTTTTAGAAGCTGGGCGCGAGTGTTTTTAAGACTGTCGAGCGCGCCGGCGCGAATTAAGCTCTCAACCGCGCGGCGGTTGAGGTCCTGCCCGTACATTCGGCTGCAAAATTCGTCAAAGGCGGTGAAGGCGCCGCCGCGCTCGCGCTCGGCGACGAGGGCTTTGGCAAAGCCGCGACCGACGTTTTTTATGGCAGACAGACCAAAGCGAAGGTTTTCGCCGTCCACGGTGAAGTCTGTGTCGGAGGCGTTTATGTCCGGCGGCAGAAGTTTTATGCCCATGTCGCGGCAGTCGGCGATGTATTCGGCGACCTTGGTGCTGCTGTCCAGAATGGAGCTTATGAGAGCTGCCATATACTCCTTTGGATGGTGGCATTTCATGTAGGCGGTGCGATAGCTTACAATGGCGTAGGAAACGGCGTGGGATTTGTTGAAGGCATAGTTTGCAAAGTCTAAAATTTCGTCGTAAATGCTGCCGGCGGTTTCGGCGTTTATGCCGCCGGCGACAGCGCCGGGAATGCCGCGCTCCTTGTCGCCGTGGATGAATGCTTCGCGCTCCTTTTTGATTTCCTTTTCCTTTTTCTTGCTCATGGCGCGGCGAATCATGTCTGCCTGTCCGAGAGAAAAGCCGGCAAGGTGGCGGCAAATGTCGATTACTTGCTCCTGATAGACGATGCAGCCATAGGTGACGGAGAGAATTTCCCGGAGAAGGGGGTGCTTATATGTGATTTTTTGAGGGTTTAGGCTGCTTTCGATGAAGCGAGGGATGGAGTCCATTGGACCGGGGCGGTAGAGCGCTATTATAGCGGTGATATCCTCAAGGCTTTTTGGCTTTAGCGAGGTGCACACGCCGGTCATTCCTGTGCTTTCAAGCTGGAACACGCCGCTGGTTTTGCCCTGGGAGAGCATTTCAAAAACGGCGAGGTCGTCCTCCGGAACGGCTTCAACGATGAAATCGGGAATTTTTTGGCGAACGAGCTTTGCGGCGTCCTCCAAAACCGTTAGGTTTCTAAGCCCGAGAAAGTCGATTTTTAAAAGTCCCAGTTCCTCGAGCGTTGTCATGGGATATTGGGTTACAACGGACTCGTCGTTTTTCGCGAGAGGGACATATTCAAAGGCGGGGCGCTTTGTGATGACAACGCCCGCGGCGTGGGTGGAGGCGTGGCGCGGCATTCCCTCAAGAGCTTTTGCGGTGTCGATTAGCTCTTTTATGCGCTCGTCGGCGTCGTACATGTCGCGAAGGGGGCGCGAGAGCTGAAGAGCTTCGGCAAGGGTGATGTGCAGGGCGTTTGGAATTTGCTTTGCGACAGCGTCCGTTTCGGCGTAGGACACGCCGAGGGCGCGCCCAACATCGCGCACGGAGTTTCGCGCTGCCATCGTGCCGAAGGTTACAATTTGCGCAACATGGTCTGCGCCGTATTTTTGGCTTACATAGTCAAGCACCTCGCCGCGGCGGCGGATGCAAAAGTCGATATCTATATCGGGCATGGACACGCGCTCGGGATTTAGAAAGCGCTCAAAATAGAGGTTGTATTTTATGGGGTCAACGTCTGTGATGCCAAGGCTGTAGGACACTATGCTGCCCGCGGCAGAGCCGCGCCCGGGACCGACGGGGATGGAGCGGTTTTTTGCATAGGCGATGAAGTCGGACACGATAAGGAAATAGTCGATAAAGCCCATGCGTGAAATCATCTCAAGCTCATATTGAAGCTGTGCTTCTGCCTTTGGCGAGCTTTCGCCATAGCGAGCTTTGAAGCCTTGCAGGCAGAGCTTTTCGAGATATTTTAGGCTGTCATCCTCGCCTTCGGGAAGCTTAAACTCCGGCAAGTGATAGTGACCGAATTCAAAGTCAAAATTGCATTTTTCGGCGATTTTTGCCGTGTTTTCCAGAGCCTCGGGAAGGTCGGGGAAAAGAGCGCGCATTTCGCTCTCGTCTTTTAGATAAAACTCTTCGCCTTCAAAGCGCATTCTGCCGGGGTCTGAAACAGTTTTGCCCATTTGAACGCACATCAGAACATCTTGAGTTACCGCATCTTCGCGGTTTAGATAGTGCGCGTCGTTTGTGAGAACCAGAGGAATGCGAAGCTCTTCATGAAGGCGCAAAAGACCGGCGGTGGCGGTTTTTTCGTCCTCAATGCCGTGGCTTTGGATTTCGAGGTAAAAATCCTCGCCAAAGGTTTCCATAAGGAAAATGGCGCGTTTTTTGGCGCCGTTATAGTCGCCGCCGAGGATTTTTTGCGGAATTTCTCCGGCAACGCAGCCGGAAAGACAGACAAGCCCCTCGGCATGGGTTGCCAGAAGTTCCCAGTCTATGCGAGGGCGGACGTAAAACCCCTCTGTAAAACCGGCGCTGACGAGCGCGCAGAGGTTTTTATAGCCGGTTTCGTTTTTGCAGAGCAGAACGAGGTGGCTGTTTCGGTTGTCGGTGCCGTGCTCGCGCCCGAAGCGGCTTTGCGGGGCAACATAAACCTCGCAGCCGATGATGGGCGAAATTCCGGCGGCTTTTGCCGCTTTGTAAAAGCCCACCGCGCCATACATAACGCCGTGGTCGGTGATTGCGATGGCGCTCTGGCCGAGCTGCGCTGCGCGCGCGGCAAGGGACTCGATTCGGCAGGCGCCGTCGAGCAGGCTGTATTCGCTATGCACATGAAGGTGGACAAATGACATATGTTTCCTCAAAATCTGTAGTTTATCTTTTGTAATTTATAAGCTTTTTAAGGCGATTGTTTACGCTGCTTTTGCTCATCGGCGGAAAGGAGAGGGCGGCAAGGTCGGAAAGGCTTGCGTCTGGGTTTGCGATGCGCAGGAAGGCGATTTGCCTTATATCCTCCGGGAGGGTGTCAAGCCCGTAGTCGCGGTCAAGCTCGCGAATTTGCGCGAGCTGCGTCTGCGCGGCGGAGACGATTTTGTCGGCGTTTGCGCTGTCGCAGTTTACGCGGCGGTTTATGGCGTTTCGCATGTCTTTTTCGACCTTGGCGCTCATAATGTCCATCGCGGACGCCGGGGCGCCGAGGGTGGTCAAAAAATCCTCAATAGCTTCGGAGAGCTTGAAATATGTTATGTAATAGCTGCTGCGCGTGGTTTCCTTGGGCGAAAAGCCCATTTCGAGAAGCAGGGTGTAAAACTCGCGCGAGACATGCCGGTGGTCTGTTACAATTTCGAGGTGGTAGCGCTTTTCGGGGCTTGTTATGCTGCCGCCTGCCAAAAATGCGCCGCGGACGAAGGAGATTTTGCAGCACTCGTCCTCCAAAATGCTGAGGTTTATGTGGTGGGAGAGGGTGTTTTCGGGGTCGTAGCCGAAGATGTCGAAAATTTTGCGGATTTTTGTGGGGTTTGCGATTACGAAAATGTGTTTTCCGGTCACGCCCTCCGGTGGGGTGCTGTCGAAGGAAAAACCGAAGGCTTTTGAGAAAAGCTTTGGCAGAAACGCCGCGAAGGGGGCACTTGCCGTGATGATTTTTATCTCGCGCAGGGAGAAGGTGTTGGCATATAGCAAAACGCCATAGGCAGCGGCAGCGGCGCAGCAGGCACGAGGGAGCGCGGCTTTGCAAAGCTCGGATTTTACGCCTTGAGAAAAGGTCATTTTTGGAGCTTCCCCCTTTCTTTAATATATTGAGCGCAGGAGCGCGGAGCTTACTTGTTTTTGTCGCGGTGAAGGCATTCGGAGGCTTGTCCGATGGTTTTTATATAGCCCGACAGAGCTTCCGCAACGGCAACGGAGCGGTGGTGTCCGCCCGTGCAGCCGACGGCGATGGTGAGATTTCTTTTGCCCTCCTCGATGTACTGGGGGATAAGAAACGACACGAGCTCCTGAAGGCGGCGCATAAATTCCTTTGTGGTTTCGTGGCTGTGGACAAAGTCATAAACTTCCTTGTCCGTTCCCGTTTGGGGGCGCAGGGCGGAAATGTAGTATGGGTTTGGGAGAAAGCGAACGTCAAACATCATGTCTGCCTCAATCGGAACGCCGTATTTAAAACCGAAGGATATGACGTTCACGGAGATGAGCCGCGAGCTTGCTTCGCCGACGAAAAGGCGGTAGATTTCGCTTTGGAGCATAGCGATTGTGAAGGAGGAGGTGTTTATCACAAAATCTGCGCTTTCGCGAAGGATGGACAGGCGCTCGCGCTCGGTGTCTATCGCGCCGGATATCGAGCCGGCTTCGGAGAGGAGCGGATGGGGGCGGCGCGACTCTTTATAGCGCTTTATAATGGTTTCCTTGTCGGCTTCGACATACAAAATGCGATAGTCGCAGCCAAGCTCCCAGAGCTTGTTGAGAGAATCGAACATTTCGTCCGCGCCGCCGCGGTCGCGGATGTCGATGACAAGTGAAACACGCTCATACCGCCCGCCTGTTGCCATGCAAAACTCTGCAAAGCGCGGAAGAAGCGCGGTTGGCATGTTGTCAACGCAGTAATAATCAAGGTCTTCCAAAACGTCTGCCGTGCGGCTTTTTCCGCCGCCGGACGGACCTGTGATAATCAAAAATTCCATTTTTTCTGTGCGCTCCTTTCCGTTTATTTTTCTATTTTAAAATTTTAACTTCCGGTTCAAGCTCCACGCCGTATTTTTCCAGAACGGTTTTTTGGATGTGCGCCATGAGGGCGGTTACATCCTCAAATGTTGCGCCGGCATCGTTTATGACAAAGCCCGCGTGCTTTTCGGAGACAGAGGCTCCGCCGATTCTAAAGCCCTTTAGCCCTGCGCCGTCTATCATTGCGGCGGCATAGCCGCTTTTGGGGCGCTTAAATGTGCTTCCGGCGGAGGGGAAGGCAAGGGGCTGGCTTTCGCTTCGCTTTTCTTGAAGGGTGTTCATTGTTTCTAAAATTTCGTCTTTGTCCTGCGGCGTCAGGCGAAGCACGGCGCCGTAAATAATGTCGCTGCGCTCTGCAAAGCGGCTGTATCGATAAGAAAAGTTTAGCTCCTCGCCGCGGCACTCGAAAATTTCGCCGTTTGCGCTCATGCACCGGACAGATGTGACAACATCGCGCATTTCGCCGCCGTATGCGCCGGCGTTCATGAAAATTGCACCGCCGAGAGTTCCGGGAATGCCGTGGGCAAATTCTAGTCCGCTAAGCCCTTTTTGCTGGGCGAAAACCGCAAGACGAGAGAGAGACGCGCCGCTTTGCGCGGTTATGCTTGTGCCGATTACCTTCATGTTGTCAAACGGGGCAGAGATTTTTATGACAAAATCTGAGAGCCCGGCGTCTGAAACGAGAAGGTTTGTGCCGCGTCCGATAATTTGCGCCTTTATGCCCTCGCTACTTAGGATTTTTAAAAGCTGCGAAAGCTCAGCCGGGTTTTTTATGACTGCCAGCGCGGCGGCAGGACCGCCGATGCGAAAGCTTGTATGCGCGCGCATTTCTTCGCTAAGGCGCAAATCCAGCGAGGGGATTTCGGCTTTTATCCGGTGTGAGAGCGAAATAATGTCCATAGGTCACTCCGTTTTTTGGATTTTTTAGAACTCTATGCCCTGGTCGATGCTGCTATCGTGGCGAGAGACGAGGTCGGCGCCGGCGTTGTAGCCCATGCGGCGCTGGCGGTTGTTTATTGCCGCAACCTCAAGGATTATGGCAAGATTTCGCGCCGGAGCAACGGGAATTGTTGCAATCGGAACCTTTACGCCGAGGACGGAGATATGCTCCTGCTCAAGCCCGAGGCGGTCATATTCCGCGCCGTCCTGCCATTTTTTGAAGTTTATAACCAGGTCAATTTTGCTATATGGAAGCACCGCACCGATGCCATAAATCTGGCGGACATCAATTATGCCGATGCCGCGAAGCTCCATAAGGTAGCGTATCATTTTCGGGGCTGTGCCGGTTATCACATTGCGGTTCATACGGCGGATTTCAACAGCGTCGTCCGCGATAAGGCGATGACCGCGCTTTATCAGCTCAAGCGCCGTTTCGCTTTTGCCGATGCCGGAGTCGCCGGTGATTAAAAGTCCCTCGCCGTGAACCTGCACAAGAACGCCGTGCATGGTTTCGCGTGGGGCAAGATGGGTGCGAAGGGTGTTTATAAGCTGTGCCATAAACGCGGAGGTTTCAACATCGGTTGACAAAAGGCTGACATCGTGCGTTTTGGCGGCAACGACAAGCAAATGGTCGGGCGGAAGCCTGTGGCACACGATGACGGCAACGGGCTTTTGCGCGAAAAATTTGTCCAGAACATCCTCGCGAGTTTCCTCGTCAAGTTTTTTTAGGTAGGCGGTTTCGGCGCGGCCGATGATTTGAATCTGGTTTGGGTGGAAATATTCATAAAATCCGGCAAACTGAAGCCCCGGACGGGACACATCATAGCTTGAGATTGCAAAATCGTCATAGCTTGATGTGGGGTGAATCACTGTGAGGTCGTGGTCTGCCGCGAGTTTTTTGAGCTTTATTGAATACTTGCTATCCATTGTATGCCCCTTTCTTTGCCTTTATGGGCGGTGATGTGTTTTTGGTTTGTGCCTTTAATAATGTATTTAAAAGCGTGTGTGTCCTTGTGTTTTTTGTATAATCATTAAGAAAACAAAAGACCGTTCTTTACATTTTAATAAATTTAACCGAGTTTGGCAACAATTTTTAATGTAAGTATGCTCTAAAAATAAAAAAGATAAAAGTTTTAAAAAAATTCTTGCATTTTATAACTTAGTCTGATATTATAAATAAGCTGTTTATCAGACTTAAACTAAACAAGGAGGTGCAGCATAAAATGGCAAAGTGTGAATTTTGCGATAAAGGTGTTGCTTTTGGCATTCGCGTGAGCCACTCTCACAGACGTTCAAACCGCACATGGAAGCCCAACGTTAAGCGCGTTAAGGTTATCCTCAATGGTAGCCCCAAGCATGCCCACGCATGCACCCGTTGTCTTCGCAGCGGCAAGGTTACGCGCGCGGTATAATTCTACGACTGAGAAAGTAAGCCCACCATGCCTTGGTGGGCTTTTTTCGTGGATTTTCCGCAGTGTGTGATTTTGCGCCGGCGAAGAGGCGGCGGCAATTTTTTGCCGTGTCTCCGAGCTTTTAAAAGGCAGCCGGGTTTAACTTTTTGTTGACAACAAGTGACGAATAATCTATAATATTAAAGCGATTGTGTGAGGTGCAAAGATGTTTCTTTCCTTACGTGAAATAATCGAAGTTCCCGGCGCAAGCGTGCCGTTTGAATGCGAGCTGTCCCCGGAAGAGCTTTGCGTGCCAGCCGTTTCGCGCTTTATAGAAGCGCCGCGCGCGAGCGGCAGGGTTAAAAACACCGCCGGTGTATTAAACCTGCAAGGAGAGCTTTTTGCCGCGATGGTCTGCACCTGCGACAGATGCGGCAGAGAATTTGAAAGCGAAAAAGAGATGGAGCTTGATGTTCCCCTCGCTGCCGATTTGGCAGACGAGGAAAATCCTGAGATTTTTGCAGTGTGGGGAAACGGGATTGAGCTTTCTGAGGTTTTAGAAACCTGCTTCATTCTTGACATGGAAACAAAGTTTTTGTGCAGCGAGGACTGCAAGGGACTTTGCCCCCTCTGCGGCAGCAGCCTGAACGCTGGCGAGTGCGACTGTCAAAAACCGGTAGATCCAAGATTGGCTGTATTAGGACAGCTTTTGGATATAGACGACTGAAAAAGTCAATGCGAGGGCGCAAGGCGGAAGTGCCTTGGGCTTCATGCGAAACTAATAAAATGCTGTTCTAAACCAGCGCAAATGTAGGAGGTGTCATCATGGCAGTACCAAAGAGGAAAGTATCGAAAGCAAGAAGGGACAAAAGACGCTCGTCCCACTGGAAGCTCGAAACTCCCGGCATCGTCGCTTGCTCCGGCTGCGGCGCATACCACCTGCCCCACCGCGTCTGCAAAGCCTGCGGCATATACAAGGGACGTCAGGTTTTAAAAGTCGAGGAGAACTAAGAAAAAAGCTGAGGAAGAGGAGGCATTGCAGCCGCCTCTTCTTTTGCTATGTGAGGCTTTATTCATGGGACATGTTGTTAAGACAATTGAAGATGGAAGTCCTTTGCTCCGGCGGATTAGCTGCGGCGCCGCGCTCATATCCATAAACGGAAATGAAATTCGAGACGTTTTGGACTATAAATTTTATTCCTATGACGAGCGCTGCGAAATTGTTTTTCAAACGCCGGAGGGCAAAAGCCTGAAGGTTAAGGTGAAAAAGGAGCAGGGCGAGGATTTGGGGCTATCTTTTGAAACATATCTGATGGACAAGGCGCGAGGCTGCAGCAATGGCTGCATTTTCTGCTTTGTTGACCAGATGCCGCCGGGGATGCGCAAAACGCTTTATTTTAAGGATGACGACGCGCGCCTCAGCTTTTTGATGGGAAATTATATAACGCTCACAAACCTTCACGAGCGCGAGGTGCAGCGCATAATAGACCTTAGAATAAGCCCTGTGAACATCTCCGTTCACACGACAAACCCAGAGCTTCGGGTGGAGATGCTCAAAAATCCGCGCGCGGATGTCACCATAGAATATATGCGCAGATTTGCTGCGGCAGGGATAAAAATGAACTGCCAAATTGTTTGCTGCCCGGGATATAACGACGGGCAGGAGCTTTCGCGCTCGATGCGCGAAATGTCCGAAATGTATCCGGCTGTGCAGAGCGTTTCGGTTGTTCCCGTTGGCGTCACAAAATTTCGCGAGGGGCTGGCGCAGCTTTTGCCGTTTTCTGAAAAATCTGCAAGGGAGACGGTTTTTCAGGTTTCCGAATTTGCGCAGGACTGCCTTTCAAAATTTGGCACAAGGATATTTTTCTGCGCGGACGAGCTTTATTTAAAGGCGGCTCTTTCAATTCCGGACGAGGAATTTTACGAGGATTTTGCCCAGCTTGAAAACGGCGTTGGGTTGCTTCGGCTTTTGGAGGATGAGTTTTCTGCGGCGTTAAAGCTTGCTGATGGGGTGGACGGCGTGCCTTTTTCCATCGCCTGCGGAGTTTCGGCAGCGCCGCTTTTGCAAAAGCTTCTTGATGATGCTGCTGAAAAATTTCCGAATATAAATGGTTCGGTTTTCCCGATTGTAAATGATTTTTTCGGGCACAGCATAAATGTGACAGGGCTTGTTACGGGCAGCGACCTTATCGCCCAGCTTCGCAGGGAGCGCTTGGGGCAGCGGCTTTTCATCTCGCAGAGCATGCTACGGCGCGAGGAGATGGATTTTCTCGACGATGTGACGCTTTTGCAGGCACAGGCGGAGCTTGGCGTTTCGATTTTTCCCTGTGAATGCGATGGTTTTGTCTTGTGCGATGCGATGTGCGGAATTTTGCCGGAAACAAAAACCTCACAGGCTCTTGAAAATGAGCAGGCGAGGGAGTATTATAGATATAATTAGAATTTTATTTTCGGCAGAAGAAAGTTGCCGGAGAGGAAAAGAAGGAGGGGAGGAGCATGGGAAGACCTCTTGTTGCCATTGTTGGCAGACCAAATGTTGGAAAATCAATGCTTTTTAACCGTCTTGTCGGCAAGCGCCTTTCGATTGTGGAGGACACGCCGGGCGTCACGCGCGACAGGCTTTATGCCGAGTGTGACTGGAACGGGCGTGTGTTTGACATTGTGGACACCGGCGGAATTGAGCCGACGACAAGTAACGAAATTTTGCTCTTTATGCGCGAGCAGGCGAATATTGCCATAAACTCTGCTGACGTTATCGTGCTTGTGACCGAAATTGGCACAGGCATCACGGCGGCAGACCAGGATGTTGCAAGCCTTTTGCAAAGGTCGAAAAAGCCCGTTATTCTTGCCGTTAACAAAATGGACAGCACGGGCGAGATGGACCCCGGAATTTACGAATTTTACGCGCTGGGGCTTGGCGACCCCATTGCCGTTTCCTCGGTTCATGGTCATGGCACGGGCGATTTGCTTGACGAATGTGTGCGCTATTTTCCGCCGGAGGACGAGGCGGCGGAGGATGATGACCGCATAAAGGTTGCCATCATCGGAAAGCCGAATGTTGGAAAATCCTCGCTGACAAACCTTATTGTCGGAGAGCCGCGCGTTATCGTAAGCGATGTCGCAGGAACGACACGCGACGCGGTTGACTCAAACGTGGACAACGAGCACGGAAAATATGTTTTCATCGACACCGCGGGAATCCGGCGGCGCTCGAAGGTTGATAATCGGATTGAAAGGTTTTCCGTCATGCGCGCGCAGCTTGCTGTGGAGCGCGCGGATGTGTGCCTTATCATGATAGACGCTCGCGAGGGCGTGACCGAGCAGGACACGAAAATTGCCGGACTTGCGCACGAGGCAGGCAAGGCGAGCGTTGTGGTTGTGAACAAATGGGACCTTGTCGAGAAGGAAACCGGAACGCTTGAGAAAATGCGCCGGGATATTTTGGCAGACCTTAGCTTTATGAGCTATGTGCCGGTGCTTTTCATCTCGGCGATGACCGGGCAGCGAACGCAGAAGCTGTTTGAGCTTATAAACTTTGTAAACGACCAGAGCGCGATGCGCGTTACAACAGGTATGCTAAATAATATCCTGTCCGACGCGCAGGCGAGGGTTCAGCCGCCCACAGACAAGGGCAAGCGCCTAAAGATTTATTATATGACCCAAACAGGCGTTAAGCCGCCGAACTTCGTCGTTTTCTGCAACAGCCGCGAGCTGTTTCACTTCTCTTATCAGCGATACATTGAAAACCAGCTTCGCGCGGTGTTCGGCTTTGAGGGAACGCCGATTAGAATGGTTATAAGGCAGAAGGGAGATACAGAATGATAGTTTTGCTTCTTATTGTGATTTTCGCTCTCTCATATGTTATAGGCGCTGTAAACGGCGCGGTTATAATTTCCAAATATGTGTGTGGGCGCGATGTGCGCCGGCGTGGGAGGATTAACCCCAGCTATGCCACATTTATGAACCTTTATGGCAATCGCGGCGTTGTGATGCTGATGATGTTTGATATTTTGAAGGCGACCTTGGCAGTTCTCGTAGGCGGCATGATTTTGGGAACACAGGGTGCGGCAATCGTTGGGCGAAGCTTTGCGGCATTTTGCTTTCTGCTCGGACATGCTTTTCCGTTTCAGCAGCTTTTCCGCGGCGGCAAGGGCGTTTTGTGCGCCGGCGCTATGATGTTTTTTATAGACTGGCGTGTGGCGCTTTGTTGCTGGGCTATGTTTGTGTTGTTTTTTATTTTCACGAGATACACCTCGGTGTCCTATCTGATGGCAGCGGTGTCAGCTCCCATTTTTATGTGGATTTTTGAGTGCAGCGCACTTTGCAGCATGCTTGTGCTCCTTGGCGCGGTTGTTATTTTCATGAAATATTCGGAGAACATGGTTCGCCTAATCGGCGGCACTGAGCCGCAGCTTGTGTCCGAGCCTAAAGGACGCTCCGGCGAGCCTGATGATGAGTATTATTAAGGTTTAAAAGCTAAATCCGCGGCATATTGCCGCGGATTTTTGCGTTTTAAATAAAAACTCTATTCAAAATAGAGTTTTTGAGCGAAAGGATAACTTTTCATGTTTTTCTGAGATGCCGAAGACCTTGCTTTGGCGGCGCATTAAAATTGCGGCAATTTGGCGCGAGAGGCACTGCTTTGGAAATTGTCTATTTCGCTGCGGCTTTGCTGTGATGGCGCTTTGGCGGCGGAATTAAAAAGCTCGCTTTTGCGGCGCGAGCGAGGGCGCAAAAACAGGCGGCATCACTGCCGCCTGTCGTGATATTTCGCTGCATTAAGGGCTGCCGCGCTGGAGGGGGTTTTCTGTGGGGGATCTGCTACATAAGCACCTTGTCCTGGAGTGAGCCGGTTTTTTTGAGCCAGATGACGAGGGCGAAAAACAGAAAAATGCCGAAAATTCCAGCCATGGTGAAAACGCGCTCAAGCCCGAAAATGTCTGCAAGCTTGCCGCCGAGAATGCTGCCGATGAAGCGTGCGAAGCTGTGGGCAACCATGGTGTTTAGCATTTGCGCCGAGGTGCGAAGCGCTTTTGGCGTTCGCAGCGCGAAAAGAGAAAACAGCATCATGCACATGCTATACCCCACGCCGCCGAAAAAATTTGTTGCCAAAAGAGCGGCAGGAGAGCTTACAGAGCCTATCAAAAGAAGGCGCAGCGCGGTCAGCGCGAAGGCGATGGCATAGAGCTTTGCAAAGCCAAAGCGCTTTGCTGCGGTCACAACAAAAAAGCAAAAGACAATTTCCGGCGCAAATTGCAAAAGATTATTTAGCCCGATAAGGCTGCCGATGCCCAAATTGTCCATGTAAACAGGAAAGAAGGAATAGTAAAAGCCGAGCGTTATATGCAGCAGAAAAAGAAAGCTGAGAAGTCCGACCATCTGCCGGTCGTGCCTTATCGCGAGAAGGTTTATTTTTTTCCCCTTGCCGCTTTGTCCGCCGGTCATTTTTGGAAGGCAGAGCGCTATGAGCAAAATCAGAAAAAGCAGAGCCGCATAGGCAGGAAAGAGCGCCTTTGTGCCAAAATGTGATATGGCAAGACCGGGAAGCATTGGAAGCGTTGCCAGACCGACGCTTCCGAAAACGCGACCGCGTCCATAGTTTGCCTTTCCAAGCTGGCAATATTCGAGAAACATCGCATCGCCCACAGGCGTTAGGGGGTAAAAGCAAAACATCAAGGCGCAGGTTAGCGCGAAGATGAAGAAATAGTTGTCATACAGGAGGTAAAGAAAGCTGAAGCAGCCTTGCAAAAGGCAGAGCAAAACAATGATGCGGCTTCGGCTTTTTGAGCGGTCGGCACGGGCGCCCCAAAAAAGCAGCCCGAAAAATGCCGCGAAGGGACCGATGGAGGAGAGGATGCCGATTTGCAAATTTGAATAGTCAAAGCTGTTGAAATAAACGGACCAGTAGCTGTTCACGGTTCCCCAAGCGCCATAGCCAAGCAGGAAGAAAAGGGAAAAGGCGACAAACGGCGAAATTAAAGGCTTTTTTTCATTCATCATTTTTTACCAAAATTTCTAAATAGTTCAGTCCCTTGCGACGGCTGATGCCGCGGCTTTTTGGGCTGATGTAATGCCTTTGCTGGAGGCTCAGGAGGTGGGCGACCGCGCCGGGAAATTAGCTTGGTGTGAGTGCTTTAGCAGTTCAAAGGGCGCGACTGCGCCGGAAAATTAAATTGGTATAGATTGCGTTAGAAATCATTATACTATGCAAATCCAAGTATGTCGAGCGATAGGTGCTTGGGCTGAGAAATTTGTTGTTTTATTAATGCTTTTGTCGTATGATCGGCGATAGTGTAGCGCTGTTTTGTGGCGGCTGCGTTTTTGAGAGGGGGTTTTATGGAAGCTTTATATTTTTTTATAGCTTTAAGAGTCGTTTTTTTTGCGGTTTCTTTAATTTTGATTATCAGGTGGACTGCGCGGCATAATAAGCTGAAAAAGCCTAAGGCAATTGGACTTGTTATACCCACAATTTTCCTTGGAATCAATTTGCTTATGTCGCTTGTTTCGTTTAGCGGCATCAATGCGCTGCGCTATGAAAACGATGATTTTGTGCCCGACCCTGCCTATTCGGAAACCGGCGTGATTATATGCTGGTCGGTTGAAGATATGGGCATAAGCAAATGGTTTGAGCTTGATGGTGTTACATATGTCAAATTTAGCCCCTACGGTACGTCAATCAGGCATTACCTTGATTATGGCGAGGAGCACGTTTTGGAGCCTATCGCTGATATAGTGTATAAGCCGCACCAAATTATGAGCCGTGATTTTATACTGTTTTTAACAAACAAGGAGTCATTTTATAAGCGAAATATAGCGCTCATATATCCTGTTCAAACGTGCAGTGGATTTAGGCTTTTGCATGTTGAAAACGATATCGGAAGTGGAAAAAGTATCCGCGGAATCTTCTGCGCACAGGAGGACTTGAAGCTTATAGAAGAATACTACGATGACTTTGCAAATTATGACACGCAAAATCTAATTTGCAGATACGCAGTTTATTCTGAGTATGGATTTAGCACTTTGATTAAAAAAGAAATTGTGATTGATTTTGGGGTGTTTGAGGAAATATATGCGCTGCGCAGCTCGGACGAAGGGCTGGAGGAGATTGAAATTTCGCAAGAATATATAGATATCGAAAATGCGAAAGAACCCGGCACATCGGTTTATGGATATCAGTACAGGCATCTAATTGCCCACAGTTTGGATGAGATAGTTTATACGGAAGTTTATCTTCTGCTTATTGACGGGAGGGTTTATTTGCAGCGTGGGGTTATGGACAACAGCGTTTCGGGCTATGCCTTGCCTGACGAGCTCAATGAACATATGTTAAGCCATGTTTTTATAGATTTAAATAATTGAATTTACAGGGGGAGATTGAATGAAAGAGCTTTTCACAAGTCGATGGGTGTGGGGAATATTGGTTGCTGTGCTCATTGCGGCGGGCGGCGCGTTTTTTGACTCGCCTGCGTCTGCGCCGAGGGCTGGGTTTAACCTTGGCTCGCGAGATGAGCGCGCGGCGAACACGGAGCATATATCGGACGAGACCTTTTCGGGCTTTGAAAAGGATTTTGGGTCATATTTTATTGAGCAGGGCTGGCTTGAGTCGGAGGAGCTTTCGAGACCTGGCGTGTTTTTTTATCTGAAGGAGGGCACGGAGCTGGACAAGCCGACAAGCAATATATCAGTTTCCGCCAGCGAAAACCGATATAGCGCAGAGGAGGCGCAGCTTTTTGCAAGAGCGATAGACCAGCAGCTTCGGGAGCAGATTTCATCGGATGTGGCAGAATATTTCGGCGGTGGAAGCTTCACGGAAAACGGATACCCCCTGATTACAATGACGATTGTGGCAGCCGATGGCATTCGCACGGTTCAGTATTATATCGTGGGGGATTATCGGTTTGTCATGGTGCATTTGACAGATTTCAACGACGAGCGGATTTTGGACGCTGAGGCTGCGGCGCTCTCTATTGTAAACAGCTTTGTTTGGGCGGATTAGAAAAAATAAGACCTGCGCATGGCGCGCAAAAACCCCGGCTGATTTTAATAAATCAGCCGGGGCATGTTTTTGTGCTTAGCCTTTAACCCTCGGCAGGGTCCATTTGAAATAGGTCGCAAGCAGGCGGATGATGATTGTCACAGCGATGCCGCATGCCATCGAGAGAGTGCCGTTTAAGCTCAGGCAGTGCATGAGATAATAAACACCCGAGCCTGTGACGGCGGCAAGGGCATAGATGCGCTTTCGGAGAACCTTTGGAATTTCGGCAACCATAACATCGCGAATGAGTCCGCCGCCGATTCCGGTGAGGGCGCCGACGAAGATGGCAAGAAAGCCGTTTTCCCCAAAGCCGCACTGGATGGCGATGCTTGTGCCGTTCACCGCGAAAAGACCAAGACCGATGGCATCGAAGATGTTGATTGCGTTTGTAAATTTTTCAACCCTCTCGCGAAACAGCCGTGGGTTTTGATAGGCTGCCAGAAAAAGCGCGAGGGAAACCAAGGTTGCCGCGGCGACATAATATGGATATATGAACGAGTTTGGCGGCAAATTTCCAAGGAGCAAATCGCGCAAAACACCGCCGCCGATGGCAGTTGTGCAGCCGAGCACGGTTATGCCGAGAATGTCAAGACCCTTTTGAATTGCCAGCAGTGCGCCGGAGATGGCAAAGGCTATGGTTCCGATTATTTCAATTGTGAAAATTAGTGCTTCAAAATACAGTTAAATCGCCTCCAAGCGAAAAAATCATGAGAGAGCCTCAAAGCGCTCGATTATCGCGGCAACTATGCGCTCGCTGGCGCGACCGTCGCCATAGGGGTTGGATGCGCGGCTCATGTCGGCGTAGAGCGCGTGGCTTGTTAAAAGCTCTTTTGTGAGGGTGTAAACCGTCTCCTCGTCCGTTCCGGCAAGCTTTAGGGTGCCGGCGGCAACGCCCTCCGGGCGCTCGGTCGTGCTTCGCAGCACCAAAACGGGTTTTCCGAGGCTTGGTGCTTCTTCTTGAATTCCGCCGCTGTCAGTCAAAATTATGTGGCTTGCGCCGATGAAGTTGTGAAAATCCAAAACCTCCAGAGGCTCTATAAGGCGAATGCGGTCGTTTCCGCTTAAAATTTCGTCCGCAACGGCTCGCACAAGGGGGTTCATATGCACAGGGTAGATAACGCGCACATCGGGAAATTCCTGTGTTATGCGGTTTACCGCGCGGAAAATGTTTCGCATTGGTTCGCCCATGTTTTCGCGGCGATGGGCGGTTAGAAGAATCATGCGGCTGCCCTCGCACCAGTCCAGAACGGGGTGGGAATAGTCGCGGCGGACGGTGGTTTTAAGGGCGTCAATCGCGGTGTTTCCGGTTGTGAAAATGTCTTTATCGCTGCGTCCTTCGTTTAATAGGTTTTGGCGGCTTTGCTCTGTGGGCGCAAAAAACATGTCGGAGATGCAGTCAACCATCTGGCGGTTCATCTCCTCCGGGAAGGGGGAATATTTGTCCCAGGTGCGAAGCCCCGCTTCAACATGCCCGACGGCAGTTTGCTGATAAAAAGCGGCAAGGGCGCCGGCGAAGGTTGTGGTTGTGTCGCCATGCACGAGGACGATGTCGGGGCGGTTTTCTTTTATGATTTCCTCAAGACCGCGAAGCGCCTTGACGGTTATTCCGCTCAGGGTTTGCCCCGGCTCCATTATGTCAAGGTCAAAGTTTGGTGTGATATCAAAGGCGTCCAAAACCTGGTCGAGCATCTCGCGGTGCTGTGCGGTGATGCAAACGAGGCAGTTAATTTTTGGACTTGCCTGCAAATTTTTGACGAGCGGAGCCATTTTTATTGCCTCTGGACGTGTTCCGAAAACGACGAGAACCTTTATCATTGCAAAACCTCCGAGCCGGTCCCAAGCTGGCAGCAAGGGAGGGGCAGATTTATTAAAATTGCTTGCGGATGGATATAATCGACCAAACAGCGTTTTTTCGCTGTGGTCTTAAATTAACTATAAATATTCGCTTGCGGATATTATATCATGACCGTCAGGTCAGGATATAATTGGTCATATGGCGCGTTTGCGCCGTGACCTTTAATCGAATATAATATTCGTTTGCGAATATTATATCATAGGCATAAATTTTAATCAACGCACAAAGCGCAAAGGGCGGAGTGCAAAATGGGGTGGGGCATTTTTGGTGCACTGCTTGACAGATGTGGGCAGAAAACAGGTTGCTGGAGAGCGGGGGACGAAAGCGGCTGATGGCAGGGGATTGGGCTTGTGGGCGAAAAATGGTGCACCATTTTTAGGACATGCTATTGCTTTTTGTGGGCGGCATAAGTATAATGTTTTTAATGGGGTGATAAATATGAACGCGAATCAGCCGAAGAAAATTTTTATAATGAACATTCTCGACGTTTTGAAAAAATACACCGATGAAAACCATCGACTGAGCCAAAAGGAAATTATGGACCTTTTGGAGAGCGAGTGCGGCATCAAGGCGGACCGCAAAACTGTTAAGCGAAACCTGATGAACCTTATTGAATTTGGTTATCGTGTGAAATATTCCGAAAGCGTTCGCGCAAACTCGAAGGGCGTGGAGGAGCTTGTCTGCTCCGACTGGTATTTAGAGCGCGAGTTTGACGATGCGGAGCTGCGGCTTTTGATAGACGGGCTGCTGTTTTCAAAGCGTGTGCCGCACACCCAATGCAGACAGCTTATAAACAAGCTTGAAGGGCTTGGCAACACATATTTTAAAAGCGGAGCGACAAATATTCGCAATTTGCCGGAGACTTTTTTGCAAAACAAGCAGGTTTTAAGCATTATAGAGGTGCTTGACGAGGCGATTGAAAAGAGGCTTCAGGTGTCGTTTTCATATTGCGGCTTTGATGTGGACAAGCGCCTGCACCCAAGGCTTTCAGAGGATGGCATGCTTCGCACATTTGTTGTGAGTCCCTATCAGATAATTGCGACAAACGGCAGATATTATCTGGCGTGCAACTATGATAAAAGTGAAAATCTGGCAATAAACTGCCGATTAGACCGAATTTGCGACATAAGGCTGCTTGACACTCCGGCAAAGTCGACCGGGCAGGTTAAAGGGCTTGAAAACGGGCTTGAGCTTCCGCGCCGCATGGTTGAGAGCATTTACATGTTTGGCGGTCGCGGCGTGAAGGTTTCGTTTCGCGCCAGCCGCCTTGTTATAAGCGAGATAATCGACTGGTTTGGCTCTGATGTAACCTTCACTGATGTGACGGACGAGGAGCTTACCGTTGTCACAACAGTGAACGAAAATGCCATGCGCCACTGGGCGATGCAGTATGCCGGGTTTGTTACGGTGCTCTCGCCCGAGCATCTTGCCGACGCTGTGAAAGCGGACATTCTGAGCGCGGCGGAAAAATATGGCATTGAAATGGCTTTGCCCACGCCACAGGTTGAGGCAGAGCAAAAAAATGCGGACACCCCAAGCGAGCGACAGGAGGCTTCACCGGAAAAGGAGGCAGAGGATGCCACGCTTGCGGAGCTTATCTTTGGCAGCGCGGCGGCAAAGCCGGAAAAGAAAGCGCCGCAGCCCACCGCCGAAATGGACGAGGAGCAGCTTGAGGGCAAGCTGCTGGAGCTGGAAAAGCTTTATAAAAAATGGTCAGTCGCTCACGTTTTTGAGCGCGGCGAGGCGATGGGAAAGGGCAGCTTTTCTAAGGGCATTGCTGCGAGGGATTATTTTCTTGCACCCGGTGGGGCGCGCGTGCTTTTTGTTTTTCGCGAGCCGCAGGACAACCGAAGGCTACAGGGGAGAGCCGGTCTTTTCCGCCCGGGGCTTACCATGCCGGACGGGAAATATACGCAAAAGGCTCGCATCAGGATGCAGGGCATAATTCGCGGAATAGCCGCGGACAAGCGAAAGAGCACCGCGCAAAGCGTTTTTCAGCTTGAAAACGAGTTGCTTTCGGAGGAGGATGCGGCAAGGCTTGCCTGCGTGAGCATTGACCGGCGCTATGCGGACAAGGCGGCGGGAAATGCGGCGCTTAAAAGCTATGCAGCGCGGTATAGTGAATATTTGATGAGGGAGCTTGAGCTTCTTGAGCCGGATTATATTGTGTGCTGCGGCACATATGGCTATGTTTCCGATATCATCGCCAGTATGCCAAGCTGCGGCAAAAGCGCCGGCAAATTCAAGCAGGTGAAGCTTTTGCGATATCCCGGTCCTGCCTTTTGGGGATTTTTGAATGGCGGCATCGGAACGGAGGAGCGAACGCTTTATCACATTCAAGGAATATGAGCGATAGCTGCCTGTTTGGACATTTGATTTTTGGCATAAGCGCAAACGTCTGCAACTCTTGCCGCGCCAAGGGGCTGCGGCTGGAGGGCGCTGAGAATAAACCCACCTAGCATGGCTGCGCCATGCAGGTGGGGTTTGTCATGTGGCATTTGAGGGGCATGCCCGGACTTGCGACGATGGCGCTGGGCAAGCTTGGGTTGCTGCGGAGTGGTATGGGCGCTGGACCTGTGTTTATTTGGGAGTGGTGCTTTTTATATAATGTGTCAGACCGCGCTTGTGTCACCTTGAAGCTTTGGGAAATATAGAGAAAATCGTACTTGCGCGGTGTATGAGAGAAGGTGATGGGGCAAAAATGCCCCATCATTTTTTTAGAAGCATCGGTGGCAAAGGGCAGTGTAAATGCCGATTAAATTGACGAGAGGGGAAGTATATGGTATCTTTTAAATAAGCGAAGATTTTTTAATACAGACAAAACGTGAAAGGGAGAAAACCTTGACATGGCTAAAATACTTATACTGGCAGAAAAACCCTCGGTGGGGCGCGAGATTGCGAGAGTTTTGGGCTGCCGCCGGAGTGCGAACGGATATATCGAGGGCGATCGCTACATCGTCACATGGGCGCTGGGGCATCTTGTAACGCTTGCGGACCCTGATGCTTATGACAAAAAATATGAAAAATGGGAGATGGCAGATTTGCCGATGCTTCCAGATAAAATGAAGCTTGTCGTGATAAAGGAAACGGGCGGACAGTTTCGTACCGTTCAGGCGCTCATGAACCGAAAAGATGTGACAGAGCTTGTGATTGCAACGGATTCCGGGCGCGAGGGCGAGCTTGTTGCGCGGTGGATAATGATGAAAGCAAGCTGGCGCGGCACGACAAGGCGTCTTTGGATTTCTTCGCAAACGGACAAGGCGATAAAGGAGGGCTTTGCAAATTTGCGCCCAGCGGCGCAATATGATAACCTTTTTCGCTCGGCGCAGGCGCGAAGTCAGGCGGACTGGCTTGTGGGGCTTAATGTAACGCGCGCGCTGACCTGCCGGTTTAATGCGCAGCTCTCTGCC